>Ga0164243_10000371_pt1 | contig 89364 bp, 55 predicted proteins | sample OricompcompostOP_FD_108781 | JGI IMG/M metagenome (GOLD analysis project Ga0164243, IMG submission 108781) | Organic Plus compost microbial communities from Emeryville, California, USA - Original compost - Organic plus compost (OP) | ecosystem: Engineered > Solid waste > Mixed feedstock >... | reverse complement strand
ATGGCGGCCGCCGCCGTCGGTGTCGCGCACCGCCACAACCTGCATGTTCCGGCCGACATCAGCATCGTCGGCTTCGACGACACATCGCTGGCGACGACCGTCTGGCCGGAATTGACCACCATCAGGCAACCGATCGCCGCCATGGCGGAATCGGCGCTCAACCTGCTGCTTTCCACCTTGCGGCGGCGCAATGCCGGGGAGACCATCGCCTGCGAGGATCAGGTCATGGCGCATGACCTCATCATCCGCGAATCCTGCGCACCTCCCGCAGATGCCCGTAAAACAAGCCAAAAACCCAAGACACGCTAAGGATGAACCATCGGCGTCGCAGTCACTGCGATGGTGGCGATAGGTTCGTGTAACGCCGATCCATTCATCCCCTGCCCGGCGCCCAGGGAAAGGTCATCGTCCTGTATCGTTCCAGTGGTTCGGCCGGCGGAGCAGCGCCGGCCGGCAACGGTCTTTTGGAAAAGGTCTGGAAATAGGCGATGCACGCATCGCGCCACCAGCGCGCGTCCTTCTCCTGGACGGCCAGATAGGCGGCGACCTGGGCATGGCGTTCCGGGTCGACATAGGCTGCGAGTTTCGCCCATTCCGTCCGCATCGCAGCCACCTCGGCGACACCGCGATCGTAGCGCGCCACCAGTTCGTCCCACAGCGTGCGGCCGGATGCCATGCGATGGTCCCAGGGGACATGATGGAACCAGAGCAGGTCGCGTTCGGGCACCGTCTTCACATCACCGAACATCTTTGCCAGCGGCGGCGCATATTGCGACACCGCGTCACTGCCCGTCCGCGTCCGATCGACACCGATGCCCTGCGCATCGGCTCGGTGGTAATAATAGGGGTTCCAGTCGGGACGCTCGAGATTGTCGATCCAGGGCGCCGGCCCATAATGGTGGCCGGTGCCCATCAGATGCGCAAGGCCAAGCGGCGTCATGTAATCGACCACCGCTTCGCGCGACCGCATCATGATGCCGACCGCCGGCTGGACGAACCCCGGGTCGGCCGAAAAGGTCATCTTCGCCCAGTCCTCGGCGATCGATCTCGCCGATTCCTCCGGGTTCCATGCGAACCGGCCAAAGGCGTACCAGTTGGCCTGGTCGAACTGCGATCCGGACCAGTTGCGATCCGTGCCGATATTGGCGACCCCGGCCATGCCGGTCAGGCGATAGCCGTGCAACGATCCGTCGATCACCTTGGCAACGGTCGCCCCCCTGCCCTTCTGGAAAGTGTCGGCTGCCAGCACTTCTTCCCACATCGTGCCGAGATAGGCGAGGTCGATCCCCTGTCCCAGATATTCCTTGGTGATCTGGAACTCCATCATCAGCGGCGTTTTCGGCATGGCGCCGAACAGGGGTGAAAAAGGCTCGCGCGGCTGGAAATCCAGCGGGCCGTTCTTCACCTGGACGATCACATTGTCCGCAAACTGCCCGTCGAGCGGTTTGAACTCGGTATAGGCCTGTTTGACCCGATCGTCGGGATTTTCATGGGCGTAGACGAAGGCCCGCCACATCACGATACCGCCATGCCGCTTCACCGCGGCGGCCAGCATGTTGGCTCCGTCGGCATGGCTGCGCTTGTAATCTTGCGGCCCAGGTTGGCCTTCGGAATTCGCTTTCACCAGGAAACCGCCGAAATCGGGGATCGCGGCATAGATCTCGTCGGCTTTCGCCTTCCACCAGGCGATGACCTGCGGATCGAGCGGATCAGCGGTCTTGAGCCCGCCGATCTCGATCGGCGCCGACCATCGGGGCGCCAGATAGACGCGAATGCCATAGGGCCTGAAAATGTCGGCCAGCGCCGCCGCCTTGGCGATGAACGGCGCCGTCAGGCTGTCGGCCTTCGCATTCACATTGTTGAGGACCGCGCCATTGATCCCGATCGACGCATTGGCGCGCGCATAGTCGATATAGCGCTGGTCGGTGATGTCCGGCAGCTTCCACCAGTCCCAGATGGATTGGCCCGCATAGCCGCGCTCGACAGTGCGGTCGAGATTGTCCCAATGGTTGAGCAGCCGCAACTGCACGCGCGGCGCATCGCTGATATCGAGCTGATCGATTTCTTGACCGGTCTGCACTTGCCGAAGCAGCCGGAAAGCGCCGTAAAGGACGCCAACGCCGCGATTTGCCGCGATCACCGTTACCGGCCGACCCTCAATGGCGAGCGAACGGATCAGATAACCCTCGCCTCCCAGCCGATCGAGCGGCAGCTTCAATGCCGCAATGCGTGGATCGGCGGGCGTGCCCAGCAGGATCGTGCCCGGTCCAGTTACCTGCGCCCTTGCCGGCACCGCGCCCGCTAATCCGGCCAGACCCCGTTCAAGCTCGGCCGCAGCGATCGTCACCGTTGCATCATCTTGCCCAGCGACAATGGTGCGCGCGAACGGCCGGATCTTCGCCTGCGCGGCGTCGGATAACGCCCGGTAACGCAGCCACAGGTCATAACCGTCCTCGGCTCGGGCCGGCACTGCGGCCAGCAGCGCAGCGGCAACCAGCACCGCCATTGCCCAGAGGCGCGACGGGGACAACAGCATGCAACTCTCCTCTCGAAGGCTCTGTTCGCGAAAAGGCTCTTCCGCATCGGCCATTGACAAATTTCCGGCGACCATATCATGGTAGCGCTATCAATAAGCCTGCGTCCACCAACTTCGCAAAACGATGGAATTTTTGGGGGGAACATGTCCATCCACCGCGCTTTTCATTCGAAACGGGCGCTGTGGGCATTAATGTCCGTCTCTTTTCAGAAAGGCCGACATGACTAAGCCCTTGCGCCTCCATGCCGACCGGTTGTTTCCCGCCGACGAGCGCACCCGGTCCATCGCGCGGACCCTTTACCAGCCCGTTCGCGACCTGCCGATCATCAGCCCGCACGGCCATACCGATCCGGCTTGGTTTGCTTATGATTTCCCCTTCGCCAATCCGGCTGACCTGCTGATCGTGCCGGATCATTATGTTTTCAGGATGCTGTTCAGCCAGGGCGTTCCGTTGGAGCGGCTGGGTATTCCGACCGTCGACGGCAGCGTCACCGAGAAAGACCCCCGCGTCATCTGGCGGCGCTTCGCCGAACATTACCACCTCTTTCGCGGCACGCCGTCCCAGCTCTGGCTCGACTGGGTTTTTGCCGAGGTGTTCGGTCTCGATGTCAGGCTGGAGACGGAAACTGCGGATCTTTATTACGACACGATCGACGCCGCGCTTTCGACCGATGCCTTTCGCCCTCGCGCGCTGTTCGAACGCTTCAATATCGAGGTGATCGCCACGACGGAAAGTCCGCTCGATCCGCTCGATCACCATCAGGCGATCCGTGATTCCGGGTGGAGCGGCCGTGTGATCACAGCTTACCGCCCCGATCCGGTGATGGATCCCGAACATCCCGGTTTCGCCGAGAACCTTGTTCGCTTCGCCGAGATCAGCGGCGAGGATGTTTCGACATTTTCCGGCTATCTTCGCGCGCATGAAAATCGTCGCGTCCATTTCCGGGCGGCCGGTGCCACATCCACCGATCATGGTCATCCCAGCGCTTTCACCGCAAACCTGCCCCGCAGCGAAGCCGAAACGCTCTACGATATCGTGAGAGCCGGCACCTTCACGCCAGGCGAGGCCGAACTGTTCCGCGGTCATATGTTGACGGAAATGGCGCGGATGAGCACCGAGGACGGCATGGTGATGCAGCTTCACCCCGGCGTCTGGCGCAGCCATAATGCCGCCGTGCTTGCCCGCTTCGGACGCGACAAGGGCGCCGACATTCCAGTCGCGACCAGCTATGTCGAGGCACTGAAGCCTCTGCTCGATGCCTATGGCAGCCATCCCGGCTTCACCTTCATCCTCTTCACCCTGGATGAAACGAGCTATTCGCGTGAACTGGCGCCGCTCGCCGGCCATTATCGCGCGCTCCGCCTGGGACCGCCCTGGTGGTTCCATGACAGCCCGGAAGGGATGCGCCGCTTCCGCGAGCAGGCGACAGAAACCGCCGGCTTCTACAACACCGTCGGTTTCAACGACGACACGCGGGCCTTCCTGTCCATTCCCGCCCGGCACGATGTCGCTCGGCGGATGGATTGCGCTTTCCTGGCCCGGCTTGTCGCTGAACATCGGCTTGAGGAAGACGAAGCCCATGAGCTTGCCCATGCGCTCACCTACGGATTGGTGAAGCAGGCCTACAAACTGTGAGGCGCCTCGCCGAATCCACACTCTCTCATGTGCCGGGCGAAATCGCTCGTCCCGACTATGATCGTCGCGCGATCAACACGGGCATCGTGCACCTTGGCATCGGCGCCTTTCACCGCGCGCATCAGGCCGTGATCTTCGACCAGGCCCTCCGCACAGGCGATCATCGCTGGGGCATCGTCGGCGCTTCATTGCGTTCTCCAACGGTCAGGGACCAGATGATCCCGCAGGAGGGCCTCTATTCGGTGGTGGTCCGCGACGGCGCTCATGACTCGATCCGCATCGTCGGCGCCGTTCGCGATGTGCTGGTCGCACCTGACGATCCCGCCCGGCTGGTCGAGGCGCTTGCCCATCCGGCCGTCCATCTCGCAACGCTGACCGTGACGGAAAAGGGCTATAAGCTCGATCCCGCGACCGGATCGTTGATCGAGGACGATCCTGATGTTGCCGCTGACCTCCTGAGCCTCACCGCGCCCCGCACCACCGCGGGTTTCCTCGTTGCCGCGCTCGCCTGCCGCCGCGCGGCCGGCATTCCGCCGTTCACCGCTTTATCGTGCGACAACTTGCCGGATAATGGACCTCGTCTGCGCGACGCGGTTCTCGCGATTGCCGGCAGGCACGACCCGCATCTGCGTGACTGGATTGCCGAGGAAGTGGCCTTTCCCCAGTCGATGGTCGACCGCATCGTGCCCGCGACCGACGAAGACGATATCGCTGCTCTGTCCACCCGCCTTGGCGTCCAGGATCGGGCGATGGTGAAGACCGAACCCTTCCTGCAATGGGTGATCGAGGATCGCTTCTGCAGCTCCCGTCCGGCGTTCGAAACCCTGGGAGTCCAGCTGACGCATTCCGTCGCGCCTTGGGAGGAGGCGAAGCTGCGCCTATTGAACGGCGCCCATTCGGGGATCGCTTATCTCGGGGGGCTCGCCGGCCTCGATTTCGTGGACCAGTTCGTCGCTCTGCCCGCGGCGTGCAGCTTTGTCGAAACGCTGTGGGACGAAGCGGTGGAGACACTTTCACCTCCAGCCGAACTCGACATCACCGGCTATCGTGCGGCCCTGATGCAACGCTTCGCCAATCCTGCCCTTCAGCACCGCACGCGCCAGATTGCGATGGACGGGTCGCAGAAACTGCCCCAGCGCCTGCTTGCACCAATCGCCAACCGGCTCGAACGCGGCCAGAACGTCGACAAGCTCGCGCTCGCGGTCGCCGCCTGGATGCGCTGGCAAGGTGGGCGTGACGACAACGACCAGCCCTTCATCGTCGACGATCCGCTTGCTGCCGTCACGGCTGCACGGTTGCGGGGCCTGAACAGCGCGGAGGAGCAAGTCGCTGCCTTGCTGTCGATCGATGCGATCTTCCCGCCAGCCCTCGCCATGCGCGCGGATTTTCGACAAATATTGACGCAACATTTGGTCAGCCTGACCCAACGGGGAGCGCTGGCGACGATCGGAACATAGGGGAGAAGGTTCATGAGGGGATTTGGTTATCGTTCGATCCGCGTCACAATGGCGGGCATCGCCCTGCTGCTCGCCACTCCGACGACGGCGCAATCCGGCAAGAGCCGGTGGGTCGCAAGCTGGGCCGCCTCCCAGATGGCCGTCGAGGACCGCAACGCCCTGTCGAGCGAGGACCTGACCGATACCACGCTTCGCCAGACCATCCATCTTACGGCGGGCGGGCAGCGCATCCGGGTTCGCCTTGCCAATAATTTCGGGATCGGGCCGCTCCGCCTTAAAAGCGTTCATGTCGCCCGTGCGGCTGCTCCCGGCAGCGCTGCAATCGATCCGGCCAGCGATCGTGCCGTGACGTTCGCCGGCCAAGGCGTCGTCATCATTCCCGAAGGCGCGACTTATCTTTCCGATCCCGTCGATCTTGCGGTGAAGCCGCTGGATAATCTCGCGATCAGCTTCCATATCGCCCAGCCACCGGCGCGCCAGACCGGCCATCCCGGATCGCGTACCACGACACATATCGTGAAAGGCGATCATGTCGCCGACACCAATCTGGAGGGTGCCCGAACGGTCGAACGCTGGCATCAGATCGCCGGGATCGATGTGGAGACGGATCGCAAGGCAACTGCCGTGGTAGCGTTCGGGGATTCGATCACCGATGGCAACGGATCGACCACCAACGGCAATGATCGCTGGCCCGACATCCTGGCTGCGCGACTGCAGGAAAACCGGAGCACGCGGCATATTTCGGTCCTCAACCACGGGATCGGCGGAAATCGCCTGCTTCAGGATGGAACGGGTCCGAACGCCCTCGCCCGCTTCGAGCGCGATGTGCTGGGCCAGCCCGGCGTTCGTTATCTGATCATCCTTGAAGGCATCAACGACATCGGCAACATCAGCCGGGACCGTCCCTCAAGCAAGGAAGAGCATGCAGCGCTGGTCGCGCGAATGATCGCCGCCTATCAGCAGATGGTTGCCAAGGCACGCAGCGGCGGCATCCGCGTCTATGGCGCGACGATCCTGCCCTTCGCCGGATCGGATTACAGTCGCCGCGACCCGTTGAACGAGGCGGATCGCCAAGCGGTCAACCAATGGATCCGCACACCCGGCAATTTTGACGCGGTGATCGATTTCGATGCGGCCATTCGCGACCCCCAGCAGTCCCAACGGATGCTGCCTGCCTATGACAAGGGCGACGGGCTCCATCCCTCCGCTGCCGGATACAAGACAATGGGCGAAGCGATCCCGCTTTCGCTGTTCAACGCTATGTCGGGCAATCGAAAATGAGGGAATAATCAGCTGCGCGCCGCCGAACCCTTCCGGCGGCAACAAATAACACGAATAGGCTAGCAAGCGTCCTACTCGTCACAAATTGATTGCCTTGTGTCAGTTGCCAGGCAAATAATGGAACGAGGGTCTGGAGGGGCGAATGCTCAAGAGTTTTGGTTCGCTTGTTTGCACGCTGGCAATAGGCACGGTGCTACTGCCGACTGCGGCGATTGCCGATGATCCGCATGATCCGACGATGCGCAACGCGGCAGCGCGTGCGCATGATCGCGCGGCCATCAAACGAATGAACCAAGACCAACTCACCTATGTCCGCCAGCGCGACGCCAAAAACTTGCGTACCTACCGCGAGGCGCAGAGTGAGCGCGACAGTACATACGCCAACGCCCGTGCCGAACACGGACGTCAAATGGCGGCCTGGCGCCGCACGGTCGCCGCCTGTAACGCCGGCCGTTGGGAATATTGCGACAACTAGGCTGGCAACGAGCCCCGACGAACGGCGTTTAATTTATCGCACAGACCGGGCGCCGTCAGACAGATTGTAATCCGTGTTCAGCGATCTTGCGGATCAGATCGCGGTGGCGCGGCAAGCCATTGCGGAGCCGTTCGATTTGCTTCGCGTTCTCGATCCAGGCACGTTCAGCTACCTTTGCGTCCTTGGCAATCGAGCCTCGCTCAACCTCGGTTTTGAAACCCATTCCGTAGAGCACATATTGGTAGCTCGCCGGCGGGAACACTTCCTCGACGCGATCGAATTCCTCGTAGGACCAGGGTGACTGATAGCGCCACAAAAGCAGCAATTCCTTCAGGCGATCCGGCATGGTTTCGGGCAAGACATTGTCGCGCCAGAAGGCACTGTCCGTCCTTTTGGTCAGCGCATAATGCAGCTTCAGGAAATCGATGATCCGCCCCCAGCGATAATCGGTCGTCGCGTTGAAGCGCGCGGCGACGACATCCATCACCTCGCGGCAGGCCGGCATCTGTTCAGCGATCAGTTTTGCTGAAAGCTCGACGAGAACGATTGCCGAAGATTCTAACGGTTCAAGGAAGCCGGCCGACAAACCGACGGCAACACAATTGCCCTTCCAGAAAGTTTCGCGATGGCCGGAGCGGATGAACAATTTGCGTGCGGTCAGCTTCTCGGCCGCCGGACCGATATATGCCCTTAGCTCGCGCTCAGCGTCCTCGTCCGAGATATGGCGACTGGAATAGACATGGCCCACTCCACGACGGGTCGGCAGGCCGATATCCCATGTCCATCCCGCGGATTGGGCGGTGGAAATGGTATGGGAAGCGATCGGGCTGTTTTCGCTCTCATATGGCACCTGCATCGCCAAGGCCGTGTCGCAGAAAAGGATATCGCCGCAGTCCTTGAACGGAACGTTTAAGGCCTTGCCGATCAATTGTGCCGAAAAGCCGGTGCAATCGATGAAAAGGTCACCTTCAATCTCGCCTGCCTGCTTTGTCGTGATGCTTTGGATATCGCCATTTTCAGTCAGATTTGCATAGAGCATATCCGCCAGGACATGGCGGACGCCCAGCGTCTCGCAGCAATGCCGTTGCAGGAATGGAGCGAATTTTCCGGCATCCAGATGATAGGCATAATTGGCAGCCCCTTCGAATTCAGGCGTCGCAATGGTCTTCGGTGCCAGGCCCTCATCGCAGATCTGGCCCTGGGGGCAGACTGCATCGCAAAAGCTGCGATCATTTTCATCGAACAGCCAATGCGGCGCCAGATTGATCCGGGAAAAGCTCTGGGGAAGCATGAGGGGGTGATAATAGCCGTCGTCCTCCGCCCCGGTCGTCCAGCGCGCAAAGCGGGCGCCTTGCTTGAAGGCCGCATCGCACTGACGGAAGAGTTCGGTTTCCGAGACACCTATCCGGCTGAGCGTGCCGCGCAGGGTTGGCCAAGTGCCTTCGCCCACGCCAATGATCGGCGTGGTGGGTGACTCGACCAGGGTGACGCTGAACCCATCTTGCATTCGCCCGGAATGTTGTGCGGCGATCAATCCAGCCGTCAGCCAGCCGGATGTTCCGCCTCCGACAATCACGATTTTCTTTACCGATTGAACCATGCAGCAGACCCGTCCAAAAAATTGGGGTGCCGTATGACCGGCACCCCAGGCTAGGCGTCAGTAGCGGAACCGTGCTCCCAGCGTGAACCGGCGGCCATACCGATAAACATCCAGAAGCTGGTTGTCGTACCGACCATGGGTACTCAGCGTTTCGTTATTGAGGTTCAGGGCTTCGAAGATGACACTGAACTGATCGTTGATCTCATAACTGGTACTGAAATCGATCTGGAAACTTGAATTCACGAAGGTGGGCTCAGCGCCGAAGGCCGAGTTGTTCTGGGCCTGGCCGAACTGGAGAAGATATTCGTCTCGCCAGTTTGCGGCGATACGCGCCTGGAAGCCGTTCTTGTCGTAGAAGCCGACGAAGTTGGCCGAATTCGCTAGCCCCGTGACAGCAAAGCCGCTCAGCGAGATATCGTCAGGATCGTACGGCTTGTTCGTGTCGACGAAGGTGGCGTTGGCGGAAAAACCAAACCCGCTGTCGCCGAACACATGTTGCAGCGCGAGTTCGATACCTTTGATCGTTGCCGAAGGACCATTCACATATTGCGAGACGGTGAAGATGGCGGCCTCGTTGGTCGTGGGATCGACCACATTGTTGATCGTTTGCCGGTTGGTGCCGGCCACCACGAAGTTCGTCACGCGTTTCGCGAACACGTTCGCCGCGAAATAGGAATTGGGTCGATAGTACCATTCGACGCCGGCATCGAAATTATCGGCGAGATAGGGTTGAAGCGTCGGATTGCCGCCCGTTGCGGTCAGGGCACCAACGCGTCCGCTATTTGGTACGTTCAGAACCGGCGTCAGGCGATTGAGCGGGGGCCGCGTCAGCGTTCGCGATGCATCGAAGCGGACCTTCAGTTCCGGTGTAAGTTCGAGCGCCAGGTCGATGCTTGGAAGGAAATAGGAATATTTTGATGTCGTGGAAATGGGCGAAATCGCTCCCGGAACGATCGTCAATGCGGTGAGATCGCCCGGCGTCTGGATGATCGAGACCGGCAAGCGCGCGAGGCCCGCCGATGTGATCCGAGAGATCTCTTCCCTCGCGCCCAAATTGATGAACAGCGGCATGCCGGCGAGCTCGGTCTCATGATTGATCGATATGAAACCGGCCCATGTCCGCTCGGTAATCCGCTGGATGCTGCCGTTGTCCAGAGCGAGATTGAAGTTGCCGTCGAAAACATAGCCGGGCGTGATCGCGCCCGCGTTGAAGCCGGGAACCGGCCCTTGCTGCGGATTACCGAGGCTCGACAGGAAAGCCTGATAGTCGGCAGCGCTGTAGACAGGCAGTTCGGGAAGCAGGAAACCGCTGTAACCGGGGATGAAATCCTTGGTGTTGAAACTGCCCGTGATCAGATCGGCCGGAATGGGAACCCCCGTGGCGGATCCCGATGCCGGGCCATAACCGGAATAGGCCTGCCAGAAATTGTTCACGAAGGTGCTCGAATTCTGCAGCCTGAACCGATCGTGCACATATTGGGCGCCGATCCGTACGCGCAGCTTGTCTTCCTCCCAGGTTGCCTGGAATTTTCCTTGCGTGATCGCGTCCGTGTTCCTCGCCGTCGAGCTTGTCGCGACGTGCGACCCGATCAGGGATTGATCCAGGAAGCGCGATGAATCGCCATTGGGACCATAAGCCGTGATCTCCGGCAGGCTGTTGCTGCTGTTGCCGTTGACGCGCACGCCCAGCGTGGTGCCGAGCAAGGCACCATAGCCGATGTCGCCGCCGATATTGGCTTTGTCGATCCCCGGATTTTGCCAGCTCTTGGCATAGCTTCCGTCACCTTCCAGGGTGAGGTTTTCGTTCAGTTCCCATTTGACATTGCCACCCAGCTGATTGGTCCGCAGCCGCTGATGGTTGTCGGCGGCTGTGAAATCGAATGGTGTGCCGTCCTGGGTGAAATCGACCGTCGTGCCATTCTCATCCAGCTGGACGTTGCGTAGGGCGCCCTGGTTGAACCAGACGCCGAAACCGGCGCTGTTCGTTCGAATATCCTGCTGTGAGAAATTGTCGTCGATCGTGATGAGAATGTTATCGCTCGGGCGCAGCTGAAGCGCGATGCGACCGTCGATCCGCTCGTCCTGGGTATGGATTCGGTCGAGACCATATTGCTGCTGGTACCAGCCCACGACGGTCCTGTTTTCGGCCTCAAGCTCGTCTTCGGTGCAATTCGCCGTCAGCTGACAGGGTGCATAGCGGCCACCTTGCCACCCGGACACGAAGACGCGGTTCGCAGCGGTGTCGCGCCGGGAATAGATGCCCGCCGCGAGAATGCCGATGGTGTCATCGGCAAAGGTGTTGCTGATCAGCACGCCGCCGGTCGGTGTGACCTTCCCTTCCTCGTCCTGGATCGAGCCCGACCCGGATACGGCGATGCGCAAGCCTGGATTGTCGAAAGGCTTCGGGAATTTGACGTTGACCGTCGCACCGATCGAACTGCTGTCGAGGCTGACATCAGGGGTTTTGAGCACATTCAGTTCGCCAACGAAGTCGGCACCAACGGTGCTGAAGTCGATCTGGCGGCTGCCTGTCGCTGATGAAATGCGCCGGCCATCATAAAGCGTCGCGTTGAAGTCGCCGCCGAAACCACGCACCGTGATCCCAGTCGGCTCTCCGCGCGCGCCTGCGCGTGAAATTGACACGCCTGGAAGGCGTTGCAGCGCTGCTGCCACGTTGGAGTCCGGGAATTTGCCGATATCTTCAGCCGAAATCGCATCGACGATACCGGATGAGGAGCGCTTGATGTCGAGATTGCGTTGCAACGATCCGATCAGGCCGGTGACGATGATGTCTTCGCTCTCGTCGCCATTGCCGACAGAAGTCGGCTCCTGACTCGCTTCCGCGGACTGGGCGTATGCCGGCATCGCGGTCGCCAGAATCAGCCCCGACGCGCTTGCAAGCATCATCCCAAGGCGACGTTTTTCCGCACCGCCCCGAATCTTATTATCATCTGATTTTTGCATCATTTTCCTCCCCGTCTTCGAACCAGAATTCTTTTCGGGAGAAGCGTCAAAGGCGCTCGATTGCGCGTGGTGCGCCCCAAACACCCCATCCTCTCTCATCTCATTTTCTTTTGAGATACTATCCAATGATAGCGGTATCAATGATTTTATTGCTCGAGGTTTCCGAGCTGCTTGGTAACAGGCAGGCCCAACGTTCAATTCAATATAGACAACGTGAGAAATCCGGCGTTTTATGCTTTCGCCCGATGCGCAAAAAATCGTCAGCGCTGGAGCGGAGATGTGTTAGCGATAACTCTGGTGAGGCTTTATGGCGAACGTCGAAATACTGAACAGGCAGACGCATAGCGATCTAAGGATCCGGCATGATATGCGCGGACGGCTTGGCGACGTGCGCCATTTTGCCGAGGTCGTGATCAGCGAATTTCCCGCCCTCGCCGTCCACTATCCGATCCTTTTCTCCAGGCAGGCCGAGACCGGACGCTTCTTTGCTGGTGCGGTTATGGGCTTCTATCCGGGAGAAAATCTCTTTTTCCCATCACCCAGAGGGCAACACATCTATCTGCCGCTGAGCCTGCAGCGCGAACCATTCTTCATTTCCGGCGACAATCTGGCCGTCGACCTGGAGCATCCCCTTGTCGACCGCGAGGACGGCGAACCGCTGTTCGATGAGGATAGGGAGCCAACCGCCCATTTGAAAAGCGTTCAATCGGCACTCACACAACTGAAATTCGGCATCGAGGCGACCGACACGTTCATCTCAAGCCTGTTGGAGCTGAAACTCGTCGAACCGATCGATATTTCACTCAGCTTCGATAATGGCGATCGGTGCCGTCTCGAAGGATTGTACACCGTCAGCAACGATCGCCTGCAAGATCTTTCCGATGGCCAGGTCCTAGACCTGTTCAGGCAGGGCTACCTGCAGCTCGCCTATTCCATGATCGGCTCGCTCAAGCAGCTGTCCCTTCTCACACGCAAGCGAAACGAGCGTTTGCTCGAAGATGGCTGATCGAGCCACATGAACGCCATAGCGGAGATCGCCGGCACGAGCCTTGATGCGCAGACATTTCGCGCAAACGTCGTCGAAGCTTGCCGGCCAGCCGTCCTTCGCGCGCTTTGTATCGAATGGCCCGCCTATGATGCCGCGAGGGAAGCGCCCTCACGCTTTGCCGATTATTTGCGCCAGTTCGACATCGGGAAGATGGCCGAGGCCTTTCGCGGCGAGTCCGCCATCGCGGGGCAATATCATTATGGCGGCAACCCAGACGGATTCAATTTCGATCGCCAATCCATCGGCATCCTGGATATGGTCGACAAAATCGCCGGGATGATCGGCCGGGAAGACACCCCCTCGCTCTACATGGGCTCCATTCCGCTCGATACCCACCTGCCCGGCTTTGCATCGGACAATCCGCAAAAGCTCTTGCCGGACTCGATCGTGCCGCGGATTTGGATGGGCAGCGCGTCGCGTATCGCATGCCATTTCGATACCATGGACAATCTCGCCTGCGTGGTCGCAGGCGCGCGCCGCTTCACGCTCTACCCGCCTGAGGCGATTGCCGATCTCTATGTCGGACCGATCGATCATACCCTGGCCGGCCAGCCGGTCAGCCTTGCTGCCGCAAGCCTGCCCGGCGATCCGCGCTTTCCCCGCTTTGAGGCCATTCGCGAGCAAGCGATTGTTGTCGAACTGGCGGCTGGAGATGCGCTTTATCTGCCAAAGCTCTGGTGGCACCAGGTGGAAGCTACGGCGCCGTTCAACGTTCTCGTCAACTATTGGTGGGATGCGTTCGCCGCCGGCCGCGACACGCCTCACACGGCGATGCTGCTTTCGATGATTACGCTTGCCGAACGACCGCCGCACGAGCGATCGGCGTGGCGCGCCTTTTTCAATCATTATGTCTTTCGCGAGTCCGGCCATCCCCTGGCGCATCTTCCTCGGGAGCAGCACGGCATTCTGGGGCCTCTGCGCCCCCACAATTACGGACGGATACGCACCTTGGTCATGCGTCTGCTTCGAGACGCCTGACGAGAGAGGCATATGGGGAGGCCGACATGACACCAGCCCAATTGAGCGTCATTTTCTTTATCGAACTCTGCGTGATCATCGCCACGGCGCGCGCAGTCGGATGGCTTGGAAGACGCTACCTGGGGCAACCGCAGGTTGTCGGTGAAATGATTGCGGGCGTTCTGCTCGGGCCCTCGCTTTTCGGCCTGTTGCTGCCGGATCTTCAAGCCGCGCTTTTTCCGGCGGAGGCCAAGAGCATTCTCTATGTCGTCGCGCAGCTTGGCGTGGGACTTTACATGTTTTTGGTGGGATTGAGCTTCGATGCCACTCATTTTCGAGCCAACGTCAAAAGTGCGGGAATGGTGTCTTTGTCCGGCATGGCAGCGCCCTTTCTCATCGCAATTCTCATCACGCCCTGGTTGATGGGAAAGCCGGGGCTATTTTCCGCCGATCTGAGCCAGGCTCAGGCGATGCTGCTCATGGGGGCCTGCATTTCGATCACCGCCTTTCCGATGCTCGCGCGGATCATCCACGAGCGTGGACTGGCGAAATCGCCTCTGGGTTCACTTTCCCTTTCGGCCGGGGCGATCGATGATGCTGCGGCCTGGATGGTGCTGGCATTGGTTCTCGCCACCTTTGGCGATGGTCCGACCATTGCCTTGAAGGCAGTCCTTGGGGCCATTGCCTTTGCGATCCTCGTCCTCGGCTTCGGTCCGCGGTTGCTTGCTCCCCTCGCGCGCATGGTCGACCGGGAACAGACCATCAGCCACGGCGCGCTTGCGGCTGTGCTGATGTTGTTCATGGCGGCCGCCTTCATCACCGACTGGATCGGCATGCATGCGGTATTCGGGGGGTTCCTGCTTGGAGTCGCCATGCCGCGGGGCGATCTCGTGCCGGCGCTCAAGCGCAACTTGGAGCCCCTCACGGTGGTCATGCTCCTGCCCGCATTCTTTACATTTTCAGGTCTCAATACCCAATTATCGATGGTGACGGACCCGTCCTTGCTGCTGGTGACATTGGTGATCCTCGTCGCCTCGATCTCCGCAAAATTTGGCGCCTGCTGGATGGCAGCGCGACTGACCGGGCAGGATAATGATACGGCACTCGGGGTCGGTGCCCTGATGAACGCGCGTGGGCTGATGGAACTCATCATCATCAACATCGGGCTTCAGCGGGGCCTTATCGGCCCCGGCTTATTCTCGATCCTCGTTTTGATGGCGGTGACGACCACATTGATGGCCTCCCCACTCTTCGAGCTTGTCTATGGACGTCGAGCGCGAGCGCGGGGGGACCTCGATGCACTTCACGACCGCCCGGTCACCCAGATCAAGGAAGACCGATCTCAAACTTCGAACCTAGGAGGGATGACGATTGGCGACGGGGCAATCGCGCATGGACATCAAAGCTCGGGAGGCGAAGGCGCATCGAACCCGTTGCCCGGCACCTCCAGGCCGGCAGACCAGAGGACCGCATTGAGCAGAAACTGACGCTGCTGGGGAAACAGATGCATATTGTCATGAAAATCGTTGCCGCCCCAAACGACGGAGCGTCCGCCGTCCGGCCGCTGGTAGGCCCAGGCGACGGGACCTCCCCTACCGTGACGCGGATCGGCCGGCGTCGCCTTCAGCAATTCCGTGCGTTGGGGATTATCCGACAGGAAGAAGCGGGAATACATCTCTTCGCGTGGACGCCACGGCTTCACCCCGCGCAAAATGGGATGCGGCACCGCGAGCGGCTCGATCGCCCAGGTGTCAACGGGATTTTGTGAAGCATAGGGAATCCAAAGCCCGCCCAGCCAGTCCAGAAAATAACGGCGCGCCACCCAGTTCTCGACCCACATCGTGTAATGGAACACCACCAGCCCGACCTTCTTGCTCTTGATGAGCGTATCGAGACCTTCGAGAAATTTAAGCGTTTCGGGATCATAGCTGTGCCCGTCCGTTTCCGCGAACTGCGGAAACAACGCGCCCGTTTCCCGTTTCAGCCAGTCGCCATTGCCATGGATGACGATGGCGTCCGCCCCTTCGAGGATCGCCAGATCGCGCGGCGCTTTTCCCACCACGACCTCAGCGGTGACTTGCGTAGCCCCTCCGGCATGTTCCAATGACCAGGCCAGCTCGCGCAGGTCCTTTTCATATTCATGCCGGCCAGGCGCTCCATGTTCCTTCGGGCTTGCGAGCAGGACGATCTTTTTCACAGGCGATTGCGCCGAGCTTGGCTCAATCCCCAGTCCCAGCATGCAGACGCACAAGAGCCATATGGCCATGCGCAGATGGTTGCCTATCCGCGAATGCAGCCCGATCCGCACGGGGGACATTTTGCTTATCATTCAATCCTCACCTGGCAATGCGTTGCCTTATGGTTTTGTCGCTTGGCGGCGGCACGATTCATATACTATCTTATCCGAATTCTCAGACAATTAAATTCTAAGGGAGGGATTATGCGCGGCGGCTCATTCAAGGTGCGGTGGTTTTCGTGGCTGGCCTGTTCGATTGCCGTCCCGTTGTCCTCATTGCAGGCCCATGAAGGCTTTTTTTCCCGGGAAGAAGTCATTCACTATACCCCCGAATGGCACGGGGAACGCTTCGCGGACGGACGCCCCAAAGTATCCGACGCGATTCTGGACCGCATGAAATCGGTCACGCTCGAAGAAGCCTGGGCGTTTTTGCGCGCCGCCGGTTTCAATCATCAATATGAAGACGGCTGGATGGCCCTTTTTCCCGACAAAATCCTCGTCGGTCGCGCCTTGACGGCCCAATGGATGCCCGGCCGCCCGGATATTCAGAAAGTGCTCGAAGAGGACGGGAAGAAAGATGCCCGTCAGGGTGCCCAAAATGCCTGGCCGGTCGATATGCTGCAGCGGCGGGACGTTTATGTCGGCGACCATTTCGAGCTCAAGCAGGACGGTCCCTCCATCGGCGACAATGTCGCCAATGCCATCTACGCCAGGAGCGGAAACGGCGTCGTCTACAATGGTGCCGTAAGGGATATCAACGGATTGAAAGAATTACCTGATTTCGTTTCCTTTTTTCGCTCCTACGATCCTTCGCATCATTTCGGAGCGCTCGCGACGGGCGCTCGACTGAATTCGACCATGGTCGGAATCAATGGTCCAACCCGCATCGGCCGCGCGACGGTCATGCCGGGCGATGTCGTCCTCGGACGGGATGGTGGCGTGTTGTTCATTCCTCCCCAGCTTGCCGAACGGGTGGTCAAGGCGTCGGAAACGACACGGCTTGAAGACATGTTCGGTCACCAACGCCTGCGTGAGGGAAAATACACAGCCGGGCAGATCGATACCAAATGGACCGCGGCAATCGAGGCCGACTTCATCGGATGGCTGAAGCAGAATATCGGACAACTGCCGGTCGCGCGCGAGCAGGTCCAGGAAATCATCGACGATCGTTCAAAAAATCGCATCAATTACGAAGGATGATCCCTCCGGTTTTCCGGCGCCCCTCTCGCGGCGACGCTTGGCCGATTCAATGTCCGGCGGCATGTTGATCTGAAACCTTAAAGGGCGCCGGCGATTGCGTCAGTGCGGCGCGCGCTAAGCGCGCGCCGCATCTAAGGTCATTTGGCGTCCGGAATGATGTCCTGGAATACCACCTTGTCGTTACGGACGACGAACACGTCCGTACCGGAAGCTTCCTGTGGCGTGCCCTTCAGCTGGGTCCAATAAAGAAAAGCGCCGTCGTCCCCATGCGGCTCGACCCGGGTCACCATGCTGCTGACGGGACCAATATTCTGCTCATTGGTCAGCGTGGCGAACACCTTACGGGCATTGTCGATACCCGAATAAACACCCGGACCAGTCGAGGGAGCCTGATCGGCGACAAGGCCCTGCGGGGTGATGACGACCGTATTCTCGTCATAATCCTTCATGATCAATTCCAGGTCGCCGGTCTTCATCGCAGCGACATGATCCTCGACCACCTTGACGGGGGTGCGCGCCGCGGCCTGGCTGGCAACCGACGTGTTTTCACCAGCGGCATTCCCTTCGGTTACCGGCGTCTGCCCCGACGTGCAGGCAGCGGTCGCGGCCAAGGCCGACAAGGCGACGATCGTGTTCAAAATCTTCAACATTCATGCTCTCCTTCAGTTCAGCCCAAGGCAAATTTGGGAAACGCGCATTCTCTCATGCATGAGCACATATCTCCTGTGCTCGATACACCGATATCCGGACGTCTGATCCGGGCATTCCTCATCATTCGCACACCTCATAGAGGTGACAAGGCGATCGCGCGGCTAAAAACACCAGATGATGCTTCACCGGCCAGCTTCCACCGCTCCGACAACGCCATGAAAGGTATCGCGGCTGCCCGCATCAAGGGTGCGACGTGCATGCAGCTGTTCAAACAAGGCCCGTGTGCCGAATGTCCACGGTTTCGCCCGATCGCTCGTCGTGACCCGGTTCTCGAGGCACCCCAGCTCGCGCGCGGAAATGCGCACGATATCGCCGATCAGGTGGGTAAATCCCGACCCCGGCTCATTCCGATCCGCGGTCGGCGCAAACAGCGTCCCCGTCATCAAGGCAAACCCGTCGGGATATTGGTGATGGGGCCCGATTGTTTGCTTGACCAGATCCTCAACATCGCGGCTGATCTCGGTCAGCCGGCTCGCATCCTGAAGAACGAAACCGTCGTCTCCTTCGATCGTTAGATCGACCTGCATGCGTCGGATGGTGTCGAGCGTGAATTGCTCGTCCAATAGCCGGATGAACGGGCCGAGTGCGCAGGATGCGTTATTATCCTTTGCCTTGCCGAGAAGCAGAGCCGAGCGCCCCTCTATATCGCGCAGGTTCACGTCGTTACCCAGGGTGGCCCCAACGATCTTCCCCTCGGGATTGACGATGAGCACCAGTTCCGGCTCGGGATTGTTCCAGTCGGACAAGGCATTCAGCCCGACCTCGGCGCCAAGCCCCACGGCCGACATCGCCTGCGACTTGGAGAAGATTTCCGCATAAGGGCCAATGCCGACTTCCAGATATTGCGACCACATACCGCGCGACTTCAACTCGGCTTTCAATTCGTCGGCAGCAGGCGAGCCCGGAACGATCTTTGACAGATCCTCGCCGATCAGATCGACAATGGCAGCCCGCGTCGCCGCCGCACGCGCCTTGTCGCCGGCGGCCTGTTCCTCGATGATCCGCTCGATCATCGAGCAAGCGAAGGTCACGCCGCACGCCTTGATCGGTTGAAGATCGGTCGGAGCGAGGAAATATGGGCCGCCGCTCGCGCCTTGATCGAACGTCGATGCAATGAGCGCGTCGACGTCGCCGATGCGAGGCAAATCCCGCGCTTCCCGCACGGCGATTGCCGCGTGGGGCAAGGCAAGCAAATCGGCCATCGTCGGTGCGATCGGCCAAAGGTCGAACACACCATCGGGCCGTATGACGACCGGCGTCGGGCCCGCGATCGTTGCCATGGGGGCGGGCAACCAGACCCGTCCGACCAGAAGCGCGCCTTTCCAATCATCGGGAAGATAGTAAGCGGGATCAGCCGTTATCTCGGGGACCAAAATTCGAAACTCCTTAATTTGACCAAGCGTCATTCAGATCGGACGTGATCCAATGATCACCGAGCCGCCCGCTTCGATGTCTGGGGAACAAGGCCCGACTTGCTTTCCGGAGACAGCATGTAGTCCCTTTTCGCGTTCTGGCTGCGTGCGATGCCGACGATCATGATTTCCAGGGGAGTATCCCCGGTCTGTGCAAACGCCCGGCTTTCCCCCAGCGCCGCCAGCACGGCGTCTCCGGTCGTGATCTTGGCCGTCTCGCCATCGATCGTCGCCATGCCGTTTCCGCTGATAATATAATAGACTTCCGCCATATCCTTGCGCACGAGCGGGCCAACGCTCGTGTCCTTGGGCAGCACCAAATGGTCGACATAGGACCAAGTCGTGTAAAAAGAGGAAGGGTCGAGTCCGCGATGGTACATCACCGTACCCTTGCCCCCCATGAAATCCTGGACCGGCTTATCGAGCGATTTGGAAAGATTCATCGTGATGAATTGGGGGATCGCATCTTTTGGCGCTCCCACGCGCCCGTCCTGCCGGTCGTTGTTGTCATAATAATGGGGCAGCAAGCCGACATTGATATTGATCCACTGGACGGGCCGGTCGGTCTGGTTGGTAATGGCATGACTGCCTCCCAGGCGGGCCACGGCGCCTGCCGGTCCTTGCAGGGTCGAGGTCCGGCTATCGATCGAATATTCGGCTTCCCCATCGAGGATCACGAACATTTCCTCGCAATAATTGTGGAAATGTTCCCCGATTCCTCCACCTGGCGGCAGGACTCCGCGGTGCATGAAATAAAGATTCACCCCAAGATTAAACTTGGCGCCTCTACCCACCCCGTTCGGACTGTCATTCCAAAGCGCCATATAGTTCATCGGTCCCGATCCATTGTGCACAGCAGGATGGACGGGATAGGATTCGACCTTGCCATCGCCGCCGTGCGCAATGCGGTCCGCGAGAGGCACGTGCGTTTTTGAGAGCGGACTCGACGCGGTATAGGGGGCCTCGGGCAAATCCATTCCCACCGGCTGCGCGTGCGCGGCGCCGGTCACGACAAGGACCGGTAGGATGAACACCGGAAACTTGACCATCGAATGCCTCCCGATATGCGAACATTGTCTCAGTCACGAGCAGATCGCGATTGTGGGAGGCGCCGCAAGGACGCCTCCCTCCCCCGAAAAAGGAAAATCAAGGTTGTGAATAGAGCGGCATCTGGCCGGTCCCGGCAATTCGGAGGCGATAGATGCTCGTCGATCCGGTGATGTACAACGTCTTTCCATCGTCAGCCCAGCCAAGATTGGCGGCGGTTTCCGGCAGCTTGATCTGCCCCAACACCTTACCTTCCGGGGTGATGATCCGGATGCCGCCCGGCCCCGAAGCCCATATATTCCCGGCAGCGTCCAGCTTCAGGCCGTCGGGAACATCGTCAGCGGTGCCCGGCCAACTCACCAGCGGCTTGCCGTTCGAAACGGTGCCGTCGGGCGCGACATCATACCGCCAGAGCGCCATTTCCGGACCTGAATTATTGACGTAGAGGACCTTGCCGTCCGGCGAAAAGCCGATGCCGTTGGGCATGACCAGATCCTTGATCGCGGCGGTGAGCTTGCCGTCGGCAAAGCGATAGACGCCGTTGAAATCGATTTCCTTGGCGGGATCCGCGTCCTGCTTGGCCAGCCCGAACGAGGGGTCAGTGAACCACAGAGCTCCGTCCGGTGAAAAAACGAGGTCATTGGGGCTGTTCAAGCGTTTGCCCTCGAACTTATCCAGAAATGTCGTCATGCCCATCTTGCCGTCGACGCGGGCGATCTGTCGGGAGGCGTGCTGCGTTATCAAGACATCGCCATCCTTGGTGGCGACCATCCCGTTCGACCCCTTGAAGCCGCTCGTGGAAGCAGTCGTCGGTCCACCCGAGTTTTCGATCAACGTCTCATAGTGACCGTCGGGAGACATCGCGATCACGCGACTCGCGGGCAGGTCAGCGAACCATAGCCGCCCCTTGTACCACAGCGGCCCTTCGGTGAAGGTGAATCCCGTCGCCACCTTTTCGATGACGGTATCGGGGGCGATGATCGCATCGAGAGCGGGATCGAGCCGGTCAATCGACATGGCCTGCTCGCTGGCGACCGCCTGTGCCGCGTTGTTTGCCTGGCTTTCGGGCTCACCACCGCTGCATGCCGCAGTCAAGGCGAAAGCCCCCACGAGAGTGATGCTGATGATTGTCTTCAAGCTTTCCTCCAGTTTTCAATTATCGTCTTGCCAATCGTGCCACGGCTGGATCGCGATTCGATCTTATCATATCCTATCTGATATCCCCGTCTAATATCCTATCTATTATGATGGTTCACGCAGTACGATCCGTAGGAATGAATAAAATGCACGGCCTTGGCTGAGACGGCCTTATTCGACGCGTTTCCGAGCATTTCTTCTGAATCATGACCCTCCTGCCTATTGGCGGCCCGACGCGCGAAACCGATCGTCGAACGGTTCGCGTTCTAATGAGCTTTTTCATTCATGCTTTACGGAATGCGCCGCGAGCTCCATCTTAATTAATAAAGATAAGATATCCAGGAGGGCCGATGGACGCGGGGAGCTGCCCGGAAGTCATGGAATGGCTTGCGAGGGAGGTGCTTGTGCATGAAGCCCCTTTGAGGTCGTGGCTGAAGCGAATAATGGACGCGAACGACGTCGAGGATATCGTTCAGGAGAGTTATTGCCGTATCGCCTGTTTGACGGATGTATCGCACATCCGCAGCGGGCGGGCCTATTTGTTCACAACGGCCCGTATGTTGGTGCTCGAACGTATCCGGCGATCGCGTGTGGTCAGTATCGATACGGCAATGGAAATCGACAAGATTGATCTGGTTTACGACGCGCCATCGCCCGAGCAGATCGTCACGGGACGGCATGAATTTCAACGCGTGAAAAGGTTGATCGACGCATTGCCCGAACGTTGCAGAAAAGTCTTCAGGATGCGCAAGATCGACGGACTGTCACAGCGTCAGGTCGCTGCCGCACTTGGTATCTCGGAGCATACGGTAGAAAATGACGTTGCCAAAGGACTTAAGTTGATCCTGAAAGTTATTGCGGACGGCGAGCAGCAGGCGGAAATCGCCTTTACGAATATGGGACAGTATGAATCAGCGCGACAGTCCTCAAGCAATCAATGACCAGGCTGCCGAATGGGTGGCCCGCATTGATTCCGCTCCGCTCGACGCCGCGGTCCAGGCAGAACTCGACGAGTGGCTGGCGCGAAGCGATCGCCATCGCGGCGCGTTGTTCCGTGCGACTATTGCATGGCGCATGCTGGATCGTGCCAGTGCCCTTGGGCACGGTGAGATCATGACAAAATCGGCCCACGAAGTGGATCGACCGGTGGACGCACGGCAGGACGAAACGGACCCGGAAGGTGCGATTGATCCCAGATTTCCGCGCCGCCGATTTTTGTGGAGCGGCGGCGCAATCGCCGCCTCGTTGGCGGCCGCAGGGGTGGGATGGCGTTTTTGGAGCCACGGACCCGAGCGTATCGAAACGGCGCTTGGAGAAATCCGGCATATGTCGTTCCAGGACGGGTCGCTTGCCTCGATCAATACGGCGTCCAAGATGGAGGTGAATTTTCGGCCGAATGCGCGCAACGTCCGTCTGGAAGCCGGCGAGGCTTGGTTTCAAGTCGCAAAAGATAGCACGCGCCCCTTCGTTGTGAGCGTCGAGGATGTCCGCGTTAGAGCCGTCGGGACCGCTTTTTCCGTCCATCGGCTCGATCAAGGGGTCGATGTTCAGGTCACCGAAGGAGCGGTCGAAGTCTGGAGCGGGGACCAGGAACGGAACAAGGAAATTGTACCGGCCGGCTTGAAAACGTTCGTGAGCTATAGCCAAGGTCCCCAAGCTCCGGTCGAAGATGCCGTCGGTATCGACCGCAAGCTTTCCTGGCGTGACGGCGCATTGAAATTTGAAGGAGACACGCTCGGCGAAGCCGCCGCCGAATTTAATCGCTATAATGCCGTCAAGCTGGAGATCGATCCGGCATTGGCCAATGAAAAGATCGTCGGTCGCTTTCGGACCAACGAGCCGGATACGTTCGCCAAGTCCACGTCAGTGATGTTGGGTACTCGAGTAACAATTGGGGAAGGAAGAATTCTAGTCGCGAAAAACTAGAGGTTAAAACAGCGAGATAGAACTCGGCTTATCGTTCCCAATAAAAATAATTTCCTGGGGAGGAATAATGGGGACCTTGTTGAATCGAACGATGCTTATAGCATCGTCGATTTCTGCTATATGTATTACCACACCTGCCCTTGCGCAGGTCAGACAATTTGATGTGGCTGGCCAGCCAGCAGCCAAGGGGATACCAGAGTTCGCACGTCAGGCAGATGTGCAAATTCTGGTCAGCGAGCGCGCTGTGCGTGGCAAGAGCACCGCGCCGGTCAAAGGAACAATGACCGTTCGAGAGGCCGTCGAACGATTGCTTCACAATACCGGCCTTCACGCCATTTCCAGCGACGGACGAACATTTACCCTGACGGCAGTTCCGCCCCGCGCACGTCGGCCGCCTGCCGCCCCCCAAAACGAGATCACGGATAGTATCGATGAAGAATTTCCTCCCCCGGACATTATTGTCACGGGTTTTCGATCCAGCCTTTCCAAAGCGCTCGCGGAAAAAAAGCGTCAGACTGCGGCGGTCGACACGATCATGGCCGAGGACATCGGAAAATTCCCGGATTCCAACCTTGCGGAATCGATGCAACGACTCCCCGGCATTTCGCTCACGCGAGGCGATGGCGGTGAGGGCCGCAACATTACCGTTCGCGGACTTGCGGCGGAATTCACGCGCGTCCGCATCAACGGTATGGAAGGAGCATCGCAGACCGGCTCGTCTGACGCTTATGGAGGAAGCAACGGCGGCCGCAGCTTTGACTTCAACGTATTCTCTTCGGAAATTTTCACGTCCATCGCTGTGCGGAAAACGCCATCGGCCAATATCGAAGAAGGATCGCTGGGCGCCACCATCGATATAGATGGGCCGCACCCCTTGGATTATCCCGACGACATCATCGTGACGGCCACGGCGCGGGGCCTCTACAACGGTTTGGCTCAGAGGATCGACCCTCGCTTCTCGGGGTTCATTTCAAAGAAGTTCGCCGATGGCACCTTCGGAATCTTGGCGTCCCTCTCCTATGGGCGCCGGCACACGAGAGACGTCGGCTATTCGGCGGTGCTGGTCTTACCGGCTTGGGTGAACGGAGGTTTCTGCTCTCCCGTCGGGATTAACCCGACAACTCCAGACCCGCACGACAACGCGCAAAAAGGGACTGACGCGTTCAACTGCAGCACCGGCAATCCTCGCACAGGTTCGATTGAAGCCTGGAACAAGATTCAAGATCGGCTTGGACCGCAGGGCCAACCCGGGGGCGGCGCCTTTTTCCCCCGGCTTCCCCGCTATCTCGATTCTCAACAGGACGCCGCCCGCTACGGCGGATCGGTCAGCCTTCAATGGTCGCCCAACAACGATACCAACATATCGATCGACGGCCTTTATTCGCGCTTCGATGTTGTTCGCGCAGACAGCTATATTTCCGGCCTTTCCTTTGCGCGTTCGGCCAGCAGCAATGGCCAGCCGATGACGTCGGTGCGTGATATCGTCATCAACTCCCAAGGATCCATCATTTACGGTCTATACGATGGTGTCGATGTTCGCTCCGAACGGTGGATTGATCGTTTCAGCACCGAGCTCAGGCAAGGAACCCTGAAATTCGATCACCGCTTTTCCGATCGGTTTAAGTTGAACGGAATCGTCGGCTTTTCCCGGTCGAACTTCGACAGTCCCCATCGGATGTGGGTCAATATCGATGCCAATGACACGAACAATTTCTCCGTCGATTTCCGCAAGAACGCCGTCTTTCCCAATATTGATTTCGGTATCGATGTCTCAGATCCCGAGAATTTCGACTATGGCTCAGCTCTGCCGGATGGTACCGTCCGTGGCACGATCGGAGATCGCAAGCTCAAGCGAACGACCCGGAACAAGACGCTCGGCCTCGATGCTGAATGGGCCGTTTCGCCTGCGTTCAAGATAATCGTCGGCGGTCAGTACCGCGTGAACGACTACCGCTCCACCATCCTCAATTTGGATCCGGCACGACAGGCCACGCAGGATTTGCCCACCGGCACCACGCTCGCCGACCTATCGCTCCAGATCACGAAGCTGGACAAGCTTTTGGGGCATGGCGCGCCGGCCAGTTGGACGGCGATCGACCATCGAAAATGGATGGCGGCCGTCGACTATGATGATTCCTGGTTCTGCGGCGTGGAATGCGGCGCTGGGGACTCTCGGGTGAAGGAAACAATCAAGAGCGGTTACGGCATGGTCACCTTCAATACCGAGGGTCTCCTGCCAGTCACACTCCGTGGCGATGCCGGGTTTCGCCATGTACACACTGACCAATATTCCTTTGGCTATATCCCTGTCGCCGCGCCGGCCGGCTCGCCCTACCCCACGATCGGAGAATTCATCGAGACCGAAAGGAGCTATGGGGACTGGCTCCCGTCGATGAATCTCGTCGTGGAACTGAACTCAAATCTTCTGCTTCGCTTTGGCGCGGCCCGCGTCATGTCCCGTCCTCAGCTTGCCCCCCTGGTCCCAAGCTGGACGATTGACGCGGTCGGGCGCCGTGGGTCGATAACCAATCCCGAGCTCGATCCTATCCGGGCCGGCACGTTCGATGCCGCCCTCGAATGGTATTTTTCCCGCGGTTCCCTGGCGTCGGTGGCCTATTTCAGGAAAAACATTCGCACCTTTGCGCAGAGCATCAATTCGCTCATTCCGTTCAACGAGCTGGGATTGCCGGAGAGTCTGCTCGCCAACTCCAAAACCCGGCCGGACGAGCTGTTCACGATCAATCGTTTTGCCAACACGCCAGGGGGTACGCTCGAGGGAGTCGAGATCAACGCCCAAACCCCTCTCACCTTCCTTCCTGGCGCCTTGGGCAACTTCGGCCTGATCAGCAGCCTGACCTTCGTGACGTCCAAGATTGATTATATCCTGCAAAGCGCCGGAGGCACGCCGACGTTAACGTCAACCGATGACCTCGTGGACCTTTCGCGCTGGGCGGTCAGCAACACGCTCTATTACGAGGACAGCCACTTCAGCGCCCGGGTCACCGGCAATTATCGCTCCGGCTTTATCCGTACGATTCCCTCGGGCGCATTCGACAGCGATCTCATTGGCAATGATCCGACCTTTTTCATGGACTTTTCGGCATCCCTGCGCGTCGCTCCGAAAACCAGAATATTGTTCGAGGTCCAAAATCTGACCGATGAAACAAATGTCCAATATATCGACAGCGTTCGCCATGATTCCCTCTTCGCCTTGCGAAGCGGGCGCACGTTCACGCTGGGCGCCAGCTTCGCGTTTTGACGATCCTGCGCAGGGGACGGCTCATGTGAGTAGGATGCGCCGGACGACCCCTTCCGGATCATTCTCCATTCTGCATCGATTATCGAAAACCATAGTCTGGCAATGTTCCGGGTCGCTGGCCTCCCAGGACAATCCTGGCTGGCTGGGATTGCCCGTCCGCGCGAAATTGGCGAAAGCGCGTGCGCATTTTTGTGCAAGCGCGCGGGCTTCGGGCGTATCGCCGGTCCCCTGCTCGCAGCGTTTGGTGTTGTCGAAGAAGAATGCGAGTTCAGCAGTGTGCCACGCGCCAGCGACACCGTCGAGCTGCGGCGACTGCCATTGAAAATGATACTGGTAAACCGGCGCGCCTTTTTGATCATGTTTCAGTTTCACCATGCGCTGGACATTGTTGCGCATAGTCAGGCCCTGAACGCCGTAAGACAGAGTGCGGATCGCCTTTTCCGGATGGGCATGCTTCATCGCATCGACAAGCGCATCGGCCTTTTGTTGGCCCAACGTCTTAGCCAGGGTCTGCCGCCATTCGGCTTCGCTCGGATTCTGGCTGTAGCGCATGCCTTCTTCGCTGGTTCCGCCGATCATGACCGGTATGTTTCTCGACGTCTCCGCTGCTGTATCGAAATAGGATCGAAGCGTGATGAGATTGCCGTCAAGCGTCGGGCCCCACCCTACTCTCGGGGCTGCCGGAGGAGTCGAACCGGGCCCCGGCAGGCCGCGGGCGGGGCCGTTTATCTGGGTGGCAGCCGCGTTTCCTGCCTCGATCAATGTTGACCATTCCATCTTTTGAAGGGCTTCGAGCGCGGTACGCCCCGAACCAATGTTCAACTGCGCTATAACGCGCCGCGAAAACTCGCGTGATTGCTCGGCACTGGGAATGTTACCTCCGCCTCCGGACATCACGATCGCACGATGATAGGTGCCGGACGCCGCCTGCATGCCGAGCAGGGTCGTCACTTTCGAGCCGCCGCCCGATTGGCCGTAGATCAAGACCTTGCTGGGGTCGCCGCCAAAGCCGGCGATATTCTCTTGAACCCAGCGGAGTGCCGCGACCAGATCAGTCATGCCGACATTGGCCGAATCCTGATAGGCCGAACCGCCAATCTCGGCGAGGTCGAAAAAGCCCAGAACATTGAGGCGGTGATTGACGGAGACTTGGACGACGTCGTGATTTCGCGCCATCTGCGCGCCCTCGTGCGAAGGGAGTTCGTATGAAGAACCGAAGGCGAAGCCTCCTCCATGAAAATAGACCATCACCGGTCGGTTGCCGCTTAACGACGGTGTCCAGATATTGAGCTTCAGCATGTCCTCGCCGAGGAATCCGTCGTCCCAATCTTGCAGGAAGGTTTGTTCCAGCGCCCGAAAATCATGCAGGCTTTGAGGGCAATTGGCACCGTAGACGAGCGCGGGATACTCATCGGTCCAGCGCACTGGCGTTTTGGCGGGAAGCCAGCGGTTTTCCCCGGCGGTGGTATCGCCATAAGGAATCCCCTTGAAGTGGAGAACGCCACCCGCCTCGAAGCCACGCACCGGACCATATTGCGTCTTGGCAACGGCGGAACGCGGCGTCGAACAGCCGCCCGGCGCAGCGTGCGCTGCGGTCTTCACACTGTCCGAGGCAATGCTCGCTGTCGGCAACGCCAATCCGATCCCGGCCGAAGCGGAGGCGATCAACGCCCGGCGCCGATTCAGAAGAATGCTCGTATCGGATACTGTCATCGGTCCTCTCCCTGAATTGAAATTTGGCTGTTGGGTGCATCGATCACGATGCGGCGCTTTGCGCTCCCGGTTACCCCTGGTAGATTTCAAGGCTGCATTGACCCTCCCATTTCTGCATCCGGATCGATCAGCATCCAGCAAATCGCACCAATCATCGCGGCAGCGGACGTCACGAGGAAGGATGCCGTCCACCCGAAGGATTCGGCGATGATCGGAGTCACTTGCGCGACCGCGGCACCGCCAAGCTGACACCCCATGTTCATGACGCCAGACACTGCTCCTGCGGACGAGCGGCCATAGTCGGCGCTCAATGTCCAAAAGGCGCTTTGAGAAAGATAGATCGACCCTGATCCAAGCGCGAGAACCACCGCCGCCAAGCGTGCGTCTGCCACCTGGGTCGCGAGCGCAACGCAGATCGCTGCCGCCGCCATGCCGAATGCCGCCGGACCGCACCGTCCCCAGCGTCTGCCGTACCGTGCGGCGAGTTTATCCGAACCCCATCCGCCCAGGGCACAGGCAATTGCCATCGCGATGAAGGGAAGCATGCCGTAGAAGCCGCTCGATTTGAGATCGAGCCCCTTCACCGAGGACAGGTAAGTGAAAAACCAGGTAAAGAATATGAAGACGGTATATCCGAAGCAGAAATAGCTGAGCGTCAGAAGCCTGAGATCGCGGCTTTTGAAAATCTCTCGCCATGATAGGAGATTTTCCGCCCCGGCCTGCTGCGTCACCGAAGCAAGGTCAGCGTTGGAAGACTGAATATAATCGAGTTCAGGCTGTCGGACCAGGCGATGGCACTCCGGCCGTTCTCCTGCAAGCCAAAGCCATAAGACGAGGACGAGCAGACCGATAGCGGCGCTGGCGAAAAAGGCGGCACGCCAACCTTCTGCGAGCATGATCGTCGTCACCAGGGGCGGAGCGATTCCGGCACCAAAGCCGACACCGGCGAAAATGAGCCCGTTCGCAAGACCACGCTCGTGTGACGGGATCCAGTTGGCCACTAACCGATTGCTGGCGGGATAGATCACAGACTCGCCAATGCCGAGAAGCACGCGCACCGCGAGCATCAACCCGAAGGCGCCGACAAAGCCGGAGGACACCGTGGCGGTTATCGCGGTCAGAACGCTCCACCAAATAATGCCCCAGGCGATGACCTTGTAGGCCCCGAAACGATCGGCAAGACGGCCGGCAACCGGTTGGGCGAGAGCGTAGCCGAGGATGAACGCGGTCAACACCGTGCCGAGCTGAACTTGGCTGATGGCGAACTCTTCGCGTATCTCCTGAGCGGCAATCGATATATTGGTTCGATCGAGATAAGAGACCGCGGACACGACGAAAACGAGCCAGATCATCATCCATCTCACGCGACCGCGCCCGATGGTTTTCGAAATAAGCTCCACCACTATCGACCCTCCCCGACTAACTTATCTTCTGTGCTGCCTCGAAATCATCGAGGTGGTGCGACGATGGCTTGTTCCAGCCGCAGTCCGGCGCGCCTTGATGAACGGTCCATCATGTTCGAACGGGCGATGGTGCCTTTCAAAAAAGGAACATCGCCTCTTTCTCTAAGGATGGTCGGCGAAGAATTTTCCGTAACCGAGGCGCTCCGAGCGCGATCAAAACAAAAAATAATTCGGCTGATCTACGGAAGATGTCGCGTCGCTCATCCTAAGTATTGAATGCCCGGTAAATCCGAGCCCAAGCTCAATGCATCCTATCTCGATACATCGAGATGGAAGAGAATAATATTGATAGGTAGGGAGATAAGTCGCGATAATGCGCACAATCTAAAATCGATATTTCAATAGAAGAAATTTAGGGAGGATCGACGTGTCTTTTGACAAATTCACGAATAGCGGAGCTGTGTCTTTTCTGGCCATCTGCGCAGCATTGGCTGCACAACCTGTAATGGCCCAGAGCGCCCCCGCTCCTCAAAGCGCTGAAGACCAGCAGGACCAGGAGATCGTCGTCACCGGATTCCGGTCGAGCTTGGCCAACGCACTTGCGGAAAAGAAGCAGGAAACCGTCGCAGTCGATACCATCCTGGCCGAAGATATCGGCAAATTCCCCGACGCCAACCTTGCGGAATCGATGCAACGTCTGCCTGGCATCTCTCTGACGCGAGGCGATGGCGGTGAAGGCCGTAATATCACCGTTCGCGGACTTGCCGCGGAATTCACGCGCGTCCGCATCAACGGTATGGAAGGAACCTCTCAAACCGGCGCTTCCGACGCTTATGGCGGAAGCAACAACGGCCGAAGCTTCGACTTCAGCGTGTTTCCATCGGAAATCTTCACATCGCTTGCGGTCAGGAAAACGCCTTCGGCAAACATCGAAGAGGGTTCGCTCGGCGCGACGATCGATCTGAGCGCGCCACATCCCCTCGACTATAATGAGGACTTTGTCGTCACCGGCACCGCGCGCGGTCTTTACAATGACATGGCCAAGAAGATCGATCCGCGCTTTTCCGGCCTGATCTCGAAGAAATTCGCCGATGACACGTTGGGCATTCTGGCATCGGGCTCCTATGGCCGCCGCCGCACGCGCGATGTTGGTTATTCGGCGGTGCTCGTTCTGCCCGCAAATACAAATGGCGGCTTCTGTTCTCCGATCGGCGCGACTCCGATCAATCCTCCGTTCAATGCGGACCGTGGAACCGATGCGCTGAACTGTAGCGCCGGCAATCCCCGTACCGGCACCATCGAGGCCTGGAATGCTATCCAAGAACGTAACGAAGGAAAGGGTGCGTTCTTCCCACGTTTGCCGCGCTATCTCGACTCCCAGCAGGATGCCGAGCGCTATGGTGGCTCGCTAAGCCTGCAATGGCAGCCGAGCGAAAACACCAATGTGACGCTCGATGGTCTTTATTCCAAGTTCGACGTCCTTCGTTACGACAGCTATATTTCCGGCATTTCCTTCGCGCGCTCGGCGAGCAACAGCGGCCAGCCGATGACGTCTGTTCGCGACATCGAAATAGATGAGCTGGGATCGGTGGTCTATGGCCTCTACGACGGCGTCGATGTCCGGTCCGAGCGATGGATGGATGATTATTCGACCGAGTTCAAGCAAGCCAATCTCAAGTTCGAACATCGCTTCTCCGACCAGTTCAAGCTGAGCGGCATCGCCGGCTTCTCGCGGTCGACCTATAACCAGGCCTTCAGGGGATGGGTCAATCTTGACTCGAACGACGCCGATGGCTTTTCGGTCGATTTCCGCGAGAACAACACTTTCCCCATAATCAATTTCGGGGTCGATGTCGCCGATCCGTCGAACTTCCAATACGCTCCCGGTCTATCTAACGGCGTTGTGTTCGGCACCTGGGGCGGAAGCAAGCTGGAACGCACGATCGACAACAAGACATTCGGCCTTGATGCTGAATGGGAAGCGAACTCTTCCTTCAAGGTCTCATTCGGCGGTCAATATCGGGTGAGCGATTATAATGCTGATTCGCGCAGTATCGTTCCCGACAGAAGGGGCACACAGCAACTTCCAGACGGAACTTCGGTTGCGGATATCTCGCTGCAGATCACTGGCCTCGACAAGCTTCTCGGCCACGGTGCGCCAGCAAGCTGGGCGGCTGCCGACCATGACAAGTGGCGAAAGGCCGTCGGCTTCGATGACGACAGCTGGTTTTGCGGCACTGAATGCGGCGCCGGCGATTCCCGCGTCAAGGAGACGATCAAGAGCGGTTACGGCATGGTCACATTCAATACCGAAGAGATCCTCCCGATCACCATCCGCGGCGATGCCGGCATTCGCTACGTGCATACCGACCAATATTCCTTTGGCCGCATTCCCATCGATGCGCCGCCCGGATCGCAATATCCGACCATCGGCGAACTAGCGGAAGCCAGCCGCAGCTACGAAGATTGGCTGCCGTCGATGAATCTGGTCGTGGAATTGAATCCAAACCTTCTGCTTCGCCTCTCGGCCGCAGAAGTGATGTCACGCCCTCAACTTGCCCCTCTGATTCCCAGTAGCGGTGTAGACGCCGTTGGGCGGCGGGGAACTATCAACAATCCAAATCTCGATCCTATTCGGGCAGCCACATACGACGCAGCGCTGGAATGGTATTTCGCACCGGGTTCGCTCGTCTCCGTCGCCTATTTCCGGAAGGATATCAGAACTTATATTCAGGCCATCAGCTCGCTGATCCCTTTCAATCAATTGGGTTTGCCGGAAAGCCTGCTCGCAAATTCGAATACCAAGCCTGATGAGCTGTTCACAATCAATCAGGTGACCAATACGCCAGGCGGAACGCTGGAAGGCATCGAAGCCAATGCGCAGGCGCCATTTCGCTTTCTTCCTGGCTTTCTCAGCAATTTCGGCGTGCTTTCCAGCCTGACGCTGGTGAAATCCAAGATCGACTATGTAAACGGAAACACCATTTACCGCGCCGATCTTTTGGGGCTTTCCCGCACATCAGCCAGCGGCACGCTCTACTACGAGGACGGCCATTTCAGCGCGCGCGTAACCGGCAATTACAGATCGAAGTTTATCCGAACGATCCCCTCCGGAGCCCCGCCCAGCGACTATATCGGTAATCATTCAACCTTCTTTATGGACTTCTCGGCATCTTATCAGTTGACGCCTCAGGTCAGGCTGATGCTCGAAGCCCAGAATCTGACAAATGAATCGAACGTCCAATATATCGATAGCGTTCGGCAGGACTCGCTGTTCGCGCTGCAGAACGGACGCACCATCACACTCGGCGTGAATTTCAGGCTGTAAGCAACGGGGGAGGCTTCTCCCCCAACTTCTCCACCGCTTGCCAGATCATACGCCTGGTTTTCGGGATCTGGCAGAAACCAGTGAGGGTGTTCGAATGATCGAGATGAACCGGCGCAATATGTTGAAAGGTGCGGGTCTGGCCGCCGCGGCGAGCCTGTGGCTGCCCGGCAGAGCCAACGCGCTCGGGCTGCCTGAGGACAAGATCAAGGCAATTCATTATTATGCCGGCCCAGGCGCCCAGCCGATGGTCAACCAATCCGCCAATGTCATCGTGATCGAGACGGAAAACGGCCTGCAGGGTATCGGCGAGGGTGGCGAACCGCGCACGATGGAGGAATGCGCCAACTCGCTGATCGGGCTCGATCCATTCCGCATCGACGCCCATTGGCAGCGCTTGGTCCGGGGCATGCACTATGTTGCCGGACGCGAAAAGCTGCACTCGCTGGGTGGGCTGGACCTCGCAATGTGGGACCTCAAGGCCAAGGCGCTGGGCGTTCCCGTGTGGCAACTTCTCGGCGGCAAGTCTCGCGACCATGTCGAGCTGTATTCCACCGGCTTTCGCGGGCCACAGGGCGGAACCCTGGTCGATGCGGCCAAGGCCTGTCAGCAGGCCGGTTTCCGGGTGTTTCGCTTCTCCACGGACAACCGCACGGGGGTGGTCGACCGTTTCAAACTGGTGCGCGATACCTATGAAAGGTGCCTACAGGTCCAGGCAGCCGTCGGCGACGGCAGCTGGTCGATCGATTTCCATACGGAATTCGATCCGGCTGACGCCGTCCGCCTGGCGGCGATGATCGACAAGGCGGACCTCCATCCCTATTTCGTCGAGGATCTGATCCGCAGTGAAAATCCCGCAGCGTACAGGACGATCCGCCCGCTGACCAAAGTGCCGATCGCGGTGGGCGAGCAGTTCGGTTACCGCTGGGACATGAACATGCTGATGGAGGAAGGTCTCATCAATTATATCCGCGTGATGCTGCCCAATTGTGGCGGCCTCACCGAATATATGAAGATCGCCGCGATGGCTGAGACCCACTATATCGGCCTCATCCCCCATTTCACCGGGCCGATCGCAGAGGCGGCACTGGTGCATGCCTGCACCGCCACCTCGATACCCGCACTGATGGAAATGCTCGGTGACGGCAGCCGGACCTACCCGCATCTGCCGAAATGCTATGATTTCCGGAATGGCAAGCTCTGGCCAAACGACCGGCCTGGCCTTGGCGTCGAGGTGGACTTCACCAAACTCAAAAAGATTGCGGAATATAACAAATACAGCATGGGAATGCCGCTCAACAAAAGGCCAGATGGATCTTACACTCAGTGGTAGATTATTGAATTATTTCGTTTTATTTCATTGCCCTCTCATGGCCTTTCTAGTGACGGCATTGTGTCGCGAGAAGGATGTGACGATGAATGACAGCAACACATATGGTGAATGGTCGACGATCTCCGGTCACGACATCCCGGAGATTGGTGTCGACCATGTCTTGGGCGGTCATTTGCAGTCGGACAGCAAAGGCCGCCCGGACTGGGTGGATATCCAGTTTAAGTCCGCCGACGGCGAACCCGTGCAACGTCTGAAGTTGGATATCGAAAACGCGTTGGTTCTATGCTCGATCCTAAACGCGATAAAAATCGACGCTGCGACGCGTTGTACTATCCCTCCCCGTCCTGAGCCTCCTCGCTGGCCGGTTTAACCAGCTCGCCGACTCTGCCCAATAGGCCGACAGCATGAGACCCTGCGCGTTAGCGCGGTGCGGCAGGTTCGAGAAAATTGGAAACGGAAGACGCCGTTTGGCAGTAGACGTCATCATTCATGGCCGAACGCCATGATCGTGCGGCTGACGAACTTGTCTCCCGGCAATAATGTCGTGCGCGGAAAATGCGGCCTGTTGGGTGCATCGGGGTAATGCTGCGTTTCCAGCGCCACGCCTGCCCGCAAGGGATAGGCGATCCCCCCTTTCATCAGCCGCTGCGTATTGATGAAGTTCGCCGTGTAAAGCATCAGTCCCGGCTCCGTTGTGAGAATACGCAACGTTCGACCCGACTTCGGATCCATGAGCAGAGCTGCAGGCGCGACCTGCCCCGGAACGGTGGAACGCCTGAGCACGTAGTTCACGTTGAAACCGCGGTTGGCGACCATCTGTGGGTCCCGCGCATCGAGGTCGCGCCCGATTGGCTTGCCTGCCGTAAAGTCGAACGGCGTTCCCTTCACCGCGCGAATTTCCCCCGTCGGCGTGTTGTCGGGCAGCGCGTCCATGTAGAAATCGGCATCAAGCTTGAGGACATGATCCAGCGTGTCGCCGTGACCGGCACCTGCGAGGTTGAAGTAGCTATGTTGTGTCAGGTTGATCACGGTGGGCTTGGTCGTTGTAGCTTCATAATCGACGATCAGCCGATTATCCTCCGTCCAGACATAGGTCACCTTGACGCTCATCCTGCCGGGAAAGCCCTGGTCTCCATCCGGACTCGTCAATGTAAAGCGAACCCCCTCGCCATCGCGCGTTTGCACCGGCGATCCCTTCCAAAGACGCGTGCCGAAGCCTTGCGGCCCACCATGCATGGTTGATCCGGAATTGCCTTGGGTTGCCAGCCGATATTCGACGCCCTCCAGGCTGAACTTGCCGCCAACGATCCGGTTCGCGAACCGGCCGATCACCAACCCGAACTGAGGTGAATTGCCGGTGATATAATCGACGGCTTTGTCATAGCCGAGTACAACATCGGCCAGTGTGCCGTTGCGATCGGGGACATTGAGTTGAGTGACGGCGGCACCGAGGTCCATCACCGTGACGCTCGCCCCTGATCCATTGGTAATGGTGAAGCGATGCACCGGCCGGCCATCCGGCAGGGTTTCCCAGAGCTCCCTGTCGGTTCTCGCGCTCGCCGGTGCCCCGACCGGCACCAGCGACAGCGCGAGAAATAGGAGCGGGCCATGTACCCTAAACCATGCCCGCCTGCTTTTGGCCGGGGTTCGATTGCCAACCATCCTACTACAGCCGGAAACGGATGCCGGCGGTAAAGTAGCGGCCGATAGGATCATCGCCGTTGGTAACGGGCACGAAGAAGCCCGGCACGGTGCTCGCCGCCCCCGTGTTGACATGCGGGGCTGGCTGACGGTCGAACAGGTTCTGAACCGTGAGGAAAATCTGGGCCGACCGATCATCAGCCGTTACCAATCTGTAGGCCAGAGTCAGGTCGGTATAGGCACGTGCCCCCACCCGCGGCGCGTCAAAGACAATTGTGGGGTCGCTGCTACGCCGCGTGGAGCTATGCCAGCGTTCCTGCAGGTCGACGGATATATCGTTGATGTCATAATGCACGAAAGCGGTCACGCGGTAGGCTGGCAAGCCGGCGGCACCAGCACGATTGAGCAGCGGCGATCCCGGAAAATTCCGCGTCTCCAGCGTTGGCTGGTAGGCGAAGAGTCCCCGCAGGCTCATATTGCCGCCCCACAAGTCGGTCGCGTAGTTCATTTCAGCGTCGATGCCATGGGTATCAAGCGTCGCAACGTTCAACTGACGGCTGAAGGCGCGCGTAGGGAAATTTGCGGAAGACGTATCGCTGAACGGCAGAGGCCGCTCGAACAGGGTGCAAAGCGTCGATGTGCCGCCGCTCGCTTCACATTCCTGCTGCACCGAGCTGTTACTGGCGGAAACGTTGCCGATCGCGTTCTTCATGCTGATGTCATAGTAATCGATCGCCACACTGAATCCCGGCAGCCACGTCGGTCGATAGACAACCCCTAGGGTGAGGGTCTGTGCGACTTCGGGTTCCAGGTTGGGATTGCCGGAGGTCTCAACAGGCACCGTCGCGGTGATGTTGGTATGCAGATCATAAAACCCCGATGGATTGACGTTCACCGGCGCAAAGAGATCGTTGAGGTTGGGCGCACGAATGTCGCGTGAACGCGTCGCACGAAAGCGAAGGCTGTCGGTGAGATGCCAGTCCAGACCGACCTTCCATGTCTCGACACTTCCGCTGGTATTATAATGCGTATAGCGGGCCGCGCCGTTGATATTCAGGGATTTGGCGATCACTGAATTGGCGAGGATCGGAATATCGACCTCGATCGCGCCCTCGCTGACATTCTGCGTCTTGTTGCGCATGTCCCCGACGACATTGGATGCATAGAGCAAGGTGGCCGAACGGCAGTTGTTGAAGCGCAAGCCGGTGCAATCCGTTCGATCCGTCGGCTGCGCATCGCTCACCAGATCCATGCTCAGGCTACGATATTCGCCACTCAGCGCCACTCTCACCGGGCCGGCCCAGGTATCGAAAACTGAACCCGAAATGCTGCCCGCCAGGTTGTCCATCCTGTTATGGAGACGGAAATAGGTGTCTTGCAGGATGTAATCCTGCGCAGCTTGCGAGATCACGTCCTCGCCGAATGGATCGATCGGGACACACCCCGGGTACAATCCTGGATTGGTGAGCGTGACGTTACAGACAATCTCGCCCCCCGGCGCTCTCACCGCATCGAGTGCGGCGTAAAACCGCCCCAAGTGCATGTTGTTGACGGTCGCCACGCGCTGGCGTGCTTCGCTATGCGAATAGGCGATGTCCCAGTTGAAACTCCCCAGGCGCCCCTCCAATCCGGCGATCGCATAATAGCTTTTGATCCATGCTGTCGGAGTCAGGCGCGGGACCTCGCCCATCTGCTTGGCATAGGTGAAGGTGGGTTGATTGACCGCCAGCATCGCGTCGCGATACTCAGGCAGAAGATACGGATTCTCTGCGGAAAACGTCAGATTGTTGATGACATTTTCTTCTTTGGAGAACTGGTTGTAGGATTTGGTCGCCGTGGCTTGAATATAAAAATGCACGGCATCGCTTACGTCATAGTCGAAACGGGCGAAGCCCTGGGTCGATCGCAAGCTGGCCTGCAAGGTCGAGTCATAGAATGTGCCATCGCCGCCGCTTTCGACGCCGCTCGCTCCCGTCCGAGTTCCGTGAACGAAGGGACGAAGCGCATTGTTGGGTCCGCCAAAGACCTGATCGGCGAAAACGCCGGTCTTGATGATGCCGAAGCGGCTGAAATTGGTTAGCCGCGAGTCCTTTATGAGCCGGACCGGGTTGGCGGCATTGCCTGCCCCCTGCATCGAGTAAACATCGCGGCCATATTGGCGGCTCAGTTTGCTATCGATCCCTTCGGAATCATAATGTTCAACACTGGCCTCGAAGTGTCCCCGTCCGCCGAACAACGGAATGCCGAAAGCCCCGCCGATACGCATCGATGCATTGTCGCTTCGGCTGGATTCGCCGCCCTGGATGTTCAGCTTGATACCATTGAAGTCGCGATCGACGATGAAGTTGACGACCCCTGTGATCGCATCCGAGCCATAGACTGCGGACGCGCCGCCCGTCACCACGTCCACGCGTTCCAAAAGCAATTGCGGGATCGTATTGGTGTCGACCAGATTGTCCGTGGTCGTCGGCGGGAAGCGATGGCCATCGAACAGGATCAGCGATCGGCCCGCGCCCACATTGCGCAGATTAAGATAATTGCCTGAAAAATTCCGCTCGGCCGCGCCGAATGTGGACTGGTTGTTCGATCCTGAAAAGACAGGTAGCTTATTCAATCCGTCCGGAATGTTCGATGGGGTGATCTGCTGGATTGCCTCGGTGGTCACCACCGTCACCGGCGTAGGAGAATTGTTGCCGTTGGTGATGACGCGTGAGCCGGTAATCACGATATCGCCGGATGACCGATCGTCGAAAACTGCCTGCCCGGCTGCCTCTTCGGCAACGGGCTGATCGGACTGCTGTGCGATCGCATTAGCCCCCATGGCTGGCGCGCCCATCAGGAGCCCCGCCCCGCCAACGGAAACACATAGTGAAACGCGTAAGGAACGAATTGCCATCGATACCCTCCCCTTGAGCCCATTTTTTCAGCTTCAAATGATAGGATGGACGGGGAATGGTTTTCCGTTAAAGTCAGACAAATTGATCGACTATTGTTGGCGCGACACAGTTTGCGACTTGGTGAGCTATTGGACCGCAACCTGGCCCTGCTGGCATTGGCGATAAAGGGCGGCTTCTGCCTTCGAGCAAGCTCAGAAAAGTTTTCGAATACCCAACTGGACCGATCGACCCAGGGGATCGAGATAGCCAGGCTGATAGCTGACCGGCGTATCGCCGTTGGTGTCGGTGACGCGCAAGCGGCTATTGAACAGATTGGTAACGGAAAAGCTTAGGCGCGTTCCGGAAAGAAAAGACCATTTGCGGACAACGTTTTGCTGCTGGCCAAGATTGGCGAAGAGACGAAGGTTCAAGGTGGCGAGGTCGGAAAACTGTAACGATCGGCCGCCCACACCAGCATTGACGGTGGTCGCGCTTTGCCAATTTCCGCTCAGCCTTACGCCCAGACCGCGCCGCATCAGGCCGGCCTGCACGCGCAGCTGATGCCTCGACTGTCCTCCTGCCGAGCCGACGACATCCCCATTGAGAAGGTCGAGCGCGGGACCGCCGGCATAGGTCAGAATTTCGTCGCGGAAATGTATCGTATGATAGAGCGCCAGCTGAAGCCTTGTTCCACCGCCCGGCCCGCCGGGGCGGCCGCGCACCATACCGCGTCTGCCAGGTTGGGTTACCCCGCCTGGCGTGTCTTGACCTGCAGGTTGTGAATTACCGGATCTTTGAACATCCCGGTCGGTCGTGGGTCGGGGGCTCTGGAGTTGCTTGGAAAAATTGATCCCCCAGCGCATCTGTTCCTTGCCCTCACGTTCGAAGTTGATCGGACGGCTGTCGATCTGCAGCAGGCGTCCTGCGGCATCGCGCGTGAAGCGGCTGGGAAACGCTGCCTCCATGACGGCGCTTGCGGTAGGGAAGGACATGATGGGGTTACGAACGCTGCTGTTCGTATAATTTGCGATCAGCGTGAGGTCGGTATTCGTAAAGGGCTTCAGCCTCGCGCCGAACTTCAAGACGCGACGCTTATCGGCGATCAGCACAGGATTGCCGCCCGCAATGCGCGTGATGTCGACGGTTTCGCCCTGGACATAGTCGAATACCCGGATGCCGGTCGTGGTGATCAGCGGATTTCCGAGCTGCTGAACGGTTGGCGCGCCTTCTTCCTCGATCCACGACGTTATGACACGAAGAGGTGCAATGGGTGTCCAGGTGAAGCCAGCGCCCAATGTCTGCAGCCCGCCGATCTGGGAAAGCTGATCGTGGCCCAGATTGAAATTCACGGAAAGCTCGCCGAGCGGACTCAGCACATCTCGCCGGGCGCTTGCGATCGGCAGGTCGATACTGATCTGGCCGCCTGCCTGATCGCGGGCAAGGTCGGCAATCGCGACGACGCCCGTACGAACGGATCGGGAGCGGAAATCCTGCGTCGTTCCGCCAACCGTGATCGTCGCGGTCGCCGTTCCCGCAGGCAATGACAACAAGGGACCGGTCAGGACGAGTTCCCCGTCACCCACGGTCGAATTTGAGCGCGCAAAGTCGACCAGGCGCCCCGTGATCTGATCGAATGCGAGCGGAGCGAAAGGATTGAGACGCGGATCAAGCGCCTCCAGCTGTGCCTGAACGGCGCTCAGATCGAACCCACGGTCGGTACTTGTTCGGCTGTTCGCATGATCGAAATTGCCGGTGAACGTCCATTGCCAGCCATCGAGGGCGCCGTTCAACGTCAGGCCAAGATGGCCGGTGACGTCACGATTTCGCTGGCCGAGAGCTCCGAATTCCGGGAGATATCGATAGATGCGTGTATCGGTCCCAAAAGGAGAATACAGGCTGCCCGACGGCAGGCCCAGTTGGGCCGTACCTAAACCCTGCGCGCTGTCGCTTTCGCTATAGGCGATCGACGCATTCAGACTCGCCGAGACGTTCCCGAAGACGCCGCTGCTCAGCACCGTATTCAGCGTCAACGCGTCGGTGGCAGGAAGCAATGTACGATAGCGACCAACGTCGCTGACATTTACGGTGCCTGGAGCAAAATCAAGCAAGCTGGGCCGTCCGGAGGTGGCGGATGACGGAACGCCGACCACGGTCGCGGGGTAGCCGAGGATTGCGCTCAGCGCGGGATCGATTTCGGCATCCTGGGTCGCGGAGCCGACATTGCCGAGGACGTCATAGGGCCGGCGCGGTGGCTGGGCCAGAATCGCGCGCTCGTTTTCGGAGAGCGCCGTGCTGCGCTCGTAGTTAAGCGAGACGTTGAGCCGGCGGCCGTCGGCGACACTGAAATAGCTGCTCTCGATCTCAGAACTGAACTGCCCCCCTTCGGTCGGAAGCGCGGCATCCAGTTCGCCGATGAAGGCATTGAAGCGGTCCTGCAGAACGAAATTCACGACCTTCTGATTTGGGCGATAGCCATATTTCAGGCCGACTTCCTCGGGCAGTATCTCCACGCGCTGAATTGCCTCGGTCGGAATGTTGCGGATTTCGGAAAAGCCGGAGATGCGCTGGCCACTGAGCAGGAAGACGGGACTTTCCCCTCCCCTTCCCTGACCGCTGTCCGTTTGCGGCGTGAGTTCGCCGATCAGTTCATTGATCGAACTCACCCCGAAGGATTGAATGTCGCCAGATGTGAATGTCGTCTCGGGGATGATATCGCCCTTGGCACTTCCCCTCGGCCGCGCACTGGTGACGATGATTGTTTCGATCTCCTCCGCCGCCGGGGGCACCGCACGTGCCTCCATCATTGCTTGTTGCTGTGCGAGAACTGGAAATTCGGCCATGCTGGTGCCAAGGCCTAGGATTAGGAACGTTGCCCGCTTCATTGATCGTCTCATCTGGGTGACTGGGTTGCGGGGCGAACTACAGCCGGCCAGGTTACGCAGCCTGAATCCAGCGGTTCAGTTTCCGTTGGGTTTGTCACGCTACGATGCGGAATTTGGTGGCGGAGTTTAACTTGGCGCTTCAACTGATCCCGCAGTCGATCAGGGGACGACTCTTCCTGGCGGCTCTGGTTTTCACCGGCTTCGCATTGGTCTTCGCCAGTCTTTCAATCGGCGAAGTGCTCGATCGCTTCATAAGGCGAGGACTCAACGAGCGGCTGGACGCACAGATCGCGCTGCTCGCACGGACAATTCAGCCGGACGGCTCGATCGATCGCCAGATGCTTGGCGATATCGCGCCATTTACCCAAACTGATTTTGGTTGGAGGTGGCGGATCGACACCCCGCGCGGAACGATCAGTTCGACACAGATAGTACCGACCACCGAATTACGCAGGCGGCCCTCCCGCGGCGATCGCGTCGGCAAACCCCGCTCGGAAACGAGCCGCGAGCTTTATGCACGGACGCTGACGCGGCAGGCAAACGAAGGCATGGTGAGGATCACGGTCGCGGTCCCGAAGTTTATTATCGATCGAATGCGTGAGGCAGCCGTTAGACCATTGCTGATCTCATTGACGGCGCTTGGTGCGTTTCTCTTGATCGCGACACTCCTGCAGCTTCGGATCGGATTGCGGCCATTATCCCGCCTGAAGGCAGCGCTCAGCGACGTTCGTGGTGGTGAACTTGATCGAATTCCCGGTGACCAGCCGATGGAATTGCGGGAAGTGGTTAATGAGCTGAACGGCCTTTTGGACGAGAATGAAGCCGCGCTTGCCCGTGCGCGGGGACATCTTGCCAACTTGGCGCACAGCTTAAAGACGCCGCTCGCGACGCTCAGCCTGCGCCTCGGCGAACCCGGTCGTGACCCAGACGGCGCGCTCGCCGACCTCGTTGCTCAGATCGATCGTGGCATTCGGCACCATCTTGGCCGTGCGCGCGCTGCATCACCGGGCGCACCTGGCCAGCCGCAGGTTAATATTGCCTCAGCTATCTGGGAACTGGTCGGCGTCCTGGGGCGAATTCACGCAGAGCGGGAAATCTCCGTGGATGTGGAGGTTCCAACCGAGCTCTCCGCAAATTGCGATCCACAGGATTTGGACGAAATGCTTGGCAACCTACTCGACAATGGTTGGAAATGCGCCTCGTCTCGCATCGACGTAAACGCGGCTGCAGACGGCAATCTGGTTCGCATTCTGATCGATGATGACGGACCAGGGTTGTCGGAGGAAGCCATTGACCAGGCGCTGGTACCCGGACGCCGGCTTGACGAACGCGGCGACGGTCACGGTTTCGGTCTGTCGATCGCACGCGAATTGGTCGAACTTCATGGTGGCTCGCTGCACTTGGGTCCATCGCCGTTGGGCGGACTCCGCGTGACTTTGGCACTACCCGCATAATCTGCCCTTCCGTCTAACCTGCGGTAAGGCGATAGCCATGACCTCGCACGGTTTCGATCATCTCCGGGCCAATCTTGCGGCGCAGCCGTCCAACAATGACCTCTAGAGAGTTGGAATCCACATCGCTGTTGTATTCATAGACCCTATTAATAAGTTCCCCGCGCCCCACCACAGCCTCCTTGCGAAGCATCAGAGCAGAAAGGACCCGCCATTCGAAGGCGGTGAGACGGAGTGGCAGTCCGTCCAGTTCAAAGCGACCGACCTGCGCGTCGAAGACCAGATGACGACAGGCGATCCGCGTGGCCGCATGACCTGTCGATCGACGGACCAGTGCCCGCAACCGCATGATCAATTCCTGCACGCGAAATGGCTTGATCAGATAATCGTCAGCGCCGGCTTTGAAACCGGCGACCTTTTCCGACCAGCCATCGCGTGCCGTAAGAATCAGGACCGGAAGCGAACAGCCCTCGGCGCGCCAAGATTGAAGCACTGACAAACCATCCATCTTGGCAAGCCCAAGATCCAGCACCGCGACATCGTACAGTTCAGTAGCACCAAGATGGGCACCATCCTCCCCATCATTTGCCACATCCACGGCAAAGTTCTCTGCGCGCAGAATGTTCGCGGTTTCGTCGGCTAATGCGACATCATCTTCGACGAGCAATATCCGCATTCAATGCCTCCCGCCTTCTTAGTAGGGAGTAACGTAAAACCGAACCTGAACAATGTTCCCTGATTGGCCCCATCAAACCGCACACTCAGTCACCGAGCCGGGGCGAACTCCAAATTTTGGCTGAAGAATGGCATCACGTTGTCCTGGAACCGGAAGGCCACATGGCTCACATGGGTGCCAGAATAGATTTGGAAGCTGTTCGTAATCCCATATGTGTCAAGAATGTCGTGCAGCTTTCCTGCGTCTTCTTTCAAGCTGTCTTGATCTCCCACATCAATCGCAATGGCGCGGTATCGCCGCAAATTGCCAACATATTGGTCTACGAAGGCAAACGGCGAATTGGCCGCCCACTTGGCAAGAATCTCAGGCCGGACCGCGCCGTCTTTGGTCGCCAGGTCGAGATAAAGGGGCGGATTCTTGGGATTGGGTGACCAGGCGGCAGCGGCGGCGAGTTGCGCGCGCAGGCCAAAGGACAGTTTTGCCGAATCCGCAGGGGATTTGATGGCCTCGAGCGCTGCGGCTCCTTGGGGGTCCATTTGTGCGGCGTTTCGGGGGGATAGGCAGCAGGGGCTCATCATATAGAGCGCGCCGAAAATGTCGGCATGCTTCATCCCGATGCGGGCGGTTCCATAACCGCCCATCGAATGACCGGCAAGGCCTCGGCTGCGCCGATCTGCTATGGTTCGGTAATGGCCATCGATATACTGCACCAGATCGCGCGAAATGAAGGTTTCGAAATCGCCGGTCGTTACCGAACTGGAATACATCGACCCGTTATGCACCGTCGTCGAATCCGGCAGGACAAGAATCATTTCCTTCGCGCCTTTAGCGAATGCGTTTTCTATCGTTTGCGGGACATGGATCTCTTTGATCCATTGTTCGGCTCCGATGGAATAGCCATGCAACGCATACAAGACCGGATAACGGCGATCCAAATTCCGGGTATAACTTGGTGGAAGAATGACGAGTACGTCCCGCTCCGCGGATTCACCCTCCAGATTCCCCTCCAATAAGGAACCGTGAACCTTAATGCGTTCGACCTTGACTGCCTGTACTCCCGCCATTGCTGGTGGAGCATCGGTTTTGGCCTGAGCCAGCGCAGGCTGGCCATTCAGCAGCAACGACGCCGCTGCCGCGACAGAACCCAAAACGATCTGTTTCATGATCACCCTCCCCGTCTACCGCCCCTGGACGGTTAATGTTTCAAAGAAATTGTCAGTCTAATAGGCCACAAGTCAATCAGCTTCCTCTTGCGACCGCCCTCCGGAGAAGGTGATTCATGCATAAAATCCTTGCTTGTTTTGTCAGCTAGAAATCTCCCGGGAAAAATTTCTCTCTTTATTGTCCGACAAATTATAACTGCACGACATCGTCCGGCAATCGAGATCGCTCCGTCTCTCAACAGGGATTGTTGACTCATCGAAGCGCTTTCCATACCTCTAAGATGATAACGCTACCATTCCTTCAGGTTAAAAAGCCGAAGGACGGATGCGGATCGGTTGGAACCGGTGAAAAGGGGAGAGGAAATGTTCATGGAAGGCGTGAATTCGACCAGTCGTCCGCTTGGATCGCGGGGTTGCAGACGCATGCTCGCAACCGCCAGCGTCGCCGCTTTCATGGCGACCGCGCTGTCAGGGCCGGCGTTTGCGCAGGCGCAAGTGCCGGACAATGTGGCAGAGCCCGGCAATCAGGCCAGTGTCACACCGCCGCAAGCACCCTCAACGCCTGCGACGCGGGACACCGACATTATCGTCACGGGCTCACGCATCACGACCAGCGGCTTCAACGCACCCACGCCCAGGACCGTGATCGGCGAGGAGCAAATTCAGAACAACGCCCAGCCGAATATTTTCAATACGATCGCGCAGCTTCCTTCGCTGCAGGGATCGACCGGCGCCACTACGGGCACGTTCAGCACGTCGAGCGGCCAGCAAGGACTCAGTTCCTTCTCGCTGCGCGGTCTCGGCACGATCCGCACGTTGACGTTGATCGACGGCCAGCGCGTCGTGGGCGCCAACGTGACGGGCGTTCCGGACATCAGCTTGTTTCCGCAGTTGTTGATCACGCGTGTGGATGTCGTGAATGGGGGCGCGTCCGCCTCCTATGGCTCGGACGCGGTCGGCGGCGTGGTGAACTTCATCACCGATACCAAGTTCGAAGGCCTCAAAGGCAACATCCAGAGCGGCATCTCCACTTACGGAGATAATGAGCAGGTCCTGATGCAGGGCGCCTGGGGCAAGTCCTTCATGGACGGGCGCCTGCATGTCATCGTCAGTGGTGAGTATGACCACGAAGGGGGCGTCGGCCCCGGCGCCTTCGGCACCGATCTGGCCGGCAGCCGCGACTGGTATCGTGCAACCACATTGGTCAACACGGGCCAGGCCAACAATGGCAATCCGCAATATCTCTACCGCGACTTCGGCCAACCTTATCAATATGCGAAATACGGCCTGATCAACAACGGACCGCTGCAGGGGATCGCGTTCGACCCCAACGGCAATCCCTATAACTTCAATTATGGATCGGGCGGCGTTCCCAACGGCACCGGCGGCGTGAATGGTTGCTTTATCGGCTTTTGCGTCGGAGGCGACATGTCGGGCCATGTCGGTTCCGGCACTTCGCTGCAGTCCTCGCTGGAGCGCATCAACGGGTACACTCGGGTAGGATATGAGTTCGCGCCGAACAGCGAACTCTACGCAACCGTCAGCGTTGCCCAGGTGAAGACCAACAACCAGCCGAATCCCGGTGCCGCGCGCACCGACATCACGATACAGTGCGCCAACCCGTATTTACCCGCATCCGTCGCCGCGCAGTGCGATACGGCCGGCATCACCAGCTTTTCCTACGGTCTCAGCAACGCGATCCTGCCGAACATTCAGGTGTACACCAATCGCCGGCAATATCGCTTCGTGGCGGGCGCCAAGGGCGAGATCGGCGGACTGGGCGGCGGCTGGACCTATGATGCTTACTACCAGCACGGCATAAGCATCACCGACATTGACGTCGAAAACATCATGCTGAATCGCCGCTATAACCAGGCGGTCGATGCGATCACGCTGGATGGCGCGATCGTCTGCGCCGACCCGGTCGCACGGGCCCAGGGCTGTCAGCCGATCAACGTCTTCGGCGCCAACGCGCCGTCGTCGGCGGCACTGGCGTACATCACGCCGACAAACGGGCCGTTCCAGCACACCAAGCAGACGCAGGACGTAGCCAGCCTCAACATCTCGGGCACGCCGTTTGAGTCCTGGGCGGGTCCGGTATCGATCGCGTTCGGCGGTGAGTATCGCCGGGAATTCTACCGCGTGAACGCCGACCCCTATGGCGCCGGCGTGTCCGACCTCAGCCCGAACAGCGCGGATTATCCCGCCGACGCGTTGCTCAACAATGTCGACGGCAGCAACTGGTATGCAGGCAACTACAAGAACGGCGGCGGCAAGTATGACGTGGTCGAGGGCTATCTTGAGGTCGACCTTCCGATCATCAACTCGGATGCACTCGGCCGCGCCAATCTCAACGCGGCGGGCCGCGTCACGCGTTACAGCACATCGGGCACGATCTGGGCGTGGAAAGTCGGCGGCACCTGGGACACCCCACTCGACGGACTGCGCTTCCGCGCTGTGACGTCGCGTGACGTTCGCGCACCCAACCTGTCCGAGCTGTTCGCGGCGCCCGTGACCACCACGCTGCCGAACTTCACCGATCCGCGTCCGCGGCCCGGCGCGCCCAACGGCACGCAGGTGCTGGTCATCCAGCAGGTCGTCGGCAATCCGGAGCTGAAACCGGAGACGGCCCGCAACACCCAGCTCGGTGCGGTCTACGCCAATCCGTCGTGGCTGCCCGGGTTCAGCGTCTCGTTCGATTACTACACGATCAAGCTGAAGGGCGGCGTCTCGAACCTGGGCGCGCAGCAGATCGTCAATCTCTGCTATGTCGACAACATCTCCGACTTCTGCGGCGCCTTCGATCTGGACAGCCCCTTCAAGTTCGTGAACTCGCAAGCGTTCAACCTGTCGTCGATCGAGACGGACGGGTTCGATATCGAAGCGAGCTACCAGTGGCAGCAGCCGCTGGGGCTGGACGGCACCTTCACGGTGCGCGGCCTTGCGACGCATGTCATCAAGTACGTCACCAACGCCGGCCTGCCCGGCACGCTTCCGGTGGATACGGCGGGCGCCAACAATGGCGCCACACCCGACTGGAAATGGCTGGCGGTGCAGACCTACACCAACGACAAGCTCAGCCTCACCGTACAGGAACGCTGGTTCAGCGATGGAACGTTCGGCAATCAATATGTGGTTTGCGCGCCGGGTACCTGCCCGCGTTCGACCGCCGCCAGCCCCACGGTCGACGTCAACCGTATGAAGGGCGCCTTCTACGTCGATATCGGTGGTTCCTACGACTTGACCGATCAGGTCACGGCCTTCTTCAAGGTCGACAATCTGTTGAACAGGGATCCGGAACCCAGCCCGCAGACCAACACCGGTCTCGACGTGAATCCCGGACTCTACGACACGCTCGGGCGCATGTATCGGGCGGGCATTCGCTTCAAATTGTAAGCGGCGAACCCTTGGGCTTCCTCCTGATCCCGGTCGCTTGCGACCGGGATCATTCAATTGCTGGATAGACCCCGTCCGAACCCTACTCCTCGCCGAAACCGAGGAAGCGGATGGCGATGATGACCGGGATATCGGTTCGCATCTGTGGCCGCGAGCGGTCGGCGAGCCGTGCCGCTTCGTTCACGATCGCGCTGGTCGCGGATGAAGCCGCAGCGAGCGCGCCGACATTGACGGCCGCGTCGCCAGCATTCACTTCGCCCCGGAACGCGATCAGGTCGAGGCGGCTCTTCGGACGATCCTCATCCGCGCCGCCGAGCGCTTGTGAGCTCCCGCCTCTCAGGGAATTGGATGCAACGCCCCCTGCCCTCGAAAGAGCTTAGGCGAGATGCCGGGTCTGAAGAAGCCGCAGCGTGGAGCGGCGTTATCTAAAAATCCGCCCCACACTGCGTCATATCGATCAGAATTTTATTCTGAGGCCTGCGGTTCCGCGCAGGGTGTAGCTGTCGCCGAAGTCGCGGATCGCGGTTTCGGCGCCGATTTCGGAGTACAGCGTCACCTTGTCGTTCCAACTATAGCTGCCGCCGAAGCCCAGTTCGCCCCACAGGCGGCGATCGCGGTTGGCGATCGGGGTGCCTGAGACGTCGACCTGGACACCGTCGAGCCATTCGTAGCTGAGGTTGATCAGCCCGTAGATATGGCTGCGGCGGGTCTGGCCTGACGAGGCGCTCTGTGTGCTCTCCTGGCGATCGATCGACAGGCCCCAGCGGGTCTTCAGGCTGTCGCTCTTGTCCGCAGAGATGGCGGCGCCGGCCGGATCGACGAACCGGTCGAAGCCGACATGGGCATAGGCCATCTGGATCTGCGGGGTCAGCGTCAGCTTGTCGCTGACTTGCGAGCGCTTGCCGACCTCGAGGCTCAGCGCCTCGCCCTTGCCGTCATTCTTGGCGAGCTTGCCGAGCACATTCGACTTCAGGTCGCTGTCGAACCAGCTGAGCTGCCCCTGGCCGTCGGCGTAGAAGCCTTCCGGACCATACCAGGTGAGGGTCGCACCCACGCCATATCCCTTGGTATCGATCGCGCCGTTGCCGAAGATCGAGCGGATGCTGGCATCGGCCTGACCATAATGGGCAGTGACGCCGCCGATCAGCGTTGCGCCATCGTCGCGCTCGGCGATCGTCGCATCGGCGCCCATCTGCATCTGCCAGCTATCGACATTGCGATCGGCACCGCTGGTCGAGAAGGCGGCGTTCGGGCGGTGGCGCGACGCTTCCATCCGGCCCCAGATGCCCATGCCATCCTGCGTCATCGCGGCCCAGGAACGGTTGCCGACACGCTGCTGCAGCGTCGGCAGGCTGTTGAGCGACAGCAGGGTCTGCGCATAGCTTTCATAGACCGGCACGCCCGGCTGATAGAGCGGACCTTCCGGCTCCTCCGGATCGGCCGGGTTAAGCAGGGACGAGCGCAGATACCAATCGCCATCGCTCGGATCGGTGATGCCGTTCTTCTGGAGACGGTAGCCATAGGCGCCTGCGATCACCGCCTGCTCGCCCTGGAACACATAATCGCCATTGAGTGCGAAGGTGCCGTTGGACGCGCCGGCGATATCGATGATCTTGATGCCTTCCACCGTCTGCGCGCCAAGCCCGTCACGGTTGATGACCGTGACCTGCGTGGAGCCGGATGTGGCGCCATTCACCACGAGCCGATCGGTGGCCGAACTGTCGTCGCCAAGCACTGCCTCGATCTCCAGCGTACCATCATTGCCGGCATAGTCACCGGCGACGGTCAGCGTGCCGATCGAGGTGCCGGGTGCGACGACGCCGGCATTGCTGATGCCACCGACCTGACCGTTGCCCATCAGGCGGCCACCGCTGGCGACCTCAACGACGCTGCCGAGCACGCCGTCGACGGCCAGCGTGCCACCCGCGACCTTGGCGGCAGCCACATAGCTGCTGTTGTCGCCGGTCAGAAGCAACGTGCCCGCGCCATCCTTGGTAAGTGCGCCAGAGCCGCTAAGCAGGCCGTTCAGCGTGAAGGCCGCGCCCTGATCGGTCAGGATCGTGCCATTGCCCGTGAACGCAAAGTCGCGGTCGCCGGCAAAGCTGGCTGTCGTGCGCAGCGTGCCGCCGTCAAGTTCGACATTGCCTGCCGCGTCACCCAGATTGGTATCGGCCGAGATCGCCAGCGTGCCGCCCTGGATGAGCGTGCCGCCGGTGTAGCTGTTCACGCCCGAAAGCTCGAGCATGCCCGCATCGGTCTTCACCAACTGGGCCGTGCCTGTCAGTTCCGCCGCGATGGTCGCGGTGAAATCCGCACCCGCCGTCGATCCGTCGCCGACGCGGATCGTCGCCTGCGTGCCGGTGAGGGTCAGTGCCTCGCCGCCGATCTCATAGCCGTCGGCAGCGAACTGCATGCCGGATGCGGTGACATCGCCAAGGCTGTTGTCGATCGTGACATCACCGCCGGTGCCGCCGAAGATCGCAAAGGCGCCATCGGCATAAGCGGCGTTGATCGTGCCATCGGCATTGGTCCAGTTGTCATTGCCGGTGCCGTTCTGCCACACGCCGTCGCCGCCATCGATCACGCCGTTGAACTTCGGACCTGCATCGCCATCCCAGAAATTGAGGGCGAGACCGGTGGTGCTCACCAGGTTCACCTGGCCGGCGATCGAGGTCTGGACAACACTGGTGGTGCCAGCCGGCACGTTCCCGAGAACCAGGCCGTCGTCAGTCAAGGTGCCGCCATAGTTGAGCACGCGATAGACGCCCGGTCCGAAGCTGCCGCCTGCCGACTCGCTGATGTCCAGCGTGCCGTCGAGCACCAGATCGCCACCGACCTCGATCAGATCATTAAGCGCGCCGCCGGGCACTCCGACCTCGCCGAATTGCATCGAAAGCGTCGAGCCGGAGGCGAGCGACAGATTGCCAGCGATCGTCAGCGTGCCGGGAAGACCGTCCGCGCCACCCGGATTGAGCGTCGCCCCATCAGCGATCTCCACATCACCACCGATCGTGCCGGCACCACCCAGGGTCGCACCGGAAGCGACGCTGGTCAGACCGGCCGCAGCCGTCTGATCGCCGTCGATAAACAGGGCTCCCCCATTGACCGTCGTGCCGCCCGTATAAGTGTTCGCGCCCGTCAGGATCAGGGTGCCGAGATCGGACTTCACCAATTGCGCGGTGCCAGTCAGCTCTGCGTCGATCGTCGCGGTGATGCCGGCGCCTGCCGCCGTACCGTCGCCGGTGCGGATAACGGCTTGCGGGCCGACCAGGGTGATCGCGTCACCGCCGATCACATAGCCGTCGGTCAGGAACTGCATACCCGCCGCATTGACCGCACCCAGGCTCTCATCGACCATGACGTTGCCTGCTGCCCCCATGAACACGGCAAAGGCGCTGTCGGCGAACTGGGCGTTCGGGATGCTGCCGTCATCCACCCAATTGTCGTTGCCGATCGTGTTCTGCCACGCGCCGGTTCCGCCATCGATCACGCCGTCATTCTTGGCGCCCGTGCCATCCCAGTAACGGAAGACGAGGCCGGATGTGTTCACCAGGTTCACCTGATTGGCGACCGATGTCTGCACATAGAAATCGGGCGACGGGATCGTGCCGATCGCAAGCCCGTTGTCGGTCAGGTTCCCCGAATAGTTGATGATGCGATAGATGCCCGGATCGAAGCTGCCGCCCGCCGATGTCTCCACATTGAGCGTGCCGCCGAGGGTCAGGTCGCCGCCGACATTGACGAGATCGTTCAGCACACCACCGACCACATTTGCCTGGCCGAAGTTGACGTTCAGCGTGGAGGTGGCGGCGAGGTCGAGATTGCCAACGATCGTCAATGTTCCTGGCGTGGTACCTAGCTCTCCCGGGTTCAATACCGCGCCATCTGCGACCACGACGTTTCCGCCGATCGTACCGATGCCGCCCAGCGTAGCGCCCGCATCAACAGTGGTAAGACCCGTCGCTGCAGTCTGATCGCCATTCACCAGCAACGTTCCCGCGCTGACGGTGGTCGCGCCCAGATAGGCGTTATCACCGGCCAAGGTCAGGACGCCGGCGCCCTGCTTGGTGAGACCACCCGCCCCATCGAAGCGCGGCGCGATACCGATGGCATGGCCATTCGTATCGATGAAGCCGCCGCCCCCGCCAATGGTAACGACAAGCTCGTCCGCGCCCAGATTCTCGATATAATTGGCATTGTCGGCGGTGGCGCGCAGCAAGCCGCCATCCAGCGTTATCGATGCGTCGCCAAAGCCTCTGCTCAACGCCCCGGTTTCCAGGGTGCCGCGCGCACCCGCCGTTCCCAATATAGTCAGCGCGCCGGTCGACCCGCTGGTCACTGTGTCGTTATAGCCCATCGCCACCGTTGAAGCGGTGACCAAACCACCGTCCTGGATGGTCAGTTGCCCATGTCCGGCACCGCCATTGAACGATTCACCAACGTAGAGAACATCGTCCGACAGAAGCTGCGATCCGGCACCCGTCACCAGGGCGTTGCCGTCGCCGCCGCGGCCGATCGAACCTATTCCCCCCGGCGCTGTCTGCATGACGCCGCCGCCCGAGATGGTCAGCGAAGCCGTCCCACCCGCCGCCGCGCCCAAATGGAAATAGCTTCCGGCGTTGAAGATCGATCCGGCTCCGTCCACGATGACGTTGATCGCGCTCGCCGTGGAGGAATTGGCCCCTTCGCCAAGGAAGCTTCGGCCTGCCATCAACTGTCCGCCATTGTCGACCGTGATCGATGCCGTGCCCGCACCGCGTCCGACAACCAGGTCATTGGAGGTCGTGAAGGCGCTGGCAGCGCCGGTCACGATCAGATTCGTGTCGATCCCGACAAAAGAGGAAACACTGCCGTCACCGTTGACCACCCGGTCCACATTGACCACGCCACCGTCGGAGACCTGGAGAGTGCCGCCATTGACATAGACACTACCGGTTAAGTTGCTGTTCCCGGTGAAGATCGTCGCGCCGGCGCCTCGCTGAGTGATATCGCCGGTACCGGAAATGGCTCCGGCAAAGATTACATCATCCGAGCGGTCGAAGACGAGCTCGCCACTGTTGATGGCGACATCGCCCAGGATGCTGCCACTGGTGCCGCCGTCGCCCAACTGCAGAATACCGGCGTCGATCGTGGTCCCGCCATTGTAGGTATTCGTACCGGTCAGCACGAGCGTGCCGAGATCGGTCTTGACCAGCTGCGCTGCACCCGTGAGCACCGAATTGATGGTCGCGAAATAGGAGGCGCTGTCCGCCGTGCCGTCACCAACCCGGATCACCGATTGCGCACTGGCCAGGGTCACCGCGTCGCCGGTGATCACATAGCCGTCGCTGGCGAACTGCATGCCGCCGGCGCTCACGGCGCCGAGACTGTCATCGACGGTCACCGTGCCGGATGCGGCCGAGAAGATCGCGATCGCGCTGTCGGTGAAGGGCGCGTTCACCGCGCCGCTCGCGTCCGTCCAATTGTCGTTGCCGGTGCTGTTCTGCCAGATGCCGTCGCCGCCGTTGACGGCATTGTCGAACTTCGGACCCGCGGCGCCGTCCCAGAAATTGAGCGTCACGCCGCTTGCATTGATCAGGTTGACCTGGCCTGCGACCGATGTCTGGACGAACATATCGTTGGGATCGATGCCCCCGGGCACCCCTCCGATCTCCAGACCATTATCGGTCAGCACACCGCCATAGTTGAATACGCGGTAGAGGCCGATGTCGAAGCTGCCGCCCGGCGCGACCGCGACATTGATCGTGCCGTCGAGCGCCAGATCGCCGCCGACATTGACGAGATCGTTGAGCGGATCGCCCGGCGCATTCGCCCGGCCGAATTCGAAGTCGAGCTGCGCATTCGAGGTGAGATCGAGCGCACCGTCGATCGTCAGCACGCCGACGCCGTTGCTGCCCGCCGCCAGCCGTCCATCGACGTTGACATCGCCGCCGATCGTGCCCGTGCCGCCCAGCGTGCCGCCAGCGAGCACATTGGTGACGCTTGCCGCATCACCGAGCGTGCCGTTCACCAGCAGAGCGCCGCCGGAGACCGATGTTATGCCGGTAAAGGCCGAGCTGTCCCCGGTCAGACGTGTGACGCCCGCCACCTGGTTGATCGTGCCCGCACCAGATATCGCGCTGGCAAAAGCATAATCCGTCTCGGTGTGATTGAAGTTGATCCGCGACGTCGCGCTGCCGAAATTCAGCGTCGGCGCGTCGAACGCGCCCGCTGCCGCCGCAGCTGCACCCTCGGCGCCGCCGATGTTGAGGATGCCCGTCGCCGCAGCGTTGTCGGCAAGCACGAACGCCCCGCCGACGTCGACCTGCGCGCCGTCCGTCAGCGTGAGCACGCCGGTGCCGGTGCCGCTACCGATGACGAGATCGCCCGTCGTGGTGAAGCTGGAGCTGGGCCCCGATACTGACAGGCCCGCAGCCTGCGTCGCCGTTCCGAAGGTCGCCGATGTGAAGCTTGCAGCGCCGCCCTGATCGACGGTGAAGTTGCCGCCGGTCATCAGCAGCGAACCGCTGCTCGTCCAGTTGGAGCCGGTGCCGGTGATCGCGACAGCGAGAGGATTGGTATTGCTGGCTGTCGTGCCGATCTGGCTGGCACCGCCGGTGCGCAGCGTGCCGCCGGCGCTGATCGTCGTGCTGAAGGGGGCGTTGTAGGTGGTGCTGCCCAGAATCCCGCCTGCCAGATCGGCCAGCGAATTCGCACCTTCGATGTTGAGCTGCACGGAGACGTTGGTCAGAGCCCGGATGTCCATGCCGCCGGTCGTGGTCCGGAGCGTGCCGCCGTCCGTGACCCGCACAACGGTTGTGCCATTGAAAGGTACCGTCCCGCCGATCGAAGCGGTGCTGAACAGCGAGTTCGCGCCGTCGATGCTCAGCGTGGAACGGCCGAGAGTCGTGCCACCACCGGAAATGACATTGGCCCCGTCGGCGATGCGAAGTTCGCCGTTCACGCCATTGACGAGAGTCCCGCCGCTATAGCTGCTGTTGCCGGTCAGGGTGGTGACGCCGGTGCTGGCGACAACGAGCCTGCCGGTGCCGGTGATCGACCCCGCATAGGTATAGGCGTTCGAGCGATCGAACGTCAGCGTGGCGTTGTTGACCACGTCGCCCACGATCGAGCCCGTAGTACGACCTCCGAAGCCGCCGACGACAAGCGTGCCCGCCTGGATCGTCGTGCCGCCGGTGTAAGTGTTCTCACCGGAAAGCGCGAGCGAGCCAGCGCCGAGCTTCGTCAGCCCGCCACCGCCCGACATCCCGTTGAGCACGCCGTTAGCGGTCGCGGCGTTGGTGATATCGATCGCGCCGCCGTTCGCGCCCAGATTGTACGTGTGCAAATTGGGAGCGTTGGCGCCGGTCAGCTGCAGAGTGCCGCCATCGATCGTAACCGCACCGCCGGGATCGCCGAGGAAACTGTCGTTGGCGACCGAAAGCACGCCGCCGCTGATCAGCGTACCACCAGTATAGCTGTTGGCGCCGGTCAGGACCAACGTACCGAGGTCCGTCTTTTCGAGTCCCGCTGCGCCAGTGAGTTCGGCTGCGATCGTCGCGGTGAACCCTGCGCCCGTTGCTGTTCCATCCCCAACGCGGATGGTCGACTGCGCATCGGTCAGCGTCAGCGCTTCTCCCGTGACGAGGTAGCCGTCGCTTGCGAACTGCATGCCCGACGCCGTCACGGCGCCATCGTCATTGTCCACCGTGACCGTGCCGCCGACGCCTGCAAAGATCGCGAAGGTGCCGTCCGAATAGGCGGCGTTCACGCTGCCATCTTCGCTCGCCCAATTATTGTCCGTGCCACCCAGATGCCAGGTGCCGTCGCCCCCGTTTACCACGTCATTGAACTTGGGACCGGCATCGCCGTCCCAGAAGCTCAGCGACAGGCCGGTCGAGTTGACCAGATTGACTTGCCCGTCCACCGAAGTCTGGACGGTGACGTTGCTGCCATCCGGCATCGTGCCGAGATCGAGGCCATTGTCGGTCAGCGTGCCGCCATAGTTGAACACGCGATAGATGCCGCCACCAAAGGTGCCGCCCGTAGGAACGCTGACATTGATGATGCCATCGAGGGTGAGGTTGCCGCCGACCTCGACAAGATCGTTGAGCGGCCCGCCGGCCACATTCGCCTCGCCAAATTCGTAGTCGAGGATCGATCCGCCGGCCAATGCGAGATTGCCGGCGATCGTCAGGGTGCCGGGGCTGTTGCCCGGCGCCAGTGTGCCGCCGTTGGCGATGCTCACATTGCCGCCGATCGTGCCGGCGCCGCCCAGCGTGCCGCCCGTCAGGACGTTAAGGATGCTCGCCGCATTGCCCAGCGTGCCGTTCACCCGCAGCGTTCCGCCCGAGACGTTCGTCGTACCGGCAAAAGCGGAACTGTTGCCGGTCAGATTGGTGACACCCGCCACCTGATTGATCGTACCAGCGCCCGACATCACCGTTTCGAACTCATAGTCCGTCTCGGTGTGGTTGAAGTTCAGCCGGCCGGTGCCGACCCCGAACGTCAGCGTGGGCGCGTCCAGGAAGCCGGCGACCGTTGCGGCCTCGCCTTCGGCGCCACCGATGTTGAGGACACCGGTCGCTCCGGCGACATTGGCAAGCGTAAAGGCGCCACCGACATTCAACCGTGCGGTGTCCGCCAGAGTGATGATGCCGATGCTGGAGGTATCCGTACCGCTGGGAGCGGCCCCGAGGACCAGGTCGCCGGTCGTGGTGAAGGTGGAATTGGCCCCGGACACGAGCACGTCTGCGCCCTCGTCCGCCGAGCCGATCGTCGCGGAGGCGAAGCTCGCTGCGCCGCCGCCCAGCACCGAAAGGTCGCCATTGGTCATTGTTAATGAGCTGGTGCTGGTCCAGCTGGACCCGACGCCGGTGATGGTGTGGCTGGAGCGCGTGCTGTTGCCCCCTGCCGCGCCGATCGTGTTCGCTCCGGCCGACTGCAACCGGCCGCCGTCGCTGATGGTGATGCTCGCCGTCGAGGCTGTAGCACTGGCTGCGCTCAGTGCACCGCTCACATCGACCAATGATCCGGCACCAGAAATATCGAGACGCGCGGCCGATGGCGTTCCAGTCCCGCGAAGACCCAGTGTGCCGGTGATCAGGGTACCACCATTCTCCACGTTGACGACGGACAAACCCGTCGGCGCAACGGCGTTGACCGAGGTGGTCTGCAAGGTCGAGCCGACACCCGAAACGGTCAGGGTGCCACGGACGCTTGTCGAGCCTCCCGTCGAGATCGTGTTGCCTGCCGTGATGCGAAGCTCGCCGTTGTTGAGGACCTGTAAGCTACCACCCCAGCTGCTGTCGGCGGTAAGGGTGGTTGTGCCGAAGTCCACATAGACGTTACCGGACCCGCTGATCACGCCGTCATAGGTATAGCTGTCGGAACGCTGGAAACGAACGTTGGCGTTGTTGACGATGTCACCCGTTATCGAGCCGGTCGTGCCGTTGTTGCCGATCTGAAGGGAGCCGATCCCGGTAACGGTCGTGCCACCGGTATGCTCGGCATCTCCCGTCAGGGTCACGGTGTTGGAGGTGCTCACGGTGAGCGCGCCGGTGCCGGACGTATCGCCGGCCAGAATCCAGTCCGCACCAGTCCCCGTCTCGACCGTGCCCGCTCCCGCGAGAATGACGTCGCGATTGGAGGTGAAGTCGCCCATGATTCTGAGCGTGCCGCCGTTGAAGGTGATGTCACCCCCGGCATCGCCCAGATTGCCGTCGTTTGAAACCTGCAATACGCCACCGCTAATGGTCGTGCCGCCAGCATAGGTGTTGGTGCCGCTGAGCGTGAGCACACCCGTCCCCATTTGGTGCACCGAGCCCGTTCCGCCGATGACGCCCGAGTAGGTAAGTGCATTACTGCGATTGAAGGCGAGCGTGCCGTTATCAATGATGTTGCCGACGATGCTGCCCGTGGTTCCTCCGTTGCCGATCTGCAACGTGCCATTCGCGATCGTCGTGCCGCCCGAATAGGTGCTGGTGCCCGTCAGGATGGTTGTACCGGTGCCCTCCTGGCGGAGCGCGCCTGTGCCGACAATCGCGCCGCCAAAGGTCAGGCTGTCCGACCGGTTGAAAGCCAATGTGCCAAAATTGTTCACAGTGGAGCTGACGATCGAACCCGTCGTGCCGCCGCCGCCGATCGACAGGATGCCGCCATTGATGTTGGTCGACCCGGTGTAGCTGTGGTTGCCGGTCAGAATCCACGTACCGCTGTCGTTCTTGGCAAGGGTCGTAATACCCGTTCCCGCATTGCCGATCGAACCAGCCAGCGTGTTGTTGCCGGTGTTGGTGCCGCCAAGCGCGATCGTGCGGGCCTGATTGTTGTTCGCCAGCGTTACCGGTCCGGTGTCCGTGAAGACGATCGCACCCGTGCCGGAGGATTCGATGAAGGTGACGCCCGCCGACAAGGTGAACAGGCGGTTGGTGGTGTCGCCCGCGCCGGTATAGCGCAGCGTCGATCCATTGCCGATGATCAGGTTCGAAGCAGCGGCGGACGACATGCCGATGCTGCTGGCAACGCCGCCGTCCGACAGCTTGTCGACGCCAAGCACGCCGCCGCTGATCGTGGTGACGCCGGTATAGGTGCTGTCCGAATTGGTCAGAATCCAGGTGCCAGCATCGGTCTTGGTCAGGCGGGTGATGCCGGTGCCATTGTTGATGATCTGCGCAGCAAGGATATTGTTCGCCGTGCTCGTGCCGCCAAGCGTCAGCGTCTGTGCGGTATTGGCGCTGGCGAAGGTCAGCGGGCCCGCATGGGTAAATTCGATCGCACCGGTACCCGATGCGTCGAGCTTGTTCGTCGTCGAAGCGTCGAGCGTGAACTGCCGGTTCGTGGTTCCACCCGTTCCGACATATTGCAGCGTGCCGCCGCTCAGCACGAGATTGCTCGCCGCCGAGGAGGACGAGCCGATCGAACTGTTCGCGCCGCCGTCGCCGAGGCAAGTGACCGAAAGGATGCCCTGGGCGATAACGGTAGTGCCGCTATAGCTGCTCGAACAACCCCACAGTTGCTGGAAGGCACCACCGGTTTTGACGATCCCGCCGCTGCCCGAGATTTCACCGCCGAAATTGGCCGCGCCGCTGCCGCCGTTGGTGATCGTCAGCGTCGCTCCGCCAAGCGCGATGTTGCCGCCCAGCGTGCCACCGCCTACCAGATTAAGGACACTGTTGTCGTAGCCGTCGAGGTCGAACAGGACGCCGGCGGTGTTATCGAGCGATAAGCCGCCAGTACCCAAAGCGGTGGTCGAGCCGACACGAACCGTCCCGTCGATTATGCGCAGATTGTTGGTCGAGCTGTTCGTTCCCGACAAGAGCAGCGTCCCGGCCCCGGTCTTGGCCAATTGGCCGCCACCCGTGATCGCGCCCGAAAATTCAAGCGTCGTGCCCGCATCGGCGACGTTGATCGCGCCATTGCCGGTGAGCGCGAAGCCGCGATCGGTCGTAACGCTGGTGCCGGTGTAGGCAAGCGTGCCGCCCGCAAAGACGAGGTTCGACGAGGCAGCGGACGAAGCGCCGATCCCGCTCGCCTCTCCCCCGTTGGCGATGCAATCGACTGCCAGCCCACTGCTGATCGTCGTCGCGCCGGTATAGTCGTTGTTACAGCCGTTCATCGTCTGCGTGTAGCTGCCGCCGCCGCGCGTGTAGCCACCGGTGCCGGTGATCCGCCCGGTAAAGACGCCGGGTCCGCCCGCTGTGGTCAGGGTGTTCGCGCCAAGGTCGATGAGGCCGCCGCCGATGACCGCAGCGGTATTGATATTGAAGCCGCCAAGCTCGAGCGTAGCGCCGCTGCTGACAGTCATGTAATGGCCCCCGGGGCCAAACGCGTTCGCCGATCCCGCGCGCAGGGTTCCGGCAGCGACAACCGTATCGCCCGTGTAGTTGTTGGCCCCGCCAAGGATCAACGTGCCCGCGCCGTGCTTGACGAACGATCCCGCGCCCGTGGCAATACCGTTGATCGTCAGCGTCGTGCTTGCATTGGCAACGTCGATGCCGCCCTGGCCACTCGCCAGCGTAAAGCCGCGATCGATGGCAACGTTGCCGCCGGTATATTGCAGCCGCCCGCCACCGCTCATGACGAGATTGGCCGAAGCGCTGCTCGCCGCGCCGATGCCGCTCGCCGTGCCGCCGTTGGTAAGGGTGTTCACCGATAGCGTGCTGCCCCCGCCGGCGCCGGAACCGGTGATTGTCGTCACGCCAATATAATCGTTGGCGGCATTCGACAGGACCAGGGTGCCCCAGCCGGTCTTGGTCAGGCCGGCATCATCCGGGCTTGTCACCAATCCAGAAAATTCAACGGTTCGACCAGCATCGACCTGAATGGCGCGCTCGGGGCCGCCGTTAACCAGCGTGATGCCGCGATCGGAAACGGCATCCGAACTGCCCACATAGGCAAAGGTGCCGTTTTCCAGGACCAGATTCGCAGCATCGGCGCCAGAGTTGCCGATGCTGCTGTTCACCCCGCCATTCGCCAGGCTCGTCACTTCCAGCCGCCCGCCGCTCAGCGTCGTGCCGCCGGAATAGCTGTTGCCACCGGTCAGTCGAACAACGCCGGTACCGCTCTTGGCAAAGCTGGTGAGACCTCCGTTGTTCACAATGGTCGATTCGATGATGAATGTACCAGCACTGTTCTGCTGCACGCCCAGGGTGCTGTCGCCCGCGCCTCCGGTCAGGCTTCCTCCGGTTATCGTCTGGTTGCTGCTGCCTACCGACAAAGAGACGATGATCGTGCCGTCGATACCCAGCCTTGCCGCCGGGTCGATCGTGACGGTGGTGGTCGGATCCACGGTGGTGAATTGCAGGCCCGCAAGCTGCACATCGCTTCCCACGGTTCCGAAAAAGCTTTCGGCGTCGCCGTCGCTGTCGGAGATATACTGCCCATCCGCCCAAAGGGACGCATCGTCCTGATCGGTATAATCCGCATCGGTGAAGGCGACGATATTTCCACCGACGACCTTGGCATAATCCGTGCCGTTGATCGTGGCCCAACCACCCAGGCTTGTATTGCTGGTGGTGAAGCTGCCCGTGACCGGCAGGGAGAAATCGATCAGGCCGCCTGTGCGAGTGATCGTGCCAAAATTGATGGTGACACTGCCAGAGCCAGATTGCCCGCCAATCCTGTTATTGCCGGCGACGATGTTGAGGCCGTTAAAGGTCTGAACGTTGTCCTGGGTCGCGCCATAAACATTCAGACTGCCGCCTGCCATGTTCAGAGTCGATGCGCTGGAAATGATATTGGTGACGGGTGCGCCGGCATTATTGAAGCCAAGGGCGAGCGTGCCGCCATTCACGGTCGTTGCCCCGGTGTAGGTGTTCGCCCCGCTCAGTGTCAGAATACCCTTGCCGGCCTTGGTAAAGCCGCCAGTGCCCGTGATGATCCCGGCGAAACTATCATCCGCGACGGTATCCACGGTGAGGTTGGCCGAGCCCAGCGCCACGGTTCCGCCTGCGCCGGTCAACGAGGGCGCGACAAGGTCATATCCGCCAAGATCCAGCGTGCCGCCATTCACGATGAAACCGGTAGTGCCTGCGAAGGCAGAGGCATTGCCCGCTTTCAGCGTTCCCGCGTTGACCGTGACCGTGCCGACGAAATCATTGGCGCCGCCCAAAACCCAGGTGCCGGAGCCGTTTCCGATGAGGTTACCTGCGCCGGAGATGACGCCCGAGAAGGTGTTCTCACCGGCAAAGGTGCCACCAAGTGTCAAGCTGTCGGCCGCGCCGCCAACAGCAAAGGCTGCATTGCCGCTTAGATCGAGAGCGCCGGTACCGTCGTTCGAAATGCCGCCAGCACCCGCGACAATCCACGAACGATCGCTGCTGTTGCCTGTTCCCCCATAGCTGAGCGTTCCGGCATTCAACGCGACGGATGAGCCGGCGCCCAGCGAACTGGCGACGCCGCTGTTCGCCAGGACAGACGCCTTGACGAGCCCTGCGATGCTCGCCTGTCCGGTAAATGTATTTGCGTCGCCCAATGTGAGGGTATTGCCTGCGGCGGCGCTAAATCCGTAGGCTCCCCCGCTCAGAACGCCCAGCAATTCGACATCGGCAGTCTCCGCGACGAAGCCACCTGCAGTCGAGACATCGATATTACCGGTGATCGTAAGGGTGCCCGTGCCCAGATTGCGGATGATCGCATTGTTGCCATTGATGTCCCAATTGCGATTTGAGCTGTCACCGTCCCCCAGATAGATGAGGCTGTCGCTATATTGGCTCTGCTGGTTGAAGACGATCGTCCCGATCACCTCATCCGTAGGCGCACCCAGGGAGCTTGCTTCTCCAAGATCACCGATCGACGTGAAGCGGGCGGAGCAGACCCCGTTACAGCCGGAAAAGATCGTCTGGCCGGTATAGGTGCTGGCGTCGTTGCTCATCGTGACGCCGCTCGCCGCGACTCTCACTGATCCGTTTCCGGAAATCAGCGCGGATCCGGCACCGGCGCCTTCTAGGATCAGGCTACCCCCATCTCCGATTTCAACGCCGCGGCTCGTCCCCGCGCCGGCGATCGACAACCGAACCAGCGCACCGGCTGCTGTGATGATATTGTTGTTGACGTTGCCCAATGCAGCATCGCTGCCCGCATAGATGCTGCCGAGATTGAGGAAGATGTCGCCCGAAAACGTATTGTTGCCGTTCAGCACCAACCCGCCGGCGCCGGCTTTGATCAGGCCGGCCGAACCTGCGACAACGGAATCTATCGTGATGTTTCCGCTGTTCGTCGTGATCGTCGGCGATGCGCCGGCAAGCGTCAACGTGCTGCCGGTGAGCAGGTAATTGGCCGTGTTGAACGTCAGATTGTGAACGGTGACCGGCGAGGCAATCGTCACGGTCCCGGCGATTCCGCTGAAAATGGCGTTGTCGAGCGCGGCATTATTCCAGGGGAGGTTGTAAGGGCCGCTGACCCCGTCTCCACTTGGGCTCCAGTTGAGGTTGCTGAGGTCCCAGGTGCCGGTGCCGCCGGTACCGACGGCTGTGCCGTTGGCGTCCCAGTACCGATCTTCCGCCCTGGCGGCAGAGGGTGCCCCAAGTACCGCGACCGCCGCTGCAAGCGAGGCGCCGCAAAGCAGTCCGCGGGAAAGGATCCTGGCACCACGATCGCGCCGGTTTTGCTTCACCTTGTAGCTCATAGATCCCCCGTGCACACACAAAGCTCCCAACCGGACCCGGCGGGAATGCTGAATTTCTATTTCCTGGTTTGGCTTGCGCCGGAGGATCTGCTCAGGGAACGAAAGAGCGCGCGCGACACCACTGTCCCGCAGCCACGATACGTGCCCATGCAGCCTTCCCCCTTGCTGGCAGCCCCGCTAACTCATGAGAGTCCGGAGGCTTTGCGTCCTGCCGTCACCGACAGTTTGCCTTTTACCGAATTGTCACAATCACAATCCCCAGCACTCTTTGCGCTTTCAATCGTCACTTCCGGGACGATTCTCGCGAAAGACGGCCGAAAACTGCGTAGTTTCACTCGGCGTGAGCGTATAACTCGCCTATCTTATCAGTTGGTTACTGCCAGCTGGTCAAGCAAAACTTGTTGCTTTGCGGAAACCCATTTCCTACCGAATTTTTAACGATTTTCGTGTAATTCGGCCTTTGCAGCTAACCCTGATGGTTAATTTCGAGCAGGGGATGATCGCGAATTTTCTCGGCGCAATGCTGAAAGCTTGCGGCTGGATCACGCGTGATCGATACCTCATTTCGTGAACAGCACGAAACCAGTGAAGCACATGCCACGTGCAGGTGAAGACCGCGTCGGGTTGATCGAAGCAGCGCGGGCTATGGCCAATGGCGATTCGCTGGAAGATGCAGTCCTGTTGCTCCGCAGGGCAATCGCGCTCGATCCCAAGTTCGTCCTGGCCTATGCGGATCTCGCTTCACTGCTCTGTCGCCTTGAGCGCGCCGACGAAGCGATCTCGCTGCTTGACGAAGCGATAGAAAATCATCCCCACGAGGTCTGGCCGTTTTCAATCAAGGCCGCGGTCCTTTCGACCGAGCGGCGTGCGGAAGAAGCATTGCTGGCCCATGAGGCCGTGGTGGCGCGCGCGCCGAACGTGACCGTTCCATGGATCAATTATGCCCATGCGCTGAAAACCGTGGGGCGAACTGAGCAAGCTGTCGCTGCCTATCGGAAATCGCTCGAGTTCGATTCCAGCAACGGTTCGGCCTGGTGGGGGCTGGCCAATCTTCGGACGGTCAGGCTGGGAGCCGGGGACGTCGCTGTCATGCAGCAAGCCCTGAAATCGGGCACGCGTGATCCCCTGCAGCAGGTGCAGCTTCAATTCGCGCTGGGCAAGGCGCTCGGCGACCTGGGCGACTATGAGCAATCGTTTCGGCACTATGAGGAAGCCAATCGGCTGCGCGGCACAGTCGTCCCCTATGACCCCACACGGACGAGTGAATTCGTCCAGCAATGCGAGGCGGTTTTCACCTCTGAATTCTATGCCAGTCGAAACAGCCAGGGTTGTGACGCGGATGACGTGATCTTCATCGTCGGCATGCCGCGTTCCGGCTCGACGCTTGTCGAGCAGATCCTGGCCAGTCATCCGATGATCGAAGGCGCGGGAGAGCTATTCGAACTCCGAAATCTGGCCGACACCATCGCACGCAAAAGTTCGAAAAGCGCTTCGCTGCCGGATGCGATCGTCCAGTTGAACACCAATGATCCGCGATTTCTCGGGGAAAGCTATTTACGCTCGTCGCGACGGCACCGGCATACGGATCGGCCGTTCTTCACCGACAAGATGCCTGCAAACTGGCAACTCGTTCCTTTCATCCATCTCATCCTGCCCAACGCAAAAATCATCGATGTCAGGCGCCCCCTGCCCCCTTGCTGTCTTTCCAGCTTCGCGACCTATTTCAACGGTCAGACCAGCTTTCCGACCAAGCTGAAGGATCTTGCCGGATATTACGGGGACTATGTGCGCCTGATGTCCCACATGGACGCGGTCCTGCCCGGCCGGGTTCATCGCGTGGATTACGAAAATCTCGTGGAAGATGTCGAAACGGAAACCAGGCGCCTGCTTGCCTATCTTGGTCTGCCGTTCGACCCGGCATGCCTGCACTTCGACAAAAACCCCAGGGCCGTTCATACGCCCAGCGCACAACAGGTTCGCGAACCGATCAACAGAGACGGCCTCGACCGTTGGCGCAATTATGAGCCCTGGCTCGCCCCGGCGCTGCGAGGCTAGGCGCTATGTCACCACCGGTTCGAGCACACGGATCGTTCCGATATCCGCGTTGATCTCCGCGCGTACGCCGATCGGAATGCTGAACTGGTTGGCGACATGCCCGATCAAAGCGCCCTGAAAAGCGGGGATGCCGAGAGGCTTCAGATGCTGTTCGAGCACTTGCGACAGGGTGAAGCCGCCATATGAAACGCCCGTCGCCCGGCAATTCGTGCATTGGCCGAACGCGACGCCCGCGACGCGGCCCAGGATGCCGCTCAACGAAAGCTGGGTAAGCATGCGGTCGATGCGATATTCCGCCTCGTCCACATCTTCGAGGAAAAGGATCGCTCCGTCGAAATCAGGCAGATACGGCGTCCCCACCAGCGCGGCGAGAACCGTCAGGTTCCCGCCCAGAAGTCGTCCGGAAGATTTGCCCGATCCGAATGTCCGAATTCGCCCGCTGCGCTGAACGAGCCGATCTTCCGTCGCCTCCGGATTACGATAGATCGGCAGTTCGGCATCGAACACAAGGCGCCGGAATGAATCCCATGACAACTCACCCCATGAACTCGATGCGTTCGGACCATGAATGCTTGGGCACTCCGTCCGGGCAGCCAAGGCCATATGCAGCGCGGTTATATCGCTGAAGCCGATCAGCAGCTTCGGATTGGCGCGTATTCGGTCATAATCGAGATAGGGCAGAATTCTGGCGCATCCCCAGCCGCCACGCACGGCGAATATGGCCCGGATGCCATCATCCGCGAACATGGCGTTCACGTCCGCCGCGCGTGCCTCGTCACGGCCGGCAAGATAGCCATAGCGCTCGAGCAGATGAGGCGCCGGCCTGGGGACGAGGCCCATCGCCCGGATCGTTTCCATGATCAGCTGCAGATCAAACGCATCATTCGTAAAGCCGGCGGGCTCGATCAGGCCAACCATATCCCCGGATCGCAGGCGGGGCGGCTTTCGCATGGATGTTGCCGCGCCCAAGGCGGCGGGCATGGACAGCATCGCCGCGGCCGCCCCCATTCCCCTAATAATCGTTCGCCGGTTGAGCATGCGTTCGCCCCTGTCAGCAAGCCATGACCACCATGACCGAAAACCAGCCATTTTCAATGTGGCATCCATTGCGGGTTGAAAACCAAACATGTCCGCAGACATTATAACGGGACTACAAATTTGGCTTCGCTGGGATATAGGCGATGTATCGCGATTGGCGTCACGGCTTTGAAAGCGATCCGTGCGACGTTGAGGCGAATGCAGGGAGGAAATATGACGGGATTGAAGAAAGCGGCGCTGCTTCTCGCTCTGGTGTCGACCCAGGCGGATGCGCAGGTCAACGCAGGCAATCAGGCGCCGGAAAGCAGCCTGCCCTTTACCATGACACAGGTTGCGACGTTCAGCCTCCCCTGGCGCATCGCTTTCCTGCCCGACGGGCGCATGGTCATCACCGAGAAGGTTGGCCCTGTATGGCTGGTCACACAGAAGGGCGAAAAGACGCCGATCGCGAATGTCCCGGCCGTCGAATATCGCGGCCAGGGCGGCATGCTGGGCGTTTACGCCTCGCCCTTTTTCGAGAAGGACCAGAGCGTCTACCTGACCTATTCAGAGCCGGGTGAAGGCGGATCCAGCCTAGCGCTTGCCCGTGCCCGCCTGGTGACGGGACAAGGGACGGCAAGCCTGGAAGGACTTGAGGTCCTGTGGCGCCAGATGCCGAAGGGCCAGGGTGGCCAATTCGGCGCGGCGATCGCCTTTTCACCCGACAACAAATATCTGTTCCTGACGGTGGGGGACCGGCAGCGGATGACGCCTGCCCAGGACCCCAATCAGGAGCTGGGCAAGATTCTGCGCCTGACGCTTGATGGAAAACCCGCCCCGGGCAATCCGATGGCCGGAAAGGTCGGCTCGACGAGCGTTCCCCTGATCGCGCCGCCCAAGGACACCGAACTCGCAAAGACCGCCCCCGTGGTCAGCACTTATACTTTCCCCGAGCCCAATCAGGCGATGGCGGAGACATGGACCACGGGTCATCGCACGCCCTATGGCCTGGCATTCGCACCCGATGGCCGGCTGTGGGAAATCGAGCATGGTCCCAAGGGCGGCGACGAACTGAACCTGATCGAGTCGGGCAAGAATTACGGCTGGCCGCTGGTTGCCTATGCGACCAACTATAACGGCACGCCGATTCCCAACCCCGATACGCGGCCTGATCTGACCAAGCCCGTCATCTATTGGAATCCCGTCATCGCGCCGGGCAGCCTGACCTTCTACAAGGGCAAGATGTTCCCGACGTGGCAGGGTTCCGCGCTGGTGGGGGGCATGGTCAGCAAGTCGCTGAACCGTATCACCTTCGACAAGAGCGGCGGAGCCAAGACGGCCGAGCGTTGGGATGTCGGCCACCGTATCCGCGATGTGGCGGTTGGTCCCGACGGTGCGCTCTGGATGGTGGAAGACGCCAATCCCGGCGGGCTTTTCCGCGTGACCCCGAAATAATCACGATAGGTCCGGTGGGGATGCCCTCACCGGCCCTAATTTTTTCAGAACGACAGGCGAGCCCGCGCGATCAGCTTGTCCCCCGCATCGTCAAAATCCGCATAGGGTGAGCCAAGGGCGTCCCTGTCCACGGTTGTCCCCGAATAGGCGACGCCCACCGTCAACGGCCCAAGAATATGATCGATGCCGATCCGGTAATCGACATAGCTCCCACCCGGGCGCAACCGGGCTGACCGCCAAGGATCATCCGTATCGCCCGATGATCGGCCGACGCTGCCCGTCAGCGTGAAGGGCGTACCGATCAGCGCGACCGCAGCACTTGCCCCAAGATAGAGATTGTCGCCACCAATCGCATTTTGCGAGGGCGCATACATGCCGAACAGGTCAATCTGCGCCGGTCCGACTGACACGCCCGCCCCCGCGCCCAGTTCCACATAGCTGAGGTTGCCGTGGCCGGGAAAAACATGCCCCGCAACGGTCGCGTTCAGCCGCCACGGCCCGAAGCTGCGTTCATGATCGATCGTAAGATCGACAGCGGCGTCGGCACCGCCATGACGCGGACTATCGCGCAAGGTGACGGCTCCCGCACTCAACCGGAAGGTTTCCCCTATCCGACTGCTGACGGTCCCTTCCACCGCAGCCTGCCCATCGCTCCAGCTCAGGCCGCGGCGGCGATGGTCGGTCGTCACTTCCGCCGAGAAGGACGGCAGACTCTGCGCCCCCGCTTCGGATGCAAGAAACAGCAGCGTGGCCGCCGCGAATGCGCTGCGCATATTCATCAGTCGCGGGACGCCAGGCTACTTGCCGTCTTCAGGTCCGCCAGCGCGGCGCCGTGATCGGCCTGGGCAGCAGCGATCAGTTGCGGGCGAATTTCATCCGTTCGACGTGTCATTTCAGTGTCGATCGCCTTTCGGTTGGTCATGCAGTCGCCATGCCGGCTGCCGTTGAATGTCCGTTCATCGGGAAGCACGCGCACCGCCGGCGGACCATCATGATCGGCCTCGCGGGTCATTCGGCGTTCCAGCGCCACCCGTCCCGTCCAGACACAACGCACACTGCTCATCCGTGTCGGTGGGGAGGAACCGATTTGCCGAACACTCACATCGGTGATTGCCCGATAGGTCACGTCGACGGGCGTACCTTCGTTGCTGATCCTGATACTATGGATCACGTCACCCGACAGCGCGCTCGCCCCCGAAGTGGCCAGCGCAAGCGCCAGGCCTGCTGCGAAAAAGCTGCTCATTCTCGTTCTCCTGCCGACGCCGGACCATTTTGTCCGATCGTCGGGGAATGGCTTAAGCCAGTCACGTTTCCCGTTTGTATCAACTCGATAACGAAGTCTGTCTTGCGCGGCAACGCACGACGGCTTCGCTGGCCGCAGACGGTGGCGTCGCCCGGGAATATTGCTAGCATGAAGACATGACTCGCATGATCGCCCTCGCCCTCCTTCTCGTCACCGCCGCGCCCGGCCAGGCTCAGGAGGCAGCGCCACCGCCTCCACAAGCAGAAGCACCGGCGCCGGTACCCGCCCCGCCCCCGCCTGCGCCAAAGGCAGAGACGGTGCGCGTCAGCATCCAGACGAGCGAAGGGCCCATCACGCTCGAGCTGGAAAAGGAACGCGCGCCCGCCACAACCGCCAACTTCCTTCGCTATGTCGACCAGAAACGGTTCGACGGCACGACATTCTACCGCGCGATGAAGCTGACGGAGGACGGCAAATACGGCATCATCCAGGGCGGCCTGCAGAATGACCCCAAGCGCCTTTTCCCGCCGGTGAAGCATGAGCCGACCAGCACCACCGGGCTGTCGCATGTCGATGGGGCGATTTCCATGGCGCGCGGTGCTCCCGATACGGCGACCGCGGATTTCTTCATCACGATCGGCGATCTGGTCTCGCTGGATGCGAACCCAAGCCAGCCCGGCGACAATCTGGGCTTTGCCGTGTTCGGACATGTTGCCGAGGGCATGGATGTCGTCCGCCGGATCATGGCCGCGCCCATTTCCCCGACCAAGGGCGAAGGATCAATGGTGGGACAGATGATCGACAAGCCGATCACGATCGTTTCGGTTCGACGCGCCGACTGACCCACATATAAAGAAATCTTTATATGTGGGTTGACACGCACCGCAAAATGCGGTCTGTCATCATGGTCGAGGTTCTCCGTGTCGGATTGGGCACGGAGCTAAGACGGGAAGCCGGTGGCGCCTTCGGGCGGAATCCGGCGCTGCCCCCGCAACTGTAAGCGGCGAGCGGTGGTCCCATTCGCGTCACTGATGCATGCTGCATCGGGAAGGCCAGGACCGTTGCTGTGACCCGTGAGCCAGGAGACCTGCCTCGTCAGATAACGGTCTCGGGCGGGGTGCCCCGGTGGATCGCTTGCGTTCGGGGCGATGCACGCCCCTGACTGCTTGCGTCTACCAGCTTCCCCGGTCGGGTCTTCGCGAGGGAAGAAGACATATGCCTGCCATGACACGTCGATGATCGGACGCATTCGGACGCGCTAACCGCGGTTCCGTCACCCCCTTTCCATACCCCAATCAACCGGCGCAATGCCTGCGTCCGGTGAGGAGAAGTTTTGTGCCCATACTCACCAGCAACCTTGGTTTTCCCCGCATCGGCGCACGGCGCGAGCTGAAGAAGGCCCTTGAATCCCATTGGTCCGGCAAAACCGGCATCCACGAGCTGCTCGATACCGCCAAGGCGCTTCGCCATACAGCCTGGGAACGGCAGAAGGCTGCGGGTCTCGACATCATCCCCAGCAACGATTTCTCGCTTTACGACCAGGTGCTAGACACCAGCGTGATGGTGGGCGCGGTTCCCGCCGCCTATCGCGCAATCGGAACGATGGATTCCCCGGAAGTCTATTTCGCCATGGCGCGGGGTACGCGGGGCCGCACGGGCGGCGACCTGCCTGCGCTTGAGATGACCAAGTGGTTCGATACCAATTATCACTATGTCGTGCCGGAAGTGACGCCGCATCAGAGCTTCGCCCTCGCATCGACCAAGGCGATCGACGAATTCAAGGAAGCAAAGGCGCTGGGCCATCACACCCGCCCCGTCATCCTAGGTCCGGTGACGTGGCTGACGCTGGCCAAATGCAAGGACGCCGGCTTCGACACCCTCTCGCTGTTGCCCCGCTTGATTCCGGTCTACGTGGAGTTGCTCCGCCGTTTGGCACAGGCCGGCGCCGACTGGGTGCAGATCGACGAACCGGTGCTTGCGCAGGATCTGGACGAGCAAACCCTTGCTGCCCTGAAGGCCGCCTACACGGCGTTTGCCGACAGAGGCCCCGGCGTGAAGCTTATGCTCGCCACATATTTCGGATCGCTCGGCGACAATATGGAGGCCGCACTCGCACTTCCGGTGGCAGGCATTCATTTCGATCTCGTGCGCGGCCCGGAGCAACTGGACGAGGTGCTGGAAAAGGCGCGCCCCGAACTGGTCCTCTCGCTCGGCATCGTCGACGGCCGCAACATATGGCGATCGGATTTGCCCGCCATTCTGGACCGGATCGAATCCGCGGCCAGCGCGCGGCGCAAGCTGCTGATCGCGCCGTCATGCTCGCTTCTGCATGTCCCGATCGATCTCGACCTGGAAACCAAGCTCGACCCTGATCTGAAAAGCTGGCTGGCTTTCGCGGTCCAGAAGCTGGACGAGATCGTGACGATCGGACGCGCCCTGTCGGATGGCCGGGATTCAGTCGCGGAGGCGCTGGCATCGTCCGCCGCTGCTGCGGCCACCCGTCGTTCCTCATCGAAAATCCACGATACGGCCGTTCAGGCCCGGCTCGCAGCTGTTACGCCGGACATGGCAAACCGGCAAAATCCGTTCGCGGTCAGACGTGAGGCGCAGCGCGTACGCTTCGGCCTGCCGGGTTTCCCGACGACCACGATCGGGTCCTTCCCGCAGACCGACGAGGTCCGCAAGGCACGCGCGGCGCACGACAAGGGCGAGCTTGGAGATACGGATTATGCCGCCTTCCTGCGCGCAGAGACCGAAGCCGCGGTGCGCTGGCAGGAAGAGATCGGCATCGACGTGCTCGTTCACGGCGAGTTCGAGCGTAACGACATGGTCCAATATTTCGGTGAGCAACTTTCGGGCTATGCCTTCACCCGCGCCGGCTGGGTGCAAAGCTATGGATCGCGCTGCGTCCGCCCGCCGATCATCTTCGGCGACGTGTCGCGCCCCCGTCCGATGACGGTGGAATGGTCGGCCTATGCCCAATCTCTTACGGATCGGCCAATGAAGGGGATGCTGACGGGGCCAGTCACCATGCTCCAATGGTCCTTCGTGCGCGACGACCAGCCGCGCGAGACCACGTGCCGCCAGATCGCCCTGGCCTTGCGCGACGAAGTGACCGATCTGGAGGCGGCCGGGATCGGCATCATCCAGATCGACGAACCAGCACTGCGCGAAGGGCTGCCGCTCCGGCGTGCGGACTGGCAGCGCTATCTGGATTGGGCCGTGGAATCCTTCCGCCTCTCCGCCTCGGCGGTGGCGGACAGCACCCAGATCCACACCCACATGTGCTATTCCGAGTTCAACGACATCATCGGATCGATCGGCGCGATGGACGCCGATGTCATCTCGATCGAAACCGCGCGATCGAAGATGGAGCTGCTGGAGGCCTTTGCCACCTATCGCTATCCCAATGAGATCGGGCCGGGCGTCTATGACATCCACGCACCTCGTTGCCCGCCCACGAATGAGATGGGCGATCTGATCCGGAAAGCCCAGGCCGGACTCGATCCCGATCAGATCTGGGTGAACCCGGATTGCGGCCTGAAAACCCGCAAATGGGAAGAAGTACGTCCCGCCCTTGCCAACATGGTGGAAGCGGCTCGGACCGCACGGGAAGCGGTAAGCTGATCGACGCCGATCATTCCTGATCCCTTCCCGATCGATCCCGATAATCGATTGGACCCGCCGGCATCGATGGTGCATCGCATCATTTGGTGTCGGCGGTCAGCTTAGGTTCATGTATACAGAAACATGGGCCTCGCAGTGGCCACGTCTTCCCTAGGGGAAAGAGAGCGGCTATCGGCCTTTGGCGTGCTGCCAAATTGCCCGGGGCGGGATCGGAGGGTCTGGGATGATCGGAATCGTCAAGGTCGCGCTCAACCGCCCCCTGACGTTCATCGTCATGGCCATGTTGATCGCGGGCGTTGGCGTGCTGACGGCGATGAAGATGCCGGTCGACATCTTCCCCAGCATCCGGGTTCCAGTGATCGCCGTCGCCTGGAACTATTCGGGCCTTCCCGCAGAGGAAATGGCCGGCCGCATCATCACGCAGCATGAACGCACGCTGCTGAACAATGTGAACGACATCGAGCATATCGAAAGCCAGTCGCTCCAGGGCATCGGCATCATCAAGATATTCTTTCAGCCCGGCGCAGACACCCGCACCGCCACGGCACAGGTCACATCCGCATCCCAGTCGATCCTGCGTCAGTTGCCGCCGGGCGTCACGCCGCCGCTGATCCTGAACTACAGCGCGGCGACCGTGCCCATCATTCAGCTGGCCTTGTCGGGTGAGGGCTTGTCCGAACAGCAGTTGTTCGACATCGGCCAGAACCAGATCAGGCCCTTTCTCGTCACCGTGCCGGGTTCCACCGTTCCCTATCCTTCCGGCGGCCGTCAGCGGCAGATCCAGGTCGATCTCAATCCTGAGGCATTACAGTCAAAAGGGCTATCCGCGCAGGACGTAACGGCCGCCATCGCGGCACAAAATCAGATCAATCCGGTCGGTTTCGCAAAAATCGGCCCGTTTCAATATGCCATCCGACTGAACAACGCGCCCGATTCAATCGAGGGATTGAATGACATTCCGGTCAAGGTGGTGAACGGCGCCACCATCTACATGCGCGACGTGGCCTTCGTGCGGGACGGCAGCGGTCCGCAAACCAATGTCGTCCACGTGGAAGGGCGCCGTTCGGTTCTGATCACCATCCTCAAAAACGGCGCCGCCTCCACCCTCGCCATCATCGAAGGGATCAAGAGCAGGCTGCCCCAGATCGCTCAGGCCGTGCCCTCCAACCTGAAGGTGCTTCCGATCAACGACCAGTCGCTGTTCGTCCAGGCGGCGGTTTCGGGCGTCATCAAGGAAGGTGCGATCGCGGCCGCGCTTACATCCCTGATGATCCTGCTGTTCCTGGGGTCATGGCGCTCGACGGTCATCATCGCGCTTTCCATCCCGCTTGCGGTGCTGGCGGCAATCACGCTGCTGTCTGTCTTCGGGCAAACCCTCAACGTCATGACGCTGGGCGGACTCGCACTCGCGGTCGGCATTCTCGTGGACGACGCCACCGTCACGATCGAGAACATCAACTGGCACCTCGAAAAAGGCAAAGGTGTTATCGACGCCATCATGGACGGCGCGATGCAGATCGTGACGCCCGCCTTCGTATCGCTGCTGTGCATCTGCATCGTGTTCGTGCCGATGTTCTTCCTGCCGGGCGTCGCCGGTTATCTGTTCGTGCCGATGGCGCTGGCGGTGGTGTTCGCGATGATCGCGTCCTTCATCCTGTCGCGCACGCTGGTGCCGACGATGGCGATGTACCTGCTTAAGCCGCATGACCATGAGGCGCGCGCCGAGCGATCCTCCAACCCTTTCATACGCTTCCAGCGCGGTTTCGAGAGCCGGTTTGAACGTGTCCGCACCGAATATGGCCATCTTCTCAGATTGGCGATCGGCAATCGCAAGCCCTTCATCCTGGGCTTCCTGGGGGTCGTGCTGCTGTCCTTCCTGTTGGTGCCGTTCCTGGGCAGCAACTTCTTCCCATCGGTCGATGCCGGGCAGATCGCCTTGCACGTCCGCGCGCCCATCGGATCGCGGATCGAACAGACCGCCGCCGATTTCGATCGCATCCAGCAACGCATCAGGCAGCTTATCCCGCCCGAGGAACTGGCGACGCTCGCCGACAATATCGGCTTGCCGGTCAGCTCCATCAATACGACCTACAACAACTCCGGCACCATCGGCCCGCAGGATGGCGACATCTTCATCACCCTGAGCGAAGACCATCGTCCGACAAGCGAATATATCGACACGCTGCGCCGGGAACTGCCCAAGAGCTTTCCAGGCACCAGCTTCGCGTTCCTGCCGGCCGACATCACCAGCCAGATCCTGAACTTCGGCGCCCCTGCCCCCATCGACATCCAGATCACCGGCAAAAACATGGCCGTAAACGCCGCCTATGCGGAACGGCTTCTGCGCAAGATCAGGACCATTCCGGGGTTGGCCGACGCCCGCATTCACCAGACCACCCGGTCTCCGCAGCTTAATGTCGACGTCGACCGCTCGCGCATCGGCCAATATGGGCTGACCGTGCGCGACGTGACGGCCAGCCTGGGCGCCACGCTTGCGGGCACGGGGCAAACGGCGCCGGTCTTCTTCCTCAATCCCGACAATGGCGTGTCGTACAGCGTCGTCGCGCAGACGCCGGAATATCGCATCGGCTCGATCGAGGATCTCCAGAACGTCCCCATCACCGGGTCTGGCGATGCAGCGGTGCAGACGCTGGGCGGGCTGGGATTGATCCGGCGAACCAACACGGCCCCTGTCGTCAGCCATTACGACATCCAGCCGGTGGTGGATATCTACGCCACCACCGATGGGCGAGACCTGGGTGCAGTCGGGCGCGATATCGAACGGGCGATCAAGGAGATCGAAAAGGATCAGCCCAAGGGCGTCGGCGTCACGATCCGTGGCCAATACGCCACCATGAATACCGCCTTTTCAGGTCTCGGCTTAGGTCTGATCGGTGCGATCGTGCTCATCTATCTGCTGATCGTCGTCAACTTCCAGAGTTGGGTCGATCCCTTCGTCATCATCACCGCCCTGCCCGGGGCATTGGCCGGCATCGTGTGGATGCTGTTCGTCACAGGCACGACATTGTCGGTGCCCGCGCTTACCGGCGCGATCATGTGTATGGGCGTCGCCACGGCAAACTCCATTCTGGTCGTCAGTTTCGCACGCGAGCGGCTGGCAGAACTGGGCGATGCCACCCAGGCCGCGCTGGAGGCGGGCATGGTTCGCTTCCGTCCCGTGCTGATGACCGCTCTCGCGATGATCATCGGCATGGCGCCTATGGCCCTTGGCCTGGGCGAAGGCGGCGAGCAGAATGCACCGCTTGGCCGCGCCGTGATCGGCGGCCTCATCGTGGCGACGATCGCCACCTTGTTCTTCGTCCCAGCCATTTTCAGCATCGCCCACCGCCACGGCCGCGAAAAGCTTGGTCCAATGGAGTTGCAGCCCGCCCATGCCTGACGACGCACAGACATTCGACGATTCCGGCAACCGCATCCGCGCTCTGAAGCGGTTTGGCATCGGGGCCGCGCTGGTGGCGCTCGTCATTGTCGCGGTCGGCATTTCGGTGCGCAGCAGCGCCAAGCGCGACCTATCCACCGTCGCCGCCGAAGCGTCCATCCCGACGGTCGCTACCGTGGTGCCGGATGACAGCGAAGCCACGAACTCCCTGCTGCTGCCGGGCAACGTCCAGGCCTATAACAGCGCTGCGATCTATGCCCGCACCAATGGCTATGTCCGCCGCTGGCTAGCCGACATCGGCGATCGCGTGCGCGCCGGCCAGACGCTCGCCATTCTCGACGCGCCGGAAATCGACCAGCAACTCGCCCAGGCGGAGGCCGATTACCAGACCGCGCTCGCCAATCAGAAGCTGGCCCAGAGCACGGCGGCACGGTGGACGGGACTGCTTCAGCAAGACGCGGTATCTCGTCAGGAATCCGACGAAAAGGCCGGTGACCTTGCGGCGAGAACCGCCGTCGCCAATGCCGAGCTTGCCAATGTGAAGCGGCTGCGGGCCATGCAGGGCTTCACCCGGTTGACCGCTCCTTTCGCGGGCGTCGTCACCAGCCGTTCGGCGCAGATCGGTGCGCTCATCGTATCCGGCAATGCGGCATCCCAGCCGCTCTTCACCGTGTCGGACGTGCACCGGATGCGCATCTATGTCCGTGTGCCGCAGATCTATTCGGCGCAACTCCACCCCGGCCTGCAGGTGCCGATGACTCTGCCCGAATTTCCGGGCCGCACCTTCAACACCGTACTGACCCGCAACGCCGGGGCGGTCGATGCTCAATCGGGCGCGATACTCGTCGAGCTACAGACCGAAAACTCCGACGGCGCATTGAAACCCGGCGCCTATTCGCAGGTCAATCTTCCCGTCGCCAGCGGGACGGGTGTCCGCGTACCTGCCAGCACCCTCATCTTCCGGGAAGAAGGCCCGTCCGTCGCGATCGTCGATCAATCCGGTCGCGTGACGTTGAAGACCATCACCATTGGCCGGGACGAAGGCACTCTGGTCGAAATCACCAGCGGCCTGACCGGCAAGGAACACATCATCGATACACCACCCGATGCAATCGAATCCGGCGACCGCGTACTCGTAAAGGCTGCTCCAAAGGTCGAAGGCGCGAAGAATGCGCGCAGCTAGGCTCGGCATCACGGCCGGGCTGGCGATGCTGGCCGGCTGTTCGATGGCGCCGTCCTACGAACCACCGACAATCGGCGCCCCGGCCGCCTACAAGGAAATCGAGGGCTGGACGCAGGCGACACCGATGGATGGGCAGCCGCGCGGGTCCTGGTGGAGCATATTCGACGATCCGGTGCTGAACGATCTGGAAGCGCGAATGGAACAGGCCAGTCCGTCGCTTGCCGCCGCGCTTGCCCGCTATGACCAGGCTCGGGCTGCAGCAAGGGGCACGCGTGCCGACCTCTTCCCGACGGTGACGATGGGCGCGGAAGCCGTTCGCGAGCGGTTGTCCGGCCGCCGCCCACAGGCGAACGGTTCGGCGACCAATGATGATTTCACCGTCGGCGCATCGCTCGATTACGAATTGGATCTTTGGGGCCGCGTTCGCAACAGCGTCCGTGCCAGTCAGGCAGAGGCCGCGGCGACCGGAGACGACCTCGCTTCCGCGCGGCTCAGTCTGCAGGCTACCGTCGCCGATGCCTATTTCCGCCTGCGCGGGCTGGATGCGGAAACGGCACTGCTTCGCCAGACGGTGGAAGCCTATGGCCGCGCCTTCGACCTGACCAACACGCGGCACAGCGGCGGCATCGCATCCGGGGTCGACGTCAGCCGCGCGCGGACGATCCTCTCCGACGCACGCGCGCAGTTGGCTTCCGTCATAAATGAGCGGGCGCTGGTGGAACATGAGATCGCGGTGTTGATCGGCGCCGTCGCGTCCGATTTCAGCATTCCGGTCGCCATCCAGCCGCTTCAGCCGCCCGCCATACCTGTGGGCGCACCATCCGAACTGCTGCAGCGCCGCCCGGACATCGCGGCTGCGGAACGTCGTATGGCCGCCGCCAACGCGCGCATCGGCGTTGCTCGTGCCGCATTCTTCCCATCGCTCACCCTCGGCGCGTCCGGCGGGTTCGAAGCATCGCACGGCCAGCTTTTCGATGCCCCAAGCCGCTATTGGGCGCTCGGCCCCCTTTCAGCGCTGATGACCGTGTTCGATGTCGGGCGTCGGCAGGCCGGCGTGAGGATATCCGAAGCCGAGTATGATGAGGCAGCCGCCGATTATCGCAGCAGCGTTCTCTCCGCCTTTCGCGATGTGGAAGACGGCCTGTCCAGCGCCCGCAATATGGAAGAACAGGCGAAGAATCAGAGCGATGCCTCCACCGCCGCCAACCGCACGCGCGACCTGGCCTTGATCCGCTATCGTGACGGCGCATCGGATTATCTCGATGTCGTAACCGCGCAGACCGCCGCGCTCGATGCGGAGCGCGCGCTCATCTCGTTGCAGGCCCAGCGTATGCGGAACAGCATCGCGCTCGTGCGCGCCGTGGGCGGTGGATTCGATTCTTCCGCCACCAACGGAAATCTGGCGTCGACAATGCCCTAGCGGCGCCCTCCGCCGGCTGAAGTAAAGGCAGATATTGCAATAAATTCCGCGTCGGCGCATGGGCGCATCATGCTTTCTCAACGAACGCGATATGCAATTCGGGCGCTGCTTCACTTGGCCGATCGGTACGGCGAAGGCCCCGTTCAGTTGAACGAGATCGCCACTGCTCAGAACATCCCCGCCAAGTTCCTGACCGTCATCCTTTCGGAGATGAGCAGGGCCGGTCTGGTAGACACCCAGCGCGGCAAGGACGGTGGCTATTGGCTCGCCCGCCCCCCTTCCCAGGTCAGCTACGGCGACGTCATCCGGCTCACGCGTGGATCGCTGGCGTTGGTCCCCTGCGCCAGCCGGCTGAACCACAAGGAATGCGACCATTGCATCACGCAGGAGCAATGCCGCCTGCACCATGTGATGCTGCAGGTCCGTGATGAGACCGCCCGCATTCTCGACACGGTCAATTTCGCGGACCCGCTTCCCGCCATCTGATTGCTGGCGCCGGCCCTCCGTTGCGCTATGAAACGGGGATGAGCCTTCCCTCCCCCCTGTTCGATCGCCTTCGCCTGCCGGTGATCGCATCGCCGATGTTCATCGTGTCCGGGCCGGAACTGGTCATCGCCCAGTGCAAGGCAGGCATTGTCGGCTCCTTCCCCGCGCTCAACGCCCGCCCCGCCTCGATGGTCGACGAATGGCTGCACCGCATCACCGAGGAGCTTGCGGCGTGGAACCGGGCCAATCCGGATCGCCCGGCCGCACCCTATGCCGTCAACCAGATCGTCCACCGATCCAACGATCGGCTCGAGGCGGATTTGGCGACCTGCGCCAAATGGCAGGTACCGATCATCATCACCTCCCTCGGCGCGCGCGAGGATCTGAACCAGGCCGTTCACGGCTGGGGCGGCATCATGCTGCACGATGTCATCAACGATCGCTTCGCCCGCAAGGCGATCGAGAAAGGCGCAGACGGCCTCATTCCCGTCGCGGCGGGCGCAGGCGGGCATGCGGGCACTCTCTCCCCTTTCGCGCTGATGCAGGAAATCCGCGCCTGGTTCGATGGCCCGGTGGTACTATCGGGCGCGATCGCCTCCGGCCGGTCGATCCTCGCCGCGCAGGCGATGGGCGCCGACCTCGCCTATATCGGCTCCGCCTTCATCGCGACGACGGAAGCCAACGCCACGGACGCCTACAAGCAGGGCATCGTCGCGGGCCACGCCTCGGACATCATCTATTCAAGCCTCTTTACCGGCGTCCACGGCAACTATCTTCGCCAATCGATCGAGGCGGCGGGGCTTGACCCGGACCATCTTCCCGATGGCGACCTGAAGACGATGAACTTCGGCTCCGGCGGCGCTCAGGCGAAGAAAGCCTGGCGCGACATATGGGGCGCCGGCCAGGGTATCGGAGCGATGACGCAGGTAGAAGGCGTGGCGGACTTCGTCGACCGCCTCGAACGCGAATATCGGGAAGCAGACGCGGAACTGACGGCGAAGATGCGCCGGAGTTGAAGGTCTGTTTGGGGGTGGGAAGCGGCCAGTCTGCTCTTGAAGCGGGACTTTGGAAGGCCGCCCTCACGTTCGCTTGTTTTCAACCATTGTCGTGTCTGACACCCTTTGCAACACACCTTCCATTCGCCATGCTGCGCTGTGGGGGGACTTCCAGTGTTTGATTCGATTGGCGCATTCACTAAGCAGTTCACCTCTACAGAGGGAGGGTATCTTTATTATCCTTCTAAGAAGGGCGGCGGTAAACTTGTAACTGCTGATGAATATGAACAACTGACGGAAGGCTGGCGCAAGGTAGCCGGTCGCCGCGGCATATGGACGGTTGGCGGTATCGGCATGCTGGCCATCTTCATTTGGACCGCCATTTCGAAATCATTGTCGCTGCCAGATTGGTCGGACACGATCATCGTTGCTGCATTCGTGATCGGCATATCAGCTTGGCTTCTCTGGGCCAGCTTTGCACCGCGTCGTCTCGTTCGGGACCGCCCTGCGATAACGCCTCCCAGGCCGGTTTCAGAGGCAAAGCGTCAAGCGCGCTCGTTGCTCAATTGGCGCTTTATCATCTTCGCGCTCCTGTTCACCGGTATCGCCTTTCTAAGCTCACTAAGCTCGCCGGAGCGAGACTTCAAATCATGGGCTTGGTTCATCGGAAGCGGCGTGTTCTTTGGCCTCTATATCTGGATAGCCATTCAGAAGTTTCGGGACAGGTAGGCTTATCGCTTTTGGCCTACCCTGCTCCAGATGTCCGCTAATGGCGCTGCGCTCACGTCCATCGAACGGCAAGAAGTGGGTCGAATGCAGCCATCGAGACTTTATGCCTTCATGGACAATGTCTAAAGTCACCGGATGCGGGGATTTCGAACGGCGAGGGTAGCGAGCGTGACGGCTGCCATGCTGGCGCTATCAGCTTGTGCCGGCGGCGGTAAATTCCGTCCGGTGAGCGACGTGCCGATCCGGATCGGCCAGCCTTACCAGATACGCGGCAAGACCTATGTGCCCGCGGCCGCCCCTACCTACGACATGCTGGGCTATGCGAGCTGGTATGGGCATGAATCCGGCAATCAAACTGCGAATGGTGAACGTTTCCGGCCCGACTGGATCACCGCCGCGCATACCACCCTACCGCTACCCACCTATGTCGAGGTGACGGCGCTGGATACCGGGCGGAGGATCATCGTGCGGGTCAATGACCGGGGACCGTTCGTGCAGGGGCCACGCATCATCGATCTTTCGCGCGGCGCCGCGGAACAGCTTGGCATCAGGGTACAGGGCCACGCCCCGGTCCGCGTCCGCCGGATCGAGCCGTCGGAGAAGGACCGCGAACGCTTACGCAAGGGAAAACCGGCGCGCGACCTGCCGCCGGTATCCGAACGAGTCTGGCAGAATCTAAGGGCGCAGCTCTCCGCCGCTGGTTATTGAGCCGCCGTCACGCCGCCGCCTGCACGGCATCCGGCAGGAAAGGCCGAACGACCGCCAACGCCTGCCTGATATAAGCGTCCTTCTCACCGACCGGCGCGACATAATGCATCGCTTCTTCCGCATCGCGGACGCTGCTGAGGCGGGCGATCATCCATGTCGCCAGATATTGCGACGCCAGGCATCCGCCCGCAGTCGCCACATTGCCGTGCGCAACGAAAGGAGCATCGAGCACATCGACGCCAGCCTCGATCACCCAGGGCTTCGTCGTCAGATCGGTGCAGGCAGGCAAATCCCCAAGCAAGCCGAGCTTTGCAAGCAGCAGTGTGCCGGAACACTGCGCCGCGACAAGTTGCCGACCGGGATCGACCGAGATGCGCGACAGCATGTCGAGGTCCGCAGCGATTTCGCGCGTCTTGATCCCACTTCCGAACAACACCGCGTCAGCCTCTGCCGCAAATTCGAGCGGCTTCTGGCGCTGGACCGTCACCCCGTTCATCGACGTGACTTCCGGCGTCGGCGACGTGATATGCGCTGCCCATCCCTTCGCCTTCATGCGGTTGAGGATCGCGGCCGCGACGAACGAATCCAGTTCGTTGAATCCGTCGAACGTTAGAACCGCAATCTGCACGATGACCTCCTGCGCCTTGAACCAGACCGCCAGCCTAGCAAAGCAGGTCTATCGGGACCAGCGTGCAAAGATCGCCGTTGGAAGCAGCAGCCCGCGCCGCTCCTCACGCACCGCGAGTTCCCCGGCCTCTACCGTGCCCGGCAGGTCGGCGAACTGCTGGCGCACCAGTTCGCCAATAGCGAGGGCCGACATGCGGACGGCATAGACGGTGAGGAACAGAAAGCGCGATTCCGCGTCCAGCAGGCGCCGACAATCGGAAATCAGCCCCGGCAGGCCTTCCTCCAGCTTCCAGACCTCGCCCTCCGGCCCTCGGCCATATTTGGGCGGATCGAGCAGGATGCCGTCATAGCGTCGCTCACGCCGCACTTCTCGAGCGACGAACTTGCTCGCATCATCGACAATCCAGCGCACGGGCTTGTCGGCAAGCGCGGACAGGACCGCATTGCCCCGCGCCGCCTCCACCGATTTCTTGGAGGCGTCGACATGAACCATCTGCGCGCCCTTGGCCGCCATCGCCAGCGTGCCGACGCCGGTATAGCCGAACAGATTCATTACCTGCGGCGCATCCATGTCAGCGGTGCGCTCCCGCATCCAGCTCCACACCGGTGCCATGTCGGGAAAGAAACCGAGATGGCGAAAGGGCGTCGTATTTGCCCGGAAGCGGACATCGTCCCAGGCCAGCGGCCAGCCTTCGCGCGGAACCGGCTGGGCATAGTCCCAGCGCCCACCGCCGTCCTCGTCCGATCCGGGCATGAATTCCGCATCCGCCCGCCAATCGTCGGACGCGGGCGCCCACATCGCCTGCGGTTCCGGTCGGATGAAGCGAAAGCGGCCATAGCGTTCAAGCTTGCGGCCGTTGCCCGAATCGATCAGCCCATAATCCGCCCAAGGTTCGCCGATCAGGGTGGTGAGCATCATGCCTTTGGCGTCGCGCGCTCTGCGATGAAGGCGGTCACGGTGGCGAGATCGGCGGGAAGAACCTCATAGCGCTCCTCGCGCTCGAACAACCCGCCGACACGCGTCGGCAGCGAGGGGCGCATGCCTGTTGCCCGCTCCACCGCATCACGGAACTTGCCGGGGTGCGCGGTCGCCAGCGTGACGACAGGCACCGATGGGTCGAGATTGCTCGCCCGCGCCGCTGCCAGACCGACCGCACTGTGCGGATCGAGCAACTCGCCGGATTTCTCGCAGGCCCAGCGCATCGCCAGCGCCATGTCGTCCGCATCGATCCGTGCGCTGGAAAACAGGTTCGCAGCGCCTTCAAGCTGCGCGTTGCTCAGCCGCAGCGCGCGCGTCGTTTCGAATTCGCGCATCTGAGCCGCCAGCGCGCCGCCGTCGCGGCCGCCGAGATCGAACAGAAGTCGCTCGAAATTGGAGCTGACCTGAATGTCCATCGACGGGGTCGCTGTCGGCGTCACCTGCCCGACAGAATAATCGCCGTTCGAAAGCGCACGATGGAGGATATCGTTGACATTGGTCGCGACGATCAGCCGTGCGACGGGCAATCCCATGCGCGCGGCGACATAGCCGGCGAAGACATCGCCGAAATTGCCGGTCGGCACCGAGAAGGCGATCGAGCGCTCCGGCGCGCCTAGGCGGACGGCAGCGTAGAAATAATAGACCACCTGCGCCATCAGCCGCGCCCAGTTGATCGAGTTGACCGCCGATAATGCGAAGCGGCCCGAAAAATCGGCATCGGCGAACATCGCCTTCACCATTGCCTGCGCGTCATCGAAGCTGCCCTGAATGGCGATGTTGTGGACGTTGGGTGCAAGGACGGTCGTCATCTGCCGCCGCTGCACGTCCGACACGCGCCCTTCCGGGTGGAGCATGAAGATATCGACCTTCGCCCGGCCCGCCAGCGCGTCGATCGCGGCCGACCCGGTATCGCCGGACGTGGCGCCAACCACTGTCAGATGCGTATCGCGCTTCGACAGGAAGCGTTCGAACAGCAGGCCCAGCAACTGCAGCGCAACGTCCTTGAACGCCAGCGTCGGCCCGTGGAACAGCTCGAGCACCCACTGGCGATGATCGAGCTGCGTGAGCGGCGTCACCCCGGCATGCGCAAAGCGGCCATAAGCCTGTTCGCAAAGCTCACGAAGCTGGTCTTCGGTCAGTGCATCACCGACGAACGGCCGCATGACGGCGACGGCGGTATCGACATAGGACAGGCCGGCAAGCGCGGCGATTTCGTCCCGCGACATGCTTGGCCAGCTTTCCGGCAGATACAGGCCACCGTCGCTGGCGAGACCCGCCAGGGTAACGGCTTCGAAATCGAGCGCGGGCGCGGCTCCTCGGGTGCTGATATAGCGCATGACCGGCGGGCTTAGCGGCGAGGGAAGCGGATCACAAGCTCGGCCGCTTGTCGATCGTTCATCTTCCGAAAAAGGGCGTCAGGGGGCATCACGCGTCACATCCCTCTATCAAGATCTTTCGCGCTGTTCCGCCGCTTGAGAGCCAGCGCGTAGATGATCGCCGCGATGCTTGCGAAAAGGAACCACTGGATCGCGTAGGACATATGATTGTTCGGAATATCATCGGGAGACGGTGGTGCCGCGGGTTCAAGCCCCGGCGCCGGATTGCTGGCGACCAGGCGGATCAGATGCCGGCTGTCGGGCGCGATCACGCCGTTGACCGGACCCCCGCGCCAATCGGGATTGTCCGGTTTGGTGGACCAGCCCATCACGGCCTGAAACCCCGGCCCCTCCCCTCCGCCAGCGCGGCAGGAGGCGATATGTGACCATCCTGCATCTCCGGCGCGGTTCCGTCCGCTCGCGGATCGCCATTCGGTGACCTCGAGGCAAAGGGCGCTCGTCCGCCGGAACAGCGGCAAATGATCGGGATCGGGAATGGCGGGCCAGGCGATCGGCGGCAGTTGTGCAGCCCGCGCATAATTGGCGAAGAGAACGCGCTTCTCATCGGCACGACGCAACTGCCAGATACCCAGACCGATCATCGTCACCACCGCCAGGGCGACGATCAGCGTCGCGACGATGGGAATTTTCTTCACGGGACCTTTGTGTCGATTCGGCCCTCGCGAGCCTGGTTGTGATATTCGACCGCCAGCAACGCGCCCTTGCCCATGCGAAGCGCGCCGACGACGGCCCCAAGGGTGACAAGAGGCCAGATCAGTACATGAAGCCAGAATGGCGGATGCGCCGTCAGTTCGAGCATGATTGCGGCCACGGTGACAAATGCGCCGATCCCCAGGGTCAGGAACGCAGCAGGGCCGTCACCCACGTTGAATTGCTCATAATCCAGGCCGCAGGCGCGACAACGATCAGCGAAACTGACTAATCCCGCAAATAAGGTACGAGCGCCGCACCGGGGGCAAAGACCCCGCAGTGCAGCGCTCGCGGTTGTCGGATGATTCGACTTGTCCGTATCAGCCGCCGTGAACCTGGGCGCCCCAGCCGCCCCAGACATAGACGACGAGGAAGAGGAACAGCCACACGACGTCAACGAAATGCCAGTACCAGGCAGCAGCTTCGAAACCGAAATGCTGGCGGGGCGTGAAATCGCCGCGATAGGCACGGATCAGGCAGACGATCAGGAAGATCGTGCCGACCAGCACGTGGAAACCGTGGAAGCCGGTCGCCATGTAGAAGGCGGCGCTATAGTTGATTCCCGAGAAGGGGAACGGCGCATGGGCATATTCATAGGCCTGGATCGACGTGAAGATCATGCCGAGGATGATCGTCGCCCACAGCCCCTTCTTCAGCCCGTCACGATCGCCATGGATCAGCGCGTGGTGCGCCCAGGTGATCGTGGTGCCCGAACAGAGCAGGATCAGCGTGTTCAGCAGCGGGAAGCCGAAGGCGTCGATCACTTCGATACCCTGCGGCGGCCAAACGCCGACAGCGTGCGTGTAGGTATTCGGTCCCTCGATCAGCGAAGCGACACCGTCCGCCATTTGCACTGGAGCGGGGAAGAGCGAGAAATCGAACCAGGCCCAGAACCAGCCGACGAAGAACATCACTTCCGAGGCGATGAACAGGATCATCCCGTAGCGCAGATGGAGCGCGACGACCGGCGTATGATCACCGGCATGCGCTTCCTTGATCACATCGGACCACCAGGAGAACATGGTGAACAATACGGCGGCGAGGCCGATCAGGAACACCCAGCCACCATGGGCGACTTCGTGCAACCACATGATGGCGCCAGCGGCCATGATGAGCGCCGAGAACGAGCCGATGAGCGGCCACGGGCTCGGCGGAAGGATGTGATAGTCGTGGTTCTTAGCGCCGGCCATGTCCTGCCCTTTTGACGATGATTGCGTGGTCTCTAGCTTTAGCCATCTTTCGGGTCCACCGGGAAGAAGGTGTAGCTGAGCGTTATTTCTTCGACGTCGTTCGCATTCGGATCGTCGAGGATCTTGGGATCGACGAAGAACAGCACGGGCATCCGCACTTCCTCGCCCGGTTGCAGTGTTTGCTGCGTGAAGCAGAAACACTGGATCTTCGTGAAATAAGGTCCTGCCTGGTAAGGCGTGATATTGAACGATGCCGTGCCGGTGATCGGTTTGTCCGACAGATTCTTGGCAATGAAGATCGCCATGTCCCGCGCACCGACCGCCACGCGATCCACAGGGTGTTCGGGCCGGAACGTCCACGGCAGGGCCGGCGATGTGTTCGAATCGAACCGGATCGACATCATCCGCGTGGTCGCGGCCTTTGGCGCTTCCGCTTCAGTCGCTCGTTTAGGCGTGCCGGCATAGCCGGTAACCTGGCAGAAGATGCGATAGAGCGGCACGCTGGCATAGCCTAAACCAAGCATGCCGAGCGCCATCAGGAGCGCAATGGTCGCCGCGCGGCGATTGCGTTGGGCCAGAGTGGTCATGAACCGCCTCCGATCTTGGCGATAGCGATGAAATAGAACAGCACGACCAGCGCGCCCAGGATCAGCGCGGTCACGATCGACCGGGAACGCTGGCGGGCGCGACGGAGCGATTCCTCGTCTTCCGGACGGGTCATGCCAGCCACCACCGATCGACGACCAGCGCGCCGAAGATCAGGAACAGATAGAGGATCGAGAATTTGAACAGTTGCCGCTCTGCAATCATCTCAGCCGGGTTCGTCACGCGGGACCGCGAGACGCGCAGAGCGAGGAACAGGAATACCGCGCTAAGGCCGATCGCACAGGCGGCATAGATCGTACCCGCGAGGCCGAGCCACACCGGCGAAATCGCGACGGCGCTCATGACGGTGCTGTAACCGAGGATCTGGCGCCGCGTCGTCTGCTCTCCCGCCACCACCGGCAGCATCGGGACACCCGCTGCCGCGTAATCGGGGCGAACGAACAGGGCGAGCGCCCAGAAATGCGGCGGCGTCCAAAGGAAGATCAGCGCGAACAGGATGATCGGCAGCGCGCTCATCTCACCGGTCGCCGCGACCCAGCCGATCAGCGGCGGAAAGGCGCCTGCCGCACCGCCGATAACGATGTTCTGCGGCGTCCGCCGCTTCAGCCAGACCGTATAGATACCGACATAGAAGAGAATTGCGGCAGCAAGCGTGACCGCCGCCAGCCAGTTGGTCGCAAGCCCCATCAGCAAGACGGAGAAGATGCCGAGCCCGACGCCGAAATGGAGCGCCGAATCGCGATCCATTCGACCGGCAGGCAAGGGCCGTCCCGCTGTACGCTTCATCAGCGCATCCAGATCGGCCTCATACCATTGATTGAGCGCACCGGACGCGCCGGAGCCGAGCGCGATACACAGGATCGCCGTGAACCCGAGCACCGGATGAATCGATGCCGGAGCCGCCAGCAGCCCGCACAGCCCGGTGAAGACGACGAGCGTCATCACGCGGGGCTTGGTCAGGGCCAGGAAGTCCCGCCAATCGGCCGGCAACCTGGTCACTGACGGACTGAGGACGGTGGTGTTCATTTCAATCTATGTTCCGCTCGGGTCGGCTGACCGGACCGATCAATCGATCTTCGGCAGCGTTTCGAACTGGTGATACGGCGGCGGGCTGGACAGCGTCCATTCCAGCGTCGTCGCACCCTCACCCCACGGATTGTCCTCTGCCTTGCGGCCGGCGAACAGCGAGATGGCGAGGTTGATGAAGAAGATCACCATGCCGATGGCCATGATCACATAGCCGTAGGACGCGATCTGGTTCCAGTGCGCGAAGGCATCAGGATAATCCGGATAACGACGCGGCATGCCCTGCAGGCCCAGGAAGTGCATCGGGAAGAACAGCACGTTCACGCCGATGAAGAAGATCCAGAAATGCAGCTGGCCGAGCAACTCGTTGTAGTGACGGCCGCTCATCTTCGGGAACCAGTAGTAGAAGCCGGCGAACAGCGAGAACACCGCACCCAGCGACAACACATAGTGGAAGTGAGCAACCACATAATAGGTGTCGTGAAGCACGTCATCGACGCCACCGTTCGCCAGCACCACGCCCGTGACGCCGCCGACGGTGAACATGAAGATGAAGCCCAGCGCCCACATCATCGGCGTCTTGAACGACAGCGAACCGCCCCACATCGTCGCGATCCACGAGAAGATCTTGATGCCGGTCGGCACCGCGATCACCATCGTCGCCGCGGTGAAGTACATCTTGGTGTT
>Ga0164243_10000370_pt1 | contig 89456 bp, 82 predicted proteins | sample OricompcompostOP_FD_108781 | JGI IMG/M metagenome (GOLD analysis project Ga0164243, IMG submission 108781) | Organic Plus compost microbial communities from Emeryville, California, USA - Original compost - Organic plus compost (OP) | ecosystem: Engineered > Solid waste > Mixed feedstock >... | reverse complement strand
CTGTTCGACGCCGCACCCCCTGTTCGACGCCGCCCCCCCTCGTCGACGCCGCACCCCCTGGTCGACGCCGCACCCCCTGGTCGACGCCGCATCAGTTTCCGGTCGGCGCACCCGTTGCAGCCGGTGCGCGTACGAAGAAAGGGTGCGGCGTCGAGCAACGGGGCGAGAACGGACCCCGTGGTCGTACGGCCACCAGCGCACCAGTCCTTCAGGTCATCGGCCACGCCAACGAAGGGGGCCCAGCGGCGCCCGAGTCCTGTCCCAGAAGTCATGGCATTCGTCTGTCCCAGAAGTCGTGAAACATCGCCCGACGCCGCACCCTTTGGTCGACGCCGCACCAGCTACTTGGCGGCGCACCCGTTGCAACCGGTGCGGGGCCGAGGAACTGGTGCGGGGCCGACGAACTGGTGCGCCGTCGACGAACTGGTGCGGGAGGCCAGACCGCGCAGACCGGACCGCGGGAGACCAGGACGCGGCAGACCAGGACGCGGCAGACCAGGACGCGGCAGACCAGGACGCGGCAGACCAGGACGCGGGAGGTGGTCAGGAGACGGCGGTTCAGGCGCCGGTGGGCAGTTCGCCGCTCTTCTCGTACGCCGCCAACTGGTCGATCCTGCGCTGATGCCGCGGCTCCCCGGAGAACTCGGTGGCCAGGAACAGCCGGACCAGGCCGGTCGCCGCCTCCAGGGTGTGCATCCGTGCGCCGATCGAGATGACGTTGGCGTTGTTGTGCAGCCTGCCGAGCTTGGCGGTGTCCTCGTCATAGGCGAGGATCGCGCGCACCCCGGTGACCTTGTTGGCGGCGATCTGCTCGCCGTTGCCGGAACCGCCGATGACGACGCCGAGGGAGCCGTCGTCGTCCACGGTCGCCCGGGCCGCGGGAATGCAGTACAGCGGGTAATCGTCGTCGGGATCCATCGCCTGCGGTCCATGATCGACAACCTGATGCCCGTCGGCGGTCAGCACCTCAACGAGGTGGTTCTTCAACTCGAAGCCGGCGTGATCGCTGCCGATGTGTACGCGCATGGCTGCATCTTAGGGTCCACCCGCAGACCCGCATAGGATGCGGACCATGCTGCATAACCTCACCCGCGATGAGGCCGAACGACGCTCGGCGCTGCTGGCCACCGACTCGTACACGGTCGACCTCGACCTGTCCGGACACGACCTGTCCGGCCGGCCCGTCTCGCAGCCGGAAGCCACCTTCGTCTCCCGAACAGTGGTCCGGTTCACCGCCCGGGAAGCAGCCACCACCCACATCGACCTGATCGCGGAGCGGGTGCTGTCGGCCTCGCTGAACGGTGATGATCTTGACCCGGCCGGCTACGACGGCTCCCGCCTCCCGCTGACCGTCGCCGCCGGCGACAACGAGCTGACCGTCCTGGCGCTCTGCCGCTACAGCCGCAGCGGCGAAGGCCTGCACCGGTTCGTCGACCCGGCCGACCAGCGGACCTACCTCTACACCCAGTTCGAGGCCTCCGAGGCCCGGCGGGTGTACGCCTGTTTCGAGCAGCCCGACCTCAAGGCCACCTTCGAACTCACCGTGCTGGCGCCGTCCGACTGGACCGTGATCGCCAACTCCGTCGGCGACGAGCCGACCGCCGTCGAAGGACTGACCGGTGTCAGCCGCCGGCACTTCCCGCCGACGCCGCGGGTCTCCACCTATCTGACCAGCCTGGTCGCCGGGCACTACGCAGTGGTCTCCGACAGCCACACCACCAAGTCCGGCGAGCTGCCGATGTCGATCTTGGTCCGCGAATCGTTGAAGGAGTATCTGGACGCCGATCGGATCTTCGCCACCACCAAGGCCGGATTCGACATCTTCGAAGAGCACTTCGAGTACGCCTACCCCTTCGGCAAGTACGACCAGGCCTTCGTCCCCGAATACAACATGGGCGCGATGGAGAACATCGGCTGCGTCACCCTGCGTGATGATCTTGTCTTCCGGAGCCGGGTCACCGAGGCCTCGTACCGGCAGCGGGACGAAACGATCCTGCACGAACTCGCCCATATGTGGTTCGGCGATCTGGTCACCATGGTCTGGTGGGACGACATGTGGCTCAAGGAGTCCTTCGCCGAATTCTCCGCAACGTTCGCCATCGCCGAGCGGACCGGTGACCCGCAGACCGCCTGGGCGACCTTCACCGGATCCCGCAAGAACTGGGCGTACCGGCAGGACCAGTTGCCGACGACACACCCGATCGCCGCCGACATGGTCGACCTGGAAGCGGTGGAGTCGAATTTCGACGGCATCACCTACGCCAAAGGGGCGTCGGTGCTGCGACAGCTGGTCGCGTTCGTCGGCCAGGACGCCTTCCTCGAGGGAGCTCGTGCCTACTTCGCCGAACACGCCTTCGGCAACACCCGGCTCGCCGATCTGTTGAAGGCTCTTGAGGGTCCGTCGGGACGGGATCTCTCGGGCTGGTCGGCCGAATGGCTGGAGACGGCCGGCGTCAACACGCTGCGCCCCCGGTTCACCGTCGCCGACGACGGCCGGTTCACCGCCTTCGCTGTCGAGCAGACCGCGCCGGCCGACCACCCGACGTTGCGCCACCACCGGATCGGGATCGGCCTGTACGAACTGCAGAACGAGGAGTTGGTGCGTACCGACCTGGTGGAGACAGACATCGCGGATGCCTCGACCGACGTGATCGAACTGGTCGGCAAGCAGCGTCCGGACCTGGTCCTGATCAACGACGAGGATCTCGGCTACGCCAAGATCAGGTTCGACGACCGGTCGATGCAGACCTTGATCAACAACCTGTCCGGCATCAGCTCGCCGCTGAGCCGTGCAGTCTGTTGGGGAGCAGCCTGGGACATGTGCCGGGACGCCGAGTTGCCGGCCGCCGAGTACGCCGAACTGGTGCTCCGCAACGTCGGCAGCGAGACCGACCTGAGCACCGTCCGGGCCGTTCTGATGAACGCAGCACTTGCCGTACGCTCCTACACCGCGCCCAGTGCCCGTCCCACGGTGCGGCACCGGTGGGAGCATGGGTTGGCCGACCTGGTCGCCGCTGCCGAGGCCGGCAGTGATCACCAGCTGGCGCTGGCGCAGGCCTATGCGCAAGCAGTGTCGTCCGACGAGGGCGTCGCGGCCCTGACCGGCTGGCTGGAGGGCCGCAATGTGCCCGGCGGTCTGGAGGTCGACGCCGAACTGCGCTGGCTGTTGATCACCGAGCTGGCCCGCTGCGGCGCCGCCGACGAGCAGCTGATCGACGCCGAACTCCAGCGTGACAACACCGCGACCGGCGCGGAGAAGGCAGCCGCTGCCCGGGCCGCGCGACCGACCAGGGAAGCCAAGGCCCGGGCCTGGGAGCTCGCGGTCGAGAGCAACGACATCCCCAACGAGACCCAGCGGCGGATCTGCGAGGCCTTCTGGCAGCCGGATCAGGAGCAGGTGTTGGACGGCTACCTGGACAGATTCCTCAAGACCGCAGAGGAGATCTCCACCTCGACCGGAATCTGGGCGGAGAAATCGTCGATCTTCCGCCAGAACGTGCTGACCTATTTGTTCCCCGACATCGCCGACGACGCCGCACTCATCGGACGGGTGCATGGCTGGCTCGCTGCCGGCGTCACCGCGGCCGGTGCGCCGCTGGGCGACATGGTCAAGCACATCGTCTCCGAACGGTTGGACGGCGCCGACCGGGCGCATCGCTGCCAGCAGGCCTTCGCTGCCTGACCATCACCCGGTTCACAGACCATGACCACCATCGGTGAGGTACTGGCATTCCTCGATCGGCGCTATCCCGCCCGGTCGGCGGAAAGTTGGGACCGGGTCGGTTTGGTCACCGGTGACGTCGCTGGTCCGGCCAACCACCTGCTGCTGTCGGTCGACGTCACCGACGCGGTCATCGACCAGGCAGCCACCCTGGGCACTGATCTGATCATCGCTCATCATCCGCTGCTGCTGCGCGGCATCAACTCCGTCGATCCCCGCCGGCCGAAGGGACGGATGATCACCAGGCTGATCAGGTCGGGGATCGGCCTGATCACCGCGCACACCAACGCCGACATCCCCGTCGGTGGAGTCGCGGATTCGCTGGCCGCAGCGCTCGGGCTGACCGACACCCGGCCACTGCGACGGGTTCCGGTGTATCCGGCCGACAAGCTGGTGACGTACGTGCCCGTCGAGCAGACCGACGCCGTGATCGATGCGCTGTCCGACGCCGGCGCGGGTGAGGTCGGCGCCTACCGACGCGCCGCCTTCACCGTCACCGGGACGGGGACGTTCACCCCGGGACCGGAGGCCCGTCCGGCTATCGGACAGCCCGGTCGTCGGGAGCAGGTCGCCGAGACCATGATCGAGATGATCATGGACAGACGCCTTCGCGGTCGGGTGATCGACGCCCTGCTTCGGACCCACCCCTATGAGGTGCCGGCGTACTTTGTGACCGAGACCGCCGGCCCGGCCGACATCGGGCCCACGGCCGGCTTGGGACGGATCGGCCGGGTCGCCGCAACCAGGCTGGCCGATTTCGCCGAACGGGTGGCGGCCGCACTGCCCGGAACCGCCGCCGGGATCCGGGTCGCCGGTGATCCGGACCGCATGATCAACACGGTTGCGCTGCAGGGCGGCGCAGGCGATGATCTTCTTGACACGGCACGCGAGGCCGGCGCAGATGTCTATCTGACCTCGGATCTGCGCCATCATCCGGCGAGCGAGGCGATCGCCTGGCCCGATGCGCCGGCGTTGATCGACGTACCGCACTGGGCCGCCGAATGGACCTGGCTGCCGCGACTTCGCCGCCAACTGGTGGACGAGCTCGATGGCATCGCGGTGAACGTGTCGGAGATCAACACCGACCCGTGGAACTTCCGCATCTGACCGCACGCTGACTCCGGTCGGACCGTCAAGACAGCGACCCGACCGTCCACATGGCGAGAGCCCGGCCATTGCGACGCTAATTCCCTATACTTCCTGGGGGTTAACCCGGACACAGATGCACAACAGCCAGTGAGAAACGGAGCACCATGAGACCAGTCGCCCCGGCAGCACTCCCCGGCCGACGACCGACCTTCCTGCACCGAACCACCCTCAACCTGGATCGCCGAGCGTTCCTGGGGACCGCCCTGGGAGCCGCCGCGATGGCCGGACTCGCTGCCTGCGCCGGCGGCGGAGGTGATCGGCAGGGCCAGGCGCTGAGTGCGAAAGCCGCACTGCCGTCGGCGGTCCCGCCGGGCACATCACTGAAGATCGCCTCGACCGACGCGGGACTGGAATACAAGCTGTCCGGACTGGAGTCCAGGTTCGGCTTCAAGGTCGCCTCCTGGGTGAACCTGCACGCCGGACCCGACATCATCAACGCCTTCCGAGCCCATTCCCTCGACGTCGCATCCAACGCCGGGATCCCGCCGATCCAGGCACATTTCCAGGGCGACGAGGCCAAGATCGTCTCCGTCGCGCAGACCCGCAAGCCCAGCTACCTGTTCGTCACCCGGCCGGGCAGCGACATCAGGGCCGTGGCCGACTTCCGCGGCAAGCGACTCGGATTCTCCCAGGGCCAGGCACAGGGCGTGGTCCTACTCCGAGCGCTGAAGGAGGCCGGCATCTCGGTCAAGGACGTCAAGCTGGTCAATCTGGTGGCAACCCAGTTCCTCACCGCCCTGGCCGCCAACCAGATCGATGTCGGTGTCAGTGGCGCGACAGATGCCACCGCCTTCCTCAACAAGTACGGCTCGGACGGCGCCCACGTCGTCAAGACCGACGTCGTGGACTTCATCAACGTGTTGTGGGCGCCGGTCGATGTGCTGCAGGACTCCGCCCGCGTCGCGGCGATCCGCCAGTTCATCCAACTCGACGCCCAGGCCAACGTCTGGGTGCACACCCATCCGGAGGAATGGATCAAGGAGTACTACGTCAAGCAGGAAAGCATCCCGGAGCACCAGGCGAAACAGATCGTGGCGCTGACCAACAAACCCTGGTATCCCGAGACCTGGGACGCCGCGATCAAGTGGGAACAAGGGACCGCCGATCTGCTCGCCGAGGGCGGCTACGTCAAGGAGTTCGACGTCTCCACGCTCTTCGACCGCCGCTTCGAAGGCATCGCCGCTGCCGCCGTACCGACCGAGTACCGGCACTGATCATGATCATCCGACTACCCGAAGAGGGACATCCGGCATGACCGACACCATCACCATCAGTGGGACCGAAACCGACTCTCCCCCGCAGGTCACCCACGAGTCATCACAGCTCCGGCCACGCCGCCGACGGCGTCTCGGACCAGGTAGGAGGATCCGCTTCGCCAGCGTGCTCGGGCCGCTGGTGGTGCTGCTCATCTGGTCCGTCGCCTCGGCCACCGGGATGCTGGACTGGCGGGTGCTGCCCGCGCCGTGGACGGTTGTCACCAAGGGCGTCGAACTGTGGAACAACGGCACTCTCGGGCCGGACATCGCGATCTCGCTCCGTCGCGCCGCGCTCGGCTTCGCGCTCGGCGCCGGCTCCGGGGTCGTCCTGGCGATGATCTCCGGTCTCAGCCGCGTCGGCGAGGCGTTGATCGACAGCACGGTGCAGGTCAAACGCGCCATCCCGTCCCTCGGCCTTATCCCGCTCTTCATCCTCTGGCTGGGGATCGGTGAGACCTTCAAGATCATGATCATCGCCCTGGGCGTGTTCATCCCGATCTACATCAATCTGTACGCGTCGCTGGTCGGTATCGACAGGCGCTATGTCGAGCTGGCCGAGACGCTGCGGCTGAGTCGCTGGGACTTCCTGCGCCGGGTGGTCTTCCCGGGCGCGCTGCCGGGTCTGTTCATCGGACTCCGGCTGGGCGTCGTCGGGTCATGGTTGTCCCTTGTGGTGTTGGAACAGATCAACGCCACCAGCGGCCTCGGCTACATGATGTACCAGGCCACGAACTACGGACAGACCGACATCATCTGTGTCGGACTGGTGTTGTACGCGATCTTCGGCTTCCTCTCCGACCGTGGGGTACGCCTGCTGGAGAGGAGGGTGTTGGCATGGCGCCAATCGTTGAGCAACTGACCGCGACCACTGCGGTACGGCTTCGTGATCTTCGCCGGCAGTACGGCGATCACGTCGTACTGGACGGGATCGACCTCGACATCGGCCGCGGTGAATTCGTCGCGTTGATCGGCCGGAGCGGATCGGGCAAGACCACGCTGCTGCGTACGCTGGCGGCACTTGATCATGATGTCGACGGCAGCGGCCGGGTCGAGGTGCCGGACAAGATCTCCGTCGTCTTCCAGGACTCGCGGCTGTTGCCGTGGAGCCGGGTGCTGGACAACGTCCTGCTCGGCTATCGCGGACCGGACGCCCGACAGCGAGGGTCGGACGCGCTGGCCGAGGTCGGACTCGCCGGTCGTGGCCGGGCCTGGCCGAACGAACTGTCCGGCGGCGAGGCGCAACGGGCGGCCCTGGCAAGGTCACTGGTCTGGGATCCCGAACTGCTGTTGCTGGACGAGCCGTTCGGCGCCCTGGACGCACTCACCCGGACCAAGATGCACGGCCTGCTCCGCGAGCTTTGTCGCCAGCACACCCCGGCGGTGCTGTTGATCACCCACGACGTCGACGAGGCGATCACGCTCGCCGATCGCGTCCTGGTGCTGGAGAACGGACAATTGTCCACCGATCTGCGCATCGACATCCCCCATCCCCGCTCCTACCGGGACGGTCGACTCGCCGAGTACCGCGAGCAACTCTTCACCGCCCTCGGCGTCAACGAGCCGATCACGGCCGGCGCATCCTGAGCCGCCCGGCGACAGATCCATATCCATCACACAGCAAGGACGACCCGACATGACTTTCCTGTGGTACATCCCCAATACGCTGGACGGCGGGCACCGCGGCGACTTCACCGACGAGAGTTGGGGCAGCCTCGACTTCTCCACCGATCTCGCCCACGAGGTCGAGAAGCACGGCTGGCAGGGCGCCCTGTTCGGCACCAGCTGGGGGCGACCGGACACCTTCACCGTTGCGGCCTCGGTACTGGCCAGGACACAGTCCTTCCAACCCTTGATCGCGATCCGGCCGGGCTACTGGCGTCCGGCCAACTTCGCCCACGCTGCGGCCACCCTCGATCACCTCAGCCAGGGACGCGTCCTGGTCAACATCGTCACCGGCATCGACGGCGCGGAGATGTACGGAGACACCGAATTCGACTACGCCCGCCGCTACGACCGGACCAAGGAGTTCCTGCAGATCGTCCGCAAGCTCTGGTCGGAGGACAATGTCACGTACCGCGGCGAGTTCTTCAGCGTCGAGGACTCGCGCCTGCGGCCCAAACCCTGGGATTGGGAGCACGGACGCCATCCCCGGCTCTACTTCGGCGGGGCTTCAGCACCCGCGGAGAAGGTGTCGGCCACCGAGGCCGACGTCCAGCTGTTCTGGGGAGAACCCTTGGACGGCGTCGCCGAACGGATCCAACGGCTGAAGTCACTGGAGCAGTCACTCGGCCGGCAACATCAGCCGCTGGAGTTCGGCCTGCGGATCACCACACTCGTTCGGGACACCACCGAACAGGCCTGGCAGGACGCCGAGGAGAAGGTCGGACTGCTGGACAAGACCCGCGGCCAGGGTCACCGGATCCCCCGGTCGAAGCACCGGCAGAACGCGGTCGGCCAACAGCGGCTGCTCGACCTCGCCGAGCGCGGCGAAGTGCTCGATACCTGCCTCTACACCACACCCGGCAAGGTCGGCGGTGGCGGCGCCGGGACCACCTGGCTGGTCGGCTCGCCAGAGGATGTCGCCCATGCCCTGTTCAAGTACTGGGAACTCGGCGTCACCCATTTCGTGTTGTCCGACACCCCGTACCGACAGGAGATCGCCCGGGTCGGTGATCAGGTTCTGCCCCTGCTCCGGGCGAAGATCGTGGCCGCCGGTGGAACGCCGCCGGTCGCCGGGCCGAGCCCGGCACTGTCAGCCTGACCGGGCCGGATCACCGTGTCCGAATTCCGCTAGTCCGGGTCCTGCGGTGGTGCGAGGATTGTGGTCATGTTCGCACTGCCGCAGACCGATGTCTGCTACCGAGCCGTTGCCGGCAAGGATCCGCGCTATGACGGCTGGATCTACGTCGGTGTCTCGTCAACGGGCATCTACTGCCGGCCGAGCTGTCCCGCCCGGACACCGAAACCGGAGAACTGCCGGTTCTTCGCCGCCCCGGGTGCCGCGCAGGCAGCGGGATTCCGGGCCTGCCGCCGCTGCCGTCCGGACACGGTGCCGGGCTCGCCGCAGTGGAATCCCCGGGCCGATGTCGTGGCCCGCGCGATGCGGCTGATCTCCGACGGTCTCGTCGACCGGGCAGGCGTCTCCGGGCTGGCGGCCGCGGTCGGCTACAGCGAACGCCAACTCCACCGCCTGCTGGTCGCCGAGGTCGGCGCCGGGCCGTTGGCGATCGCCCGCGCACAGCGGGCGCAGACCGCACGGATGTTGATCGAGAACACCGATCTTCGACTCAGCGACATCGCGTTCGCCGCAGGTTTCTCCAGTATCCGGCAGTTCAACGACACACTGCGCGAGGTGTACGGTCTGGCGCCCTCGCACATCCGCAACCACCGCGCCGGTGACCGGCCGGCCACGGGGCCCACCATGATCACCCTGAAACTGCCGGTACGGCGCCCGTTCGCGGCCGAGCCGCTCTTCGACTTCCTTGCGGACAGGGCGATTCCGGGTGTGGAGGCCGGCCGGCGGACCACACAGCGCGACACGGCGGCGATGACCTTCGTCCGCAGCTGTTCGTTGCCGCACGGTGACGGTGTGTTCGAGTTGATCATCACGGCTGACGACAGCCCGCTGGCCGCCACTCTGCGGCTGGACGATCTGCGGGACCTGTCGGCGGCAGTGTCCAGGATCCGCCGGCTCCTCGATCTCGACGCCGACCCGGAGGCCATCGACTCCACGCTGTCCGGCGATCCCGGGCTGGCGGCGCTGGTCGCCGACCGGCCAGGTGTCCGCGTGCCCGGCGTCGTCGATCCGCACGAAATCGCCTTCCGCGCGCTGATCGGGCAACAGGTTTCTGTCGCCGGGGCCAGGACGACCGCTTCCAGAATCGTCCGGCAGTACGGCCGACCGCTGGCCGGTATCGATCACCAACCGGCCGATCAGAAGGCCGGTGATCAACAACGTGATGATCAACAACGTGATGATCAACAACCCGGGTGGCGACGACCCAGCCATCTCTTCCCCACCGCCGACGCATTGGCCGACGCCGATCCGGAGACCCTGCCGATGCCGCGGGCCCGTGGCAGGGCGCTGGTCGGGCTGGCCGCCGCGCTGGCCTCACATCAGGTCGACCTGTCACCGGGTGCCGACCGCGCCGAGGCCAGGGCCCGGTTGCTCGCCCTGCCCGGTATCGGCCCGTGGACCGCCGGTTACATCGCGATGCGCGGACTGGGTGACCCCGATGTGCTGCTCACCGACGACCTGGTGATCCGCCGCGAACTGCAGCGCCGGGGACTGGTCGCAACCGACAACAGCTGGGCGCCGTGGCGTTCCTACGCAACCATGAGACTCTGGCAAGCAAGCAGGATGGAGCTGGCAGCATGATCAACTTCGGCCGTACCGACAGCGTGGCAGGCGGCTTCGGCTACCTGTGGACCGACGAGGACGACGTACCGGTCGTCCTGGCGTCCGGCTGGACCGACGACCCCGACTATCTCGTTGCACTGGTGCATCCCGGTCTCCGTCCCGGCACGGTCGGCAGCGCGTCGAGCCCGAGCATCGACGCGGCGGTACGCGACTACAGCGACGGTGACCTGTCGGCGATCGACGCCGTTTCGGTACGCCAGCGGTCCGGACCCTTCATCGAGGCCGCCTGGGACGCACTCCGCAAGACCGCGCCCGGGCAACCGGCGACGTACACGCTGCTGGCCGCCGACGCAGGCCGTCCGGAGGCGATCCGGGCAGCCGCGGCAGCCTGTGCCCGCAACGCGGCCGCGCTCTTCGTGCCGTGTCACCGGATCGTCCGCAGCGACGGCGCTCTCGGCGGATTTCGTTACGGGCTCGACATCAAGCGAACCCTGCGGGACCACGAACTCAGCCACTGACCCCTCGGATCAGGGCCCCGCCTCCGCGTCTGCTCAGCGGGGCTGGTGGGTGTCGGAGAGATGGAGGGTCGGTGCGTGATAGGCCGCGTTGGCCAGCTGCTGGATGCCCGCGGTCAGGCCACCGGCCAGGTCGTGAGCGACGAAGTTGGTCTGCATCGTCGCCGCTGCCAGCCTGCACTCAGCATCGCCAAGACTCCGCGCAGCCACGCTGCCGGTGACGATCTCCAGCACCCGGGTGGCAGGATCGACGAGTACCAGCACGCTGTGGTCCGGATCCGGCAGGGCACTGTGCAGGCGGACCGCGTACGCCCTGTTGTCCGGCTCCGCAGGACCGATGAACACCGAGAACTCCAGACCGGAGACTTCCCGGGCATACCGGATCACCCGTTCCACCCGGTCGATGTCGAACGGACTCAGCGGCCCCGTACCGTGCACGGGCCGGAACGGATCGGCCAGCGGGTCGCCGGCCGTGGCGGGGACCAGCTCACCAGCGGACACTTGCGCCTCCCGGTTGCGTCGTCTCGTCCGAACTCATCACCGCGCGCCGGCCCTCCGACGGCTGCTCTTCCGCACCCGTCGTCACGGCCGCCCGGTCGGCCGGCGCGGCGCCGATCCACAGCGGCTCGTTGGCCGCGACGTCGGCTTCACCCCGGCCCGCCCGGATCAGTTCCGGACCCTTACCGATCAGGCTGATGATGACGAAGATCGCGGCGGGCACGCCGATCAGCAGTCCCAGGATGTGCAGCGGCGCCGGATCCGGCGCGTCGGGCCAACCCGGCAGTGTCCCCTGCAGGGGCACTAGCATGCTCACGAGTTCAGTCACGGGGCTACCGTATCCGCAAACGTTCCGCGGATCGCACCGGGCAGGCCCTGGCGGGTCGACACTGGCGGGCAACTTGGGAAGCAGAGGAGATCGGGTGGCCGACACCACATCCGATACCGGCGGGCCGGAGCCGCAGCGGGTGGTTCTGGACGCCGAAGACATCTCCCGGGCGCTGACCCGGATCGCCCACCAGATCCTGGAGACCAACCGGGGGGCCCAAGGCCTGGTCCTGGCGGGCATCCCCCGCCGTGGCGTGCCGCTGGCCGAGCGGCTGGCCGCGGCCATCGAATCCGCCGAAGGAATCCGGATCCCGGTGGGCGCCCTGGACATCACGATGTACCGCGACGACCTGCGCACCCAGCCGACCCGGCCCGTGGGTCACACCCGGATCCCGGTCAGCGTCGACGACGCCGTGGTCGTGCTGGTCGACGACGTGCTGATGTCGGGGCGGACCGTACGGGCCGCGTTGGACGCGCTCGGTGACCTGGGTCGGCCTCGCGCCGTCCGGCTTGCGGTCCTGGTCGATCGCGGCCACCGACAACTGCCCATCCGCGCCGACCACGTCGGCAAGAATTTGCCGACCTCGGCCGACGAACGGGTCCTGGTCCGGCTCGCCGAGACCGACGGCAGTAACGAGGTTGTGATCACCAAACCGGAACCGGTCCCCGAGGGAGCGAGTATCTGATGCGGCATCTGCTGTCCACCGCTGACCTCGAGGTCGCCGATGTCGCCGACATCCTCGATCTGGCCGAGGAGATGGCCGACGTCCAGCATCGGTCGATCAAGAAGCTTCCCGCGCTGCGCGGCCGGACGGTGGTCAATCTGTTCTTCGAGGATTCCACCCGGACCCGGTCGTCCTTCGAGATCGCCGGCAAGTGGTTGTCGGCCGACGTGATCAACATTTCCGCCAAGGGCTCGTCGGTGTCCAAGGGCGAGTCCTTGCGCGACACGGTGCTCACCGTTGCCGCGATGGGCGTCGACGCTCTGGTGATCAGACACATGACCTCCGGCGCGGCCCGTCAGGTCACCGGCTGGACCGACGCCCACGTGATCAACGCCGGGGACGGCATGCACGAGCATCCCACCCAGGCGCTGTTGGACGCGTTCACGCTGCGTCGTCACTTCGGCGGTGACCTCGGCTCCTTCAGCGGCCGCAGGATCGCGATCGTCGGCGATATCACCCACTCCCGGGTCGCCCGCAGCAACGTCATCCTGCTGAGGAAATTGGGTGCCAGGCCGGTGTTGGTGGCTCCGCCGACGCTGATGCCGGCCGGGGTGGACAGCTGGGGTTGTGAGCTGAGTGATGATCTTGATGCGGTGCTGGGCGGAGTCGACGCCGTGATGATGCTGCGCGTGCAGCGGGAACGGATGTCCGGCGGCTACTTCCCCACGCCGCGGGAATACACGGTCGGCTACGGGCTGACCCGGGAGCGGGTCTGCGCGCTCAAGCCTGGGACCGCGATCTGCCATCCCGGCCCGATGAACCGCGGCCTGGAGATCTCCGCTGATGCAGCCGACGCCGCCAACTCGCTGATCCTTGATCAGGTCGCCGCCGGTGTGGCCGTCCGGATGAGCGTGCTCTACCAGCTGCTCGGCGGCGAAGATCAACAGTGAGGACCGAGGATGACTGAGCTTCTGATCAGCGGCGTACGACTGGTCACCGGACCGGATGATCATGCCGACGCGTTGCCCGCCGGCCCCCAGGACATCCTGATCACCGATGGCCGGTACGCCGACCCGTCGCAGGCGTCGGCGGACGCGACCAGGATCTCCGCCCACGGCTTGATCGCGATCCCTGGACTGATCGACCTGCACACCCATCTCCGCGAACCCGGCCGGGAGGACGCCGAGACGGTCGAGACCGGCACCCTGGCCGCCGCCCGGGGCGGGTTCGCCGCGGTGTTGGCCATGGCCAATACCGTGCCCGTCACCGACACGGCCGAATCGGCCGACTACATCAGGACGCTCGGACAGAAGGCCGGCCACGCGCAGGTCTTCCCGGTCGGCGCGGTCAGCAAGGGCCTGGCCGGCGCGGAACTCGCCGAACTCGGTCTGATGGCCCGCTCCGGAGTCACCCTGTTCAGCGATGACGGCCATTGCGTCGACGACTCCCGTCTGATGCGCCGCGCGCTGGAGTACATCCGCCCGTTCCGGGCCAGGATCGCCCAGCACGCCCAGGACCCGCGGCTGGCCGGCCCGGACGCCTGTTGCCACGAAGGTGAGGTGTCCGGGCGGCTGGGACTTCCCGGCTGGCCGTCGGCGGCGGAGGCGTCGGTGATCGCCCGGGACGCCGAGTTGACCAAGCTCACCCGGTCCCGGCTACACGTCTGCCACGTGTCGACCGCGGAATCGGTGGACGTGCTGCGCTGGGCCAAGAAGCGCGGCATCGACATCACCGCCGAGGTCACACCGCATCATCTGCTGCTGACCACTGCGGAGCTCGAGGGCTACGACCCGACGTACAAGGTCAATCCGCCGCTGCGGCCGGACGAGGACGTTGCCGCATTGGTCGGCGCGTTGGCCGACGGCACGATCGACGCCGTGGCGACCGATCACGCACCGCATGCCCGGCACGACAAGGAACACGCCTTCGGCGACGCCGCCTTCGGCATGGTGGGCCTGGAGACCGCGTTGGGTGTGACGATCGAAACCATGATCAACAGCGGTGCCCTGGACTGGGACGGTCTGGTGGACCGCACCAGCCTGGCACCGGGCCGGATCGCGAACCTGGGCGACGGCCTGGGTGTCCGGCCGGCGTTCGGCGCGCCGGCCAACCTGACGGTGATCGATCCCGGCCGGCGGGCGACAGTCGATCGGGACGCCTCGGCCTCGCTGTCCCGGAACAACCCGTATCACGGTCGGGAACTACCTGACCCGGTGATGATCACGGTCTCCGGCGGCGCGGTCACCTACAGCCGGATGTGAACCGGCCGGGTATCGGCCCTAGATTGGAGCCATGCTCCATTGGCTCGACGAGGTGTGGAACGGCAGTTTCCTCGGTGCCGTGCTGACGCACGGTGTCCGGATCCTGATCATCCTGATCGTGGCCGGCATCGTCCGCGCGGTCGCCGACCGGATGATCGACCGCGCTGTCCGGTCGATGGTGTCCAAACGGTCCAAGACCCGCACGAAGCCGGCCAAGGCGGTCGCCAAGCCGGCCGAACTCGTCGTCAAGCCCGCAAAGCTGGTCGCCAAGAAGACGGTTTTCGCCGACGAACGTCGGGAACAGCGGATCGGTGCACTCGGTTCGCTCGGCCGCAGTGCGGTGTTGATCATCCTGCTGGTGATCGTCGCGTTGATGATCATGACCGAGTTGGGCTTCAACATCTCCGCGCTGCTGGCCGGAACCTCGATCGTCGGCATCGCTGTCGCCTTCGGCGTGCAGACCGTCCTGCGCGACATCATCTCCGGCATCCTGATGTTGTTCGAGGACCAGATCGGTCTGGGCGATTACGTGCGGGTTGGCGACGTGGACGGCGTGGTGGAGGACATCGGTCTGCGGCTGACCCAGATCCGGGACGAGGCCGGCACCGTCTGGTATCTGCGCAACGGCGACATCGCCAAGGTCGGCAACTACAGCCAGGGCTCGGGCACCGGACGACCGCCGGTGCCCGAATCGGAGCTGGCCGAGTCGGAATCCGGTGAGGTCAGCGCCCCGCCGGATTCCGACCGGTCCTGAGGATCACCCGCGTCGGGTCACTCGGCGAGCTTGGCTTCCAGGGTGATCGTCGTGCCGGTCAGGGCCTGGCTGACCGGGCAGTTCTGCTTGGCGTCCTCGGCTGCCGCGGTGAAGTCATCGGCCGACATGCCGGGCACGGCGCCGACAACGGTCAACTTGATTCCGGTGATGCCCTCACCCGGCTGGAAGGTGACGTCGGCAGTGGTGTCCAGGCTGGTCGGCAGCGTACCGGCCTTGGCAAGCCCGTTGGACAGCGCCATGGAGAAGCAGGTCGAGTGCGCTGCCGCGATCAGCTCCTCAGGGCTGGTCCGGCCGTTGGCCTGCTCGGCCCGGGACGCCCAGGTGACCGGATACGTGCCGATGCCGGATGAGGCGAGCTCGACCTGACCGGAACCCTCGAACAGCGATCCTTCCCAGTGGGCGTTGGCGGTGCGTACGGTTGCCATGACATTCACCTCTCGTGTGGGTGTGCGATGCGGTGCTACAGCCTGATCATGCCCGATCGAAGCTTGCCCTGATCGGGCGGCCCTCGTGACCTGCCCGTGTCCCGGGTGTGACGGCTGAGACCCCCACCGCTCCAACACTGGCGGCATGGGGAATTCACTCGGGGGAAACGGACTCACCAGGCGCCGGCTGCTCACCACCGGCGCAGCCGTGCTCGGGGCCGGAACGGCTGCCAAGATCATTTCGGCACCCGCCGTCGCCCAGGCCGCGCCGCCGAAATCGGCCTGGAAGAAGTTGGCCAAGGACCTGGACGGAAAGCTGCTGCGGCCGGGTGATACCGGCTATTCGAAGGCCGCGACCACCTTCGATCCGCGGCGCGACGGCAAGAAACCGGCCATCGTCCGTGCCGCATCCGCCGGCGACGTCGCCGCCGCATTCGCCTTCTGCCGGACCTACCGGGTGCACCCGCGGCCGCGGTCCGGCGGTCATTCCTATGTCGGAGCCTCGACCGGCAACGGCGTTCTGGTGATCGACGTCCGGCCGATGCACGGCGTGCACTACCACGCCGACAGCCACAAGGTCACCGTAGGCGCCGGTGCGGTTCTCGGCGATCTCCACGACAGCCTTGATCGGCACGGCCGGACGGTGCCGACCGGAACCTGTCCGACCGTCGGCGCGGCAGGGCTCACACTGGGCGGCGGGATCGGCACGGAATCCCGCTTGTACGGGCTGACCGGCGACGCGTTGACCGGCGGCACCCTGGTCAGCCCCGGCGGGCACATCCACAAGTTCGGGCCGCACACCGACGCCGACCTGTACTGGGGGCTCCGCGGCGGGGGAGGCGGTAACTTCGGCATCCTGACGAGCCTCACCTACGCCACGTCGCCGGCACTGCCCGGCACCATCTTCCGGCTGTCCTGGGAGCCGCACGACAGCCACCGGGTGTTGCTGGGCTGGCAGGAACGGTTGGCGGACATGCCCCGGCACTCCTGGGCCAATCTTCACCTGGACACCTCCGGCGGGGTCGTCCGGCCGAGCATCACCGGCGTCTGCTGGGACCGGGGCGCCGGGCATGAGATCGCGGCCCTGGCGGCCGCGATCGGCAGGCAGCCGTCGAGCAGGCGGACCTACGCCGAATCCCACGCCGGTGCGATGAGCTGGTTCGCCGGCGGTACCAACGGGCACACCAGGCAGTCCTGGTACGCCGGATCCGACGTCGTCGGGCGCGCGATCAGCAGTTCGCGGGCGACCGACATCATCGCTGCGGTGAAGAAGTGGAACGGCTCCGGATCCGCCGCGGCGATCTTCGACCCGTTGGGCGGGGCCGTCACCCGTCCCGGGGCAGCCGACACGGCCTTCCGCTGGCGGAATGCCCACGCGACGGTGCAGTGGTACGTCGGACTGGGCAGCACCTCCCGGGCCAATCTTGACCGGGCGGCCGATTGGGTCGGGCGCTGTCATCACGCCATCGGTCGCTCCTCGGTCGGCGGGTACGTGAACTACCTGGAACCCGGACGGAAGCTGAGCGACTACTACGGCGGCAACTACGACCGGCTGCTGGAACTGAACAAGAAGTACGACCCGCACGGCATCCTGAATTCCTCCTACTCACTGCCGGGGTAAATCCGGCAGGCACGCAGCACCGCCGTCGGCTGATCGGCATGGTTGGGTGGTGCGCAACAATGGTGGGCGATGTCCAGCCAGCTGCCACCCGAGCCGACCGACCACACTCCGCAGACCTTCTATGAACTGGTCGGCGGGGCCGACACCTTCGCCAGGTTGGTGAAGAGGTTCTACCAGGGCGTTGCCGGCGATGCCCCGCTGCGGGCGCTCTACCCGGAGGAAGATCTGGGGCCGGCCGAGGACCGGCTACGGATGTTCCTCGAGCAGTACTGGGGCGGTCCGACCACCTACAGCGAACGCCGTGGGCACCCACGGCTGCGGATGCGCCACGCGCCGTACGCGGTGACTCCCGACATGCGGGATCGCTGGCTGCGGCACATGCGGGACGCCGTCGACGAACTGCATCTGCCGCTGGAGCAGGACCGGATGCTGTGGGACTACCTGACCCGGGCGGCGCACGCGATGGTCAACGCGTTCGACGAGTCCGGCCCGGACCGCCCGGCACCCGGCCTGAGCATCACCCCGCGTCCGTGAGCCGGGCAAGCCGTCGCGGTCAGCGGTTCGGGTAGACCATCGGCTTGAGTGTCTTCAGTTCCCGCTTCGCCGCGGTGAGCGCGTCGGCCACCTCCTCGAGTCCGAACCGCGCAGTGACCAGCGAATCGAGATCCACCGCGCCACTTGCCGCCAGCGCGATCGCCGCCGGATAGCAGTTGGCGTACCGGAACACGCCGGTGACCTGGAGTTCGCGGGCCTGGATCAGCCCGACCGGGAGTTCCATGGTCGCCGCACCCATCCCGATCAGCACGATCCGTGCCGCCGGTGCGGCCGCCTCGAAGGCGCCGGCAACAGCCGGTGCCGCGCCGCTGCATTCCAGGATGACGTCGAACTCGCCCTGCTGGTGTCGCGGCGAGCCGGCGGTGACGTCGATCACCGCCGCCGCTCCGCGGTCCCTGGCCACCTGCAACCGATAGGCGTTGGTGTCGCTGACCGCGACCCACCCGCCACGGGCCCGGGCGACGTCAGCGGCGAGCAGTCCGACCGGGCCGGCTCCGGTCACCAGCACCCGGTCCCCCGGCTCGACGGCGGCCTTCCGGTTGGCCCAGACCCCGACCGACAGCGGCTCGATCAGCGCGCCGGCCTCGTTGCTCATGGTGTCCGGAATCGGATGTGCCCGGCTGGAGTCCAGCACGACGTACTGGGCGAACGCCCCATGCACCGGCGGGGTGGCATAGAACTGCACGGCGGGGCACAGGTTGTAGCGGCCGGCCAGGCACTGCTTGCAGCGGCCGCAGGTCTCCTGGGGTTCGAGCGCCACGCGCTGGCCGATGCTGCGGTCGGCGACGTTCGACCCGATCGCGCGGATCACCCCGGAGGCCTCGTGACCGAGCACCAGGGGTTCCTCGACCACGAAGTCGGCGATCCTGCCCTGCTCGTAGTAGTGCACGTCGGAGCCGCAGATGCCGACCGCGGCGATCTCGATCAGCACCTGGTCCGGTCCTGGCTGCGGGACCGCCGCCATGTCGGTCCGGATCACCTCGGGCTTGATCAACAGCGATCGGCGCTGTTCGGCGGGAAGCTGCAGGTCAGTCATGATCACCAACCTACGCGCCGAGTGCGCGGCGCTGCTCGTCGGCAACCGGTTTCGGCCGGCCGTCACTGTCCACCTGCACCAGCACCGTCCGCGCCGACGCGTACGGCTTGGGCTGCGGCAGCTGCGGGTCGACGATGTCGGCGGCGCACTGCACGGAGGTCTCGCCGACCGTGACGACCGCGGTCCGGACCCGGTACGGTTCCCGGCGGAAGTCGATCGGAGCGTGATAGCTGAGGTCCTGGCGGACCACGACCCAGGGTTCACCGGCCGGCAGCGGGCCGGCGGCAGCCAGCAGTTCCCACCGGGCCTGGGCGAAGTAGTCGAAGAACTTCACGTTGTTGACGTGTCGGTAGGAGTCGAGATCGGCCCAGCGCACCCGGCAGTCGGTGGCATGGGCGTCGGCCAGATCGGCCGGTCTTACCCTGCCGAGCGGTTCGATGCCCACCGGATCGTCGACCACGGCCGCCAGTTGGTCCCGCTCGGCGCCGGTCAACCGGCGCAGCCCTCCCCCGGCCAGGTCGTACGGGGTCAGGAACGTCCGCGCCCTGACCACCGGTGTTCCGCCGTCGCTGAGCCGGTAGCTGATCGAGAATCGTGCCCCTCCGACCTGGTCGACCCAGACCTCGGCATCAACCACCGGCGTGTCGTAAGTGATCGGGGCGAGGTATTCGACGTGGTGCCCGGTGACCAGCACCCCACTGTCCAACATGGCGGGCATCGGGCCGGAGGCGGACAGCAGGAACTCGGTCCGGGATTCCTGCAGATAGTCGATCACCACCCCATGGTCGACATGGCCGCCGACGTTCAGATCGACGAAGCGCTTGGGGACCTGATAGTGGAAAGGCACCGGCCCATCTTCACAGAACGGTGTCAGATCTCCAGCCGCCGGGCCTGGTCGGAAATGAAGATCCGGTCCGGGTCGACGGTGTCCCTGATCTTGCGCCACTCGTCCAGTCGCGGATACATCCGCTCCAACATCCGGGGTGTCATCCTGGAATCCTTGGCCAGGTAGAGCCTTCCGTCGGCTTCGAGCACCATGCTGTCAAGATCACCGACCAGTCGATCGAGGCCCGGCCCGATCGGGAAGTCCATGGTGATCGTCCAGCCGGGCCGTGGGAAGGACAGCGGCGCCGGGTTCGCCGCGCCCATCCGTTTGAGCACATTGAGGAAGGACACCTGACCGGAGCCGCCGACCCGCCGGATGATCTCCCGGAGTTGATCATCGCGCTCGAACGGCAGCAAACACTGGTACTGCAGGAAACCCCGCGATCCGTAGGCCCTGTTCCACTCCCCGATCAGATCCAGCGGATGGTAGAATGCGGTCAGGTTCTGGATCTGGCCGCGGGTGCGTTTCGGCGTCTTGTAGTACCAGAGGTTGCTGATCATGCCGAAGGTGATCTTGTTCGCCAGACCGTTGGGGAAGACGTCCGGTAGGGTGACCAGTTGCGGTGCATCGAAACGCAGCGGATCCCTGCGCAGCTTGGCCGGGAGTTGATCAACAGTGGCGATCGAACCGCGGGAGAATGCGGCCCGGCCGAGTCGGACGTCGGTCGACATCGAGTCGAACCACGCCATCGAGTAGTCGTAGCTGTCGTCCCGGCCGTCGCTGTAGAAGGCGATCGTCTCGTCGAGATCGGTGGTCCGGTCGCCGTCCACCATGAAATAGGCGGTTTCCACCTTGCGCAGCACCAGCGTCGCCCCGACCACGATTCCGGTCAGGCCCATGCCACCCACGGTCGCCCAAAACAGATCACGATCGGTGCCGCCGGGTGTCAGGGTGCGCAGTTCGCCGTCGGCGGTGAGCAGGTCGAGTGACCGGACGTGGTTGCCGAAACTTCCCGCGGTGTGATGGTTCTTGCCGTGCACGTCGAAGGCGATCGCCCCACCGACGGTCACCTGCCGGGTGCCCGGCATCACCGGCAGCCAGAGTCCGAAACGGACCGCGGTGCGCAACAGTTGGTCCAACGAGACGCCGGCATCGACCACGGCGATGCCGTGGTCCTCCTCGGCATCGCGGTCGATGCGGTGGATCCGGTTCAGTGCAGTCATGTCCAGCACCACCCCGCCGGCGTTCTGCGCGGGGTCGCCGTAGCTCCGGCCCAGGCCGCGGGCGATCAGACCACGCCGTCGCGGGTCACGTCGGGCATCGGCGATGGCGCGGCGAAGTGTGGCCAGGTCGGTTGCCGGGGCCACTTCGGACGCCGAGGGTGAGGTACGTGCCCACCCGGTCAGCGTGGTCAGCCCGGACTCCAGTTCCTGCACAGCGCCCACCCTATGTGGCAGCGGGGGACGCCGACGCAGCGTCCCGGACGGCACTTTCGATGAACGCTCCGGTGACCCGCTCCAGGTGACACAGGGTCGCGGTCGGCAGGTCGCGCAATGGTCCTTGGCCGGTGAGCACCGCCAGGCCGTGCATGGTGGACCAGATCGGGTACTCGGCGTCGGTCCGCCGGCGTGGGCTGATCACTCCGGCGTCGGTCAACTCGTCGAGCACGGCGCGCAGCTGGTCCAGCGGCAGCGGGTGTCGGTCAGTGCCGTCGTCGAGCTCGGGATAGGCGTGATGTCGGGGCACCGCGAACGCGGTGACGAACAACCCCGGTTCGGTGCGGGCGAACTCGAGGTAGGCCCGACCGATCGCGCGCAGCCGACGGACGGCAGCAGCCGGGTCGCCGTACTTGCCCCGGATCCGACCGACCGCGGCGGCCATCCGCGCGGCGAGCTCTTGCATCGCGGCGGCGCAGACCGCGGCGAGCAGTTCCTCGCGATCGGAGAAGTGCCGGTAGGCGGCGTTGGGGACCACTCCAACCATCCGCACCGCCTCCCGCAGCACCACCGCGTCCGGACCCCCGGCCCGGGCCAGTTCGACTCCTGCCTTGATCAACCCGTCCCGGACCGCTCCGCGTGGGCGTCGCCTCGCGGCGCTGCTGCGCGCTCGTCCATCGGCCATGATCACAATTTAGTGGACGCTGTCCACTAGTTCAACTAAAGTGGACACTGTCCACTTAATCGTGGGCGGGTCAACGATTGCCTTTGAGGAGACTTCGATGAACAACGAATCCCTGAACTCCGGCCGCTCGCTGGTCACAGCTGATGAATGGTTCGCCGGCGGACGACGAGTCAGCTACGACCCGGCCGGCCGTCGGATACTGCCCGGGACCGGGTCAGCGTCCACCCTGCGCGTCTTCGAGCGGCTCGCCGAGCCCGTGGGCGGCACAGCCGAGGACGCGGTGTGGCTGACCATGTTGCCCGGTTTCCCGGACGGCTCGTACGGGTGGGCGCAGGTCGACCCGTTGCTCGGCGACGAGCTCACTCCGCGGCTCTACGTCGAACCGGTCGGTCAGGGCGAATCGGACAAACCGCGCGACTACCCGTACTCGACCATGGAACGAGCCGATCTTGTCCAGGCGTTGTGGCGGCACCATGGCGTACGGCAGACGGTGGTGGTCGCCTTCGACTACACCTCGTTGGCGGTGCTCGAACTGCTGCGTCGGCAACTGGAGCGCCCCGACGGATCGTCCGAGACCACGATCATCGCGGTGTTCATGATCAACGGCGGACTGTTCGCCGATCGGCACAGCCACCCGCTGCTCGGCACTCCGCTGTTACGGAGCCGGCTCGGCGCGTACGGCATGCGGCAGTGGCAGGCCTCGTTGCCAGCGTTCGCCATTTCGATGCGACGGGCCAAGATGTACTCGCGCCGCTACCGGCCGACGCAGGAGGAGCTCGCCCAGATGTGGTCGGCGATCACCCGGCGGGACGGTGCAGCCTTCGCCCACAACGCCGCCGGCTTCCTCGCCGAGCACGGGCAGAACGCCGATCGCTGGGATCTCGCCGCGATCGACCGTGAGCTGGACGGAACGGTCGCGCTCTACGTGGGCGGGAGTGAGCAGGACGCGTACGAACACCGGCAACTACCCGCGACCCGCAGCCGCGCTCCCCGGGTGCCGGTACTGACCTTCCCGGGCGGCCACCTGACCACCAGCGAGCATCCGGACCTGCTGGCGCAACAGATCCGCATCATCGCCGGCCGTCACGGCGTCGGAGCCGTTGCCACCTCGACCCGGTCGGTGTAGAAGGCGACGTAGCCGGCGATCTCCGCAACGGCCCGGTACGGCTGCTGGTAGGACCAGACCGCGTTCTCCAGCACCGTATCCGGGGTGCGGATCGTGAAGTAGGACGCGTCTCCCTTGTAGGGGCAGTACGTCGCGTGGTCGGTCGGCTCGAGGAGGCTCATCTGCACATCGGTCCGGGGAAAGTACCGGACCGCCGGATACCCGGCCTCGGCCAGCAGGAGCGTCGCCGTGGAGTCCGCGATCGTCGTGCCGGCCACCACTGCCCGAACCCGGTCGGTGCTCGGCTCGACGGTGATCGGATGATCGGGGCCGGGAACCTTGATGGGCTTGTCAGCCCCGATCGGCTTGTCAGCCCCGATCGGTTTGTCAGCCTTGATCGGTTTGTCGGTCGATGCTTCCGTCATGGGTTCGACAACAGCGGTGCCGATGGATCAATTCCGTCGACGCCGTTGGCCGTCGTCCGAGGGTGCGCCCAGCTGGCGAGCAGATCGAGCGCTTCGTGGGCCGCCGACCCCGCAGCCGCGGTGTAGACGTAGAGCACCTGTTCGCTGTCGGCCGGCAGCATCAGGGTCTCGAACTCGACAGTGAGCTCGCCGACTACCGGGTGCCGGAGCCGCTTCGATCCGTAGGTCCGCAGGTGCACCCCGTGTTCGGACCACCACCGTCGGAATTCGTTGCTGGCAACGGAAAGCTCACCGACCAGTTCCTGGAGCCGTCGGTCCTGCGGCATCCGTCCGGCGTCCAGCCGCAGGCTCTCCACGGCGTTGCGCGCCTGTTGTTCCCAATCCAGGAACAGCTCGCGAGCCTGGTCGGAGAGCAGCATCCAGCGGGCGTAGTTGCGTTTCTGGGGTCGCATCCCCGGGAAGTCGGCGAACAGTGCGCAGGCGAGTCGGTTCGCGTCCAGGACGTCGGTACGGCGGCCGAGGATCAGCGCCGGCTGGGAGTCGAGCGATTCCAGTAACTGCCGCAGGCCGGGGCGTACGCGTTGCACCGGCAACCGCGTGACTGTCGGTCCGGCCGCCGCACCGGCGAGATCACGCAGGTGCGTTCGGCCGGCGTCGTCGAGTTCCAGGGCACGGCCGAGGGCGTCCAGCACCTGGCTCGACGGTTGAATCCGTCGGCCTTGTTCGAGTCGGGTGTAGTAGTCGGTCGACACCCCGGCCAGCAGTGCGACCTCCTCTCGGCGCAGACCAGGGACGCGCCGCACCCGATCGTCGGTCGGCAGTCCGGCACGGGCCGGATCGCAGGCCGCTCGGGCACGCTGCAGGAAGTCGCCCAGCTCGCGATGTGGATCGGTCACCCAACCATCATCACAGCTGGACCGGGTCGTTGGCACGTCCCGGGTGGGTCGCGGAGTCCTAGGTTGCGCAGGGCCGGATATGGCCTCCGTGCGGCGCCCCCGGCGACCGATCGTTGATACGTCCGGTCATCCGATCGGCCTACCACAGAAGGGAAAACCGATGACCTATCCCACCACCCGCCCGGCGACCTGGTTCGTCACCGGAGCATCGCGCGGCCTGGGCCTCGAACTCGTCAGCCGGCTGTTGCGGCGCGGTGACAACGTCGCGGCCACGACCAGGTCGGTCCGGCGACTGACCGAATCGCTCGGTGATCTCGACACCGGTCGGCTGCTGCCGCTGGAGGTGAAGCTGACCGATCAGGCGCAGGTTGCTGCCGCGGTCGAGGCCACCACCGAACGGTTCGGCGACCTGGACGTCGTCGTCAACAACGCCGGCTACGGCTTCCTCGGCGCGATCGAGGAGGTCAGCGATGCCGAGGCCCGGGAGATGTTCGATGTACAGATCTTCGGGGCCTGGAACGTGTTGCGCAGCGTATTGCCGATCCTCCGCGCGGCCCGGAGCGGGCAGATCATCAACGTCTCCTCGATCCTCGGCATGACGTCGTTCCCGGGGTGGGGCCTCTACTGCGCGGGCAAGTACGCGCTCGAGGGCTTGACCGAGTCGCTGGCAGCCGAGGTCGCCGACTTCGGCATCCGGGTCAACCTGGTCGAACCTGGCTACCTGCGGACCGATTTCCTGACCTCGAACTCACTCCGGCTGCCCGAAACGACCAATGACGCGTATCCGGGCATCCGCGAGATGACTGAAGCCCATCAGGCGATGCCCGGTACCCAACTCGGTGACCCGGCCAGGGCGGCGGCAGCGATCATCACCGTGGCCTCGACCGGTGCGGCACCACTGCATCAGATCCTCGGATCGGACTCGCTCGGCTTCGCCGAAGCCCGGGTCGACGCGCTGAGCTCCGACATTGCCGCGGCGCGGACACTGGCCGTCACCACCGACATCGGTGAGGTTTGATCGGCTCGGATCGGTCAACCGCGGCGGGCCTCCTCCAGCGCCTCCCGGGCGTACTGCTGCTGGGTCGGGCTGCCGATCGCCTCGGCCAGTTCGAGGGTCAGCTCGAACTCGACGATGGCACCGTCCCGGTCGCCGGCGTCGTACAGGGCCCAGCCGTGGTTGTTGTGCAGGGAGATCAGCCAGCGCCGGATGCGTTCGTCGGTCGATGCGTCTGCGAGCCGGACCGCCCGCGCGGTCCAGTCCGCTTCATGATCGACATCGCAGATCGCCAGCATGTGCAGGGCGTCGATCTGGAGGAACTCCAGTCCGTTCTGTTCCGCCAGGTCGGCGGCAGCGCGGAACAGCGGCAGCGCCTGCTGGACGTCGCCCGAGGAGTTCTCCACCCGGCCGCGTTCCAGGGCGATCCTCGTGGCGACCACCGGGGCGTCGGAGACGAGCCCGTCCAGCAGCTCCCGCGCCTGGTCGAACCGGTCCTGCAGCCCGAGCGACCGGGCCACCTGGGTGAGATATTCGGTCCGGTCATCGCCGGTCGCCTCGTTGGCGGCCGACCGCAACCGTTGCACGCTGGCCGCAGCGTCGCCGAAGTCCCACAGCTCGTCGAGCCGCTGCGGATTGATCATGTGTTGAATATAGGCTCCGGCGTCGCGCTCTGCCGGCGATCAGCCGTTCGGCTGGTAGGTGATCAGGTTGCTCGAGGCGGCGACGATCTGTCGAAGATCTTCCAGGGTGCCGGTGATCACCCGGTGGGCCCTCGCCTGGACGAGCAGGTTGCCCAGTGCGGTCGCCTCCACCGGGCCGGCGATCACCGGGAGGCCGGTGGCGTCGGCGGTGAGTCGGCAGAGCAGCTGGTTCTGCGATCCGCCGCCGACGATGTGCAGCCGGTCGATCGGCCGGCCGGACAGCTCCGCCGCCTCCCGCAGCGTTCCGGCGTACGCCGCAGCCAGGGAATCCAGCACGCAGCGAGTGATCTCTGCCGGGTTGCCCGGCACGCGGCCGCCGGCTGCTTCGCAGGCCCGGACGATCCGGGTCGACATCTCGCCCGGCGCGATGAACTCGTCCGCGCCGACGTCGACCAGGGGGCCACCGGCCGGCAGCTTCGCGGCGGCCTCCAGTAGCCGGCCGAGATCATGGTCCAGTCCGTCGGCGGCCCACTGCCGCAGCGACTCCTGCAGCAGCCAGAGGCCGCCTTCGTTGCGCAGGTAGCGGATCCGTCCGTCGACACCGCCTTCGTTGGTGAAGTTCGCCAGCCGGCTCGCCTCGGTGAGGATCGGCTCGGATGTCTCGACTCCGACCAGTGACCAGGTCCCCGAGGAGACGTAACCGAATCCCGGTCCGGTCGCCGGTACGGCGGCAACTGCCGATGCGGTGTCGTGGGTTCCGACGGTGGTGACCACCACGTCGGGCGACAGTCCGGTCTGTTCGGCGACCTGCTCGGTGATCCGGCCGCGCACACTGCCGGGCGGTTCGATCGCCGGCAGCAGTTCACGACTGAGCCCGGTCATCTCGAGCAACCGGTCCGACCAGTCCCGCGTGCCGGCGTCCATCAGTCCGGTGGTCGACGCGTTCGTCGCGTCGGTGGCCAGGCATCCGGTCAGCCGGTGAGCCAGCAGATCGGGCAGCAACACCACCCGGGCCGCCGATTCCCAGGCAGGGCAGGATTGCTCGGCCACCAGTTGATAGATGGTGTTGAACGGCAGGAACTGCAGCCCGGTGATCTTGTACAACTCGGCGGGCGTGATGCGATCATGGACCGCGGTAACTGCTTCGGCTGTCCGGGCCTGACGATAGCTGTGCGGCTCCTCGACCAGATCGCCCTGCCCATCAAGCAGTCCGTAGTCCACCGCCCAGGTGTCGATGCCGATGCTGATCACCGTCGGATACCGCCGGGCGACCTCGCGCAGCCCGATGATCACCTGGCGGTGCAGGCCGGTCAGATCCCAACGCAGCCCGGAGGATGTCTCGACCGGGCCGTTGGGAAAGCGATGCAGGACCTCGCTGCTGATGACGCCGTCGGTGATCCGACCGGCGATCACCCGACCGCCGGAGGCACCGATGTCGACCGCCGCGAACACCGGACCGTTGTCCCCGGTCATCGCAGGAAGGCAGCGGCGACGCCGGCGTCGACCGGGATGTGCAGCCCCGTGGTGTGATCAAGTTCGGCCGAGGTCAGCACCGCCACCGCGTTCGCGCAGTGCTCGGGCAGGACCTCGCGTTTCAGCAGGGTGCGTTGCGCGTAGAAGGATCCGAGATCCTCCTCGGCGACGCCGTACACCTTGGCGCGCTGGGCGCCCCAGCCGCCGGCGAAGATGCCCGAACCCTGCACCACCGCGTCGGGATTGATGCCGTTCACCCGGATTCCGTACGCACCCAGCTCGGCAGCCAACAGCCGTACCTGGTGGGCTTGATCGGCCTTCACCGCACTGTAGGCGACGTTGTTGGGTCCGGCGAAGACCGAGTTCTTGCTGGACACATAAACGATGTCGCCGCCGAGTCCCTGATCGATCATGATCCTGGCCGCCGCCTGGGACACCAGGAAGGATCCCTTGGCCATCACGTCGTGCTGCAGATCCCAGTCGCGCTCGGTGGTCTCCAGCAACGGCTTGGAGATCGACAGCCCGGCGTTGTTGACAACCAGGTCGACGCCGCCGAAGGCCAGCACGGCAGCATCGAACGCGGCGCGGATCGCGGCCGGATCGGTGACGTCGGCGCCGACACCGATGGCCACATCGGAGTTGCCGATCCCGGCGGCCACCTGCTGCGCCTTGCCCTGATCAAGGTCGGCGATCACCACGCAGGCGCCCTCGGCAGCCAGCCGGGTGGCGATGGCCTTGCCGATGCCGCTGGCCGACCCGGTGACCAACGCGATGCGGCCGGCGTGACTGCGCGGCTTGGGCATCCGCTGCAGTTTGGCCTCCTCCAACGCCCAGTACTCGATCCGGAACTTCTCGCTCTCGTCGATCGGCGCGTAGGAGGACACCGACTCGGCGCCGCGCATCACGTTGATCGCGTTGAGATAGAACTCGCTGGCGACCCGTGCGGTCTGCTTGTTCGCGCCGTAGGAGAACATGCCGACCCCCGGGACCAGGACGATCGCCGGATCGGCTCCGCGCATCGGCGGGGAGTCCTCGTCGGCATAGCGCTCGTAATAGGCGCGGTAATCGGCCCGGTACTGCTCGTGCAACTCCTGCAGCCGGACGACCGCATCCGCCAACGGCGCGTCGGCCGGCAGATCGAGCACCAGTGGCTTGATCTTGGTACGCAGGAAGTGATCAGGGCAGGAGGTGCCGAGCTCGGCGAGCCGCAGATGTTCCTGCCTGGACAGGAAATCCAACACCACAGGATCGTCGGTGAAGTGTCCGACCATCGGCCTGTCGGACGATGCGACGGCCCGGACATGCGGGGCGAGCGCTGCCGCCCTGGCTCGTCGCTCGGTCTCGGGCAGTGGCTGGTGGCCGGGTTTCACGGCGCCGAACGGGTCGGGCCGCCCGTGCTCGGCGAGATACTCCTTGGCGGTGCGGATGATCGACAGCGAGTTGGCTTCGCACTCCTGGCTGGTCTGTCCCCAGGCGGTGATGCCGTGGCCGCCGAGGATGCAGCCGATGGCCTGGGGATTGTCGTCCTTGATCTTGGCGATGTCCATGCCGAGCTGGAAGCCCGGGCGTCGCCAGGGCACCCAGACCACCCGCTCGCCGAAGATTCTTCTGGTCAACTCCTCGCCGTCGGCGGCGGTCGCGATCGCGATTCCGGAGTCGGGGTGCAGATGATCGACATGCGGGGCGTCGACCAGTCCGTGCATCGCGGTGTCGATCGAAGGTGCGGCTCCGCCCTTTCCGTGCAGGCAGTAGTCGAAGGCGGCCACCATCTCGTCCTCGCGGTCGACTCCCGGATAGACGGCGGGCAGTGCCCGCATCCGGTCCAGCCGGAGGACCGCCAGGCCGGGCTCGGTAAGCGTACCGAGGTCGCCGCCGGATCCCTTCACCCACAGCAGTTCGACGGGTTCGCCGGTGACCGGGTCGGTGTCGGTTCCCTTGGCGGAGGTGTTCCCTCCGGCGTAGTTGGTGTTCTCCTTGTCGGCACCCAACCGGTTGGACCGCTCCAGCAACTCCTGGACCGTCTTGTTCACCTGTTCATCCCTTCATGTCGCGAAGCGGCGCGGTATGACCTAGGCGCCCCAACCTGCCTGGGTCCCGCCGATCCGCTCGGCAATGATCTGTTCGCCGTAGCCGCTTTTGGCGTACGCCGCCATCGGGTCTGCCGGAAGCCCGCGACCGGCGCGCCAATCGGCGAGATCGGAGCGTACATCGGTGTAGAAGGCGTCCATCAGGACCTGGTTCGCCCCCAGCACGTCACCGGCGGCCTGTGCCTCGGCCAATGCTTCGTGATCAACGAGGAGCGCCCGTGCGGTCATCTCCGAGACGTTGAGGACCGAACGGATCTGGCCGGGGATCTTGGGTTCCAGGTTGTGACACTGGTCCAACATGAACGCCACATCGGAATTCTTGCCATAGCCACCGTTGATGATCACCTCGTGCAGGATCCGGAACAGCTGGAACGGATCGGCGGCACCGACGATGAGATCGTCGTCGGCGTAGAAGCGCGAGTTGAAGTCGAAGGAGCCGAGCTTGCCGAGGCGGAGCAGTTGGGCGACGATGAATTCGATATTGGTGCCCGGCGCATGATGCCCGGTGTCCAGGCAGATCTTGGCCCGCTCCCCCAGCGCAAGCGTGTGGGCGTACGCAGTGCCCCAGTCCGGGACATCGGTGTGGTAGAAGGACGGTTCGAAGAACTTGTACTCCAGGATCAGCCGTTGATCATCACCGAGTCGCTCGTAGATCTTGCTCAGTGAATCAGCCAGCCAGTCCTGCCGTCGGCGCAGGTTGCCCTGGCCCGGGTAGTTGGTGCCGTCGGCGAGCCAGATCTTCAGATCACGGGACCCGGTGGCGTTCATGATCTCGATGCACTCGTACATGTGATCAAGCGCCTTGGCACGGATCTGGCTGTCGTGGTGGGCCAGACTGCCGAACTTGTAGTCGTCGTCCTGGAACGTGTTGGAGTTGATCGTCCCCAGTGCGACACCGTGGTCGGTGGCGAACCGCGCCAACTTGTCGTAGTCGTCCACCTTGTCCCACGGGATGTGCAACGCCACGGTCGGCGCCAGCCCGGTGTACTCGTGCACCTTCGCGGCGTCGGCGATCTTCTCCTCCGGGTTGCGGGGAACCCCGGGCTGCCCGAACACCTTGAACCGGGTGCCGGAATTGCCGAACGCCCAGGACGGCAGTTCGATCGCTTGCTCCTCCAGCAGTGGTGCGATCTGATCAAAGCTCGGCATCGTCGTCATCTCTCCTTCGAGCCACCGGCACTGAAACCTTGAATCGTTTCAGATGCGATGAGATTAGTGCCGCTTCGCGGGGCGCGTCAACTGGGCCGCGCCGACCCGTCTCCGCGACCCACCTCCTGACCGACCTCGCAATCGACGTTCGCGACCGACCTCCCGGACCCGCACCGCGGTCCGGACACCCGCACTCATCGGCGAATTCGTAACCCGTGTTACCAAATCCACGCCCCCCGCAACCCACTACCCGCGAATTCGCGCCACGCGTCACGAAATCCACGCCCCAGCCCATGGCAGCCGCGAATCGGTAACGCGTGCTACCAAATCCACGCCCCCGCGGCCCAGAACCTGCGAATTCGTACCACGTGCTACGAAATCCACCCCGGCGCCTGGCAGCCGCGACTTCATGCCACGTGCTACCAAATCCACGCGCCCGAGCGTCCTGGGAGCGCGAATTCGTGCCAGGTGTTACGAAATCCACGCCCCTGGGCGCCTGGAACCGCGAATCGGTAGCCCGTGTTACCAAATCGCGGCCGGGCAGGCCCGGCCCGGCGCGGACCCGTGAATTCATGCCCCGTGGTAGGAAATCGGCGGCCGGAGAGGCGCGACTGGCGGGCCCGGTGTCGGTGGAGCAGAGCGCCCGGACACCACGCCGTCTCGGGGCCGAACGGACCGGGTCGGGAGAATCTAGGGCAAGATGTGCCTGTGGTGAAACGTTCACCTGCGGTCAGCATCAGGGACGTCGCGGAGCGCGCCGGCGTCGCACTCGGCACGGTCTCCAACGTGCTCAACCGCCCTCACAAGGTCGCCGAACCGACCCGGAAGAGGGTGCTCGAGGCGATCGAAGAGCTCGGGTTCGTCCGCAACGACGCCGCCCGGCAGCTCCGGGCGGGCCTCAGCCGCACTCTCGGCCTGGTGGTGCTCGACGTCGGCAACCCGTTCTTCACCGAGGTGTCCCGCGGCGTCGAGGACCGGGCGGCAGAGGAGCAGTTGTCGGTCCTGCTGGGCAACTCCGATGAGGCGGAGAGCCGGGAAGCCGCCCACCTCGACCTGTTCGAGCAGCAGCGGGTCCGCGGCCTGCTGATCTCCCCGGTCGGCGACGTGTACGAGCGCCTCGGACGCCTGCGCCGTCGCGGTACCCCCACCGTCCTGGTCGACCGACCTGCCGAGGATCATCCCTACTCCTCGGTCTGGGTCGACGACGTCGCCGGCGGCCGGATGGCGGTCGAGCACCTGCTGCAGACCGGGCGCCGACGGATCGCCTTTGTCGGCGGACCTGCGACGCTGCGCCAGGTCGCGGACCGCCGGGCCGGTGTCGAACAGGCGATCGCCGGCAGCGGGGCGAGCCTGGAGATCATCGAAACCGACAGTCTGACCGTGAGTGCCGGACACGGGGTCGCCCAGGCCATCGCCAAGCGCCCGGCTGCCAACCGGCCGGACGCGATCTTCGCCGCCAACGACCTGGTGGCCATCGGTCTGATGCAGTCACTGGCCCTGGTCGATCATCACCTGGTTCCCGACAAGATCGCGATCATCGGCTACGACGACATCGACTTCGCGGCCGCGACGGTGATCCCGCTGTCCTCCATCCGCCAGCCCGCCGAGCTGATCGGCCGGACCGCCGTCGAACTGCTGCTTCGGGAGTTGCACGCCATCGAGTCCGGCGGTGAAGTCGATCATGAACAGGTCGTCTTCCACCCCGAACTCGTGGTCCGGGAGTCGACGGGCGGCAGTCGGTGACCGAACCGCCGGCCCGCGGCATGCCGGACGACGTACGCCGACTGCTCCGGGATCTCGCCGACTCGGCCGCCGATCCGACGGCGTGGTTCGAACCGCTCTATGCCCAGGCAGCGGCCGGCGACGCCGATGTCCCCTGGGACCGGGACACGCCCAATCCGCTGTTGATCGAGTGGCTGGCGAATCATCCGCTGGATGCGGCCGGCAAGCGCGCCGCAGTCGTCGGCTGTGGGCTGGGCAACGATGCCGAGTTGATCGCGGCCCGCGGGTTCGACACCACGGCCTTCGACATCGCGCCGACCGCGCTGGATCTCGCGCGGCGCCGCTACCCCGACTCGCGGGTGCACTACGTGCAGGCGGACCTGCTCGACCTGCCCGCGGACTGGCATCGGGCGTACGACCTGGTCGTCGAATGCATCACGGTGCAGGCGCTGCCACCCGCTCTGCACGAGCGCGCCGCTGCCGCGGTCTCGTCACTGGTCGGGATCGGCGGGCTGCTGGTGGTCATCTCCGGAGCCCGGACGGGCGATGAGATTCCCGACGGCCCGCCTTGGCCGCTGACCGGTGACGAACTCGGCTACTTCGCCGTCGGCGGCGTGGAACGAGCCGTGGTCGAAACACTGCCGGTCGGCGACGGTCGGATCCGCTGGCGTGCCGAGTACCGCCGTCCCGATCCCGATCACGACAAGGACAGGACCGAGGAGCACTGGCTCTGACGGCCGGTCCGGTCTCCCTAGTCCTTGTCGTACATCGAATCGAGCAGGTCGGCGTACCGTTTCTCCACCGCGCCGCGACGGATCTTCTGGCTCGGTGTGACCAGCCCCTGCTCGACGGTCAACTCCTCCGGCAGGATCTCGTACCGCTTGATCGTCTCCCAACGGTCCAACTGCCGGTTTGCCCGCTCGACGTAATCCTCGATCATGCTCCGCACGTCCGGTCGGCCGGCAAGTTCGGAGGCAGCTACCGAACCAAGATCATGTTCGGTTGCCCATGTCTTCATCGCGTCCGGATCCAGAGTGATCAGGGCGCTGATGTACTTGCGGTGTTCGCCGTGCACCAGCACCTGGCTGATGTAGGGACACTCGGCCTTCAGTGCACCCTCCACCTTCTGCGGTGCAACGTATTTGCCGCCCGAGGTCTTGATCAGGTCCTTCTTGCGATCGGTGATCACCAGGCAGCCCTCATTGGTCAGGTGCCCGATGTCGCCGGTCTTCAGCCAGCCGTCGACGAGCGTCTCAGCGGTGGCCTGCGGATTGTCGTGGTAGCCGCGCATCACGCCCGGTCCCTTGATCAGGATCTCGCCGTCCTCGGCAATCTTCACCTCGGTGCCGATCGCCGCCGGCCCGACGGTGCCGAAATGCGGATTGCGCGGATCGTCGACGAAGGTCGCCGCGCTCGACTCGGTCATCCCGTAGCCCTCGACGACCAGCAAGCCGGCGTCGTAGAACCACTCCTGCACCTCACGGTTCAGGCCGGCCGAGCCTGATACGAAGAACCGGATCCGACCGCCCATCCGATCCTTGATCTTGGAGAAGACCAGCCGATCGGCCAGCGCCGCCTGCAGTTTCAGCAGCCCGGTGAGCTGTTTCCCGGCCAACCGGTACGGCACCGTGCGACGTCCGACCCGGAACGCCCAGTTGAAGATCTTGGCCTTCACGCCTCTGCCGGCCTGCAGCAGCACGGTGGCCCGGACCTTCTCGAAGATCCGCGGAGCGCCGGCCATGAACGTCGGTCGCACCTGGCCGAGACCGTCGACGATCTTGTCGATCCGACCGTCGACGGCCGTCACGAACCCGATCTGGAACTGTACAACGCTGAGCAGCTTGCCGAAGCAGTGTGCCAGTGGCAGCCACAGGTACTGGACGTCGTCCGGGCCGGCCAGTCCCAGCTCGTCCAGCGCCACACCTTCGTAGGTCCAACTGTCGTGGACCAGCCGTACGCCCTTGGGCTCGCCCGTCGTCCCGGAGGTGTAGATCAGCGTCGCCAGGCTCTCCGGCCCGATCTTGCTCATCGCCGTCTCGACAGCATCCGGGTGCTCCGCGCGATGGGCGCGCCCGGTCTCCTGCAGCTGCTGCCAGCCGATCACCAGCTCGTGATCGGTGCGGCCGTCGATCTGGATGATCTTGGTGAGATCCGGCAGCCGGTCGAGACCCTCGAGCACCTTGCCGGTCTGCTCATCGTTCTCGGTGAAGATCATCCGGGAACCGGAGTTGCCGAGGATGTAGGCCACTTCGGAGGACCGCGTGTTGGGGTAGACGGTTGTCGTCGCTCCCCCGGCGCAGACGATGCCCAGGTCGGCCAGCACCCATTCGATCCGGGTGGATGCGGCGATCGCCACCCGATCCTCCGGTTCCAGGCCGAGGGCGATCAGACCGGCGGCAAGGTCGAAGGCCTTCTCCTTGGTCTGGTCCCAGGTCATCGAGACCCAGCGATCACCCTCCGGGTAGCGGTACGCCTCCCGCGGCCCGGAGGCCGCCACCTGCCGCAGGAACATCTCGCCCACCGTGCCGGGTCGGGCGTTCACCCGCTCCAGCGCGTCGGCCCGGTAGGGACCCAGGGTCGGTTGCGTGGACGTCATGGCGGACTCCCCTAGCTCCAGCGACGACCTGATGACCTCATCAGGACCGACGAACGACTTCTCCATCTCCTGTCACTCTAGTGTCCGTCGCCCGGAGACCGGGAACCATCGGTTCAGACCACCTCGAAGGCAGACATCATTCCCATGTCCTCGTGTTCCAGGTTGTGGCAGTGCATCAGGTAGTGGCCGCGGTGATTGGTGAACCGGACCGCGACATCGGCGTATTCGGTCGGTCGCAGATCCAGGGTGTCCTTCCAACCCGCCTCGACCGGTTCCGGCCGGTGGCCGCTGCGGCTGATCACCCGGAACGGCGAGAGGTGGACGTGCACCGAGTGGTTCAGATCGGTGTAGAAGCGCCAGATCTCGGTCCTGCCGAGTTCCGGCCTGGCGTCCATCCGAGCCGGATCGAAGAACCGGCCGTTGATCGCCCACATGGTCATCCCGCCGGACGGTTTGCGGGTGAAGCGCCATTCCCGACGGACCGCGTTGCCGGTGTCCAGCGGCTCCAACTCGGCCAGCCGATCAGGGATCCTGGAGTCGTCACGCGCCTTCCGAGCCACCCGGAACCGCATCACGGTCGCCGTACTGCCGCTACCCAGCCGATTGGCCAGAACCACCTCGCTGCCGACCGGGTAGCGGGAGAAGTCGATGACGACATCGTGCCGTTCGGCGGACGCGGTCGTGATCGATTGCAGTCGCACCGGCGCCGCCAGCAGCCCGCCGTCGGTGCCGATCACCGTGAATCCCCGTCCGTCACCGGGTGGCGGCGGATCGAGTTCGAGCTGGTAGCGGCGGGCGCTGGAGGCGTTGAGGATGCGGAACCGGTAGCGGGCGGCATCCACCTCGAGTTCGGGAAATGGTGCGCCGTTGACCAGGATCACGTCGCCCAGCACCCCGGACGCGAACGGTTCGGTGACCCCCGGCGTGTTCATCAGTCGCTGGTCCAGCGCCGGGTAGCGCAGACTTCCGTCGGCGTTGAAGGCCCGATCGGTGATCATCAGCGGGATCTCCCGATCGCCGTGCGGCAGCGGCAACTTGTCCTCCACGTCGTCACGGATCAGGTGGAAGCCGGCCAGACCACGCCATACCTGCGGCCCGGTGAAGTCCATCCGATGATCGTGGTACCACAGGGTCGCTGCCTGTTGATCATGGTCATAGTGGTACTCGCGCTCGCCGAGCGTGATGTCGCCGGCCATGTTGGTGTGCTGATGGGTGGATTGATCACCGTGCCAGTCCTTGGGCAGCACGAGGTCGATCGGGTAGCCGTCACTCTCCGGCGCGGTGTTGCCCCCGTGCAGGTGGACGACACTGGGCACCGGTAGCTGGTTCTTGTGCCGGACGACGACGCGTTCGCCGCGGCGAGCCTCGATGGTCGGGCCGGGGAAGATCCCGTCGTATCCCATGATCGTGGTATCCAGCCCGGGCAGAATCTCCACCTCGGCGGTGCGTTGCACGATCTCGTACGACGTCACCCCGTCCCGGCCGGAGACCGGCTTCTTCACCGGCGGGATCGGCAGCGGGACCTGGTACGGCGGCGGCAGGCGGGCGGTGCTGTGCAGCAACCGGGCGCTCTGGCCGGCCGGACTGTCGGCGCAACCCGCCAGGGACCCGACCGCCATCCCGGCCAAACCGGCACCGGCGAGGCCGAAGAGGGTACGGCGTCTCATCCGACCACGGCCTCGGTCGGCTCGGGCTGGGCTTCGGTGGCTGCCCGGCGGCGCCGGCCGCGGGGACGCCGGGGACGGTGCCTGGCCGAGGACGGCGTCCAGAACCAGATCGCCAACGCCAGTGCCCCGCCGACGACGGCAACCCCGAGCGGGATGTGCAGGCCGAGATCGCGGACATACCCCAAGATCGCCTGGGCCTCGATGGCCACGGCCAGCAGCATCGTGATCAGCACCCAGACGCGCCCGCCGGCCACCACGTACCAGATGGCCATGGGGATCAGCAGCAGGCCGAAGAACTCCAGGGCCGCAGCACCGGTGCTGTGCATCTGCAACAACGCGTAGCGGCCGTCCAGGTACTGCCCGATGGTGATCGGCTGGGCGACCGCTGTCACCGCGGTCAGCGACAGCAGCAGGCGGAGGATCCAGCGGGACGCCGCGAAACCGGTTCTCGGTCGCAGGTCATCAGACTGCTCGATGGTACTCATGCGAGTCACCGTATATGTAGCCAGTCTACTTATGTATCCGGTATTTCCCTGACCTGGCGCTACGTGGAACCCCTGGACATAGCTGAGCAACCAACGTATGGGCCGGGCGGCACGGTAGGATTCCGGCATGGCGGCCGACAATGTCAAAGGGCATCTCGACAGCCTGCTGCTGGCTGTCCTGGAGGACGGGCCGCTGCACGGGTACGCCGTTATCGAGGCGATGCAACGACGCAGTGGCGGTGAATTGAACCTGCCGACCGGTACCGTCTATCCGGCGCTGCGCCGCCTGGAATCCGCGGGATATCTGCAGGGCAGGTGGAGTACGGTTGGAGGTCGCCGCCGGCGCACCTACAGCCTGACCGCCACCGGACGGCGCGCGCTGAGCGAACGGCGTACCGAATGGCTGCGATTCTCCGGCGCCATCCAGCGCGTCCTGGGAGGCACTCCACGATGACGACATCAACTGCCGAGGTCACCACGATCCCCGAACTGCTGGCCGCGCTGCGGGCCAGGATCCCGCAGACGCGGCTCGGAGCGGGCCGGGAGCTGATCGTCGAGATGCGCGACGGCCTTGAGGATGCAGCGGCCGCGTACCGCCAGGCGGGTCTGCCGGCAAAAGTCGCAGAACAGAAGGCGGTGGAAGACTTCGGCGTCGAGGAGATCGACCGGATCGCCGGCCAGGTCCGGAGTGAGCTGGGCGCCTCGGCCACCCTGCGGGCAGCCGTTGTCGTGGGTGTCGGCTATCCGCTGACACTGGGCAGCTGGGCCCTCTACTACGCGGTGTTCCAATCGGTTACCCGATTCACGAACGGGACATCCGCGGGAACCGGATTCACCCTCGTCGGGGCATTGTCCGTGCTGTTCTCCGCGGCGACAGTCGGACTGCTGAGGTTCCGGCGGCGACGTACGCAGCGGGTCCATCCAGTGGCCTTCGCCTTCACCGTTCTGTCCCTGGCCTCGATCGCGGCGACCTATCTGCTGGCCTTCTTCAGTCACCGGGAGCACCTGGGACCGGAAGCCGGTCTGCTGGCGGGGATCGCGGTGCAGTTGCTGAGCGCAGTGATCATCGCCGTAATGGCCTGCGTCGTGCTGTATTCCTTCTGGCGCAGCGCAAACGCCTGGCGGGCAGAACGACTCCACGCCACGCCGCAGCACAATTGCTGACGCAATTCGACCTAGATTGTCCGGCGGCTGCGCCGGTGCAGTAGGTTCGCGCCATGGCGCGCTGTTTCCAGGACCGAGATTGGTGACGATGAGCGAAACCCGCTGGTTGGACGACTCCGAACAACGCATCTGGCGCACCTACCTTCTGGGTGCCGCCGAGCTGTGGGAGCGCCTGGATCACGCGCTCCGACCGTTCAATCTGTCGCTCAACGAATACAGCATCCTGGTGTGCCTGTCGGAGGGCCCGGACCAACGGCTGCGGATGTCCGAGCTGGCCGATGCGGTGCATCAGTCACGGTCCCGGCTGACCCACACCATCACCCGGATGGAAGCCGCCGGGCTGGTGCGGCGGGAGGCGTCGCGATCGGACCGTCGCGGGGTCTGGGCCGAGCTCACCCCGCAGGGCGTGGAGCTGCTGGATCGCGCAGCGCCCGCCCACGTCGAGTCGGTGCGCAGACACCTGATCGATCCGGCGGGGCCGGACGACTGGCAGGCGCTGGGTCGGGTGTTCGACAAGATGCTGGACACGCCCCGGGACGACGGCACCATGACACCCCGCCATTTCATCCTGGTCGCTCCCACACCAACCTCGGAACCGGACGACGAGGACGGCGAGGACGGCGACGGCAGCGACGACGACCCGGGTGATGTCGAGGTCGGCGGTTCGGACGAGATCGGAGACGACCGGCCTGCTGATCGGTTGGCGCGCCGCCCCTGACGACCGGGCGCAATGCGCCCCTTAGGCTTGACGCCGCTATGACTGACGTCACCACCGCCGACCCGACCGGCACGGCCGGGCCCGCGGACAAAGGCCTGGACCCGGCAGCCCGCGACCTGCTGGCCGCGCTGCGCCGCCGCGGACTCGGCGCCGCGGTCGACGGCAGCACCCTGACCCGGGCGCTCTACTCCACCGATGCCTCTCTCTACCGGGTCGTCCCGCAGCTGGTGTCGTGGCCGCGGACCGCCGACGAGTTGGTTGAGATCGGCCGGTTGGCGGTCGAGCATCGGGTGCCGGTGACCAGCCGCGGCGCCGGAACCTCGATCGCGGGCAATGCGGTCGGGACCGGCCTCATCCTGAACACCTCGAAACATCTCAACAAGATCATTTCGATCGATCCGGACCAAGCCACGGCGACGGTAGAACCCGGTGTGGTCCACGCCGCACTGCAACGGGAGGTCACCCGGCAGGGGCTGCGGTTCGGCCCGGATCCCAGCTCGCACACCCGGTGCACCATCGGCGGCATGATCGGCAACAACGCCTGCGGATCCCGGGCCCTCGGCTACGGTCGGACCGCCGACAACCTGGTCGACCTGGAGATCGCCACTGCCGACGGCAGCCGGATGCTGATCACCGGTGACAGCGGCCCGTCCGATTCGCCGCTGTTCACCCGCCTCGACGGGCTGGTTCGAGATCATCTGGCGCTGATCAGGACCGAGTTCGGCCGGTTCGGCCGCCAGGTCTCGGGATACGCGCTGGAGAATCTGCTGCCGGAACGCAACTTCGACATCCTCAAGTTCCTGGCGGGCACCGAGGGCACTCTGGCGATGATCACCAGGGCCACGGTGCGACTGGTCCGCGACGCGCCGTTCAAGATCATGATCGCCCTCGGCTACCCGAGCATGGCGGAGGCGGCCGACGCGGTGCCGGAGATCCTGCCCTACCGGCCGACGGCTGCCGAGGGACTCGACTCACGCATGGTCGACGTCGTACGCCGCAGGCAAGGTACCGGGTCGGTGCCGACCCTGCCTCGCGGCGCAGGCTGGATGCTGGTCGAACTGACCGGTGACGACGATCATGATGTACGCGTCCGGGCCGACCGACTACTCGCCGACTCCGGTTGCCTGGACGGCTTCGTGGTCGCAGATCCGGTGCAGGCGGCCCGGCTGTGGAAGATCCGTGAGGACGGTGCCGGGCTGGCCGCGGTCAGCCTGAGCCGTCCGGCACACGGCGGCTGGGAGGACAGTGCCGTGCCGCCGGAACATCTCGGCGCCTACCTGCGCGACTTCGAGAAGCTGATGGGCTCCTACGGCGTGGAGGGGCTGCCGTATGGGCACTTCGGCGACGGCTGCGTGCACATCCGGATCGACTTCCCGCTGTGGGAGGAGGGCGGCGGCGTGCAGTACCGACGCTTCGTCGAGGACGCCGCGGAACTGGTCGCCGGTTACGGCGGATCGATGTCGGGTGAGCACGGCGACGGCCGGGCCCGGTCGGCACTGCTGCCGACGATGTATTCGGCGGAGGCGATCCGGCTGTTCGGTGCGGTCAAGGAGATCTTCGACCCGGCCAACCTGCTCAACCCCGGAGTGCTCGTCGATCCGCGGCGGGTCGATGCCGATCTCCGGATCCCCCAGGTACGCCTCCGTCCGCTTGCGCTGGCCGAGCCCGGGTTCACCCGGGAGGTCCATCGCTGTACCGGCGTCGGCAAGTGCGTCGCCGACAACACCGCCGGCGGCGGAGTGATGTGCCCGTCGTTCCAGGCAACCGGCAACGAGAAGGATTCGACCCGCGGCCGGGCCAGGGTGCTGGAGGAGATGATCAACGGCCGTCTGGTGGAGGGTGGCTGGGCGGCGCCGGAGCTGCACCAGGCCCTCGATCTGTGTCTGTCGTGCAAGGGATGTCGGCGGGACTGCCCGACCGGGATCGATATGGCGGCGTACAAGGCGAGGGTGCTGGACGAGACCTACACCGGGAAGCTTCGGCCCCGGTCCCACTACGCGTTGGGACAGTTGCCGCGCTGGGGACGAATGATCACCAGACTGCCGGCACTGGCGCGGCTGGCCAATTTCGGCACCCGGCTGCCCGGTATCAGCCGATTGGTCAAGATCATCGCCGGGATCGATCATCGGCGCAGCCTGCCGGCGTTCGAGAGCACCAAGATCACCGGGCGGGTGCCGGTCGCCGGTAGTCCGGCAAGCCTGGCCGGACGGTCCGCGATGAAGCCGGTGATCATCTGGACCGATTCGCTCTCCTCGCAGTTCGCCGGCGGGCCGATCCCGTCGGCGATCACCGTGTTGGAACGGGCCGGCTACCAGCCGTACCTGCTGCCCCGCACCGCCTGCTGCGGGTTGACCTGGATCAGCACCGGGCAGCTGGACGGCGCCCGTCGGCAGCTGCGGCAGGCAACAGCCGTGCTGGCCCCCTACGTCGACGCCGGGATCCCGATCGTCGGCCTGGAACCGTCCTGCCTGGCGGTCTGGCGCAGTGACGCCGGGGAGTTGCTGGACGACCCACGGGTGGCGCGGGTCGCGTCCGGCGTCCACAGCCTGGCGGAGCTGCTCACCCGGACCGACGGATGGCAGCCGCCCGATCTCACCGGGACCGAACTTGTGGTCCAGCCGCACTGCCACCATGCGTCGGTGACCGGCTGGCAGACCGACGCGGAGCTGCTCAGGCGGACCGGCGCATCGATCACCACCGTCGGCGGCTGCTGCGGGCTGGCCGGGAACTTCGGTATGGAACAGGGCCACTACGAGGTCAGCGTCGCGGTCGCCGAACATGATCTACTCCCTGCCGTCAGGGCGGCAGGTGCCGAGGCGATCGTGCTGGCCGACGGGTTCTCCTGCCGTACCCAGCTGGCCGAGCTCGGAGGTCGCACGGCGATCAGCCTGGCCGATCTGCTAGCCCGGTGACGGTTGTCATCGTGGTTCGCTGACAGACGTCGCAGGCACCGCCGTGTCGGCGACCGTAGCGTCGCGATCATGGAGAAAACTGCAGGGGTCATCGACCCGACAACGATTCCGGACCAGCAGGCCGGCAGGCGGCGCGGCACAGGTGCGCGCCGGGCACGGCGGGCGCTCGTGATCTTGGCTGCACTGGCGGCAGCCCTTCTGGACTGGGTGCTGTGGGCCAAGATCACCGGCGTCGATCTGGTGGTCGACCAGGGATTCGGTCCGCAGGCCGTACAGCCGGTCCTGGTGGCGGCGGCGCCCATCCTCTCCGGACTGTCCGCCTGGTTGCTGCTGGCGTTCCTCGAACGCTTCGCCGGCCGGCGGGCGACGACGGTGTGGCGAGTGATCGCCGCCGTGGTGCTGCTCGTTTCCCTGTGGTCGCCGATCACCATGGCGTTGTCGGTGACGGCAGCGATCGCCCTGGTGTCGATGCACGTGGTGGTCGGAGCGATCTTCATCGCCGGCCTGCCCGGCCGTCGCCTCGGTCGCTGATCCCCTCCCCCCGGGAGGGTCGCCGCTGAACCCGGGCGGTCAGTCCCGGGTCAGCCGGCGGTGGGTGGTGCGGTGCGGCCGGGCGGCCTCGGCACCGAGGCGCTGGATCTTGTTGGCCTCGTAGTCCTCGAAGTTCCCCTCGAACCAGTACCACCGGGCGGGATCCTCGTCGGTGCCCTCCCAGGCCAGGATGTGGGTCGCGACCCGGTCCAGGAACCACCGGTCGTGGGAGACCACGACGGCGCAACCGGGGAACTCCAGCAGGGCGTCTTCCAGCGACTGCAGGGTCTCCACGTCCAGGTCGTTGGTCGGCTCGTCGAGCAGCAGCAGGTTGCCGCCCATCTTCAGGGTGAGCGCGAGGTTCAACCGGTTCCGCTCACCTCCGGAAAGCACGCCCGCCGGCTTCTGCTGGTCCGGCCCCTTGAAGCCGAAGCTCGCCACGTAGGCGCGGGACGGCATCTCGAAGTTCGCAACCTTGATGTAGTCCAGACCGTCGGAGACGACCTCCCAGACGTTCTTCTTCGGATCGAGACCGGACCGGCTCTGGTCGACGTAGGAGACCGAGACGGTGGAACCGAGCTTGAGCGTCCCGCTGTCCGGGGTCTCCTCGCCGACGATCATCCGGAACAGCGTCGACTTGCCCACGCCGTTCGGGCCGATGACGCCGACGATGCCGGCCCGGGGCAGCGAGAAGGACAGCCCGTTGAACAACAACCGGTCCTCAAACCCCTTGACCAGGTCCTCCACGTCAAGCACCTGGTTGCCCAACCGCGGACCCGGCGGGATGTTGATCTCCTCGAAGTCCAGTTTGCGGGCCCGTTCGGCCTCGGCAGCGAGCTCCTCGTAGCGGGCCAGCCGGGCACGATTCTTGGCCTGCCGGGCCTTGGGGTTGGAGCGGACCCACTCCAGCTCCTGCTCCAGGATCTTGGCCCGCTTGGCGTCCTTGCGGCCCTCCAGCTGCAGCCGGGAGCGCTTGGTCTCCAGATAGGTGGAGTAATTGCCCTGGTAGGGGTAGGTCCGGCCGCGGTCCAGCTCGAGGATCCACTCTGCGACGTCGTCGAGGAAATAGCGGTCGTGGGTGACGGCCAGGACAGCGCCCGGGTAGCTCTTCAGATGGCCCTGCAGCCAGAACACCGATTCGGCGTCCAAATGGTTGGTCGGCTCGTCGAGCAGCAACAGGTCGGGCTGCTGCAGGAGCAGCTTGCACAGGGCGACGCGGCGCCGTTCGCCACCGGACAGCACATCGACCACGGCATCGCCCGGCGGGCAGCGCAGCGCGTCCATCGCCTGCTCCAGCTGGGAGTCGACCTCCCAGGCCTGGCGGCGGTCGAGCTCGGTCTGCAGGTCACCCATCTCGGCCAGCAGCGAGTCGTAGTCGGCGTCGGGGTTGGCCAGTTCCTCGGAGATCTCGTTGAACCTGGCCAGCATCTGCTTGGTCTCGGCGACGGCCTCCTCGACATTCTCCAGGACCGTCTTGCCCTCGGTGAGCGGCGGCTCCTGGAGCAGGATGCCGACGGTGGCGTCCTTGGCCAACCGGGCCTCACCGTTGTTCGGCTGCTCGATGCCGGCCATCAACTTGAGCAGGGTCGACTTGCCCATGCCGTTGGGACCGACGACGCCGATCTTGGCACCGGGCAGGAAGTCCAGGGTGACGTTGTCCAGGATGACCTTGTCGCCGAGCGCCTTGCGTACGTTCTGGAGCTGGAAGATGAACTCAGCCATGGCTGCGCGTGTGTCCCCTTCGAAGGATGGATCTGACCGAGGATCAAACCTAGTGCCCGCCACCGCCCAGACAAATCCAGATCGCCGTCAGGTATCTTGACGTCAAGGAATGTCGCGATCCCGAACACCTCTTCAGCCAGGAGTCAGGCGAACATGTCAGGAACCGAGCCACGCACGGCGACCATCATCTACACCCACACCGACGAGGCACCGCTGCTGGCGACGTACTCGTTCCTGCCGGTCATCTCCGCCTACGCCGCCAAGGCCGGCGTGGAGATCGAGACCCGGGACATCTCGCTGGCCGGGCGGATCATCTCCCAGTTCCCGGAGCGGCTGACCGAGGAGCAGAAGCTGCCGGACGCGCTGGCCGAGCTGGGCGAGCTGACCGGAGATCCGTCGGCCAACATCATCAAACTTCCCAACATCTCGGCTTCGGTGCCACAGCTCAAGGCCGCGATCGCAGAGTTGCAGGCCGGGGGTTACGACCTGCCGGCCTACCCGGAGAATCCGTCGACCGACGAGGAGAAGGACATCCGGGCCCGCTACGACAGGGTCAAGGGCTCCGCGGTGAACCCGGTGCTGCGCCAGGGCAACTCCGATCGTCGGGCTCCTGCGTCGGTGAAGGCGTACGCGAAGGCCCATCCGCACCGGATGGGTGCCTGGTCGCCCGACTCGAAGACCAAGGTGGCCACCATGGGCCACGACGACTTCTACTCCAACGAGCAGTCGGTGATCATCCCCACCGACGACACGCTGCGGATCGAGCACGTCGCCGCCGACGGCACGGTGACCGTTCTCAAGGACGATCTGAAGGTGTTGGCCGGCGAGGTCGTCGACGGTACGTTCATGAGCGTAGCCGCGCTGCGCCGCTTCCTCACCGAGCAGATCGCCCGCGCCAAGGCGGACGACGTGCTCTTCTCGGTGCACCTCAAGGCGACGATGATGAAGGTTTCCGACCCGATCATCTTCGGCCACGCGGTGCAGGCGTTCTTCCCGACGCTGTTCGAGCAGTACGGCGATCAGCTGGCGGCAGCCGGCATCTCCCCCAACGACGGGCTCGGCGCACTGTTGAACTCCGCGGCCAAGCTGCCCGAGGGTGACGCGATCGTCAGGGCGGTCAAGGCAGGTCTGGCCGAGGGACCGAAGATGGCGATGGTGGACTCCGATCGCGGCATCACCAACCTGCACGTCCCCTCCGATGTCATCGTGGATGCGTCGATGCCGGCCATGATCAGGTCCGGTGGTCACATGTGGGGCCCCGACGGCGAGGAGGCCGACACCCTTGCGGTGATTCCGGACTCCAGTTACGCCCGCGTCTACCAGGCGGTGATCGACGACTGCCGAGCCAACGGCGCGTACGACCCGGCGACCATCGGCTCGGTGCCCAATGTCGGTCTGATGGCCCAGGCCGCCGAGGAGTACGGGTCCCACGACAAGACCTTCGAGGCTCCGACGGCCGGCACCATCCGGGTGATCAACTCCGACGGTGAGGAGCTGATCAGCCATCAGGTCGAGCCCGGCGACATCTGGCGGGCCTGCCAGACCAAGGATGCGCCGATCCGCGACTGGGTCAAGCTTGCGGTGACCCGGGCCAGGGCGACCGGCGCACCGGCGGTCTTCTGGTTGGACGAGCACCGGGCGCACGATGCCAACCTGATCGCCAAGGTCAAGGCGTACCTGTCCGAGCACGACACCGACGGCTTGACGATCGAGATCATGCCCCCGGCCGAGGCGACCAGCTACTCGCTGAAGCGGCTGCGCAATGGCGAGGACACCATCTCGGTCACCGGCAACGTGCTGCGTGACTACAACACCGATCTGTTCCCGATCATCGAGCTCGGCACCTCGGCCAAGATGCTGTCGATCGTGCCACTGATGGCCGGCGGCGGACTGTTCGAGACCGGTGCCGGTGGTTCGGCGCCCAAGCACGTCCAGCAGTTGATCAAGGAGAACTACCTCCGGTGGGACAGCCTGGGCGAGTTCTTCGCCCTGGCAGCGAGCTTCGAGCATCTGGCCGGGTACGCCCACAACGTCGGCGCCAAGGTCCTCGCCGACACGCTCGACCGGGCCACCGCAACCTTCCTCAACGAGGACAAGTCCCCGACCCGGCGGCTGGGCGGCATCGACAACCGCGGCTCACACTTCTACCTGGCGCTGTACTGGGCGCAGGAACTGGCCGCGCAGACCGACGATCCGGATCTGGCGAAGGTGTTCGCCCCGCTGGCCGAGACGCTGGCAGCCAATGAGGAGACGATCGTCTCCGAACTGATCGGCGTCCAGGGGTCTCCGGCCGACATCGGCGGCTACTACCGACCTGACGAGGCCAAGGCAGCGGCGGTGATGCGCCCGTCGAAGACCTTCAACGAGGCGCTGGCCGCTCTCTGAGCCGTTGCGATCGGCCGCGGTACCGGGTCCCGGTGCCGCGGCCGACGCCTCTCAGCCGCCGACTCCGGCCGGCGCTGGCGCGTCGTCGACGGCGGACGGGTCGTCCAGGTCCTCGGCCTCGAGTTCGGTGATCATCTCCCCCGTTTCCCGATCAAGATCGTCTTGGGTGTCGACGCGCTGCACGCGCCGGAATGCGGACGTGCCACGGGTCAGGTCGTGGCCGACCGACGTCGCCTCGATCACCAACCGCTCCTGCACCACGCCATCGGCATCCGGCCAGCTCTGCAGCCGCAGTTTGCCCGAGACGACGACCGGATCGCCCTTGTTGACGCTTTCCAGCGCGTGCTCGGCCAGCGTTCGCCAGCAGACGATGGTCAGCCAGATCGTGTTGCCGTCGACCCAGTTGGCTCCCTGTTTGACCCGCGGCGTGCAGCCCAGCCGGAACGACGCTCTCGTAACGTTCTTCTGGGTCGGGCGGAACGCGACGGCCGTGCCGACGTATCCGTTGATGGTGACCAGTGCCTCCATTGCCATGCGCTCCTCGCAGTTGCGGAGTCGCCGCCTGCAACTCCCTCACCGCTACATTGCGCACCCGGGCCCGCAGTGGTTCGGGGTCGCGGCAAATCTGTGGACAGAACTTCGAAGCGCTCTCCGGGTGTGGATAACCCGTCACGACCGTTACCGGGAGCCGGTCACTTTCCGCCCATCCCGATCAGGCCGGCCATCAGCCAACGGCGTCCGAAGAGGTAGAGCAGGAAGATCGGCACCGCGGATAGCACGACCGCGGCCATCAGACCCGGAACGTTGGTCTGGAACTCGCCCTGGAACTGGTACAGCGAGAGGGTGAGCACCCGCTTCCCGGGCGATTGGGTCAACAGCAGTGGGAAGATGAAGGAGTTCCATGCGCCGAGCGCCGAGAAGATAGCCACGGTTACGATCGCCGACTTGCCGAACGGCAGCACCAGATGCCAGAAGACCTTGGCCGCCGAGGCGCCGTCCAGCGACATCGCCTCGTACGTCTCGTGCGGGATATCGCGCAGGGACCCGACCAGGACCAGGATCGACAGCGGCAGCCCGAACGCCGCGCCCGGAAGGATGATCGCGATCAGGGAGTCGTACAGGCCGAGGTTGGTGATCAGCAGGTACACCGGAATGATAGTGGCCTGCGCCGGAATCGCCAGACCGAAGAGAAACAGCCGGAACGTCCAGGAGATGAACCTGCTCGGCGAGCGTACGATGGCGTACGCAGCCGGCACGGCGAAGATCAACACCAGTCCGACGGTCCCGATCATCACGATTGCGGTGTTCAATCCGTACAGCACGAACCCGTGTTGCAGGACGTAGATGTAATTGACCAACGACGGGTGCGTCGGCGGCGCCAACGGATTCCCGTTCAGGTAGTCCTGCTGGGATTGCAGGCTGTACTTGATCATCATGTAGATCGGTACGGCGATGATGATCAGCCAGGCGATGCTGAGTACGCCTGAGACGTAGTTGGGCCGTTCGGATGCCGGTCCGGTCCGCCGTGCCGGTCGCGCCCCGATTTGTCGGACCGCGGCAACGGTTGCTGGTTCCGCCTGGAGCTCGGAGGGAGTCTGCGCGGTGGTACTCACGATCATCTCACACCCCTTCGTAGGTGCTGCGCATCTTGGAGTATCCGGACAACTTCACGGTGATCAGCGACAGCGCGGTGGCGACAACGACGAGCACCAGGGCGATGGCGCTGCCATAGCCCATCTCGTAGTTCTGGAACCCTCGGGCGTACATCTCGTACGGGAGGATCCTGGTTGCCGTTCCCGGTCCGCCCTTGGTCAGGATGAGGACCGTCTCGAACGAGGTGAGAGTGCCGACCAGCATGATCACCGATGAGGTGACCATGGTGTTCCGGATCAATGGCAGCGTGACGTTGAAGAATTGTTGGACCCGGCCGGCGCCGTCCACCACCGCGGCCTGGTAGAGCACGGCCGGGACGGCCCGCGCGGCACCTTGGTAGAGCAGCGTGTGGAACGGGATGAACTGCCATCCGCCGACGAAGATGATCATCGCCAGTGCACCGTTGTCGGAACCGAGGATGTTGCCGTCCTTGAAGCCGACCAACGGGCCCAGCCAACCGGCGAGGCCGAAGTTCGGATCGAGGATGACGCTCCAGACGATCGCGATCGCGGTCGACGACATGACCAGTGGAAGAAAGTAGATGGCTGACAGCACGGCCCGGTTCCGCTGCCGGCCGGCGGCCCAGACGCCCAGCGCCAGCGAGAGCACGGTCTGGGAGAGCCACGAACCCACCGTGAAGATAGCGGTGATCCGCAGCGATGAGAAGAGCTCGTGATCGCGGAGCATTCTGCGCCAGTTGTCCAGCCCGGAGAACTGAGGTGTTCCCAGACCCCGCCAGCTGGTGAGCGACAGGTACACGACAAGGGCCATCGGCAGCAGTGCGAAGACGGCGAAGTAGGCGACGGTCGGAACTCCCCAGGCCAGTCCTGGTCGACTTGTTCGGTCGGCTGCGCCTCGCCGCGGGGCGCGTCCGGTGGCTACGGTTGCGGCCATGATCACTCCTTCGTCGGCCGACGGTCGATGATCACGTTGCTAGTTGGCGTTCTTCATGGCCGCGACCCAGTCGGCAGGCTGGATCTGCTTGTTGAACACCTTCTGGAGATTGGTCACAACGGCGTCGCCGATGTTCGATGGCAGCGCCTGGTCCCAGGACAACGTGAACGACGGGGCCGTCTGAGCGATCTCGTACACAGCTTTGGCGAACTCCGGGTTCGGGTGCTGATCGAGTCGATCTCCGAGGTCGGCGATCGCCGGGACCTCACCGGCCTTGATCATCGTGTCGACGTATTCCTTGTTCGTCATCTGCGTGTGGAGGAAGTCCACACACGAGTCGGAGATGTCGGTCTTGGTGACCGCGAAGTAGTTGGTCGGGTTGCCCGCCGTGTTCCGTGGATCCCCCTTCCCACCTTCGACGGCAGGGAAGTTGGTGTAGTCGAGATCATTTTTCACGAACTTCGGGTTCGACCCCTGTTGACTGGTGAACTCCCAGGTGCCCATCAGGTGCATCGCAGCCTTGCCCTTGGCGAACAAGGCGCTGGCTGATCCGTTGCCGTAGCCGATCGATGAGTAGTTGCTGCCGAATGCCCCCATGTCGACGAGCTCGCGGATCATCTCCAACGACTTCAGGAACACCGGATCGCCCCAGCCCTCCGTGTCGCCGTTCTCGACCCGCTGGAAGATCTCCGGTCCACCGAGCCGGTCCACCAGGAACTCCAGGTACATCAACTCGGTCCAGGAGTCCTGTCCGCCGACGACGAAGGGGGTGATGTCCTTCCGTTTGAACGTGTTGACCAGCGATTTGACGTCGTCCCAGGTCTCCGGAGGCTTGACACCGACGTCGGCGAACATCGTCTTGTTGTAGAACAGCAGGACCGGCTGCATCCCCTTCATCGGGATGTCGTAGTACTTGTCGCCGATCTTTCCGGCGTCCAGCACGCTCTTGACGAAGGTGTCCCGCCAGCTGGTGTCACTGTTGAGCTTGGGTGTCAGATCGACGAGCAGGTCGGCCTCTGCGTACTCGCGGATGCTGCCGCCGGCCCAGTTGAAGAAGAGATTGGGCTTGTTGGGCGTGTTGATCGCCGCCCGCACCTTGTCGTTCATCGACTGGGTGGACGGGACCGGGACCAGCTTCATGGTGGCCTTGGGCGACGTGGCATTGAATCGGTCGACGGCCTTCTGCTGGATGGGGTTCAGTACATCGTCGCTGTTCACCCAGATCTGCGCCACGCCACCGCCACTCTTGCTTCCCGGCGAAGCACCGGGCGCAAGCTGACTGCATGCCGAGAGAGCACCGAGCGTGCCGACGCCCGCTGCGCCGGCCAGGAACCCACGACGGGAGAGTTTGTACGGTTCGGACATGATTGACCCTTCTGACGCGTCCGCTGAGACGCGTGACTTCGTTGTCGGATCACCCGCTCATCGGCGGGTACGTGCAGGTGACCGGGCGTACGCCGACCGAGGATGATCAGCGTCATGAACCGGCCTTGTTTCAGGCGTTCCGCCAGGAGTACTCGGGCTTGTAGCCGAGCTTCCGGCGGGCCTTCGCGTCGGTGATGATTCCGTCGGTGCCCTGGATCCGGCGGGCGAGCGGAGCCAGATCAGGCCATACTCGTGCCACCAGGTCCTTGGTGTCCTCGGAATAGACCGTGTCGGTGGACAGGTAGAACGCCTCGAAGCCGTCCAGGTTCGCCGCGTCGATCGCCAGCACGCAGGCATTCGCGACGTCCCGGGCATCGACGTACTGGTAGGTGGTCTTGATCGGACCGCCTCGATGATCAGGTTGTGACACGGGCGTCACGTCGTACTGCCCGCTGTTGTCGTTGTGCGGGTAATGCACTCCCATCAGCCGGAACGCGACGGCGGTGATCCCGTAAGCGCGATGGTAGCCCTTCAACATCTCCTCACCGAACATCTTGGACAGTCCGTAGGAGTCCTCCGGACGCAAGGGATGGTCCTCGTCGATCGGCAGGTAGTCGACCTGGAAGGGATGATCACTGATCCGGTTGCCGAGTCCGAGCGCGTAGAAGGTCGATGCGAAGATCACCTGCCTGACGCCACCGAGTCGCGCCGCCGCTTCCAGCAGGTAGTAGGTGCCCATGGTGTTGGTCCGCATGGTCGAGTCCTCGGCTACGACCTGCTGGGTCCGCCATCCCGGCCTGCTGATCATCTCCCGAGGACCCGGCAATGCACCCAGATGGACGATCACCTCTGCCCGGGAGTAGTTGACGGCCCGCAGGCAATCCTCCAGCGAGGTCAGGTCGCCGAGGATGAACGGTGCTGGATCATCGACCGGTGGATGGGGTACGGCGTCGAAGTCGGTCACGTCATGTCCGGCGGCGCGCAGCCGGGGCGTCACGATGCCGCCGAGCCGACCGCTCCCGCCGGTGACCAGGACGCGGGTCATGCCGCCCTCTCCCTGGCAGCGGCGACCACATCCGTCAGGTACCTGACGCCCTGCTCGAGCAGCGCCTTCTTCAGATCGGTGGCATTGTCCGCGTCGGGGTCGAAGGTCTCCCAGCCGGCTTCGGTGATCAGGTGCAGGTTGCGCGCCCGCGGGCTGCGCTCGGCGAACAAGCGCACGGCGCGGAGCAGGTCGACGTGTCCGGCACCGAGCTCACAACCCTTCGGGACGATGGGTACCAGTCCCTTCATCGGCGTTGGAACCATCTTCATGTCCTTCATGTGCGTGGTGAAGGTGAATTCGGCCAGCGCCTCCACGTCGTCGTTCGGATCGCAGTACACGGTGAATCCGTTGGCCGTGTCCATGGCACAGCCGATCCACTCCGAGTCGACCTCGCTCAGCACGGCCGCCAACTCGCGTCCGGTGAAGTCACAGTGGTTCTCCACCGCCAGCGGCATCTCGTATTCCTCGGCGACCTTCGCCGCCTCCCGCAGACACGCCACCATGTGTGACAGTTGCTGGTCAGCATTGCGTTCGGCCGCGTACCTGGTGGTGGCCAGCGTCAGCCGGCCGTAGCCGCTGCGCAGGACCGTCATCCCCACGGCTTTGCCGGCGGCGACCTGGTCACGCAGGTCGGCGGTGTTGCTGCCCGGTGTTTCCCCCAGCGGCACGAAGATCCCGCGAGCCGATCCTTCGAGTTCGATGTCCAATGACTCGGCGCGGCGGCGCAGGTCCTGCTGGATCCGTGGGTCCATAGGCGTCTCCCGAATCTGCAGAGCAGTACAACCGAGCTCCGCCGCACGGCTCAGCTGCCAGTCCGGCCACTGTTCCTCCGGTACCTCAGCCGGCACCGGGTACATACCTCCTGTGAATCCGACTCGCATGGTGCCGATCACGGAATCGACCTGTGATTCGGTCTGGGTGGCAGTCATGGATTCCTCTCTCGCGTTTGTCGATGTGTTGCTTGTGGTGGTCAGTGGAGCGCTTGATGATCTGGGCGGAATGCGTTGGGTCAAGAGATCGCGATCGGATCGATCATTGATCCGGTGGCGCCTTTGATCTTCAGCGGAAGTGCGACGAACAGGAACTCCGTGAGCCCTGCTGCACCCAGTTCCTCCAGATACAGGCTTTCCATCAGATGGATGCCGTGCTCGATCAACAACCGGGTGTGGACGGGCTGGGGGTTCGCCGGATGCCCGGGATCCGGAGGTGGCTGCACCTCGTAGGCCTCGGTGTCGGTCCCGGTCGCACGGACACCCCGCTCGATCAGCCAGTCGGCAACCGAGATGTCCGGACCGGCTCCGCTGTGCTCGAGCAACTCTGCCGGATCCGGCCAGTGGTGCAGGTATCCGGTCCTGATCAGGACCACATCGCCCGGTTCCGGTTCGGTCATGTTGTTGGCCCGGCTGATTTCCATCAGCTCTGCGGCCGTTATCGGCTGTCCCTTGCCCAGCGACTGGACATCACGATGGCGCGGCACGTCGTAGAACAACCCCCGGGCCACGATCGGCTGGAGCTCGCTGGCATCGCCCTTGAGCGGACCGAAGTCGCCGAGATCATTCTTCGCCGATCCGCCGTACCAGTGGTCATCATCACCGATCGTCATGTGAGCATGGGCGTCAATGTGTGCGCCGGTGTGCACAGAGCCGGAAACGGTCTCCGCGATGTACCCGAGCCCGACCTCGTTGTCACCGGACCAGGCCTTGATCTTCTCCGCCCGAAGCCCCTGCGGCGAGCGGTAGGTGAGCACCTGGAATTCCGGATGGCCTGACCACAGCGGCATGCCGGGGAACCGCGGCAGGGCGAGTGAGTAGACCCGACCATGGCGGGCGAGCCGCAACGCGCCCAACACGCTGCCGAAGGTCACCGCGCCGTTTCCGTCGGCAACAGTCTGGCGCACGGCGCCCTCTTCGTCGTTGTCCACCGATGTCATGTTCCGATCGTTCCTGTCGTTGTTCGATCATGGTGACGGGCTGTCGTGCCGGCAGCGCTAGACCAAGCGCATGCCGCCGTCGACGTAGATGTGTTGGCCGGTGATATAAGCGGCCTCTTCGGAGGCCAGCAGGATGGTGATCCCGGCGATCTCCTCCGGTTGTCCGACGCGCTGCATCGGAATCTTGCCCACAACCTCGGCCAGAATGTCAGGATCCTGCATCACCCACTGAGTCATATCGGTTTCGATGACTCCTGGGTGGACGCAGTTGACCCGAATACGGTGTTCGGCCAGTTCGGCCGCAAGGTTCGCGGTGAGCGCCTCGACACCGCGCTTGGTCGGCGCGTAGTGTGTCCGACCGGGCAGGGCCATCCCGGCCTGGATCGACCCCAGGTTGACGATGGCACCGCTGCGCCCGGCGTTGATCATTCGCCTGGCGAAAGCCTGACAGCACATCCAGGTGCCGCGCAGGTTCACATCGGTGACCCGGGACCACTGCTCATCCGTGAGGTCCAGAAGGTCGACGATGGTCTCGATCCCGGCGTTGTTGATCAGGATGTCGAGTGGGCCAAGCTCGGTGAACGCCCGGTCGAAAAGCTTCTCCACGTCCGCCCGTTCGGATATGTCGCCGTGGACTGCCAGGGCCTGTCCACCCGCTCCCTCGATCTCTTCACAGACCTTCTGAGCCGCGTCGGGATCCTCGACGAAGTTGATCACAATGTCGGCACCCTCTTTGGCCATCGCGATGGCGAGTGCGCGGCCGATGCCACGATTGGCGCCGGTCACCAGCGCCCTCTTGCCTTCCAATCTCATCGTGTACTCCTTCGTTCACAGCTACGGGGGCTGCTCCTTGCTAGTGATCGTTTCCGAGGTGATCACCGGCCAGTCGCTCGAACATCAGGACGGCCGCGGAGAAGTCCTGGTCGCCCCAGCCCAACCCGCACGCGGCCCGAAGCAGTTCTTGGGACAGCGCGGTCGTCGGCATCACGGCACCGGTCCGCCGGCCGACCTCCAACGCGACGTCAAGATCTTTTGTCATCATCGCGGTGGTGAACGCCGCTTCGAAGTCGTATTTGGACAGGCTGCTCGCCTTGTACTGCACCAGAGGGGACGCCACCGCGCTCTCACTGAAGACGTCCAGCATGGCTTGCCAGTCGAGCCCGGCACGTTCGCCGAGCACCAGTGCTTCACTGAGTCCGAGGACCGTCTGAGCGACCAGCATGTTGAGAGCGAGCTTCATGATCCGTGCCTCGTCGCCCTGCCCGAGATAGAACACCCGCTTGCCGATCACCGTGAACACAGGGTCGAACGCATCCAAGGCCTCCTGCGGACCGGAGGCGAGGATTCCGAGGGCACCCGCCTCTGCCACCGTTGTGCTGCCGCTGACCGGTGCTCGCAGATAGGGAACTGCGGAACTCTCCGCCGCAGATGCCACGATTTCCGAAGCGTCGGGCGAGACAGTGCTCATGTCGGCATAGACAAGATCAGGATGGGGTCGGGTCAGGATCCCGCCCGCGCCGCTGGTGATGGCGAGCACCGCGTCGTCGTCGGAGACCATGCTGATCAACAGTTCGACCTGATCGGCGATTGCGTCACCGGATTCCGCCCAGTGCGCACCCGCCTTGAGCAGCCGTTCTGCACGCGCTGGAGTTCTGTTGTTGACCCAGACCTGGAACCCCGCGGACAACAGTCTGGAGGCCATGATCGAGCCCATGTTGCCCAGTCCGATCACACCGACCCGGGTCACGACCGAACACCTTGGTCGGCGCCGGACCACCGAGCCTCTATCAGCCGGTCCAGGTGCTCCTTACTCATCCGGGCGGCGTCCAGGGCGGGTCGGGGTGACTGGTCCGTGCCGTCGAGCTCCACCATCACCCACCCTGACCACTCGGGTCCCAGCTCGTCCATGATGGCAGGCACGTCGACGACGCCGCCGCCGATCGGCAGGTAGTCGAGATAACCGGTCCGGTCGTTGGCCGACCCGTCCCAATCAACCGTGCTGGTGCCTCCGACGTAGTCCTTCAGGTGCAGGTGCTTGATCAATTCGCGGTAGCGGCGTACGACCTCGACGGGATCGCCGCCCCCCTTGGCGATCTGGCCGGTGTCGGGCGCCATTGACACCAGGTCCGGATCGATCCGGTCCATCACCTGCCCGATCTCGCGCCGGGTCTCGACCGGCGTACCGGTGTGTGGGTGGAAGCAGGCGCGAACGCCGAAGTCGCCGCAGATGCGTCCGATGTCGTTCAAGGTTGCAGCCACCCGGGCGTAGTCGTCGGCATCGTACGTGTCCCGATGCCGCTGGTCCGGGCCGACCACTGCCACGGAGCCACCGAGGTCGGCGATCTGCCCCGCCCACCGGCGCATCTTCGTCAGGTCGGTTTCGCGCAACGCTGGATCGACCAAGGACACCGAGCAATATGAAGAGGCGTACCGGAGTCCGGCTGCCGCAAGATCGGCTTGCACGGCGTCCAGGCCCCCGGGGTAGTCGTCCAACACGAACCCGAAGAGTTCGATACCGGCATATCCGGCCGTCGCAACGTCGGAGATCGCCTGCTTCGCACCCTCCGGCGTGAACGGCCACGTGATGCCGGTGTGGCCGAGTCGGGTGGTCCATGCGGGTGTCTTGCCGTCTTCGGTCATGCAGTCTCCTCCTCGAGACATGGGTGATCGATGTTCGACGCTGACTATGGTCAGTGCTCGCCCTGCGCTTCGGTCGTGGCCGAGGCGCCGGAGGGGTCAGGCTTGTCGGTTGGAGCGTGGTTCTCCTCGCCCGGTTGGCCGCGCAACACCTGCATCGCCTCGTCGCCGACCAGTTCGATGTGTTTCGCGGCGGCATCCACTGCCAGCTCCGGTGACGGTCCGCGCAACGCCTCCAGCAGCGGCCAATGTCGTTGCGCGATGTAGAGCGGACCGCGGTTGGCCAGCACACGCACGGTCACGTAGGTCCACCTCGACGGATGGATCTGCTCCCAGGTCTTCAACAACAACGAATGATCGGATCGGTCCATGATCAGCCGGTGGAAGGCGACATCGTGCCGGACGACCCCGGACGGGTCGTCGTTGCGGGCGCAGGTTTCCATCTCCCGGATCAGCCCGGCGAGTTCCTCGAAGTCGGACTCGGTCAGCCGAGAGTAGGCGAGTCGGATCCCCATCTGCTCCAGGTGAGCGCGGAGTGAGTAGATCTCGGACAGATCGCGCTCGGTCAACGGGCGAACGCGCGCCCCGCGATACGGGACGACTTCGATCAGTCCGGCCTGTTCCAGATCCCGGAACGCCTCCCGGACCGGAGTCGGGCTGACTCCGAGCTGTTTGGCGACGGCCACCTCGTTGAGCCGCTCACCGGCAGCAAGTTCTCCCGAGGCGATCGCGGCGCGCAACTGCTCGGTGACCATCTGTCGGTACGAGGCCGTGGCCAGGGGCCTCATGTTGGTCGGTGCATTCATCGTCCACCCGCTTCGTCCGGTCAACTCACCCGTTGCGCTACATCCAATTTTCTATAGAATGTTGTCGAGAGTCTATTTCGCAGGCTCGGCGAGGTCAAGCCTCGATCGCCACCGTCGTCATCGAAGGATGGATATGAACTCCCCTGCACCTGACAGCGATCCAGCAGCGGCTCCGGCAGCCAGCCCCGCCATAGGCTTTGTCGGATTGGGCGCGATGGGTCTGCCGATGGCCCGCCGTCTGGTCCGCGCCGGCTACGCGCTCACCGTCCACGACGTTGCGACGGCCCAGGTCGAATCATTGGTGGTCGACGGCGCGACTGCCGCGGATTCGGCTCGATCGGCCGCAGCTGCCAGCGACGTCGTGGTGCTGATGCTGCCTGACTCGCCTCAGGTCCAGGAGGCGACCGGCGGTGAGGATGGCGTCCTAGCCGGCCTGCGGCCGGGCACTCTGGTGATCGACATGAGCACGATCTCTCCCGCCGTCACCCGCGAGGTCGCGGCGAACGTAGCCGCGGCGGGCGGCCGGTTCGTCGACGCGCCCGTCGGGCGCACCTCACGCCATGCCGCAGAGGGAGATCTACTGATCATGGTCGGCGGGGCGGACCAGGATGTGGACGCGGCATGGCCGATCCTGCAGAACTTCGGAACCGACATCATCAGGTGCGGACCGGTGGGCAGCGGTGAGACGATGAAGTTGGTCAACAACCTGCTCACCGCCACGATCGTCGCCGCGAATGCCGAGGCACTGGTCCTCGGCGTCGCGTCCGGACTCGAACTCCAGACGGTGCTGGGTGTGTTGCGGATGACCGCGGCCAGCAACACGCACCTGAAGAACACCTACGCAGAAAAGGCATTACGGCGCGACTTCAGCCCGGGCTTTGCCACCCGGCTGGCCGTGAAGGATCTGCGGCTGGTGATGAGTCTGGCGATTGACCAACAACTTCCGGTCGGCGTCGGCGCTGCCGCACTCCAGCTGTTCTCGACGGCCTGCAGCCAGGGCCATGCGCTCGACGACTACACCTCGGTGATAACGGTGTTGGAAAGCCTTGCCGGTGTCCAACTCGAGGAGCGGGCGGAGGTCCCGGCGTGAGCGAGGTCCCCGATCTGTTGTACATCGGCGGTGAATGGGTCTCCGGGCACGCCGGAACCTTCGCCGTCGTCGACCCGAGTACCGAAGCGGTGATCGCGAAGATCGCGGCCGCCGACAGGACCGACGTCGACGCGGCACTTGCCGCCGCCGAAGCCGGATTCGAGATCTGGCGGTCGACCGACGTTTGGACCAGGAGCGCGATCATCCGTTCAGTCGCCGACCTGATCCGCGAGCGTGCCGACGAGATCGGCGCCGTGATGACCCGGGAGCAGGGCAAGCCGATCGGCGAGGCTATTGCCGAGGTGAAGTCCGCGGCCGACCAGTTCGACTGGTTTGCCGACGAGGCACGCCGGATCTACGGTCGAACGATCGACGGACACAGTCGCGACAATCGGCTGTTCGCCATCCACCAACCGATCGGCCCGGTGGCCGCCTTCACCGCCTGGAACTTCCCCGCACTGTTGCCCGCCCGCAAGATCGCCGCGGCGATGGCCGCCGGCTGCTCGATGATCATCAAACCCGCCGAGGAGGCACCACAGACGGCCCTGTATCTGGCCCAGGCTTGCCATGACGCGGCTGTTCCGGCGGGCGTGGTGAACATGATCGTCGGCGACCCCGCGGCGATCAGTGAGCAGGTGATCAGCTCCGGCTCGATCCGCAAGATCAGTCTCACCGGCTCCGTGCCCGTCGGTCGGAACCTGCTGCACCAAGCAGCCGACCGGATCATCCCGGCAGCCCTGGAACTGGGCGGCCACGCCCCCGTACTGGTGTTCGATGACATCGACGTGCCGAAGGCGGCCGAGATCTGTGCCCGGACGAAGTTCCGCAACTGCGGCCAGGTCTGCATATCCCCCACCCGGTTCTTCGTCCAGGAGACGATCGCCGAGCAGTTCACCGCCGAGGTGACCCGTTATGCCCGCGGGCTCAAGATCGGCAACGGCCTCGAGCCCGGCACCGACGTCGGACCACTGACCAATGCCCGCCGGCTCGCTGCGGTCGAGTCATTGGTCGCCGATGCGGTTGACCGGGGCGCCACCGTGACGACCGGGGGCCGTCGCCCACCGGACCAGCACCACGGCTACTACTACGAACCAACCGTATTGACCGACGTGACAGCCGAGATGGATGTGATGCAGCAGGAACCGTTCGGGCCGATTCTGCCGATCACCACCTTCACCGACGCCGCCGACGGCGTTGCCAAAGCCAACGCGACGCCCTACGGTCTGGCCGGCTATGTGTTCACCGACCGCACCAGAGTTGCCTTCGAGATGTCGGAAGCACTCGCGGTGGGGATGGTCGGTGTGAACACGATGGTGATAGCAACGGCCGAGGCGCCCTTCGGTGGCGTCAAGGAGTCAGGTTTCGGCCGGGAGGGCGGTGCCGAGGGCATCGAGCCCTATCTCGTCACCAAGTACGTCAACATCGCGCTATGAGCAGCACGAGCACGGGCGCGCGACTGACCTCCTACGGCGACGACGGTTTCAGTGCGTATCTGCGGCGGGCATTTCTCGCTGCCGCCGGTTACGATCGCGACGATCTCGACCGGCCGATCATCGGAATAGCGCACACGATCTCCGATTTCACGCCGTGCCATCGGCAGATGCCGGAGTTGGTCGAGGCCGTCAAACGGGGCGTCCTCGAGGCAGGCGGGCTCCCCATGGTCTTTCCGACCACATCGCTGGGAGAGACCCTGTTGTCACCCACCTCCATGCTCTTCCGCAACCTTGCGGCGATGGAAACCGAGGAGATGATCACCGCGCAACCCATGGATGCGGTCGTACTGCTCGGCGGCTGTGACAAGACGGTACCGGCCCAGCTGATGGCGGCGATCTCCGCCGACGTCCCCGCACTCCAAGTGGTGGCCGGCCCGATGATCACCGGGAGCTGGCGAGGAACCCGGTTGGGTGCCTGCACCGATTGCCGACAGCACTGGGCACGCTATCGCGCGGGTGAACTGACCGAGCAGGAGATCCACGACGTCGAGGGACAACTCTGCCCGACGGCAGGGACCTGCATGGTGATGGGAACGGCGTCGACCATGGCGTGTCTCACCGAGGTCCTCGGCATGATGCTTCCCGGCGGTGCCACCGCACCGGCGCCCACCGGTGACCGGCTGCGCAGCGCGACACTGTCCGGACGACGGGCCGTCACCCTCGCCCGGTCAGGCATCCGGCCCTCACAAGTGATCACCCGGGACTCCTTCCTCAACGCGGCCACAGTGCTTGCCGCGATCGGCGGCTCGACCAATGGGATCGTGCACCTGTTGGCCGCAGCCCGTCGGGCCGGGTCGGAGCTGACGCTCGATGAGATTGACCGGATCGCGGCGAACGTTCCGCTGCTGGTGGACCTCAAGCCGTCCGGATCCCAATACATGGAGGATTTCCATCGTGCCGGCGGGCTTCCCGTGTTGCTCAGGGTGCTCGCTCCACTCCTCCGTCTCGACGCGCACACGGCCGACGGTCGGACCGTCGCCGAGTTGATCGACTCCGTCGACGATCCGGCACCGTGGCAAACCGTCATCGGCAGCCTCGAGGATCCGATCGGCCCGCCCGGGGCGCTGGCCGTGGTGACCGGTTCGTTGGCGCCACGCGGCGCCGTTCTCAAGGTTTCCGCGGCGACCCCGGAACTGCTCCACCATCGCGGGCCCGCGATCGTCTTCGAATCACCGGCTGATGTGGCGGACCGGATCGACGATCCAACGCTGGGCATCACAGCCGACCACGTTCTGGTGTTGCGCAACGCCGGTCCAGTGGCCGCGGGCATGCCGGAAGCCGGTTCGTTCCCCATCCCGAAGACTCTTGCCAGCAAGGGGATCAGGGATATGGTCCGGATCTCCGACGCGCGGATGAGCGGAACGTCGTACGGCACGGTGGTTCTGCATGTCACCCCGGAGGCTGCCGTCGGCGGCCCGCTGGCGCTGGTGCAGGACGGCGACATGATCGAACTCGACGCCGTGAACCGGAGGCTCGACCTCATCGTCGACGAGGCCGAACTCACCCGGCGTCGCAACGCGTGGGTCCGACCGGACAGTCCACAACGCGGTTGGCGGCGAATCTACGCCGAACGCGTCGAAGGCGCCGAGGTCGGCGCGGATCTGGACTTTCTGTGAACAACCTGACGGGCCGGACCGTGGTGATCACCGGCGGTGACAAAGGAATCGGCCGCTCGATCTCCCGGCGCTTCCTGACCGCCGGCGCAAGCGTCGCGATCGGCGTCCACGACGCTGCTTCGACACACGCCGTCGCAAGGGATCTCGACGCTGTGGATCGTGTCCTCGTCGCACCGTGCGATGTCACCGTCGAACAGGCAATGACCGAGTTCGCGGACGCGGTGCTCGACCGGTTCGGACAGGTCGACGTGGTGATCGCCAACGCCGGCATCGCCGGGCCGATCGCTCCTATGCATACGCTCGATCCCGAGGCTTGGCTGCAGTGTATCGATGTCGATCTGATCGGCGTCTTCCTCACCTTCCGTGCGTTCATCCCGCAGATGATCAAGATCAGAAGCGGAACGCTGATCGCCATCTCGTCCGTGACCGGCAAGCGACCGCTGGCACACCGGACGGCCTACGCGGCGGCGAAGATGGGCGTGATCGGGCTGGTTCGATCACTTGCTCTGGAACTCGGCCCGTTCGGCATCCGCGCCAACACGGTGTGCCCGGGTTCGGTCGACGGTCCGCGGATGGATGCCGTGTTCGAGGCCGCGGCGTCCGCCGACGGCATCCCGGTCAGCGAGGCCAGGGCGGAACACACCCGTCCGGCCGCGCTCGGCCGGCTGGTGAGAGCCGACGAGGTGGCTGATCTGTGCCTGTTCCTCGCCGGTGACTCGGCGTCGGCGATCACCGGAGCGGACATCAATGTCAGCGCCGGATCAGTGATGTATTGACCAACCACCAACCTGACAAGTTCGTGATCAAGGAGATGAAATGTCCGACAACACAGGAATGAAGGTCCTCGTCACCGGTGCCGCCGGGCGATTGGGGAACTTCGTCGTCCCGGCCCTTGTTGAGGCCGGCTATCGAGTGGTCGGGACGGACCAGTTCCCGTACCCTGACGACAGCCCCAACGCTGAACTCGGTGTGCCATTCGTCCGGGCCGATCTGACCGATATCGGCGATTGCTTCCGCGCGATCACCATGGCGCAACCGGAGATGATCATCTCGCTCGGGGCGATTCCCTTCAACACCGAACTGCACCCGCCGTACGCCAAGGACTATGACACCGAGTATGGCGAGACAGGCGCCCGGTTCGTGCAGCGACTTCCCGAGGACGAGACCTTCCGGGTCAATACCATGGGGACCTACTACTTGTTGGATGCCGCCCGCCGGGTCGGCGGCATCCGGCGAATCATCCACGCCTCGAGCTTTTTCGTTCTCGGCCTGGGATTCCGTCTCAGCGGCACGCCGTACATCCCGCCATATCTGCCCATGGACGAGGACACCCCGCTGGAGCCCGAGGACAGCTACTCGCTGTCCAAGGTGCTCGGCGAGGAGATTCTCAAGGCCTACAGCAGGGCGTACGGGATCGAGACCGTCGCATTGCGGCTGCTCGGCGTTTACTACCACAACGTCGAATCGTCCCGGCGCATGCACACCTTCGACATGGACGTCCCGGAGATCGACGACGTGGCGAACGGCTATCCGAACAACTCGACCTACCAGTACGCCGACGCTCGCGACATCGCCGATTTCATCCTGCTGGCGATGACCGCTGATCTCAGGCGCCCGTTCGAGCCCTACTTCGTGGCGACCGACGTGCGCTACCGCCATTCCACCCAGGAGGCACTGAAACGTCGCTGGCCCTTGCTGCTGGAACGGGGCCTAGGTTCCGACATCGAAGGCAGCGAGCCACTGATCTCGATCGAGAAGTCCCGTCGGGAACTCGGTTACGAGCCCAAACACTCCTGGCGCAACGGCCGCTGATCAACTACTCGCCCGGCGGCTTCCAGTTCGGGTCGACCTCGGACAGCTGGGTCGCTGCGGGACCGATCGGAGCCGTACCCGGTGCGGGGAGGCTGCCGCCCAGGCCAGCGGGTCCCGGGTACTGCGGCGGCGCGTACGACGGCGCAGTGCGTTGCCGCTGGAACAGCTCCTTGACCTTGTAGTACGCCGCCCTGCGTCCGGGTTTGATGACCGCCTGACCGCGCTCGGCACGGATGGTGGCCAGTAGCACCTTCTCCCGCTGTTGGCCGGCGTCGTCGACCACACCGCGGGTCATCGCGTCGCGTAGGTAGGCCAGTTCGGTCTCGGCCCGCTGCACCTTGAAGGTGGCAAGGAACGCCGGCGGTCCGAGGAAGATCGACTGCCAGATCGCCCGCAGCCGGGTCCGCAGCCGCGACATCGGCAGGACGTCCTCCTCGGGCAGCCAGCCGACCCGGACGTAGTCGGTCAGCCGCTCGCGGATCAGCCGCCCTTCGCGCAACTCCTGCCGGACGATGAAGGTGATCATCGCGATCACCGCCGGCAGCGCGAGGAAGACGTACATCAGCAGCAGTTGGGTACCGCTGACGAAGCTGGAGACGGTGTTGAACGTCATGTGCAGGAAGGCGGCAGCGCAATAGCCGGCCAGCGGCGCAACGACCCGCACCACCTTGCTCTTCGAGCGCAACGCGATTGCCAGGCCGATGCCGGTCATCGACGTGAAGAGCGGATGGCCGAAGAAGGTCAGCACACCGCGCAGGATGAAGAGTTGGTGCAGCGCGTCCTCGGGTTGGATCGCGCCGAAGGTGTTGGCGGCGTACCGATAGACGCGGCCGTAGTAGAGGATGTTCTCCACGAACGCGAAGCCGGCTGCGGACAACCCGGCCAGGGCGATGCCGGTGAGTCGGCTGACCCAGCGGTAGCGCATCAGGATGGCCATCCAGAACAACACCGTCGCTTTGCACGCTTCCTCGACGAACGGGGCGACGTAGATCGCGGCACGCGCTCCGGTGGCCGGATCGCCGTCACCCACGATCGACAGATGCCCCGCTGCCCAGGTGTTCACCTGTGCGGCGACGAAGGTCGCGATGCAGGCGCCCCAGCCGAACGCCATGAACCAGACGGGCAGTCGTTGCGGCCGGAACCGGTCGACCCACAGGAAGACCAGAGCCAGCGGAACGGCGGTGAAGGCGGCGTACTTGGCCGAGATCGGCACCGCCTCATGCCCCAGGCCGATCAGTCGACCGCCGGGAACCTTGCGGTCCGGGACGACCTGGTTGTAAAGCAGCACCAGGAAGACGGCGTACGCGATGACCATCACGACGCCGAGCCAGAACATCCGGCTGGTCAGCAGACGACGCGGCAGCGGCTGGGAGAGGTCGACCGTACGCGGCAGTCCGGCCCGATCCGCCCGACGGAGTTCTTGCGCCTCCGGGCCGTTGCCCCTGCCATTCCTGACCCGACCGAGGAGTCGCCCGACCATCGACCTGGCTCCCCCCGCCGTCGGGACGGTCTGCGGAGCAGCCTCTCCGGTACGCGCTCCACTCTTCTCGGCTACCGACACGGCGCCCAGCGTACCGAGTGATCAGGTCGGGCCAACCGGCCAGCTACTACAGTGTTGCCCTGCGCGGGTGTCCCTCTGCGGATTCCCTGCCCCGGTGGCCAAACGGATAAGGCAGCGAGCTTCTACCTCGCCGATTGGGGGTTCGACTCCCTCCCGGGGCGCTCTGGTCCGGCGGATGCGAGCATTAGCGCGTCACCGCGCCGCGGCGATCGTGGGTCCGCCCGGGTTGAAAGTCCGATCCGCAAGGTCAAAGGTTGACCCACGGGTCGTCGGCCGCGGCGTGTCGCAGCCGCACCATCAAACCTTGAGCCAGCGGAGTCGACCATCCCGCGGGCCCCGGGGCCGCAGCCTCAAAGGTTGATCCAGGGGTCGTCGGCCGCGGCGTGTCGCAGCCACACCATCAAGGTTTGAGGTTCGGACCAGAGGGGCAGACAGAGGCGACGCGGCGCCTCCCCTTCGGCCAACACGCCGCCCGACCGTGAACCGTGCCAACTCCTATGCCGTTTCCGCATCGGGGTCTGCGACGGCGCAGACCACGTCGAGGAGGCGTTTGGATCATGGGGGTCAGACGAGGCTTCATCGGGGTCGCGGTCTCGGTCGCGCTGGCGGCGCTGTTCGCAGCACCGGCCGGAGTGGCGAGCGCACACACCGATCACCAGGGGCGGCACGGCGGTCCCGTTCACCACAGACACGGCGACTTCCGCCACCACAGGCTCAACATCGTCCAGCAGGAGAACCTGGTTTCGGACCAACCAGGGGTCGCCACGATCACCGATCCGAATCTGGTCAACGGCTGGGGCGTCTCCCACGGGCCGAACACACCGGTCTGGGTCTCGGACAACGGGACCGGGGTCACAACGCTCTATCGCGGCGCCAACGGTACGGATCTGATCAGCCAGGTGCCGCTGATCGTGACTCTTCCCGGTGGCGCTCCGACGGGCCAGGTCTTCAACGACACGACGGAATTCGTCGTTCCGGGGACAGGGCTGCCGGCGGCGTTCATGTTCGTCGGCGAGCACGGCGACGTCTCGGTCTGGAACCAGTCGGCCGGAACCATGGCGGTCCGGGTCGCACACACCGACGGAGCCGTCTACAAGGGGATGGCGCTGGCGCACGGGCCCAACGGTCCGCTGCTGCTCGCCGCCGACTTCCATAACAACCGGATCGATGTCTTCGACGGGCAGTTCAACCCGGTCAAGGCTCCGTGGCTGTTCCGGGACCGCTTCCTGCCCCGGCACTACGCACCGTTCAACGTCACCGAACTCGACGGCCGGGTGTACGTGAGCTATGCCCGACAGGATGCTGACGCCGAGGACGATGTCGCCGGGCCGGGACACGGATTCGTCGACGTCTTCACCGCTTCGGGTCATTTCGTGCGGCGCCTGGTCAGCCACGGCGTTCTGAACTCACCCTGGGGCATGACCCTGGCACCGTCCAGTTTCGGACGGCTCGCCGGTGACCTGCTGGTCGGCAACTTCGGTGACGGTCGCATCCACGCCTTCGACCCGCGGACCGGTCGCCCGGAGGGGACACTGCGCGGTACGTCCGGTCGGCCACTGGTGATCGACGGCCTCTGGGCCTTGGTCGTCGGAGATCCGGCCTCCGGAGGGACCGAGGCGATCTGGTTCAGCGCCGGACCTGATGACGAGCAACACGGCCTGGTCGGCGTTCTCCGCTCCGGTTCGTGATCATCGGTTCGTGATCATCGGTCACGCGTCGAGCGGCGCATCCGGATGGATGCTCCGAGTCTCCTTCCGTCGCCCTCGCCGTCCGACGATGTCACCGGGCTGGATGGCCGGCAACATCTTCACGACGGCGAGGGTGACGAAGATCAGGGTGTTCAGTGCGACCAACGTCGACAACACGGCGAAGAACGGTGAGCTGAGCAGACTGCTCGGCAGCAGGATGCCTTCGAAGATCACCGGCTTTCTCCTTCCTGGGCGGTCTCCCGGGTGAGGTGTGTCCACTGGGCGGTGCGTTGCAGCGAGATGTCGAGGATCCCCTTGAGGAAGACGATGTTGAGGAAGGTGGCGTAGAACAGTTCGGGGAACACCAGCAGGCTGAGGATCCGGGCCCGCCAGCCGCCGCCCCAGGCGGTGACCGCCCGTTCGATCATGAAGATCACGCCGATCACGATCCAGAACGGGAACCACACCCAGCTGTCGGCGGCCAGGAGTTGCACGGTGATCAACAGGAAGTACGCGAACAGCGCGACGGCGCCGTACCCGATGCCCATCTGCTGTGCCCAGTAGCGGGCGACCGACGACCGGAAACCGTACGCTCCAAGGTTTTCCAGCGCTCCTCGTTGCCACCGCAGCCGCTGGTTCCACAGCGTCTTCCAGGTCGGCATCAACTCGGTGACGACAGTGCACGCCGCCGGCGACACCATCAATCCGCCGAGCGACCGGATGGCCAGCGTCAGCTCGTTGTCCTCGGTGAGCGCGACCGTGTCGTACACGTCGCCGGGCACGCCGGGCAACGAACGACCCCGCTCGGCAGCAATGGTGCGGAGCGCCCGCGGCCGGAACACCGATGCCGTCCCGGTGAGCACGTACACCCGGCCGCGACGCCGCCGGATGTCCCGGGCGTACCGGGTGTACTCGTTGCGTTGGAACTGGCCGATCAGTCCGTGCCCCTCCTCGCCGTAGAACAGGCCGCCGACCGCCATCAGAGCCCGGTCGTTGGTCATCCGCTGTACGGCGGCTTCCAGGAAACCCTGATCAAGCACGGTGTCGGCGTCCATCACCATCACCACGTCGTTGTCGCCCTGGTCGGGAAGGATGGCCGCGAGCGCCTGGTTCAGCGCGCCGGCCTTCTTCTTGGTGTTGCCGACCGTCGGAAACACCGACACTCCGGCCTCCTCGGCGATCTGCACGGTCCTGTCGGTGCAGTTGTCGGCGACCACGATGATCCGCTCCGGCGGATGCGACTGCTGTTTCAGTGAGGCGATCGTCGCGCCGATGCAGTCCTCTTCGTTGTGGGCGGGAATCAGCACGGAGACGGTAACCGGGCCGGCGAACACACCGCGCGTGTCGGCCATCACGATCCGCGGCGCCAGCGGCCGCCGCTCGGCATCGACACTGCGTCGCGCTCGGGTGGCGACCCGTTCCTCCAACACAGCGACAGCCGCACCCAGCAGCAGGGCCAGACCGATCGCACCGAGTACGGCCACGGCCGATGGCGGTTCGGCGTCGTAGACCACCTTCCAGACGCCGAACAGCCAACCGGACGTCGGACGCTCCGCCTTGGACGTACCGGTGAGCACAACGGCGACGACGAGCAGCGCCACACCGAGGACCGCGGCACCGATGACGAAGACCCCGACCAACCGCTGCATCCTGCGCATCAGCGGCTCCTAGCGATTCCGGGATACGGGTTGGAGCAGGCACCGAGCGACGAATTCCTCGAATGCCATCGGTTCTCCGATGTGAAATCCCTGCACCAGGTCCACTCCTTCGCGCACGACGAGGTCGAATGTCTGTTGATCGGTCACATGTTCGGCGACCACTCGTTTGTCCAGATCGTGGGCGACCCGGATGATCGAACGCATCACCGCACAGTCGACCTCCGACTCGCCGGCAGCAGTGACGAATTCCCCGTAGATCTTGATGTAATCGAAGCTCATTCGCTTCAGCCGGGCGAACGTGCCGAATCCGTGCCCGAAATCATCGAGAGCCAAACTGCATCCCTGGTCGCGCATTCGCTGGGCGAAACTCTGTGCGTGCTCGATCGCCGACATCGCAGCCGTCTCGGTCACCTCGACGATCAGCGCCGACCCGGGCAGGCCCAACCGGTCCAACGACTCGACGATGGTCTCCTCCAGCAGCGGATCGCCGATCGAGCGGGCGGAGACATTGATCGCCAACTTGAAGTCGGGATCGTGCTCCCGCAGTCGCGGCAGCAGCGCGATACCGCGGCGGAGGATGTGAGCGTCCAGACTGATGATCAAGTCGCTCTGCTCGGCGGCCTCGATGAACTCGGCCGGGGCGAGGAGCTGATCATCCTCCGCGATCCGGAGCAGCGCCTCGGCAGCCACCACGCGACCCAGCCGCGGATTCTGGACCGGCTGCAGATACAGGATCAACCTGTCGTCCTGCATGGCCCGTTCCAGCCTGGCCTGCAGGCTCTCCCCACGGACGGCGGAGGGAAGTTCGTCCGACGTGTCGTCGAACAGGGCGTAGCGGCCACGGCCGCTGTGCTTGGCCTGGTACAGCATCGCATCGGCCAGCGTCATCGGATCCACCTCGCGGGACTGGGCCGCGGGAACCGTCACAACGCCGACGCTGGCAGTGACCGGAGGATGTCGATCCCCCATTGCGTCGACAGACTCCTTCACCCGCCGGACCAGCCGCCCGGCCACCAGCTCGGCCCGGGCGGCGTCGGCGTCCGGTAACAGAACGGCGAACTCGTCGCCGCCCAGCCGGGCCACCGCATCCGATTCCCGCAATTCGTCGCGCAGGATGCCGGCGACCCTGACGATCAGCCGGTCGCCCGCCGCGTGCCCGAGGGTGTCGTTGACCTGCTTGAACAGGTCGAGATCGAGGAGCAGCAGCGCCCCGGATCCGGAGTCGAGCAGGTGCTCGGCCAGCAGTTGGTCGAATCGCCGCCGGTTCAGCAGGCCGCTGGCCGCGTCATGATCGGCCAGGTACGCCAGCTGCCGGCGACTACGGTCCAATGCCCACTCCCGCTGCTTGTCCCGGGTGACGTCGCGGATCAGGACCAGCGTCTCGCCCGGGTCGCCACTCGGCAGGCGTACGGCCACGGCGGCCAGCGTGCGACCACTGACGGAGTCCGGGAACTCGGCCTCCGCCCGGCCGTCGGCAGCCTCACGCAGCAGCCGGCGGACCTCGTCGACATGTCTGCGGATGATCTCGGTGAACTCGTCCTGCAGCTCCGTCGAGCCGCCGAGCCGCTCCAGAACCGTGATCCGCCCATCCGGCTCACCGATCGTGGCCACCACCGTGTCGGGCAGTTGCGCCAGCAGTGCCCGCCAGCGGACGGTCACCGACGCCGCACGCCGGGTGGCCTCCCGCTGCTGCGCATTGGCCGCAGCCAGTTGACGTACCACCCGTTGGATGACCGGCACGACGACCAGGGCGACTGCAGCGGTCAGCAGACCGCGGTACCAGTCGGCCGCCGGGTAGGCCGGTGGACCGACGACCGCGGCGGGGACCCAGAAGAACGCGGCGCTCAGCACGCCCGCGATGATCAGCTCCACCCGGGTGCCGCGAAGTGCGATCCACAGCACCGGAAGCAGCACCAGCGGTGCGATACCGGAGGCCACGATCGGCCCGGCGAGGTAACGCGCGAGGCCGAGATCGAGGAAGACCAGCATCGGCGCAGCCGTGGCCAGCCAGGTGCGGCGGCGCAGATGGACGCTCACCGCGATCATCACCAGGGTCAGCAGGGTCATGCCGACGAACAATCCGAACACGGGCCACGACAGGTTCTGCCAGCCGAAAGGCATGATCACCACGCCCAGCAACGCGACGGCCACAAAGGGCCACACGTCGGCCCACCGGGTGGACAGGGACCGGCTTATCACGCCATTGTCCTGACTACGCATCGGCCACCTCGCCCACTATGTGCCGTCAACCGGGGTTAGTGACATCTTTTCAGTTCCATACCCGTTGTCGCGCATCGGCATCCACGTATTCAGGCGTCGAATACATCCGCTCCGGACGTAATTGAAGTGATCTGACATCTCGACAATTCATCTGCCGCATTTCGCAGTGCGAATATGGCGGGCCGGCCGTCAGCCGCGGAGTACACGCCCTGCGCATCGGCTCCGGCCACGGTCAGTAAGGGTGTCCGGTCTAGAGTGACCGGCGTGAGTGAGCAGGTACTGGTCTGGATCGACTGTGAAATGACCGGGCTCGACCTCGCCAACGACGCCCTGATCGAGGTGGCGGCGCTGGTGACGGATTCGGAGCTCGAGGTCCTCGGCGACGGCGTCGACGTCGTCATCAAGCCGAGCCAACAGGCGCTGGACCAGATGGGCGATTTCGTTCGTGCCATGCACGAACACTCCGGCCTGCTCGCCGAGCTGGACGCCGGCCTCAGTCTGGAGGAGGCCGAACAGAAGGTGATGGCCTACGTCACTCAGTTCGCTCCCGAACCACGCAAGGCACCGCTGGCCGGCAACACCATCGGCACCGACCGGGCGTTCCTCGCCCGGGACATGCCGACCCTTGAGTCGCATGTGCACTACCGCAACGTCGACGTGTCCTCGATCAAGGAGTTGGCCCGCCGCTGGTATCCGCGGGTCTACTACCAGTCGCCGGAGAAGTCGGGCAACCATCGCGCCCTGGCCGACATCAAAGAGTCGATCGAGGAGCTGCGCTACTACCGCGAGGCACTGTTCGTGGCGCCGCCCGGCCCGGACTCCGCGACCGCCAGGACGATCGCGCTGCGGCACCAGGGCGTGCTGACCGGGGAAACCCCCAAGACCACGGACGGGGAGAACGAAGTCGAGGAATCCTCGCCCTCCTGACCTGGTCGGCGCCCGTCGGAACCGATTTCGACGCAGGCGATCGGTGACGCTAAGATTCACTGGCTGCTGACGGTCGGCGTACGCCTCCGGGCGGCCGGCGACGAGGGTCGCCATGGTGGATGTAGCTCAGTTGGTAGAGCTCCTGGTTGTGGTCCAGGCGGTCGCGAGTTCGAGTCTCGTCATCCACCCCATTCACTCGCCTTCACGCCGTACGTCTCGCAGTGGCAACCACAGTCCGGCACCGCGATGCCGGTGGTCGTTGATCAACACGAACACCACCGGCCGCAGCCAGCGCACCGCCCGTCCCGGGATCCACTCCTCGCCGTCACGGTCCCAGATCACCCGGGCACGGACAGGTACGGGTGGATGCTCGGGCAACAGCGTCGGTATCCCGGGCGGCGGCCACTCGACATTGACCACCTGCTGGTGGTTCCACTCCGACGGCGCCCCGAACGCACCGTAGCGAGCTGTCCGCGCCATAAGTGAAGTATCGAACAGGTGTTCGATCTAGGCAAATCGGTGGATTCCTCGCCATACTTCCCGGCAGGTTGTCGAGATCGGACGGCCGGCTCCGACCACGAGGCACCGGACGCACCCGGCGTCCACAGATCCGGAAGGACATCCGATGAAGTTCCTCATCCTGATGCAGGTCGACCCCACAGTCCTCGCCAACCTCACCGAAGAACAGCAGCAGGCGATCGGCGACGGCCACGCCCGCTTCATGGCCCAGACCAAGGAGTCCGGGGAGTTCGTCTTCACCCAGGCGCTCGGCGATCCGTCGCAGACCACCACGGTCCGCGGTCGCAGCACCGGCCGCCCGGAGGTGACCGAGGGCCCGTTCGCCGAAACCAAGGAGTTCCTGGGCGGCTACTACCTGGTCGATGTCGAGTCGGCCGAACGCGCCGTCGAACTCGCCCAGCAGATCCCCGATGCCCAGATCGACGGGCTGGCCCTGGAGGTCCGGCCGGTGATGTTCAGCGACGGCGAGCCGATCTGACCGTGGACGCCCCGGAACTGGAGGACCTGCTGCGCACCCTCGCGCCGCAGGTCCTCGGCACCCTGCTCCGCCGCTACGGCACCGAGCAGTTCGATCTGTGCGAGGACGCCGTCCAGGAAGCCATGCTGGAGGCGTACCGGCAGTGGACCGCGTCCGGCGTACCGGACAGCCCGCACGGCTGGCTCCTGACGGCTGCCCGACGGCGGATGATCGACCGGATCCGCAGCGACGTCCGGCGCCGGGAACGGGAGGCCGTGCAGGCCAGGCTGGTGCATCCGCTCGCCGATCTTGCTCCGATCGAGTACGACGACAACCTGCAGGTGATGCTGCTGTGTTGTCATCCCGATCTTTCCCGGTCGGCACAGGTCGCCCTGACACTGCGGAGCGTTGCCGGTCTGACGACGGCGCAGATCGCCCGGGCCTACCTGCTGCCGGAGGCGACCATCGCCCAGCGGATCAGCCGGGCCAAGGTCAAGATCAAATTGAGTGGAGCCCGGTTTCCCGCGCCGGCCGGGGAGGATACCGACCGTCGCCTTGACGCCGTGCTCACCGTGCTCCACCTGATGTTCACCGAAGCGCACACGGCGACCACGGGCGACGAGCTCTACGACGTCGATCTGGCAGCGGAAGCGATCCGGCTCACCCGGCAGGTGCACCAACAGCTTCCCGATCATGGTGAGGCCGCAGGCCTGCTGGCACTGATGTTGCTCACCGACGCCCGCCGGGCCGCCCGGCTGGATGATCATGGTCGAATGGTGCCGCTGGATGAACAGGACCGCGGACGTTGGGACCGGACCAAGATCGACGAGGGTGTCCGCCTGGTGCAGGACACCTTGCCCGGCCGGCCGCCCAGCCCGTATCTGGTGCAGGCCGCCATTGCTGCCCTGCATGATCGGGCGGCAAGCACCGACGACACCGACTGGGAAGAGATACTCGGCCTTTACACCATCTTGGAGCAGCTGACCGGCAACCCCGTGGTCAGCCTGAACCGTACCGTCGCCGCAGCCATGGTGCACGGCCCGACGCACGGGCTGCAGCTTCTTGATCAACTCGACGGCCTGTCGCAGGATCACCACCGCCTGCTGGCCGTCCGGGCGCACCTGCTGGAACGGAGCGGTGACCCGACGGCGGCCGACGTCTATCTGGAAGCGTCCCGGCGTACGACATCGACGGCCGAGCGCGACTACCTCCGCTCCCGGGCGCGCCGGCTGCACACCGCCCGGCGCGACTAGTCGATCATCGGCACAAGATCATCAACGGCAGCCCGCACCTGCGCGGCCGACCGGTCGTCAGGTTGCTGGGCGGCCTTCAGCTCGATCTGCGTCCACTCCCGGTAGGCACGGATCTCGGTTGCTTTCTGCTCCTCGCTCCAACCCAACAGCGGTGCCACCAGGTCGGCGATCTCGTCGACCGCGGCAAGGCCCTGTTGCTCCTCCTCATAGACGATCCTGGTCCTCCGGGCCAGGATGTCCTCCAGGTGCAGAGCGCCCTCGTGGGTCACCGCGAAGGCGATCTCGGCACGGATGTACGCGCTCGCCCCGGCCAACGGCCGAGCCATTGTCGGATCGTCGTTGCACAACCGGGCGATCTCGCTGATCTCAGCGCCGTAGCGGTGCAGCAGGTGGGAGATCCGCCAGCGGTCCCAGCCGTGCCGGTCGGCCAGGGTGGTGGTGTGTTCCCGGGCGCCGGGATACCCGACCGCGCCGACCAGCGGCACGTTCGCGGTCACCGAGGGCAGCCGCTCGGCCCGCTCGCCCAACGCGAAGTCGACCGCGTCCTTGGCCATCACCCGATACGTGGTGAACTTGCCGCCGGCGATCGACACCATGCCCGGCGCCGGCGATGCGACCGTGTGTTCCCGGGAGATCTTGGCCGACACCCCTTCACCGGTGGTGCCCGGCTGCAACAGCGGTCGGAGGCCGGCGTAGTGCCCGACGATGTCATCACGGGTGAGCGGTCGGGCGAGCACGGCATTGGCCTCCCCGAGCACGTAGTCGATGTCCCGGGCAGTGGCCACCGGGCGCGCGACGTCCTCGGTCCAGGGCGTGTCGGTGGTGCCGATGATCCAGTAGCGGGACCACGGGATGATGAACAGCACGCTGGTCTCGGTCTGCAGGATCAGTCCCACCTGGCCGTCGATCCGTTCCCGCGGTACGACGATGTGAACACCCTTGGAGGCAAGGACTTTCAGGCTGCCGGGCGTGCCGGTGAGCTTCTCGGTCAGGTCGGTCCAGACCCCGGTGGCGTTGATCACCGTTCGGGCGCGCGCCTCGAAACGGTCACCGGTTTCCAGATCGACGAGTTCGGCCCCGATCACCCGGTCACCGTCCTTGATCAATCCGGCGACCTGTGTCCGGCTGGCCGGGAAGGCGCCGTACGCCTGGGCCGTACGGACAAGATCGGCGACGAACCGGGCGTCGTCGACCGACGCGTCCCAGTACTGGATCGCCCCGGCTGCGGCGTCCGGATCCAGCCCGGGGAAGCGTTCCATCAGTCTGCGGTGGCCGATGTAGCTGTGCCAGGGCAGCACCCGACGGCGCTGCCCGCGCACCTTGGTGCCACGGCTGACGCTGGCCAGCGCGTCGTACAGGCTGATGCCGGCCTCGACGTAGGCCCGTTCGACGACCCGGTTGCGCAGTGGATAGAGGAACGGAACCGGCTTGACCAGGTGCGGTGCCAGTTGACTGAGCAGCAGGCCGCGCTCGACGAGTGCCTCGTGGACCAGTTTAAAGTCGAACATCTGCAGGTACCGCAGGCCGCCGTGGATCAACTTGCTGGACTTGCTCGAGGTGCCCGACGCCCAGTCCTGGGCCTCGACGATGCCGGTGAGCAGGCCACGGGTGGCAGCGTCCAGGGCGATGCCGGCGCCGGTCACTCCCCCGCCGATGACCAGGATGTCCAACTCCTGGCCGTCGTGACTGCTGCCGCGCAGCCGGTTCAGCGACTCCGTACGGGACCCGGCGGTCAACCTGCTGTCGATCATCACCACACCTGTGTCGAAGGGGCTTCCCTACTCCTCGACCCTAGTCCGCGCCGAGCAGCCAGCCGACTTCGGAGGTCAGCAGCCGGCATCGGTCGTCGCTGGCGAACGACTCGGCGTTGTGGCCGAGCCCGTCGTAGACGGCTTTGCGACCGTCCCGGTCCAGCGCCCAGGCCATCACCTGATCCTTGTCGTCGAACCGGTGCTGCAGCAGGGGCACGGCGGCGCCGGAGACCTCGAGCTCGGAGTAGCGCTCATCCAGCACGGCGACCTCGGTCAGGCCGTCCAACGCCGGGTGGTCGCGGCCGGCGGGCGCAACGTCGAAGGTGAACTCGGTCCGGGGCGGATGGTGCGAGGTGCCGCGGACCCACCGGCCACCGAGCAGGCCGGGCCAGGCCGGCCAGTCCGGAAAGGCGTTGGCCGCCGCGTGGATGCCGAGCACCGGGTTGCCGGACTCGAGCCAATCGCCGAAGGTTCCGAACGCCTGCTGCCAGGTCGGATCCGGCGCCAACTCGACCTCGGGATTGCCGCCGCAGTTGATCACCACCAGGTCGGTCTCGGTGAGCTCGGTGAACGCCCCGGGAACGGATTCCCAGATCTCGACGTGATGGCCCGCGTCCTGCAGCAGCTCGGCCATGCAGCGGGACGTTTCGGCGAACGGGTGCCACGGATCGGTGTAGCGGCCGGCGCCGGCGATGATGCGGATCCTGCTCTGGGTCACCCGTCAGACGCTAGCGGCTCGAAGTAGAGGTGGTGGTGCAGGGCGCAGCGCTCATTGAACTCTGCCGAACAGGACGGACACCGGCTGCTGTCCAGATAGCTGCCGATGGTCAGGACGTGGCCGCAGGCTCCGCAGAGGATCGCCGGCTCGTCCTGATCGGCGGCCGGCCAGCGCAGGATCGGGTGTCCGGCGGCTTCCTGGTGGCACCGGAAGCAGGGATAGAACTCGCCGCAGCAGCAGAATTTGATGGCGATGATGTCGAACGGCCCCTGGTAGTGCGCGCACCGGGTCTGCCGGTCGACGACCGCGCCGCGAACCACTGGCCTCTCCACGAATAGGTGACAATAGCGCCATGCCGCTTCCGGAGACCGCCCCCGTGCCGCTCGACGTGCCCGGCTCCCGGGCCCCGCTGACCGTGCCCTCGAGGATCAGGTTGTCGGCCGCGACCGCTGCGGGGCGGGTGGCCGCATTGGCCTCCCGGCTCGCCGGCCGCGGTACGGGTGCGGCGATCCGCGGCCAGGTCATGCTGAAGGCCGACCCGCAGGCGCTGGCCAAGCTGTTGCGCGGTCGTCGGATCGCGATGGTGTCGGGCACCAACGGCAAGACCACCACCACCCATCTGCTGGCCGCGGCGGTCGGGGCCGCGCTGGGCGGCACGGATCGGATCGTGCACAACGCCGACGGCGCCAACCTGCACGGTGGCATCACGTCGGCACTGTCGCAGAAGCCGGATGCCGACATCGCCGTGCTGGAGACCGATGAGCGGGTGGTCGCCGATGTGGTTCGCCTCGGCCGGCCGGAGGTATTGGTGCTGCTGAACTTCAGCAGGGACCAGCTGGACCGCCATCACGAGATCAAGGCGTTGGCCAGGAACTGGCGGACCGCGTTGATCGCGGCCGGTGATGACGCTCCGGTGGTGGTCGCCAATGCCGACGAACCGTTGGTTGTCTGGGCGGCCAAGGAGGCCCGCCAGACGGTCTGGGTGGACACTGCGAGCACGTGGGTCCAGGACGCGGTGCTCTGTCCCGAATGCGGTGGCACGTTGGTGCGGGTCGACGGCGAGTACGGCAAGACGTGGCACTGCCGCGATTGTGGTCTCGCCGAGCCCGCGGCCGACTACCGGGTGATCGACGACAAGATCACCACACCGGACGGTGCCGTCCACGAACCACGACTCCAGGTGCCCGGAAAGTTCAACGTCAGCAATGCCGCGTGTGCGTTGGCCGCGGCCGCGGTCCTGGGCATCGAGCCCGAGACGGCGATCACCGGTATGCGGACGGTCATTTCGCCGGCCGGGCGCTTCGGCACCGCGCACTTCGGCTCGACGACCGCGCGGCTGCTGCTGGCCAAGAATCCGGCCGGCTGGGCCGAGGCGTTGCCGCTGGCCCGGACCGACACGGTGATCCTGGCCATCGATTCGGCCGCGGCCGACGGTCGCGATGTGTCCTGGTTGTGGGACGTGGAGTACGAACAGCTGGCCGGTCGCCGGGTGGTCGCCACCGGTCCCCGAGCGCAGGATCTGGCGGTACGCCTGGTGTACGCCGGAGTTGATCATGTATGCGTACCCGATCTTGGTGAGGCGGTGCTCGGGCACACCGAACCGGTCGACATCATCGCCACCTATACGCCGTTCCAACGGCTGCGGAAGATGGGAGGGCTGGCGTGAGCGGGTCGACGTTCGGGGCCGGCAAGCGCGTCGAGGTGGTGCTGGTCTACCAGTCCCTGCTGGGAATCTACGGCGACCGCGGCAACGCCACGGTGTTGATCAAGCGGCTCGCCTGGCGGGGGTACGACCCGGTGCTGCATGTCGTCGAGCCGGGTGACCCGTTGCCCGAGACCGGGGATGTCTATCTGCTCGGCGGCGGTGAGGACGCGGCGCAGATCTCTGCGGTCAAGGAGTTGAAGAAGGACGGCAGCATCTACCGGGCCGTTGATCGCGGGGCCGCCGTGTTCGCGGTCTGCGCCGGCTACCAGATCCTCGGGAAGTCCTTCACCGTCGGCGATGACGACACGGTCACCGAGGGTCTCGGGTTGCTGGATGTGACCACCCGGCGCGGCCCGGCCCGCGCGGTCGGCGAGCTGCTCGGCCGGTGGATCGACCATTCCGGTGAGGAGCAGTGGATCACCGGTTTCGAGAACCATGGCGGCTACACAACTCTCGGGCCCGACGCCAAGCCGGTCGCCCGGGTCGAGGTGGGGGTCGGCAATGACGGCACCGGCACCGATGGTGCGCAGAACGGCACGGTCCTGGCGATCTATCCGCACGGGCCGGCGTTGGCCAGGAATCCGTCGCTCGCCGATCATGTGCTCGAACTGGCGCTGAAGACCGAGCTTCCGGCGATCGACCGGCCGGAGATCACCGAACTGCGGCGGCAGCGGATCGCGGCGGCGCGCCGATGAGTGCGGCGTCGGCCGATGTGATCATCGTCGGCGGCGGCCACAACGGTCTGGTCGCGGCGGCGTACCTGGCTCGTGCCGGGCGGTCGGTCGTGGTTCTCGAGGCACGCGATCGGCTCGGCGGCGCGGTGGCCAGCGAGCAGGTGTTTCCCGGTGTCGGCGCGCGGTTGTCGCGTTTCTCATATCTGGTTTCGTTGCTGCCGCAAGTGATCATCGACGATCTCGATCTTGATCTGCGGTTGCTCTCCCGGGCTGTCGGCTCGTACTCGCCGGTCGGTGATCGAGGGCTGCTGGTCGAGAGGCCGGAAGGCGAGGCGACCAGGGCGTCGTTCGCCGAGCTGACCGGCGGCCCGCAGGCGTACCAGAGCTGGCAGCGGTTCCATGATGATCTTGAGCGGTTCGCGCAAGCCGTGGTGTCGACCCTGACCGGTCCGCTCCCCCGTGCGGCGGAGGTGCGGAAGCGTGTCGGCGACGAGTTGATGGATGACCTGACCGCCCGGCCGATCGGGGATCTGGTGACCCGGACGTTCGCCGATGACACGATCCGCGGCACGGTGCTGACCGATGCGCTGATCGGCACCGAGGCCGGCGTCCATGATCAGAGCCTGGTGCAGAACCGCTGTTTCCTCTATCACGTGGCCGGCAACGGGACCGGCGAGTGGAAGGTGCCCGTCGGTGGCATGGGTGCGGTTGCGGCGTCCCTGGTCGACGCAGCGCGGAAGGCGGGGGCGGAGCTGATCACCGACACTTCGGTCACCGGGCTGTCCCATGATCACGGTCGGTGGACCGTTGACACCGCCGCCGGTCGCTGGCAGGCGCCGTACGTGCTGGCCAACTGTGCGGGCTGGACGCTGGCGAACCTGTTGGGCGAGCAGACCAGGAAGCCGGAGGGCAATCAGCTCAAGATCAACATGGTGCTCCGTCGACTGCCGCGGCTGCGGTCAGGGATCGACCCGAACGTTGCCTTCGCCGGCACGCTGCACCTGCACCAGGGATACGAGGAGTTGCAGGCTGCTCACGCGGTAGCGACGTCCGGAAGACTGCCGGAGCCGTTCCCGTGCGAGGTCTACTGCCACAGCCTGACCGATCCGAGCATCCTCGATCCGGAGTTGATCCAGGACGGCTGGCACACCCTGACGCTGTTCGGCCTGCATGCACCCGCGGGTCTGTTCGTACGCGACCAGGACGGCATGCGGGAGCGTGCCAGGGATGCGGCCCTGGCCAGTCTGCAGTCGGTGCTCGCCGAGCCGCTGGAGGACTGCCTGGCCGTGGATTCGCAGGGCAGGCCGTGCATTGAGGTGATGACTCCACTGGACGTCGAGGCGGCCGTCGGGATGCCCGGTGGACACATCTTCCACGGCGAGCTGAGCTGGCCGTGGCTGGCCGATGATGAGGCGGCGACCACGGCCGCGGAACGCTGGGGCGTCGCGACCAAACACGACGGTCTGCTGCTCTGCGGGTCGAGCAGCAGGCGCGGCGGGGCGGTCAGCGGGCTGGGCGGTCACAGCGCCGCGATGGCCCTGCTGGAGCGCTGATCCCCAAGGATTTCGCACCCGCTCGGCGAGGCTGCTAATCTTTCTCTCCGCGCGCCATTAGCTCAATTGGCAGAGCAGCTGACTCTTAATCAGCGGGTTCGGGGTTCGAGTCCCTGATGGCGCACCATCACCCCTTGTCAGGCATTGCCACCCTTTCCAGTCTTCGGGAGCGCGTGCCTCAGCGCGGCCTCCAGCGCCAACGCCAGGCTGCGAGTCCACCGCCCGCCGCGACCGATCGGCTTCCTCAGACGGTGCGATGAAACCGGCGAGTGTCCGCCGAGGATCCGAACCGCACCACATGAGCCGACTTCGCATCGGGATCGCAGGCCATCGCTTCGACGGCTTCCTCCCAGGTCGGCAAGACCTCGCCGGTGCCTCCATCGATGTAGTCGCTGCCGTCCCGGACCGGAGGCCGGTGCACACAGACGGGTCGGCCGCAGCGCGGCCACCACACATGCACGTAGGTGGCCAATCACCCGGCGCAGCAGCCGCCGCTGAGATCGCCCCCACGGAGCGCCGCATGCAGATGCGGGCTGGTCGCTGCTGGGGTTCGATGGCGGCGAAGTACTAGGACAGGAGCGGCAGAGTCAGGAACATCGACGGCCGGTACCCATGGCCCTCCTACTCGTGAAGGTACGACCGATCGTGCGATCGTCAGCGGGCTCACGAGGAAGATCAACAGCATCATCTCGTCGCTTCGCCGACCGCACCCGTCGATCACTTTCCGCCTCACGATCAACGTCGCCATGATCATGGTCGGCTTGATCGAGCAGGCCCCGATCTTGTAGTTGATCTTAGTGACCGGCGACCATGACTTCTCCGGATCGGATCCAGCTTGCCCGGCTTCGGGCCCCGACCTCTGATCGATCGCAGGTAATCGCGGCAGCCAGCCGCGCTCAGCCGTGGTGACACCACCCGGCACGGTTGACGAGTCATGGGCACGACGCCAGCCGGTTCGGGCTTGCCAAGGGCCACGGGTGCACAGCACCGGCTGCCAAGACAAGCGATTCCTCGCAGCAACGGCCCTCGACGTCAAGCAGGACAAGGGAGCTGATCCAGTGTGCATTGGCCGCCGGGCAACGGTTCACCGCAATCACCACATCACCAGCACCAACCGGTGCCGCGGTCTAGCATGATGGCAGGGCTGTCGGGGGACAGGTTCGGGGGGATGATGATGGAAAAAGGCAATGCGGTGAGCCCTGCATCTGTCGTGACGGCGGCCCGGGATGTCGCCTCGACCGTGCAAGGGGCAAGGTCGGTCGCGACGGTGGTCGCCGATGTCAGTCTGGACACAGCCGGCACCTTGAAGGACAAGTTGATCGACAAGACGGCCGATGCCGCCTTGGATGAAGCGCGCGATCAGTTGCGGGAGCACCGCGCCAAGCAATCGGACAGTGCAGACGAGCCCGCTGCCGGACCTGACGTCGATCCTGATGATCACGACGACGCGAAGGCGTGATCGGGTCAGACGTACCGGAATCGAGCAGGAGTTCGCCGTACTGGGCACGGCGGGCCAGGTCGACTTCCAGCGATGGACCGGAGCGGGGCGGGTGCCCGGATGCCGGCTGGATGCCGGGGATCCGGGCGCTCACCGGCTCTCCTGGGGTGGGGTGATCACCGCCGATGATCGTGAGGCCGAAATCGCGACACCGCCTGAGCCTTTGCACCCCGGGTTCACGACCGAACTGATCACATCGCTGGGCCGATTACGGATGGAACTCGGGGACACGGTCGCCGGTTACCGCCTGGAGGGGGTCTCTACCCACCTGAATGTCGAGGTACCCGACCGGGCGGTGGCCGCCGTCGCCCACCGTTTCGCACTCCGGCACGCAGCGGCGATGATGCTGTTGCTCGACCGACGGGACTCTCCCGGCTTGCTGGTGCGGCCGCGCCGCAGCCGGCTCGAACTGGGTGGCGAGTATGCGACCGGCCGACAGCTGACCGGTGCCATGGTCTTCGCCGCCGCGGCGGCCGTGGAATGTCAACGACACCTCGGTCCTGGGTCGGGGGTCCGGCCCGTGCTCGAACCGGCCAGGGAACGATTCGGCTGGTACGTCGACCGGGGGGCGTTCGGCACCGATCTCTATCGTCACGGTCGGGCGGCCCGGATCGGGCCATACCGTGCGCAGGACCTGCTGGACCGCTCCTGGGAGAGGGTCCGCCGGCTCGCCGAGGACTGGGCGACCGACGCCGAGGTCGCCACTGTGGACGACCTGGTGACGGGTCGCCACCCGCTGCCGTGCGAGGAGCCGGACGCCGAGCAGGCGCCGGCGGTCGGACGACCCGACGCGGATGTCGACATGATCACCGAGCGCCACTGGGCGGAGCTGACCCTCCGCCCGATGCTGATCAGCTGGGACCACGCCGTCTGCCGCCTCTCGGACGGAGGGGACAGCCGGGTGGTAGCCCTGCCGTCGACCGCTCTGACCGAATTCCTGGCCGACTTCTCGTCGGGACGGTCGGCCGAGTGGTGTCGCCGCGTTCTGTGCAGCTCGACCTTCAAAACGTTGGCCAGCACCAGGGAGATCAAGTCGGGCGGAGTGTTCGACGACATACGGCCGGGTTTCTCCCTCAACCCGGCCGAGCGCGATCCTTTGACCGGGCGCCTGGGCGGGCCTGGATCCCCGTCCTCCAGGCAGCACAAACACGACTCTGCCGAGGAGCTTCGTCCGCGGCCGCAGTTGCCCCCGAGATGCGACGGTTCCGGCTTCGGATCCCGCAATCCCGCGGGAGGGCGCTCATCGCCGGGATCGCGGGAGCGATCACGCTGACGATGGGTGCCGCAACTGCGGCGCTGATTGTCCACAGTGCCCAGTCGCGCGAGGTATCCGGGACCACCACGACCTCAACCACTTCGCCGACGGCGACGTCCGCTCCCTCCAGCGAGTCCTCGACGTCGCCGTCAGGAAGTCCTGAACCTTCGGCGTCGACCGGTGTTTCAACCGCCGCTCCCCAGATATCGCGCGAGAAGGCGGAAGCGATTTCAGGAACATTCGCAGTGAGGATCAAGGTCGTCGACGGCAATCCCAATGTGCCCGCCGGTACGACCTTCCGTCGAACCGTGACACTCGCCAGCGACTGTTCCGGAGAGTCATGCACGCTGAGCCTTGACGGGTCACGGGCGACGTTCCGCGGCGGCGTGCTCCGGTTCTCCGGCTCGGTCATACAGGACTGCGTCAAGGGCGGCGGCAAGAGTCGGGTGAACTGGTCAATGACGCTACGCCCTCAGTGGGGCGGCGCCCCGGGCAGCCGACCCATCACCGGATTCGGGGCTACCGAACGCCTTACGGCACCGAACCCGAAAACCTGCGGTGCCGACACCGTTAACGACCCGATCGAGGAGATCTGGATCGGCGTCCGCAAATGACGAATTGCAGGGCGGAAGGTGTCGCCTCGCGACTCGATCCTCACAAACGTGAGCGGCGCTTTTCGACGCCCCAACCGGTGGGCCAGTAGAAGCAGACGTCGGCAAGTGCTGAGGCGCGCGCCTGATTCGTGCCGCAGGGCTACTACGGCTGCGTCATCGGACCTAAGCGCCGATAGGCGGAAATCTGGGGCCCAGCCCTGGCCCTATTACATCGATCCGAACTGCTGCATCCATGCCGCACAGCCCCGGCGGGCAGGAGTGCGGCCCAGCGGACTCACCCCTGCGACCGCAAGCCCGACAGACTAGCGATCAGAGCTGGTCTTGACCCGCACAACACAGACCGGCCCGAGTGAAGGATGGACGCAGGTCGGCAGCACTACCGCGTGGAGCGCTGATTGGGTCCTGGGTTGGCACCGTGAACTATCGCCGTCCAGATCCGGCGTTCCCGGCTCCTGAAGCTGGTTCCCGCCGACCAGACGGCGAAAATACTCACCGACCCGGGCCGACGTCGGCCTCGGGCGGCCCGAAGGCGTGCCCTGTCCGGACCAGCAGAGACGGGGGCCAGAGGAAACACGGCTCAGGTGGTGGCACCGGTTGTCGCTGAATGTGACGTCAGCCGTGCGGGCTCGGCCGATAGGTGAGTTCTCGGGTGCGACCGTCGAGTGTTCGGCTCTCGAGGAGTTCAAGATCGAAGTCGGCCGCGCCGAAGATCGACTCGGCACCGGTCGTGCCGCTGATCACCGGAAAGATCGTGATCTGTACGCGGTCGACCAAGCCAGCCGCCATCAGTGCCCGGTTCAAGGACACGCTGCCGTGAGAACGCAACCCACCTCGGACTCCTCCTTGAGCCGGGCGATGGTCTCGACAGCGTCCCCGCGAGCCACGGTGAGACCGCCCGGTCAGTCAACGGAGTCTTCGAGGGTTGTCGACACGACGGTTGCCGGCATGCTTCTCGTCCGGTCCGCTCCACGGATCATGGGGTTCGGCGCCGGGGCCCAACGCCAGAATCTCCCCGGAAGGTGGTGGCGCCGAAGATCATCCGCTGCGGCTCGTCGTACAGGGCGAGGCGACGCTGCAGGAACCTGCTGTGGCCTCCGCCGACTTTCTGCGCCGTACCGCATCGCCCGCAGTCGGAGGCTGCCTGTGGTTCGAAATGCAAAACGGTGGTATTGGAACCGTGGAAGCGAGGCGGAGCCGATTGAGCAAACAAGCAGGCAGGGCCGCGGCACGCAGCTGCGGGATGATCGCGGTGGGCCTTCCCGCGTTGCTGTTGGTGGTGGGCTGCGCGTCGGCGTCCAAACCAGATGTCCAGGAGACCGCCGAGAGGTTCCAGACCGCGGTACGCCAACACCAGGACGCGACAGCATGCTCGTTGCTGTCCGACGAGGCGCGAAGCTCGCTGGAGTCGGCCAGCGCCCGATCGTGCACTCAGGCACTGGGAGCGCTCCGGTTGTCGACCGAGAACCCGACCGCCATCGAGGTTTGGGGCGACAACGCGCAGGCACGGCTCCCCGACGGCGCGTTGTTCCTGGCGGAATTCTCCTCCGGATGGCGAATCATCGGCGCCGGATACACACCGCGGCCGGATCGGCCCTACTCCTGCGCGGTGCGGGGCTGAAATGCGCATCGTCTTCACCATCACCGTCGTCTTCATCGCCGCCGGCCTGGCATACATGATCATCATCGGGCTGCTGCAACGATGATCACCGCCACCACCCCGGCTCGCCGGCGGACAGTCGAGGAGACACGATGAAGAGGTTCATCGTGGAGAACAGCCTGAGCCTGTTCTTCGGCACGATCCTGATCTTGGCGTTGGCTGGTCAGGCCCTCACCGGACTGGCGGAGTTCAACCAGCAGCAACTCGCCGCCGGTCTCCAGCAGGAAAGCCTGGGCGGGTATCTGCTCAGTTCGGACTTCGCCGTCGACGTTGCCGAGAACTGGCAGTCGGAGTTCCTACAGTTCCTGCTCTATATCTATGCCACTGTCTGGCTGCTCCAGCGTGGGTCGAGTGAATCCAAGGAGCTCGACAGGACCGGTCCGGAATCCGACGAGGACCAGAAGGTCGGTCCGTACGCCACCGAGCGATCTCCTGCCTGGGCACGTGCTGGCGGCTGGCGACTGGCCATCTACTCCCGGTCGCTGATTTTGATCATGGGCACGATCTTCTTCTTGTCCTGGCTGGCGCAGTCCATCGCCGGGCGCGCGTCATTCAATGCCCAGCAACTGTCTCAGTACCAGGACCCCGTCAGCTGGCTGGAATATGTCGCGTCGTCGGACTTCTGGAACCGGACGCTGCAAAACTGGCAGTCCGAATTCCTCGCCGTGGCTTCAATGGCGGTCTTCGCCATCTATCTGCGTCAGCGCGGATCACCCGAGTCGAAGCCGGTCGGTGCACCCCACGACAGCACCGGTGTCGAAGGCTGAGCGGCCGGCAGGGACTTTGGACCCGTATTCCATAGTTCGCGCATGTGTTTCAGTGATTCCGCCTAGGCTCCCGTGCGATAGGTGAACGGTCCGGGACGACGACGTACGTCTCCGTATTGCGCATGGTTGTTTAGGAGGCGGTGGTGGGCTTTTACTTCAGGCTTGCTCCTGGTGTGAAGCTCCGGGTCACCAGCCGTGGTGTGCGTACCAGCGTGGGTCCACGATTGGCTCGAGTCCACTTCGGCGCCGGTGGAACAGGGATCTCCACGGGTGCCGGGCCGGTCAGCTACTACGCGGGTCTCTCACATCGCCGGCCTACCACGCTATACCGGAGTGCCACCACGGCGGTCAACGCTGCGCCGGCCCCGACGGCCACAGATCTCAAGCGGGCGGAGGCTGCGCGACTCGAGACCGAGTTCAGATCAATTGCCGGTCTGAACCAGGTCATCCTCCATCCGGCGCGACGGCCGATGGCGCCTCCTCCAACGCCGCAGGATTACGGAATACTGAGAACGGCACGACGCGCCGAGGCGAAGCGCAAGACATCGGTGTTCAATCCCTCCGCGAGGCAGCACGCACTCGGTCAAGCCGACGTTCTCGCCCAAAACGACTACGCGAAGGCAACGTCGGCGGCGGTGGAGCAGATGTACGCCCAACAGGCGGAACTGGATCGGTGGTGGGCGACCCTGGACGCTTGCGATCCTGAAACGGTGATCGGTACTCTCGCCGCAGCCTTCGAGGACAACGAGGCCTTCGCATCCGCGGTTGGGGTTCGAGGGACCGAGGTCTCGCTCGTCGTTGTCGTTCCGTCGCCGAATGCGGTTCCCGAACGCCATCCGACACTGACGGCAGCCGGCAATCTATCGCTGAGGAAGCTCTCCAAGACCGACAGGACGGCGGTCTACAAATCCCTGATCTGCGGTCACATCCTTCTGACTGTACGGGAAGCCTTTGCCGTCGTTCCTCGGCTGGCGGCGGCCCGCATCATCGCCGTGCGGATGGCTGAGACTGGTCCCGACCCGCGGATGCATCCGCTGCTTGCGGCAGCGTTCACCCGGACGGCGCTGGAGGCCGTCGACTGGCAGACCGCCGACGCCACAGCCACGATGAATGACTGCTCAGAAGAGTTGATCATTTCTGAGAAGGGCGCCGCGAAGGAGCTCCAACCCATCGATCTCCGCGCTGAGCCCGAACTCGCCCAAGCGCTCCAGTCCATCGATTTTGGCGACCTCGGGACTTCGGCCCCGCGCTTGTCCCCTCCTGAGCGACCACCGCTGCCCTAGCCACGACGTGCTCTGCGACGAAATTCCGCCTGTCGAAGGCAATATCAGCTACCGATCTTGAGCGAGTGATCATCTGTGACGAAACCGAATGGCGCCCCTCCCGGGTGGTATCCCGACCCCCTGGACCGACACCGCCAACGATACTGGGATGGGCAGCGGTGGACAGATCATGCACAGCCGGCGGGTGTCAATCCATCGCCGCTCGACCTCCGAGGCAGTAACGATCCGGTTCGAACCGTGCCGTGGTGGCAAACCTGGTGGGTCATCGTCCCTGCCCTCCTGGTCTGCCTACCGCTAGGTCTGATCGGCCTCTGGAAACGTCCAGGGCTGACGAAGACGCTGCGCTGGTGGACAACCGGCGGTGCCGCCGCGTTGCTAGCACTCGTCACCGTGCTGCCCGCCGCCGCCAGTCAGGACGCTGCAGCGCCGAGCAGTCCCCGGACCTCAGGCTCTGCCCAGACCGTGTCACCGGCCCCGCGGAGCGTGCCGTCTCCGACCCCGAGCTCCGCGCCGACTCCTACCCCGGCTCCTGCTCCGACTCCAACACCCACTCCTCAACCCAGCAGTGTGCTCGCCGCCGTGCCGAAGGTCGTCGGACTCACTCGTCCCGACGCCCGGGAACTGCTCACCCGAGATGGGCTGAAAATCGGCCGCGTCGAGAAGCGGCCATCGAGCCGAGCCCCAGGCACAGTCCTGCGGCAAAACATCAAGCCGGGAACCAGAGTGAAGCCTCATTCCGAGGTCACACTTGTCGTCGCAAGGCCATTTCCCCGAGTACCCAACGTTGTTGGACTGGACAAGACAACTGCTGTTCACCGAATCCGCTCGGCAGGCTTCAGGGTGGATACCAGCAGACAGACGACCACATCCGGTGCCGATCGTGTGGTACTGAGCCAGAGCCCGTCCGGCCACGCCAGGAAGCGGCCCGGGGGAACCGTGCATCTTGTTGTCTCGGACCTGCACGTGCACGCCGCGCCACCGGTGTCCAAGCCACCCACTCGACATCACACCTGCACAACGACCTCGTCCGGCAGTTGCATTCAAGGCGGCGAGTTCTGTCCCCAGGCGGATTACGGCTTGGCCGGTTACGACGCCGACGGTAGGCGTTACATCTGCACCGGAGACAACACGCACCCGCACTGGGAGTAGTTCGATGCGAAGCTGATCCGTGGGTCGGCCCGAAACTCCGGTCGGCGCGCATGGGACCTTGAGTCGGGGCTGATCGTGGTTCAGCCGCTAGCGTTGCGTTCATGCAGCGCTCGGGATCGGGGCTTTCGGGTTGTGTCGGTCCTCGGTGGCTGCAGCTGACTGTGGGCGTCCTGCTCGTGCTGCTGGGCGCGGTGTTGATCTTCAGACCGTTCGCGCCGCTGACGGTGCTGATCTTGCTGATGGCCGTCTCGTTGGCGGCGGCCGGTCTTGCCGAGCTGCTGCGTCGCGTCCCGAACGACGGTATTTCGCGGTACGCACAAGGTTTCGTGTTCCTGCTGGCTGCGGTGCTGGTCCTGGTCTGGCCCGGCGCAACGATCCGCGTCGTCGCCCTCGTGGTGGCTCTGGCTCTGCTCCTCGGCGGCCTGGCTGATCTTGCGGCCGCACGTACGGTCCGGGGAACTGCCCGGTTCAACGCTGTCGTCGGCGGTGGAGCATCGATCCTGGTCGGTCTGCTCGCCCTGACCTGGCCCGACGTCACAGTGCTGGTCGTCGCGGTCGTGTTCGGAGCGCGCATGATCATCGCTGGCGTACGGCAGGTGGCCGTCTTCGCCAACGGCGGTGACGTTGCGTTGTTCCGTCTGCGACCAGCGTCCACCAATCCGAGAGGTGGGCGGTTGCGTGTGACCGGCACCGTGTTGGGTGCCGCGCTGGCGCTGGTGCTGGTGGTGACCAGCATCGTGCTGCATCGCAGCGCTCCGTCCCCGGACGCGTTCTACGATCCACCCGCGTCGGTCCCGAAGAGTCCCGGCCGGCTGGTGCGCAGCGAACCCTACGTCAGCAACGAGATCCCGGCGAATGCGAGCGCTTGGCGCATCCTCTATACGACGACCCGTGACACCGGGCGACCGGCTGTGGCGAGCGGTCTGGTCATCGCACCCGACACCGCCCTGACCGCCGCCAGCTCTGCGGCGCAGCCAAGCAACGTCATCGCCTGGGCCCACGGAACCACAGGATTTGCGCCCGGCTGCGCGCCATCAGTGTTGCCCGATGGGCTCGCCGCGGGCGCCATGATGATCCAGCACGAGGTGATCAGCCGCGGATGGACCTTGGTCGCCACCGACTACCTCGGACTCGGCACGACCGGGCCACACCCGTACCTCATCGGCCAGGGCGAGGGCCGATCGGTGCTCGACGCGGTCCGAGCCGCCCATCAACTCCGCGGACTCTCGCTCACCCAGGACACCGTCGTGTGGGGACACTCCCAGGGCGGGCATGCCGCACTGTGCACCGGCACCCGCGCCCCCCCCTTCGCTCCCGACGTCACGGTCGCCGTCCTCGCGGCGATCGCGCCGGTGGCCGACCTGCCCGGCTTCTCCGACAAGCTCAGGACCATCACCGGCGGGGGCATGCTCTGCAGTATCG
>Ga0164243_10000369_pt1 | contig 89707 bp, 80 predicted proteins | sample OricompcompostOP_FD_108781 | JGI IMG/M metagenome (GOLD analysis project Ga0164243, IMG submission 108781) | Organic Plus compost microbial communities from Emeryville, California, USA - Original compost - Organic plus compost (OP) | ecosystem: Engineered > Solid waste > Mixed feedstock >... | reverse complement strand
TTGCGGCGTGCGCGATAAATCCTGATCGTGTGGGGCGGTCTTTGCCTCTTTTTATACAACTACCAAGCGAGGCGAAGATCGCCCCACACCGTGTCACCGCGACGGCAAATGCCCGGGCGGCGCATCGGCATGGCCGCAAGGGCATGGCTCTTTGAAATCGCTCAGAGCCAGCCCTGCAGTTCATGGCGCACGATGTGCTCGATCATGTCCATGCCGCCCGGCGTGTCGTTGAGGCAGGGGATATAGGCATATTGCTCGCCGCCGGCATGCATGAACTGCTCGCGGCCGGTAATGGCGATCTCTTCCAGCGTTTCGATGCAATCGGCGGCAAAGGCCGGCGCCAGGATCGCGACTTTCTTGATGCCCTTGCCCGGCAGTTCGGCCAGCGTCTCGTCGGTATAGGGCTGCAGCCATTCGGCACGCCCGAAGCGGCTCTGGAAGGTCACCATCAGCTTGCTTTCCGGCCAGCCGAGATGCTCGCGCACGCGGCGCGTCGTTTCCAGGCACTGGTAATAATAGGGATCGCCCGCGTCACGATAGCTGATCGGCATGCCGTGATAGGAGGTGATGACGGTATCGGGGGTGAAATCGAGATTGGCGACGCCTTGCTGGATCGAGCGCGCCAGCGTCTCGATATAGACCGGATCGTCGAAATAGGCCGGCATGGTGCGCACTGCCGGCTGCCAACGCATCTTCTTTAGGGCATCGAAAGCCTTGTCGTTGGCGGTGGCCGTGGTCGTCGCCGAATATTGCGGATAGAGCGGCACCAGCAGGATCCTGCGGCAGCCGGCCTTGCGCATGGCTTCGAGCCGCGATTCGGTCGAAGGGTTGCCGTAGCGCATGGCGAAATCGACCATGACCTCGTCGCCGCGCAGGCGTTCGGCCAGCCGCTCCGCCTGGTTGCGGGTGATGACCATCAGCGGGCTCTCATTGGTCCGCTTGTCCCAGATACGGTCGTAATTGGCGCCGCTCTTCTGCGGCCTGACGCTCAGGATGATGAGGTTGAGGATCGCCCACCAGACGACGGGATTGGTCTCGATGACGCGGCGGTCGGAGAGGAATTCCTTGAGGTAGCGCCGCACCGACCAATAGTCGGTGGCATCGGGCGTACCGAGATTGAGCAGCAGCACGCCGATGCGGGGCGGCTGCGCGAAGGGATGGTCCGGGGGGATTTGATCCGGCATGTAACACGCATGTTTGACTGATCGGTTGGCCCGCGCACCTTAACCGCCAAAAGGGCAGGCGCAAGGGTGCGTTGTGTCGCGCGGGGCTAAAGGCCGGAAACGAAGTCGGCGATCAGCTTCAGGTTGAGCCCGATGATGAGCACGGCGACGAGGCCGGTCAGCGCCGTCAGCCAGACGGGGGCGACGAGACCACCGAGCTTGGACTTCTGGGCGGTGAACCAGACGAGCGGCACGACGGCGAAGGGCAGTTGCAGGCTCAGGACGACCTGGCTGAAGATCAGCAGCTTGCCGGTCATGGCCTCGCCGAACCAGAGCGTCACCCCGATGGCGGGCACGATGGCGAAGAGCCGTGTCACCAGCCGCCGCGCCCAGGCCGCGAGGCGGATGTCGATGAAGCCTTCCATGACAATCTGGCCGGCCATGGTGGCGGTCACGGTGGAGTTGAGGCCGCAGCACAGGAGCGCCACGCCGAACAGGATCGGCGCGATGGAATGGCCGAGCAGCGGCAGCAGCAGTTCGTGCGCCGTGCCCAGTTCCTCGACATAGGTGCCGCTGGCATGGAAGGTCGCCGCCGCCAGGATGAGGATGGCGGCATTGATGCAGAGCGCCAGCATCAGCGCGACAGTGGAATCGAGGGTCGCAAATTTCAGCGCCTCGCGCTTTTGTGGCAGGCTGTCGCCATAGGCGCGGGTCTGCACGATGCCGGAATGCAGGTAAAGGTTATGCGGCATCACCGTCGCCCCGATGATGCCGAGGGCGAGATAGAGCATGTCGGGATTGGTGACGATCTCGGTGGTCGGCGCGAAGCCGCGGATCACCTGGCCCCAATCGGGATCGGCCATGGCGATCTGGACGAGGAAGCACACGGCGATGACGCCGAGTAGGGTGATGACGAAGGCCTCGATCCAGCGGAAGCCCTTGGTCTGCAGCCACAGGATCAGGAAGACGTCGAGCGCCGTGATCAGGATGCCGATTTCGAGCGGGATGCCGAAGATGAGGTTGAGGCCGATGGCGGTGCCGATGACCTCGGCGAGATCGGTGGCGATGATGGCCATTTCCGCCAATGCCCAGAGTGGCCAGGCGGCCCAGCGCGGAAAGGCATCGCGGCAGGCCTGCGCCAGGTCCTTGCCGGTGCCGATGGCGAGCCGGGCGCAGAGCGATTGCAGCAGGATCGCCATGATGTTGGAGAGCAGCGCCACGAAGAGCAGCGCATAGCCGAAGCGGCTGCCGCCGGCGAGCGAGGTCGCCCAGTTGCCGGGGTCCATGTAGCCGACGGCGACGAGATAGCCGGGGCCGACGAAGGAGAGGAACTTGCGCCAATTCGAGCCTTCGATCGCGACCGGTACGCTGCGGAAAACGTCCGACAGCGACGGTTGACTGCTCTCGCGCAGCCAGGCGCGGCGCTTTACGGGCTCTTCCGGCAGGGTTTCCAGATAATCGCTACGCATGGGCTCATCGGAACGCGGCGGAATTGCCGCTAATGCAAATCATTCGCAGTTATCGCGTACTTGCGAACCGTTTGCAAGTTGGCAAAACGCATGACGGTAAAGAAAGTTACATCGGGTCCTGGCGGAAAGCGGGCTGAAAAGCCGGGCAAAATCCGCTAGTGTTCGACAAAGACAGCAGGAGGGTTTCGATCATGCCGGGTAAAATCCGCATCGGCGTCGGCGGCTGGACGTATGAGCCGTGGCGCGGCACCTTCTTTCCCGAAAAGCTGGCGCAAAAGCGCGAGCTCGAATACGCATCGCAGCACCTGACGTCGATCGAGGTCAACGGCACCTATTACGGCACGCTGAAGCCCGACACCTTCGCCAAGTGGCACGACGAAACGCCGGACGATTTCGTGTTCTCGCTAAAGGGCACGCGCTTCATCACCAACCGGCGCGTGCTCTCGGAAGCGGGCGAGTCGCTCGAAAAGTTCCTCACCAGCGGCATCACGCGGCTGGGCAAGAAGCTCGGCCCGCTCAACTGGCAGTTCGCGCCGACCAAGAAATTCGACCCCGAGGATTTCGAAGGCTTCCTGAAGCTCTTGCCGAAGAGCCTCGAAGGCATTCCCCTCAAGCATGTGCTGGAAGTCCGGAACGACAGCTTCAAGGACCCGGATTTCATCGCCCTCGCCAAGCAATACGAGATGGCGATCGTGGTCTCGGCCGACAGCCACTACACGCAGATCGCCGATCTCACGGCGCCGTTCGTCTATGTGCGGGTGATGGGAACGAGCGAGGATGAAAAGCTCGGCTATTCCAAAAAGGCGCTCGACGACTGGGCGGGGCGCATCAAGACCTGGGCCGAAGGCAAGAGCCCAACGGGACTGGAAACCGTGACCGAGCAGAAGCCGGCAGCCACCGGGCGCGATGTCTATTTCTACGTGATCTCGGGCTTCAAGGAGCGCAATCCGCAGGCGGCGATGGCGCTGATCGAACGGGTCTAGAAGAAGCTGGCGGTAAAGAGTACGGCGCCGAAGGCAAAGACGATCAGCGCGCCGAAGAGTTCGAGCCACCACAAGACATCGGCGCCAATGCCGCTCTCGGCAGTGATGAGGCGGCGCGCCAGCCCCTTGGCGGTGATGGCGATGGTGGCGAGCAGCGCCACGGTCAGAGCCGTGCCCAACGCCATCAGGAAAACCGCGGCGATGCCGGCGGCGAGCAGGCCCTGGCTCAGCGCGAAGACCAAAACGACCAGCGCACCCGAACAGGGCCGCATGCCGACGGCCAGCACGACACCGAGCTGCTCGCGCCAATTGCCGCGGGCCTGAGCGGGCGTCACGGCGTGATGAACATGGTCATGCTCGTGATCGTGGTGGTGATCATGATCGCCATGATGATGCTCGTGCCGGTGCTGCTGGTAATCGACATGGGCGAGGGCGAGTTCGGTTGCCCGTTCCTCGGTGTAATCGGCTTCGCCGGCATGCAGATGCGCATGAGCCTGGCGGCGCAGGTTGGCACGCTTCTCGAGTTTCGGCCGAGGCCCATGGTGATGATGGCGATGGCCAAGCCCGAAGACGCGGCGGACGATCAGCCACAGGCCCAACAGCATGACGAGGCCGTAGGAGGCGGCGACGACCCATTCGGCGGCGGTGCTCATGGCCAGTGATGTCATGTTGAGGGCAAGCGCGGCGATGAGGATGAAGGCGACGGCGACGACGGCCTGCACGAAAGCGGCGGCAAAGCTCAGCCAGAGGCCGCGCCGGACGCGGGATTCGCTCGCCAGCATGTAGGCGCTGATCACCACCTTGCCGTGACCTGGGCCGGCGGCATGGACGATCCCGTAAACGAAGCTCAAGCCGCCGAGTACCCAGAAGGCGGCGTTGTCGGATTTGAGCCGGGCTAGCGCCGATGTTAGCATAGCGTAAAAGGCGCGCTGCGCGTCGGCGATCGCCTTGAACGGGCCGCTGTTGGGCAGGAAGCTCGTTTCGACCGGCGGGCCGCTGAAGGGCGCCGGCTTGATTGCCGCCACCTGGTTCACCGCTTCGAGCGCCGTGGCTGGCGGCGGCGGAGTTACAGTTGCGGCAGCGCCGCCCGTGCCGGGACAGTCGACGAGGATGGCGCCCTGCAGGCCGCGCACCGCCTTTTCGAGGTCGGGCGGCAACTTGGTGACATCGGCCGGCAGCGCATAGAGCGTATCGGCCAGAGCCGGGTCCATGTCCTTGGGCGGATCGAGCCGCACGGCGCAGCCGGACGGGGCATTTTCGAGCGTCACCGTCGAGGGATCGGCAAAGGAGATGGCGACGTAATATTCGGGATCGGTGATGCTGAGTTCGAGAGTCTTGCCGATGCGATAGGGCTGTTCGGGCGCGAGGCCGAAATCGAGCGTTACCCGCTTGCCGTCATAGGTGTAGGTGGCGCCGGGCAGGGCCTTGAACTTCAGGTTGACCGAGCCTTCGCCGGCAAAGGTGTAAAAGTCGTATTCCGACAGGCCCTGCAGGTTGTCGTCGGCCAGCGGCTGCATCTCCTCGACGCTGACGGTGCCGTCGTTGTTGGTGTCGAGCCCCTGGATGGCCCAGGAAGAATAAGCCTCGTCGAAAACCCACGTATTGTGGATTTCGCTGACAGCGCCGCTCGCATCGAAGACGATGCGGGCATGGGCATCGATGAAGATATGGGGATGGGCAAGGGCAGGGGTAACGAAAGCCAGCAGCGCAAGAAGGGCAATAACGACGCGCTCGCGCATGAATGCTGACCCCCGCTGTGCTGGAAACGCCCTAATGCACAGGATGCGTTTCGAACCATTTCACCAGGTGGTCGATCAGCGCCCGCACCTTGCCGGCAAGATGCCGGCGATGCGGGTAGACGGCCTGCAGCGTCTGGCCGCTCGGTACCCGGTCGGTGAGCACGGCGGTGAGTTGCCCCGCCGCGATCGCCGGTTCGGCGAGGTAGGACGGCAACATGGCAAAGCCAAGGCCGGCTGTAGCGGCCTGGCGTGCCGCCAGTGGAGAATTGCAGCGGACCGGGCCGGTGACATGGACCGAGACGGTCTTGCCGTCCTCGACGAACCGCCAGTTCGCCTGGCCTTGCAGGTTGATATCGACAATGCAGGGGCGGGTGCGCAGGTCGTCGGGCGTCTTGGGAGCGCCAACGCGCTTGATGAGATCAGGCGCGCCGACGACGACGACATGCATGTCGGCGATTTTGCGGGCGATCAGCGAGGAATCGGTCAAGGTCGAGATGCGCAAGGCAACATCGACGCCTTCCTCGACGAGATCGACATAGCGATCCTCGAGCCTCAGGTCGAGCGTCACCGCGGGATGATCGGCAAGAAAGGCGAAGATCGCTGGTGCCAGCGTCGATTCCCCGAAATTGCGCGGCGCCGAAACGCGCAACAGGCCGCGCGGCGCCGTCGTCTGGTCGGCAATCGAGGCGTCGAGATCGTCGAGTTGTTGCAGGAGCTGGCTGGCTTCGCGGTAATAGGCTTCACCCGCTTCGGTGAGGCTGAGCTTGCGGGTCGTGCGATTCATCAGCCGGACACCGAGGTAATCCTCAAGGTCGGTGACGTATTTCGAGAGCAGCGCCTTGGAGCGGCCGTGCTGGCGGGCGGCGGCGGAAAAGCCGCCGGCATCGAAAACCTGCACGAAAGCGCGGATGCGCGCCAGATCCTGCGTCATCGCCGTTTTCCGAAAGCTGCGGGATTGTTCATCAGGCAAGCCATAGCGTATTCGCCAAACCTGAACAATAACGGGCCTTGTGAGGCGGTGCCGGCCTTCCTACGATTTGCCACATCGGCAGTTAACGGTATGGCTGGCCACCATTCGACAGTTCAGCGGAGTTCGGACTATTTTCCCACCCATGTCCAAACCGAGTGCGCGTTCAACCCTTTACCGGCTGATCGAGGCCGGCCAGCTGGCCCACAAGGCGCTGCTGGTGCCGCTGCTCGAACGCGGCCTGGAGCCCGGCGACGATGCCGTGTTGTTCGTGCTCGGACGGGCCGGCACGACCGAGGCCGAGCTCGGCGCGGAACTGGGCCTCGAAGGCGAGGCGCTGGAGCGGCGGGGGGCCCGGCTCTGCGAGCGCGAACTGGTCGCCCGCCAGGCGGTGGGGCCGGAATTGCAGCCGGGCCTGGCGCTAACCGAACGCGGCGAGCGCATCAAGGACATCCTGGCCGGCAATTGGCAGGAGCTGGAAAATGCGCTCCTGGGCGAACTGAAGAAAAAGCAGCGCAAGCGCCTGGGCAATACGCTGAAGCGGTTCGTGGAGCTATTGCGGCTCTGAACCGCCAACCTCTCCCCGCCGGGGAGAGGTGGAAGCGATGAGACGAGCTTTACGCAGGCAGGTCGGTCTTGCCCATGAGGTCGAGGTCGATGGCGCGGGCGGCCTGGCGGCCTTCGCGGATGGCCCAGACGACCAGCGACTGGCCACGACGCATGTCGCCTGCCGCATAAACGCCCTTGACCGAGGTCTGGTAGCTGAACGTATCGGCAAACAGGTTGCCGCGCGTGTCGAGCTTGGCGCCGAGTTCGGCCAGCATGCCTTCATACACCGGATGGGCAAAGCCGATGGCGACAAGGACGAGATCGGCCTTGATGACAAATTCGGTGTCGGCAATCGGCTGGCGCTTGCGATCGACGCGGGCAACCTTGACACCGGTGACCTGACCCTTGGCATTGCCGACGATGGCGATGGTGCCGGCGGCGAATTCGCGGATGGCGCCTTCGGCTTGGCTGGACGAGGTGCGCATCTTCACCGGCCAGTTCGGCCAGTTGGTGAGCTTGTCTTCCATTTCCGGCGGCTGCGGGCGCACGTCGAGTTGCGTGACGGCGATAGCGCCCTGGCGGAAAGCGGTACCGATGCAGTCGGAGGCGGTATCGCCGCCACCGACGACGACGACATGCTTGCCGGCGGCAAGCAGCGGCTGCTCGTTGCCGATGTCCTCATTGCCGAGACGCCGGTTCTGCTGGACGAGATAGGGCATGGCGTAGTGCACGCCGGCAAGTTCGGTGCCCTCTGCATCGACATCGCGCGGATGCTCCGAGCCGCCGCAGAGCAGGACGGCATCGTGCGCCGCCTGCAGGTCGGAAAGCGGACGGGTAACGCCGATATTCTCGCCGTAATGGAAGGTGACCCCTTCGGCCTGCATCTGCTCGACGCGGAAGTCGATATGGTCCTTTTCCATCTTGAAGTCGGGAATGCCGTAGCGCAGCAGGCCGCCCGCCTTGGGTTCGCGCTCATAGACGTGGACGTCGTGGCCGGCGCGGGCCAGTTGCTGGGCCGCGGCCATGCCGGCGGGGCCGGAGCCGACGATGGCGACGGACTTGCCGGTTCTGGTCTTGGGCGGCTGCGGCTTGATCCAGCCGGAGCGGATGGCGCGGTCGGCGATCGATTGCTCGATCGTCTTGATGGCGACGGGCACGTCCTCGAGGTTGAGCGTACACGCTTCCTCGCAGGGGGCGGGGCAGATGCGGCCGGTGAATTCCGGGAAATTGTTGGTGGAATGCAGGTTCCGCGCCGCCTCTTCCCAATCGGAATGATAGACGAGGTCGTTCCAGTCCGGGATCTGGTTGTTGACCGGACAGCCGGTATCGCCGTGGCAATAGGGCACGCCGCAATCCATGCAGCGGGCGGCCTGATCGATGACCCGGCTTTCGCTCAGTGGGATGGTGAATTCGCCGAAATGGCGCACGCGATCGGAAGCCGGCTCGTAGCGCGGCTCTTCCCGTTCGATCTCAAGAAAGCCTGTAACCTTAGCCATTTAGCTTTCCCCTTATTCCGCAGCGGCGCTGACTTCAGCGCGCTTCTTTTCCATTTCGCGCATGGCGCGGCGATATTCGACCGGCATGACCTTCACGAATTTCGGGCGCATCTCGGCCCAGTTGTCGAGGATGACCTTGGCACGGGTCGAACCGGTATAGTGCAGGTGGTTGGCGATGAGCTGGTGCAGGCGCTCGTCGTCATGCCGCGTCATGTCGCCGGAAATATCGACCCTGCCGTGCCATTCGAGATCGCCACCGTGGTGGTGGATCTTGCGCATGAGGTTTTCTTCCTCTGGCACCGGTTCGAGATCGACCATTGCGAGGTTGCAGCGCGAGCGGAACGTGCCGTCCTCGTCGAGGACATAGGCGACGCCGCCCGACATGCCGGCCGCGAAGTTGCGGCCGGTCCTGCCGATGACGACAACGACACCACCGGTCATGTATTCGCAGCCATGATCGCCGGTACCCTCGACCACCGCCACGGCGCCGGAATTGCGGACGGCGAAGCGTTCGCCGGCGACGCCGCGGAAGTAGCACTCGCCGGCAATGGCGCCGTAGAGCACGGTGTTGCCGACGATGATCGAGCTTTCGGGTGCGAAGGCCGCACGTTCGGAGGGGTGCACGACGATGCGGCCGCCGGACAGGCCCTTGCCGACATAGTCGTTGGCATCGCCGACGAGATCGAAGGTGACGCCCGCCGCAAGGAAGGCGCCGAAGCTCTGGCCGGCCGTGCCGGTGAGCTTCACCGTGATCGTGTCTTCGGCGAGGCCTTCATGGCCGTAGACCTTGGCGACGGCGCCCGACAGCATGGCGCCGGCCGACCGATCGCGCGAGCGGATCGGCGTTTCGATGATGACGGGCGTGCGCTCGGCAAGGGCGGGCGCGGCCGCGGCGACGAGCTTGCGATCGAGCACGTCGGTCAGGTGATGATCCTGTGCCTCGGTGTGGAAGATCGCATCGCCGCCGATCGGCTCGGGCTTGTAGAAGAGCTTGGAGTAATCGAGCCCCTTGGCCTTCCAGTGGTTGAGCAGGCGCCGCTGGTCGAGCAGGTCCGACCGGCCGATGAGCTCGTCGAGCGTGCGGGCGCCGAGGGCGGCCATGAGCTGGCGCATCTCTTCGGCCACGAAGAAGAAGTAGTTGATGACGTGCTCGGGCGTGCCCTTGAAGCGCTTCCTGAGGACAGGGTCTTGCGTCGCAACACCGACCGGACAGGTGTTGAGATGGCACTTGCGCATCATCACGCAGCCGGCCGCGATCAAAGGCGCGGTCGAAAAACCGAACTCGTCGGCACCGAGCAGGGCGCCGATGAGGACGTCGCGGCCGGTCTTCAAACCACCATCGACCTGCAGCCGCACGCGCGAGCGCAGGCGGTTGAGGACGAGCGTCTGGTGGGTTTCGGCCAGGCCGATCTCCCACGGGCCGCCAGCATGCTTGAGGGAGGTCAAAGGCGAAGCGCCGGTGCCGCCGTCATAGCCGGAAATGGTGATGTGGTCGGCACGCGCCTTGGCAACGCCGGCAGCGACAGTACCGACGCCGACTTCCGAGACGAGCTTGACCGAGACGGCCGCTGCTTCGTTGACGTTCTTCAAATCGTAGATGAGCTGGGCCAGGTCCTCGATCGAATAGATGTCGTGGTGCGGCGGCGGCGAGATGAGGCCGACGCCCGGCGTCGAGTGCCGGGTCTTGGCGACGATCCAGTCGACCTTGTGGCCGGGAAGCTGACCACCTTCGCCGGGCTTGGCGCCCTGGGCGACCTTGATCTGCAGCATATCGGCGTTGACCAGGTATTCGGTGGTGACGCCGAACCGGCCCGAGGCCACCTGCTTGATGGCCGAGCGCAGCGGGTTCTGCGACCCGTCGTCGAGCGGCTTGTAGCGGTCGGGCTCTTCGCCGCCTTCGCCGGTGTTCGACTTGCCGCCGATGCGGTTCATGGCGATGGCGAGTGTCGTATGCGCCTCGCGGCTGATCGAGCCGAAGCTCATGGCGCCGGTGGAAAACCGCCTTACGATCTCGGCTGCCGGCTCGACCTCGTCGAGCGGCACTTCCGGCCCAAGCGGACGGATGTCGAAGAGCGTGCGGATCGCCATGAAGCGATTGTCGCCCTCGTTCACCGCCTTGGCGAAGGCATCGTAGCGGGCCTGCGCATCGCCATCGACGCCTTCGACACCCTGCATGCGCACGGCATGCTGGAGGTCGGCGACGATGTTGGGCGACCAGGCATGAGCCTCGCCGCGGATGCGGTACATATATTCGCCGCCGATATCGAGGGCGCGGCGCAGCACGGCGTCGTCGCCGAAGGCGAGGCGGTGGCGGCGCACGGTTTCCTCGGCGATCTCGGCAAGGCCGACGCCTTCGATCGTAGTGGCAGTGCCGAAGAAATAGCGCTGCACGAAATCGGACTTCAAACCGACGGCATCGAAGATCTGGGCGCCGCAATAGGACTGGTAGGTCGAAATGCCCATCTTGGACATGACCTTCAAAAGCCCCTTGCCGACCGACTTGATGTAGCGGTGGACAACCTCGTCGGCCGAAACCTCTTCGGGATAGTTGCCCTCGGCGTGCAGGGATTGCAGCGCCTCGAACGCGAGATAGGGGTTGATGGCTTCGGCACCGTAGCCGGCGAGCATGGCGAAGTGATGGATTTCGCGCGCTTCGCCGGTTTCGACGACGAGCCCGGTCGAGGTCCTGAGGCCCTTGCGGATCAGGTGGTGGTGTACGGCGGCGAGCGCGAGCAGCGTCGGGATATCCAGCCGGTCGCCGGCAATGAGCCGGTCGGACAGGATGATGATGTTGTATTCGCCGCGCACGGCCTGTTCGGCCGCCTGGCACAGCGCGTCGATCGCGGCCTCCATGCCGATGGCGCCCATATCTGCCGGATAGGTGATGTCCAGCGTCTTGGTCTTGAACTGGTTGGATTCGATGTCGCCGATGCCGCGGATCTTTTCCAGATCTTCGTTGGTGAGGATGGGCTGGCGCACTTCCAGGCGCTTCACCTTGGACAGGCCTTCAAGATCGAAGAGGTTGGGCCGGGGGCCGATGAAGGAGACGAGGCTCATCACCGATTCCTCGCGGATCGGGTCGATCGGCGGGTTGGTGACCTGGGCGAAGTTCTGCTTGAAATAGGTATAGATGAGCTTCGGCTTGCTGGAGAGTGCCGAAATGGGCGTATCGGTGCCCATCGAACCGACGGCCTCCTGGCCGGTGGTGGCCATTGGCTCCATCAGGAGCTTGAAGTCCTCCTGCGTATAGGCAAAGGCCTGAAGCCGATCGAGCAGGGCCGCGGTCGGCTCGGGCGCCTTGGCGGGCACGGGCGGCAGGTCCTCGAGGACGATCTGCGTACGCGCCAGCCAGTCGGCGTAGGGATTGGCGGTGGCGAGCGTCGACTTGATCTCGTCGTCGGAGATGATGCGGCCTTGTTCGAGGTCGATGAGCAGCATGCGGCCGGGCTGCAGGCGCCACTTTTCGACGATGTCTTCGTCGGGAATATCGAGCACGCCGGATTCGGAGGCGAGCACGACGTGGCCCCCCTTCGTCACCAGATAGCGGGCGGGCCGCAAACCATTGCGGTCAAGCGTCGCCACGACGTAGCGGCCGTCGGAGAGCGACATGGCAGCCGGGCCGTCCCACGGCTCCATCAACGAGGCGTGGTACTGGTAGAAGGCGCGGCGCTTTTCGTCCATCAGCGGATTGCCGGCCCAGGCTTCCGGGATCAGCATCATTGCGGCGTGCGGTAGCGGGTAGCCGCCACGCACGAGGAATTCGAGCGCGTTGTCGAAGCACGCGGTGTCGGACTGGCCCTCGTAGGAGATCGGCCAGATCTTGGAGATGTCGTCGCCGAAATAGCGCGAATGCACCGAAACCTGGCGCGCCGCCATCCAGTTGACGTTGCCCCGGATGGTGTTGATCTCACCGTTGTGGGTGGTCATGCGGTAAGGGTGCGCCAGCTTCCAGGACGGGAAGGTATTGGTGGAAAAGCGCTGGTGCACGAGCGCGAGGGCGCTTTCGAAAGCGGGATCGTTGAGGTCGGGATAAAAGGTCCCAAGCTGATAGGCGAGGAACATGCCCTTGTAGACCAGTGTGCGTGCCGACATGGAGACGACGTAAAAGCCGTTGTCGGCGTCGCTTTCGGGAACTTCCTGGTAGACCGAGTTGGAAATGACCTTGCGGGCGATGAAGAGCTTGCGCTCGAATTCATCGAGGGTGAGATCTTCGGGGCGGGCCACGATCATCTGCTCGATGATCGGCTGGGTGGCGATGACGCCCTCTGAGAGATGCGAATTGTCGGTGGGCACGACGCGTTCGCCGAGAAGCTCGAGGCCTTCGGCGGCGAGGCACCGGCGCATGGCGGCGGCGCAGCGGTCGCGCAAGGCGGTGTCGTTGGGATAAAAGATCATCACCACCGCATAGTGGTGCTTGGCCGGCAGCGGGAAGGGCAGGGCCTTCGCAAAGAAGGCGTGCGGGGTCTGGATGAGGATGCCGGCACCGTCGCCCATCAGCGGATCGGCACCGGTGGCGCCGCGATGTTCGAGGTTGCAGAGGATTTCGAGGCCCTTTTCGACGACCTCGTGGCTAGGCGTGTTCTTGATGTTGGCGATCATGCCGATGCCGCAGGCATCGCGTTCGCGGGTTGGATCGTAGAGGCCCTGCGCATCCGGGCGTCCGGTCTTGCGAATTGTGTGACCGTCTGTGCCTGGATGCGCCAACGCATGGTTCCCTAGAAATCTCATCTGCGTCTTCCTCGCTTTCTCCCCCTTAGAGCCGTTGCCGAATGGCGCCGGCTCACCGGGCTGATCCGTTGTCTCGCGCGCGTCCCCTAACGAGGGAACGGCACCGAATTCCTTTCCTGGCTGCGTATTCGCCCACACCTGTCCGCACGATCAACGCCGAAAAGTGTCGCCACTTTCCGGGACCATGCCGGGCCGAGTCGTACCGTGTACGTCCCGGGCGGTCAGCGCAACCCTATCTGATGAGGAGCGGCTCTGCATCCAAATGGCCGCTCGATTGGGGCCGAGGCCCCCGCCGCTCCGTTTCCGTTATCGACTAACGGTCCAGCCGGAACTGCGTGCAGCCGGGCCGGGGAGACCGGTCGGCCGCGGGAAACGGGGCTACCGTTTATGAACTTCCATGGTTTGCCCCTTTCCTATTGTGCCTGCCGCCTGGAGCGGTTTTTGCACGCTAATGGACAACAGTGCTGTCCTATCTCGATGAGATTTGCACATTTCGCGGTCGCCGGCAAGCGGCTCGTTCCACTTTTTTGCCGGGATCGCTCGGAGGGAGTAGGAAAAGCCCAACGCAGTATAGGAGATCACTGGCAGCACGGCGGCAAGGGTCGACTCTGTCGCCCGCAATTGCAATGCTCCTCCTTTGCAGCAGGACGCAAGGAGGGCGGAATGCAGCCCAGAATCGACAGCAATCTCGGTATCGGTGGCGAGCCGGACGCGTGGGTGCATTCGGCGTGCCTCCTGTGCTCGAATGGGTGCGGGCTCGACATCGCGGTCAAGGACGGCCGCATCGTCGGCGTGCGCGGGCAGGCAAACCATCCGGTCAATTTCGGCCATCTCGGCCCCAAGGGCGAGCACGCCTGGGTCGCCAACAATTCCAAGCGCCGCGGCACGGTGCCGATGATCCGCCGCCGGAAAGGCGAGCCGCTGCGCGAAGCGAGCTGGGCCGAGGCGATGGACTTCTTCGTCGAGCGCTTCCGGGACGCCTGGGCGCAGGGCCACAACAATCTTGCCTGCTACAATTCTGGCCAGTTGACCATCGAGGAACTCTATACGCTCGGCAAGCTGTGGCGCGGCGGCCTGCAATCGTCGAACATCGACGGCAACACGCGGTTGTGCACGGCGACTTCAGCGACCGGACTGATGGCGAATTTCGGCACGGACGGCCCGGTTGCTTCCTATGCCGATATCGATGCAGCCGACCTCATCTGCCTCTATGGCCATAACGTCGCGGAGGTGCAGACGGTATTGTGGGAGCGCATGCTGGCGGCAAAGCAGAAGAATGGCGGCCGCATCATCGTTGCCGATCCGCGCCGGACGCCGACCGTGCTGCAAGGCGCCGACCTGCATCTGAAATTACGGCCCGGCACCAATGTAGCGCTGATGAACGGCATAATCCACCTGCTGATCCGCAACGGCTGGGCCGACCGCGATTTCATCGACGAGCACACGGTGGGTTTTGCCGAGATGGAGGCGGTGGTACGCGACTACCCGCCGGAGCGCGTCGCCGAGATTTGCGACATTGCGCAAGCCGACCTCGAGACGGCGGCAGAATGGATCGGCACGACGCCACGCGTGGTTTCGACCGTGCTGCAGGGATTCTACCAGAGTGTCGAGGCGACGGCCGCGTCGTCGCTGGTCAATTCGGTGCATCTCATCACCGGCGCCATCGGCAAACCCGGTGCCGGGCCGCTGCTGATGGCAGGACAGCCTTCGGCCATGTGCAATCGTGAGTCGGGCGCCGGCGGTTCCTATCCGGCCTATCGTAATCCGCATAATGAAAAGCAGATGCGCGATCTCGCAGCGCTCTGGAACCTCGATTTCGATACGTTCCGGCGCGAACTCCCCAACGACATCCTGTCGATGATGGAAGCAGCCGAGCGCGGCGAGATCGAATTCATGTGGGTGATCGGCACCAATCCGCTGGTCAGCCTGCCCGACCAGAACCGCTCGGAGCGGATTTTGAAAAAGCTGTTCCTGGTGGTGCAGGACCCGTTCATCGACACCGAGACGGCCGATCTCGCCGACATCTACCTGCCGGCGGCGATGTGGGGTGAAAAGACCGGGTGCATCACCAATGCCGATCGCAGCGTCAACCTGCTGCTGAAGGCCGTCGAGCCACCCGGCGAGGCACGCAGCGATTTCGATATCGTCGTCGAGGTGGCCAAGCGCCTGGGGTTCACGGATCGTGACGGCGCACCGCTGATCGGGTTTGCCGAACCGAAAGACGCCTTCGAGGAATGGCGCAAGGTTTCAAAGGGCCGCCCCTGCGACTATTCCGGCATGAGCTATGACCTGATCCTCGAAATGGGGGCGGTGCGCTGGCCGTGCAACGAGGCTCATCCGCGCGGCAGCGAGCGGCTGTACGAGGATCTCGATTTCTGGACGGGGATCGACGATTGCGAGACCTATGGCGCGGACTTCATTACCGGGGCGGCCAATACGCGTGGCGATTACGAACGCATCGACCCAAAGGGCAAGGCCTTCCTCAGACCGGTGCAATGGCGCCGGCTGCCCAATCCCGTTTCCGAGGACTATCCGTTCCTCCTGATCACCGGCCGTGTCGTCTATCACTTCCACACGCGTACCAAGACGGCGCGCTCGGACGTGCTCAACCGGCATGCACCGCACCCTTATATCGAAATCCACCCCGAAGATGCGGCGCGGCTCGGCATCGGGCTCGGCGACATCGTCGAGATCACCTCGCCGCATGGCAGGTGGGAGGGGGTGGCGATGGTGGTCGATACGGTGCGGCCTGGAGAAGTGTTCGTGCCGTTCCATTACGGACGCGGTGCACAATCGGCCAACCAGCACACCTGGTACGCGCGCGATCCGATCAGCCACCAGCCGCAGCTCAAGTCCTCGCCCGTTGCAGTGCAGCGTCTGGGTTTCGGCCAGCCGGAGCCGTGGCTGTTGGAGCGGTTGGCCGAGCTCAATGGCGAGATCACGGAGCCGTTCGCAGCCCGGACGTTCGGGAATACGGTCAATGATCCCGTCGCGTCCGGGCCGTGAGGCAAGGCGTTATTCCAGGTGTGACTTGATGAACCAGAGGTCCTTGTCGAGTTCGCGCGAATAGGCGGTGAAGATGTCGGCGGTATCGGCATCGCCAGCATCCTGGGCCGTATCTATCGCTTCGCGGGCGGTCTTGGCCCCGGCGGCGTAGCGTTCGGCGAGCGCCTGCAAGTGATCGGTCACCTTGCGGATATCGGTGGGATAGGCGGGCAGGGACGTGGCCTTGTTGACCACCTGCACGGTGCCCAGCGCAATGCCGTCGAGCTGGGCGACGCGCTCGGCGATGATGTCGACATGGATGTCGAGCTGGGTGCGGAAGAGATCGAGCATTTCATGGACGGCGATGAACTGGATGCCCTTGAGGTTCCAGTGCGCCTGCTTGGTCAGCAGCGCCAGGTCGATGGCTTCGGCGAGCCGCGCGTTGAGAAGGTCAACCATGGCCGACTTGGTATTTGATTTGAGATCGATGGAAGGGGTTTTCATCTGGAATTCCTTTGACGCTGGGGCGAGCCGGACGCCCGCCTGAATCGGTAGCAAAACCCCGGCCGGCCCCAACGGTTCCGGCAAGCGAGCAGCAAAAAGGCGCGGACCCGAAGGTCCGCGCCCGTTCGTCAGACGAGGGAGATATCTGGACTGGAAGTCCGATTAGTTGACCGTCTGGTCCTCGATGGTCTTGGCAGCGCCATTGATAGCGATCTGGCGCGGCTTCTTGCTCTCGGGCAGTTCGCGCTTAAGATCGACATGGAGCAGGCCGTTCTCGAGGGTGGCGCCGGTTACCTCGACATATTCGGCAAGCTGGAAGCGCAGCTCGAAAGCGCGCTCGGCAATGCCGCGATGGAGGAATTCACGGGCCTTGTCACCGGTTTCGGCGGGTTTGGCACCCTTGATCGTCAGGCTGTTCTCTTTGCTCTCGATGGCGATGTCGCCCTGAGAAAAGCCCGCGACGGCGATGGAGACGCGATAGGCATCTTCGCCGAGACGCTCGATATTATAGGGAGGATAGGTCTTGGCTTCCTGCCCGACGAGCTGGTCGAGGCGCGAAAAGACGCGGTCGAAACCGACGGTGGAACGATAGAAGGGAGTGAAATCATAGGCTTGCATGGCACATTCTCCGTTGAGCAACGTGATTTTCAACCAGCTCACAGGGGTTCCCTCTCTGAGGCGAAATCCCGTCCGGCGCTGGCCGGCCCCCGGGACGTCCCGGCGGGCAACTTTGATTTAGGTGTCGGTGCGCGGCGTTCAAGCCCCCGCGAAGATGAACGCCAGATGAACAAGCGTTTCGGGTGATGTTCAGTTGCGGGGCGCTACAAGGGAGACATTGCAGCGCCTGCTGCATGCCGACGTCACCGTCATCCGCCCCCCGCACGGCGGCGTCGAGAAAAAGGAAAGCCAGCGTTGCCAGCCAGGGACGCTGGTTTTTCTTTTGGCCAGGCCCTAAGCAAGAGGGCACCAAGAGGGGCAGCCTATGAATGCAATCGTCGATCCCACCGGCCCGCAACTGGCGGTGGTCGAAACCAATCGCGTGCCTGAGGGCGCGCGCGTCGGCACGTTCATGACCGAGGACAAGGTGTGCCTGCGCTACGGCCTTTGGCCGAAAACGCAAGGACCGATGCGCGGTACGGTGTGCCTGTTGCAGGGGCGGACCGAGTTCATCGAGAAATATTTCGAGACCATCGCCGATTTCCAGAGGCGGGGCTTTGCCGTTGCGACCTTCGACTGGCGCGGACAGGGCGGCTCGGAGCGGCTGATCAATTCGCGGCTCGGCTATGTCGACCAGTTTGACGATTACTGGCTGGACCTCAAGAGTTTCCACGGCGAGATCCTGCTACCGGATTGCCCGCCGCCGTTCTACCTCGTTGCCCATTCGATGGGCGGGCTGGTGGCGCTCAATGCTGCCATCCGCGACCGGTTGATGTTCGACCGCATGCTGCTGAGCGCACCGATGGTGGGCCTCGACAACCTGCCGCTGAGCGCCAGGGGCGTGGCGCGGGTCGGCGACATATTGAGTTTTCTGGGGCTGGGGCGGCTGCCGATCTCGCGGCGCGGCGACAGGCTGCCCTCGGAAACACGGTTTCCCGGCAATCCGCTGACCTCGGACTTCACCCGCTACATGCGCAGCGTTGCGGTGCTGAACGCGCGGCCCGACCTGGCGGTAGGAGCGCCGACGGTACGGTGGCTGGCGGCGGCGACGCGAGCCATGGCTACGGCCGCGACAGACGCCTTTCCGGGGGCAGTGAAAATCCCCGTTCTGATGCTCGCGGCAGCACGCGACGAAGTGGTTTCTACCACCGCAATCGAGCAATTGGGCGTGCGCATGCGCACCGGCAGCCACCTCGTTATTGCTTCGGCGCGGCACGAATTGTTGATGGAAAACGACGCCATACGCGGGCAGGTGCTGGCGGCGTTCGATGCGTTCATCACCGAACAGACGGGGCTGTAGAGCCAGGACTTGTGCCTTTTGCGGCTGCCGCTAGGATGCGGCCGGTCAAAGGGAGAGGCCTATGAGCATCGAGTTCCTGATCACAACGCTCGTCGTGGTGGTCTCGCCGGGCGCCGGCGTGCTTTATACGCTCGGCGCGGGGCTGACGCGCGGAGCCAAAGCCAGCGTCGTTGCGGCTTTCGGCTGCACGCTCGGAATCGTGCCGCATATGGCGGCGGCCATCACCGGCCTTGCGGCGCTGCTCTATGCGAGTGCGCTGGCCTTCAGCATCATCAAGTATCTCGGCGTCGCTTACCTGCTCTACATGGCATGGATGACGCTGAAGGAAACCGGGGCGCTGAAGGTCGAAACGGATGCAGCGCCGAAATCGAACCGGCAGGTGATCGTTTCAGCGATTCTCATCAACATTCTCAACCCCAAGCTCTCGATCTTCTTTTTCGCCTTCCTGCCGCAGTTCGTGCCGAGCAACGATCCCAATGCACTGCCGCTGATGCTGGAATTGAGCCTCGTGTTCATGGCGGTGACCTTCGCTGTGTTCGTCCTCTATGGCGTGTTTGCCGCGGCGATCCGCGCGCATGTGATCTCGCGGCCGCAGATCATGACGTGGATGCGGCGCAGTTTTGCGGCGTGTTTCGCGTTGCTCGGCGCCAAACTGGCGCTGATCGAGCGCTAGAAAGGGCGTTAGTGCCGCTTGAAATACTGGATTTCGCGTTCGTGCTTCTCAGCCGCTTCGCGGGTGTCGAAGGTGCCGAGATTGCGGCGCTTGCCGGTATCGGGATCGGTCTTTCGTGAATAGAGCCGGTACTGGCCGGATTTGAGCTTGCGGATCATGGGCGTTCTCCTTTGAGGGGAGTAACGACGGCTCTCCGGCACCGTTCCCCCGATCAGGCTGCGGCGATCACCCGCATGACTTCGGCGTGCAGTTCGGGCGTCGCGGCGGCGATGCAATTGCCACCCTCTTCTGGCGGGCCACCGGTCCAAGTGGTGACGATGCCGCCGGCATTGGTGATGATCGGCACGAGCGGGGCGATATCGACATTCTTCAGCCGAGCCTCGACGACGAGATCGATATGGCCGGCGGCGAGCAGGCAATAGGCATAGCAATCGAGCCCGAAGCGCAGCATCCGCGCTCTTTCGCTGACGGCATTCCAGGCGGCGATAGTCTCGGGTTCGCAAAACATTTCCGGCGTGGTGGCCGAGAGCTTGGCTTCGGCCAACCGCGTCACGCTGCTTGTGCGCAGCACCTGGCTTTCGCCGTTGCGCAGGTAGCGCGTTTCGCCGGGCAGGCCGATATAGGTCTCGCCGATGAAGGGCTGGGCCATGAGCCCGGCCCGCGCCACGCCGCCAACGGTAAAGCCGACGAGCGTACCCCAGACCGGAACGCCGGCGATGAAGGCGCGGGTGCCGTCGATGGGATCGATGATCCACTGGCAGGCATGGTCGCTTTGCCGCGGCGCCCATTCCTCGCCGACGATGCCGTGATCCGGGAAGCGCTCCGCGATGAGGTCGCGGATGGCGCGCTCGGCTTCACGGTCGGCGGCAGTCACCGGATCAAAACCGACGTCCCATTTGTTGTCGACGGCGAGTTCGGTGCGAAAGCGCGGCAGCGTTTCACGCGCAGCAATGGCGGCGGCATCGATGAGGGTGGTGCGGATCGCCCCGGGCGCAATGCCGTCGAGCAGGGCGGCGGGGTCGGATGCGGCCATGACCATAAAAAATTCCTCGATGGGATCAAGGGTGGCTTATGCCCTAGGCGGAATGAAGAGCGGAGACCACGGGTGAATCATTTTTGCAACAATCGGGTGTCAACGCCTGTTGAACACGGCACCCTCACTTGATCAACGGTGCAAATCGGTTCACCTCAGGAGTGCATGATGGGTGGGCGGCTATTTTTTCGAAGCGGCTTTCGTGCCGTTTCCGCAGCCGCCCTCGTTTCCTCCCTTGACTCGGGCCGCCACCGGCGGCCCATCTCTTTTCACGGAAAACGGTAAAAGCCTTATTCGGCTGCTTCCTGATCGACATCGGGCAGGGCGCTGCGCAGGCCTGCAATGTCCATGCCGATCAGCGCAAAGATCAGGCGCTCGACGAGCTCGCGCACGGCATCGAAATTCTCGCCGCGATCAAGGGTAACCTCGTTCATGTAGAGGTGCCGACTGATTTCGATCTGCAGGGCATGCACGCCATATTGCGGCCGGCCATAGGTGCGGGTGGCATAGCCGCCGGCATAGGGACGGTTGCGCGTGACCTTGAGTCCGGCGCTGGTGAAGACGGTTTCGACGAGATCGATGATGGCCGGGGCGCAGGTGGTGCCGTAGCGGTCGCCGAGCACGATATCGGGCGCGGCCCTGTCGCCCGAGCGCGACAGGCGCGGCATGGAATGGCAATCGATGAGGACGGCGATGCCAAACTGCACTGAGGTTTGGCTGATGAGGCGCTGGAGCGTCGCGTGGTAGGGCTGGTAGATGCCTTCGATGCGGGTAAAAGCATCGTCGAGCGTCAACGGTTCGCGATAGATCGGCTTGTTTTCGGCAACGACACGGGCCAGCGTGCCAAGGCCTGCGGCAACGCGCGGTGAACTGGTGTTGAAGCGATCCGACAGCGGTTCGGCGAACATCTGCGGATCGAGTTCCCACGGCTCGCGATTGACGTCGAGATAGGCGCGGGGGAAATGCGCACGCAGCAGCGGACAACCAAGATGCGGGGCGCGGCCGAACAATTCATCGACATAGGCATCCTCGGACTGGCGGATCGACAAGTGATCCAGCCGCGTCATGGCGAGGAAGCGATCGGGATAGATACGGCCGGAATGACCGGAATTGAAAACCAGGGGCGCCGTGACGCGACGCGGACGGATGGTTTCGAAGGCTGGCTTGTCCCAATAGTCGGACTGCACCGCTGGCTCCTCCACTACGGGCGAAATTGACCCGATTTGCCCCAATACTGTGCGCCGAGGCTTGCCCAATGTCCAGAGCGGCACATGGGGAACCGCCGTGAAGCTGCTGCAATGGCGTAAAGAATCGGACACGGGGATTTGCGAGGGATAGGCGGGTGCCAGTCTGTCCGTCGCGATTTGCGAAGCGCACAACTTGCATTAAAGATGATCGGTACGAATCGCCGTGCGGCCGGAACAGTGGCCTCTCCTTTCCGGAGGCGCTTTAGGGGAATGCGATGAAGCGGATTTTGCTCGCGGAAGACGACAACGACATGCGCCAGTTCCTGACGCGGGCCCTGAAGAATGCCGGTTACGAGGTGGTTTCGTTCGACAATGGACGGTCTGCCTATGAACGGCTGCGCGAGGAACCGTTCTCGCTGCTGCTTTCCGACATTGTAATGCCGGAGATGGATGGGATCGAGCTGGCGCGGCGCGCCACCGAACTCGATCCCGACCTCAAGGTCATGTTCATCACCGGTTTTGCCGCCGTGGCGCTCAACCCCGACAGCGATGCGCCGCGCGATGCTTCGGTGCTTTCCAAGCCGTTCCACCTGCGCGACCTGGTCAACGAAGTGGAGCGGCTGCTGGCCGCCTGAGGCGGTGCAAACAAGGCTGCCTGGAGAAGCAGGATTGCCCCTTGACCCCGAAAGGGGTTTTATGGTCTATCCGCGCGGCGGACGGCTCAGCCGGGTCCCCGCAAACGAGAGATGGGCGTATAGCTCAGCGGGAGAGCACTACGTTGACATCGTAGGGGTCACTGGTTCGATCCCAGTTACGCCCACCATTTCTCGCCTTTTTCGCCGCACTGGCGTGCGGGTGCGTAGCTCAGCGGGAGAGCACTGCCTTCACACGGCAGGGGTCACAGGTTCAATCCCTGTCGCACCCACCAGTGGTTTCAACGATCTAGCTGATTGCACGACAGAGGATTTCGCCCTGTCGTGGCTTTCTCATCAAACGCTTGGCTCAGATGCGGCCGAATTCGGCGAGCAATTGTTCGATCGTCTTGCCCTTGGCGACTTCGATGCGGGTTGCCTGTTCGCGGGCGGCTTGTTCGCGGGCAAGCTCGAGGACTTCTTCGGCGCGCGCGAGCGGCACGACGGTGACGCCGATCGTATCGGCGATGATGAAATCACCCGGCGAGACCGGCGTGCCGCCGCAACTGATCGGCACGTTGAGCGAGAGTTCCTCCTTGCGGCCGGAGAACATGGTGTGGGTGCCGCGCGCGACGATGCCCCGCACCCAGATCGGCCAGCCGATGTCCTCGAGTTCATCAATGTCGCGGCCGGCACCGTCGATGACCATGCCACGGATACCGCGGTTCTTTGCAAGGCCGCCCATGAGGCCGCCGCACACGGAAACTTCGGTGTCACCGCCGGCATCGACGACGATGATGTCGCCTTCCTGCCCGATCTCGACCGCTTTCAGCGGGTCGACCAGGTCGCCCTTGGAGAGCTGGACGGTGAGGGCCTGCCCTACCGCCTTGGCGCGGAAGGCCGGTTTGATCGACGAATGCATGACCCCGGTGCGGTACATGACGTCGGCGAAGACGCAGGAGGCTGAATAGGCCTGCGCCACCTCGGTGAAGCCGGCGAGCAGGTCGGGCCGGCGCTCGAAATCGTAATGAACCTTAAGCATCAGGTACTCCAAAAGCTGCGGGCGGCAATGCCCGGACTGTCAAGATCGCCGGCAATCAGCGGCGAGTGATGGCACCGACGGCATCGAGCTTTTCGTCGCTCATATAGCCGTAGCGATTGATCCAGATACCGTGGTTGCCGGCGTCCCACGCGGCTTCGAGGCGGGCGGCCATGTCGGCGAGCGGGCCGTAGCCGTGGGCGAAGGCGAAGACCGGGCAGTCGCCGGCGGCGGCCTGCGCCTCGTGCACCTTGCGTATGAGTTGCTCGCGGCCAACGGGATGGGCTTCGTCGGGTTCGGGATAGCGCAGGTCTTCGATGCCGGACGGCGCCTGCCCGCCGGTGTCGCAGAGCGCGACGAGCAGGCGGGCGAGCTTTTCTCCGTCGAGGCCCGGATTGGCGGCGGCGAGCTGGTTGGCGTAAAAGCGCAGCATCATCGGCCAGTGCATGGTGTAGAGCTTGCTGCCGATGCCGTCGCTGTGCCGGGCGGCGCGCGCATAATCGAAGCCGGAGACGCGGTTCCACGGCGGCGGAAACGCCTGCGGCACGAGGGCCAAGGACTTCGGCAGGCTGGCGCGCACGTCCTTGAGGAAATCCTCGACGATATCGGCCTTGAGCGCGGCCAGGTCGCTGAGCCCCGGATAGTTTTGCAGGCGGGAAAGATCGAGGTCGGCTTCGCCGAGGCCGCCGAGCAGGTAGTCGCGGGCCGCCTGCGCGTCGGTGCGCATGCGCTCCACGTCGTAGCCCGCCTGCCTGGCGAAACGCATGGCGTGGGCGGAGAAATCGAGGAAGGCGGAGTCGATCGTGTAGGGCGGATATTCCGGCCAGTCGATGCGGAAGCCGTCGATCTGCGGGTAGGCGCGGGCGAGGTCAGCGAGCAGCGCCTTGAGATAGGCGCGCACGTGCGGGCTGGCGAGGCTGCCGTTCTTATCCACCCTGCCCTGCGCCTGCGTACCGTCGGGGAGCAGCGGCTGGTCGTCGGCGATGATGGAGCCGAACTGCACGCGATAGCCCGGCGGAATGGCGGCCTGCACCTGCAAATAGACCTGCATGCCGCGCGCCTTGGCGGCGGCGATGAAGCGCCCGACCACCGCGCCGTCGCTGCGCGTCAGGTCGTCGGGCGCGGCCGGCTGGTAGCGCAAGCCTCGATAGAGGTCCTGTTGTGGGGCGTAGCTTGGCGCGGTTCGGCAGAAGATTTCGCGCTTGCCCCACAGCGGGCGGTCGAGCAGGCGCACCTTGCCGGCGCCGGCATCGGCCGGCGGCTCGCGCGATCCGGTCGCCGCATCAGCGGGCGCCATGACGTAGGGTGAGGTTGCGATGGCGTTGACGCCGGCGCGGCGCTGCAAATTGTCCAGCACCGCCTCGACACCTTCGACCTGCGCCCATTCCGGCAGGACCGTCATGCCGACGACGCGCGAACCCGCCATCAGCGGTCGGCCAGGTCGCGGACCCGGTCCTCGTTGATGTCGACGCCGAGGCCCGGGCTGTCATCCGGGACGAAATAGCCATCGGTGACATTGGGATAACGGTCGGCGTATTGGGCCTTGAGCTTGTGGGCATGGTGGCCGTGCTCCATGATCTGCAAGCGGGGCGAGGCCATGGAGACATGGATGCCGGCGGCAATCGCCAGGATGCAGCCGGCGCCGACATGCGGCGCCATCGGCAGGTTGTGGAGGTCGCACAACATGGCGATGCGCTTGCCCTCGGAAATGCCGGTGCGACCGATATCGGGCATAGGCACGTCGATGGCACGCTTTTCGAGCCACGGCTTCCATTCATAGGAGGTGCGCAGCCACTCGCCACTCGCCACCTGCATGTCGAGCGCCCGGGCGACTTCGGCATGGCCATCGGGATCTTCCGGGGCGACCGGCGATTCGAGCCAGCGCACGCCAAGCGCCTCAAGACCGCGGCCAAGCTGGATAGCCTCGGAGACGTCGCGGGTGGTGTGGACATCGACCATGAGGTCGATATCGGGACCGACGCGGTTGCGCACGGCCGACACAATGGCAAGGATTTCCGGGTTGGGGAGGCGGATGTGAAGCTTGAGTGCCTTGTAGCCGAGCCCGACCATCTCGTCGGCCTGGTCGGACATGCGCTTGGGGTCCGTGCCGCCGAAGCCGGAATAGACCTTGACCCTGTCGCGATAGGCGCCGCCGAGCAGCTTGTAGACGGGCTTGTTCAACGCCTTGCCGACGATGTCCCACAGGGCCTGATCGACGCCCGAGAGCGCATCGACATAAAAGCCGGTGCCGTGGCCGCGCTCGCGCATGGCCGAATAGGTGCGGTACCAGAGATATTCCACGTCATGGGGATCGTGGCCCATGATGACGGTCTTGCAGATATCCTCCACGATGGTCTTCGTCGTCTGGCGCGCCACCGGCGAGAAGGCCTCGCCCCAGCCGACGATGCCGGTATCGGTCTCGATGCGCACGAGACAGGTCTCGACGTGCTTGGGATAAATCGAGGTCCAGCTATCGCGGGCGATGATGTAGTCGCCGAAATCGTTGACGTTCTGGTGCTCGTAGCGGTTTTCGGAGAACTTGTCCTCGCGCTTCAGCTTGATGGCGAAGGCTTCGACCCTGGAAATCTTCATTCGACTGCTGTCTTTCTGGCGGAGTTGACGGTGTTCAATAGGGGCCGATGCGCGACGAGCCCGGATCGATGGCGGCGATTGCCGCATCGAAGCTTTGCTGCATGAGCTCAGCCTTGATGTTCTGGTGGGTCGGATCGTCCCAGAGGTTGCGGTGTTCCCACGGATCCTGATCGAGATCGAACAGTTCGCCCAGGTCGTGGCCGTGATAGACGACGAGCTTGTAGCGCCGGTTGCGCCACATCGTGGCTCGGCTGGCATCGGGCAGATCGAGCGCATCGATATATTCGCAGCGCACGCCGTCGCGGTGTTCGCGCGTCCGGCCTGCGAGGATTGCCATAAGGCTCCGCCCCAGCGTGTAACCGGGTACGGGCAGGCCGGCGAGTTCGAGCAGCGTTGGCGCCTTGTCCGTCAATTCCACCAGCGCATCGCTGAGTTGACCAGCCTCGATATGGCCGGGCCAGCGGAAGATCAGCGGCACCCGGACCAGCCCCTCGTAGAAGCGACAGCCTTTCTGGATCAGGCCGTGATCGCCGAGGGTTTCGCCGTGGTCCGAGGTGAAGATGACGATGGTGTCGTCCCTGAGGCCGAGCGCGTCGAGGCGGGCCAGCACGCGCCCAAGCTGATCGTCGATCAGCTTGATCATGGCGTAGTAGGCTGCCTGCAAGGTCTTGGCGTCGCGCTCTCCAACGGAGCGCCCGGCAGGATCACTTTCGCCTGGCTTCAGGCTTGCCGGCAGGATCGGGTGGTTGATGTCCAGGTCGTCGGGATGGCGCGGCTGCGATTGGAAATCGATAGCGGCCAGTTTTTCCTGCGCGGCGATGTCGCTTTCCTCGAAATGCGGCCCCGGCATCTGTGCCGGATCGAACATCGCGCGGTACTCGGCAGGCGGATTGAAGGGCGGGTGCGGATCGTAGACGTTGACCGTCAACAGCCATGGCTGCTCGCGATTGGCCTCCATGAACTCGATGGCGCGGGTGGCTGCCCAGGTGGTTTGGTGCAGGGGGGCGGGTACACCGGCAGGATCGCTTGTGAGTTCTGCCAGGTCCGCGCCCTGGGCCTTTACCCAGCCGGCATAGTCGTGCCCCTCCGGCCAGTTGTCGCGCGGCGCATGGCTGTACTGGAACACGGAGTAGCCGTCGTCGGCGCGGGGCTCCTCGCGCTTGTAGGGGCTGGCCAGATGGAGCTTGCCGACATTGCCGCAGACATAGCCCGCATCGGCGAAGATGCGCGTAATCAGCGGGTAGATGCCGGGGAAACGGTCGTTGCCGTTGCGGCAGGCGCGCGCCGTCGATGGATATACGCCGGTGAGAAAGCTGGAGCGGCTCGGCGTGCAGATCGGCGCCTGGCAATAGGCGTGGCTGAAAGCCGTGCCCTCGGCGACCAGGGCGTCGATGTTCGGCGTCTGCACATGGGGGTTGCCCAGTGCGCCGATCGTATCGAAGCGCTGCTGGTCGGTGCAGAACCAGAGAATATTTGGGCGCTTGGTGCTCATGGCTGCACCGTTGCCGGCGTAGCACGGCCGAACGCTCCAGCAAGATTGAGTTCGCCGGCGTAGTGGCATGCCGAAGAATGGCCGTTGCCCATGTCGCGCAATTGTGGCCGTTCGGTCTTGCAGCGGTCGGTGGCGTAGCGGCAGCGCGGATGGAAATAGCAGCCGGAAGGCGGATTGGCCGGATCGGCGATTTCGCCGCCGAGGCGCACGCGCTTCAGGCCGGCGCGCAGGCTCGGATCGGGCTGCGGCACCGCCGACATCAAGGCTTCGGTGTAGGGGTGCAGAGGGGTCTGGAAGACCTGATCGCGGCTGCCCAGTTCCACGAGTTTGCCGACATACATCACCGCCACGCGGTCGCAGATATACTCGACGACGGAGAGGTCATGGGCAACGAAGATGTAGGTGAGCTTGTGCTTGGCCTTCAGGGTGTTGAGAAGGTTCAGCGTCTGCGCCTGCACGGAAACGTCGAGGGCAGAGACGGCCTCGTCGGCGACGATCAGCCGTGGCCGCAATGCGATGGCACGAGCGATGCCGATGCGCTGGCGTTCGCCGCCGGAAAAGGCATGCGGATAGCGCCGCATGTATTCCGGGCGCAACCCAACTTCCTCGAGCAGTTCGGCGACCATCTCCTCGCGCTTGCGACCCTTGGCGATACCATAGGCAGAAAGGCTCTGGCCGACGGTGGCGAGCACCGAAAGCCTGGGATTCAGGGACGAAAAGGGATCCTGGAAGATCATCCTAATATCGCGCCGGAAACTCTTGAGTTCAGGCCCTTCCAGTCGTGCGATGTCGACTTCGCTGCCGTCGGTGCGAGTATAGGTGATGCTGCCATCGGTGGGACGAAGGATACGGCTGAGCGTGCGGCCGGTCGTGGTCTTGCCGCAGCCGCTTTCGCCGACAAGGCCGAAAGTTTCGCCCTCATAAACCTCGAAGCTGACGTCGTCGACTGCCTTCACGTGGCCGACGGTGCGTTTCAGCAGGCCCTTCTGGATGGGGAAATGCACGCGCAGGTCGCGAACCTTCACGAGTGGCTTGGATGTCGAAACGGAGGCGGTCATTTCGCCAGTTCCTTTTCGTCGCTCGAGTAAAGTACGCAGCGGACTTCGCTGCCGTCATCGAACCGGCGCGCCACCGGATCGATCACGGTGCAGACACCTGGAATGCAATCGGGGCAGCGCGGATTGAAGTTGCAACCGGCGGGGCGCCGGAACGGGTTGGGCACCATGCCGCGGATGGATTCGAGCGGTTCGCGCGAGCCACCTAGGCGCGGGATCGATCGCATCAGCGCGCGAGTATAAGGGTGACGCGGCGAGCGGAAGATGGTCTCGACGTCAGCGCGCTCGGCGACGCGGCCGAGATACATGACTACCACTTCATCGGCGATCTGGGCGACGACGCCGAGGTCGTGGGTGATGAACATCACGGCCATGCCGAGTTCGGCTTGCAGTTCGGCGATGAGGTCGAGGATGACCGCCTGCGTCGTGACATCGAGGGCAGTCGTCGGCTCGTCGGCGATCAGCAGCTTGGGCGAGCAGCAGAGGCCCAGCGCAATCATGGCGCGCTGGCGCATACCGCCTGAGAGTTCGAACGGATAGGCGTCGAAGCGCGTTTCCGGGCGGGGAATGCCGACTCGGCGCAGCCATTCGATCGCCTGGTTGCGGGCTTCGGCCTTACTGACCCCTTTATGGATCTGGATCGTCTCGGCGATCTGCTTGCCGATGGTCGTGACCGGTCCGAGCGAGGTCATCGGTTCCTGGAAGATCATGCCGATCTCGCCGCCACGGATGGCACGCATGCCGCGGCTCATGGCGCGCAAACCGGTGATGTCGATCGTTTCGTCCGGGCTCGGATGGTAGAGGATGCGACCCGAAACGATGCGTCCGGGCCGATCGACGATCTTGAGGATGGAGCGCCCGGTCACCGACTTGCCGCAGCCGCTCTCGCCCACCACGCACAGCGTCTTGCCGCGGGGGATGGAGAAGCTGACGCCGTCGAGTGCCTTGACGACGCCCTCGTCGGTGAAAAAGTGCGTCTTGAGATCGTCGATCTCGATCAGCGGGTCGGGGCTGGCAGCGGGCTGGGACATGGCTTACTTCGCGTAAGGGTCGGCTGCGTCGCGCAGGCCATCCCCGAGGAAATTGAGGGACAGCACGGCGAGCACGACGGCAATGCCGGGCAGGAACAGCCACGGGGCTTGGGCAATAGAGCGCACGTTCTGGGCTTCCTGCAGGAGCACGCCCCATGAAACGACCGGCGAGCGCAGACCGATGCCGAGGAAACTCAGCGCCGTCTCGGACAGAATCATGATCGGGATGGCGAGCGTCACCGAGGCGATGATGTGGCTGGCAAAGGACGGCACCATCTGGCCGAGAATGATCTGAATCTCGGAGATGCCGTCGAGCCGCGATGCGGTGATGAAGTCCTCGTTCTTCAGCGACATGAACTTGCCGCGCACTTCGCGGGCGAGCGAGGTCCAGCCGATGAGAGAGAGGATTATGGTGATAATGAAATAGACCCAGAGCGGCGGCCAATCGAGCGGGATGATGGCGGCGAGCCCCATCCACAGGGGAATGGTCGGGATCGACTGCAAAAGCTCGATGATGCGCTGGATGATGGTGTCGAGCGTGCCGCCGTAATAGCCCGAAATACCGCCGATCAGGATGCCGAGGAACAGGCTCACGGTCACGCCGAGCAGGCCGATGGACATGGAGACGCGGGTGCCGTGGATCAGCCGGCTGAGCATGTCGCGGCCGAGCCGGTCGCTACCGAGCAGGTAGAAGTGATCGCGTGGATTGGCCGGCCCGATCAACGTGCGGTCAAGCGGGATTAGACCAGCCAGGCGATAGGGTTGCACCTTGGCGAAGAGCGCGATCTTGACGACCTTGCTGCGGTCTTCGACATAGCTGCGGGTTAGCGTTTCGCGGTCGAGCTGGGTCTTGAGCGCATAGACGTAGGGCTGGAACGACCAGTCGCCATCCTCGCCGGGGAGGATGAAATGCACGGGCTGCGGCGGCGCGTAGATATAGCGCCGGTTGCTTTCGTTGGGATCGAAAGGCGCCAGGAACTCGGCAAAGATCGCAATCAGGTAGAGCACTACGATGATCCACAGGCTGATCATCGCCACTTTGTGCTTGCGGAACTTCCACCAGAACAGCACCCAGGGTCCCGCGACCTCGTAGCGCTTTTCGGGCTGCGGCGCGGTTTCTGCGACGCCGGCACGGTCTTGTGCGGCTTCGATGGCCGCCTGCTCCTGGAAACTCATCAGTAACGCACCCGCGGATCGAGCCAGGCAAGAAGGATGTCGGAGATCAGCGTCCCGACGACGGTCAATACCGAGAGCAGCAGGATGATCGTACCGGCGAGGTACATGTCCTGGCTCAGTAGCGCCTTGAGCAGCAGCGGCCCGGTCGTCGGCAGGTTGAGCACGACGGATACGATGATGGCGCTGGAGACGAGCGACGGCAGGATCCAACCGATCGTGCTGACGAAGGGGTTGAGCGCCACGCGTACCGGATACGCGATCAAGAGGCGCCATTCCGGCATGCCCTTGGCACGGGCCGTAGTGACGTAGGGTTTGTAGAGCTCGTCCAGCAGGTTGGCGCGCATGACGCGGATCAGCGCCGCCATATGCGACATGCCGATAACGATGAGCGGAATCCACAGATGGGAGATGAGGTCGAGAACCTTGGCCCAGCTCCACGGCGCATCGAGATATTCCGGCGAGAACAGGCCGCCAGCGCTCTGCCCGAAGAAGACCAAAGCCCCGTACATGAGCGCCAGCGCCAATAGGAAGCTCGGCACGGCGAGGCCGATGAAGCCGAGGAAGGTGAAGACGTAGTCGCCGAGCGAATACTGCTTCACCGCCGAATAGACGCCGATGGGCAGCGCGACGATCCAGACGAAGAGGAGCGTCGTGACTGAGACGACAAGCGTCAGGCCCATGCGTTCCCAGATCATGGTCGAGACCGGCCGGTTCCACTCGAAGGACTGGCCGAAATCGCCTTCGGTGACGATGTGGCTCACCCAGTGCCAGTATTGGACCCAGACCGGCTCGCCTAGGCCGTAGCGGGCGCGCAGCGCCTCCACCTGGGCGTTGCTGATGGATTCCCCCGAAGAGGCGAGCTGGGCGATGAGGGAGTCGAGATAGTCGCCGGGAGGCGCCTGGATGATGGCGAAGGTCAGCATCGAGATGATGATGATCATCGGCACCATCAGCAGCGCGCGACGAATGATGTAGGCGGTCACAGGACGCCTCCCGGTTGTCGGGTTGTTACTTCGAGCAGGAGCCCGAGGCTGCGAAGTAGAACTGCACGGTCTCCGGTGCCGGACGCCACAACGGGCCGGCCATGGGCAGCGGATCGACGATGTTGCAGAAGTTGTTCTTCGCGATGCCGAAGCCCGGCGGCGGCTGGCGGATGCCGATGGAATAGAACTCGTCCGCCGATATGTTCAGCACTTCCTTCATGCGCTCGGTGCGCGCCTCGGCGTCCGGCAGCGTGTCGATGGTGCGGTAGAGCTCCATCTGCTTGACGATGTCCTCAGGCGGCTTCTCGCCGGTCTCAGGATTCATGAACCATTCGGCCCAGAGCGGCGCGATGAAGATCACCGTCTTGTTGAAGGGGAAGAAGCCACGCGGATCGGTGATGGCATCGCTGGCGCCGCCGGGGGAGTCCCACTCGTAGGCGTCGTAGTCGTTGCCGATCAGCGCGGTAGTCATCAGCGAGCGGTCGACGAGGCGGAACTGGGCGTTGATGCCGACATCCTGCCAGTACTGGGTGACGAGCTCGGCGGTTTCCGGCCGGCCGCCGCCCGCCGTCACCTGGATGACGAAGCTGATCGGGTTGCCGTCCGGCCCGAGCCGCCAGCCGTCGGCGTTGCGCTTGTCGTAGCCGGCATCGTCGAGAATCTGGTTGGCCTTGTCGGGATCGAATTCGGTATATTGCTTGGCCAGCCGTTCGACGTAATAGGGCGAGCCTTCGCGCGGTGCCGCCTGGCTGATGGTCCCTTGCCCGAGATAGACGAGGTCCAGAACCTCCTCGCGGTTGATCGCGTAGCTAAGGGCGATACGGAAATCCTTGTCCTGGAAAATCTCGCGCTTTACCGGATCGGTACTGGTCAGGTTGAGGTAGAAAGTCGGCTGGTTGGCGGAGGCGTCGCCGACTTCGAACAGGCGGTAGTTACCCTTCGCGGCATTCTGGCTGATCACCGACTTGTTGTTGGGGTCGTTGATGTGGCGAAGTTGATAGTCGATTTCGCCGTTCAGCGCCTTGAGCAAAAGTACCTCGACGTCTTCGACCTGGTCCCAGGTGATGTTGTCGATATAGGGAAGTTGGTTGCCTTCGGTGTCGACGCCGAAATAGTAGGGGTTGCGCACGGCGTTGATGCGCTGGGTGGCGCCGTACGCATTGGTCAGCATCCAGGGATGGAGCGTGGGCAGTTCGGGGTTCTGCCAATAGCCCACCGTCCAGGTCGGGGCGACCTTGGAATTGAAGAGGGCGATCCAGTCGCTGGCGCCCGCTGCCTTGACCAGGGTATCGACGTCGGGATTGTAGGTCTTGTGGAACTGCTTGAGGTAGTGCGCCGGATAGAGCGTCGGCGGCGCACCGAAGCCGTCGGCGATGCGGTTGATGAACGTCGCATAGGGCGCGCTGAACTTGAATACGACGGTTTCATCGTCGGTCTTGGTGACGACCATCGGATCGCCATTGACGGTCCAGAGCGGATCGATGGCCGGGGTCAGGTCCTTGTTCATGAGTACGTCGTTGTACCAGAACAGGATGTCGTCGGCCGTGAAGGGCTCGCCGTCCGACCACTTCATGCCCTTGCGCAGATGGAAGGTGAAGGTGGTCGCGTCTTCGCTGACGTCGTAGGACTCGGCGACAAACGGCTCGACGTTCTTCCAGGGACGATCCCAGCGCACGAGGTTGTGGTAGCCGATGACGCGCAAGATGTTGTGCTGGTCGCCACCCCCGAGGATGGCGCGCCGCCAGGTGCCGCCGTAATCGCCCACCTTATCGACCGGCTGGAATACGTAGGGATGTTCCGGCAGGCGCTGATCGAGTGCCGGCAATTCTCCCTTTTCGACCAGTATCTGCAATTGCGGTGCTTCGCCGGCCAGGGCCGCTCCGTTGAGCACGGCCAGCATAGTCCCGAGCATTGCCGCACGGGTAATCGCTTTGATCATTGGGTTCCTCCTCCCTGGATCAAGATGCCGACACCCGCCGCATTTGCGGTTTGCGCCCAAGGCCAAGCCCGACACCTTGCTTGAGGCGGCATGGCGTTTGCTGCCTCAAGTTGTGCAATCGTCAGCACTTCATCACATTCATGTCAAGGCAATGAGTCGATTTTGTGCGATATTTTGGCCATAAATTCGTGCAAACGATTGCACAATGCATTTGCATGCGGCTTGTGCAGGCACGGCTAATCGGCTAACTTTCCTTGAGAAATGGGCATGAAGCGGAGTTCAGCTTGAACGGCAGGATTTCCACGATAAAGGACGTCGCGGCGGCGGCAGGCGTTTCGACGGGAACGGTCTCTCGCGTTGCAGCAGGCAGCACGCGCATTTCCGAAGCAACGAGGACGCGCGTTCTCGAGGCGATGGAGGCCCTGTCGTATCAGCCTAATGTCGCCGCCCGCGCCATGCGGACGAATTCCTCGAAAACGATCGGCCTGCTCATCCCCGACATGAGCTGCCCGGTTTTCATCCGGGTCGCGATTGGCGCTGAAGAGGTGCTCGCCGAGCACGGCTACGTGCTGTTCACTTTCTCCTCGAACCGGCAGGAGAGCCGCGAACTCGCCTTCCTGCGCGCTGCCCGGCAACGCCAGATGGACGGGCTGATCATTTCGCTGGCCGACGAGCAGTCGAGCGAGACCGTTCGCGAGCTGCGGCAGATGGGCGTGCCGATGGTCGTCGTCGATCGCGACGTGCCGGTTGACGCCGATGTCGTGCTGAACGAGCATTTCAGCGCCATGGAAATGCTCATGCAGAACCTGATCGGGCTTGGGCATCGCCGGATCGGGCTGGTCTGTGCGCCGATGAATATCCGTCCGGGGCGGGAGCGCGTGCGCGCCTATCGCGACGTGCTGGCGAAAGCCGGGATCGAAATCGACGACACGCTGATCCGCGCGACGGGGCAGGGGCACGATTACGGTGCCGCCGAAGCCCACGACATCCTGACCAGCGCCGAGCCGCCGACGGCCCTCATCGCGGCCGGTAGCGACACGTTCTACGGCGCCCTGCGCGCCATCCGCGGTTTGCGGCTGGATATTCCCAGCGACATTTCCTTCGTGGGTGCCGACGATGCGCATGTTGGCGATATCTGCGCACCGCCTATCACCATGATCGAGCGCGATATGCGCCAGGTCGGCAGGATGGCTGCCGGGCTGTTGCTGGAAAGATTCAAGGGCGTCAGCCTGCCGCCGCGTCGGGTGATGCTTGACAGTCGCGTCGTGCTGCGCAGCTCCCTGGCTCCGGCAAGCGCTGGAAAAAAGCCCGCCCAGCGGAAAATATCAGCCAGTTTCGCCAGTTAACGGCCTCGGCAACGCACGTGCCGAGGCCATCTCGGGCAGCGTTCAGTCGCTGCTCTTCGTTTGTCCGGGCGCGGAATCCCGTGCAGATCCATCCTGCTGGCCGGGGGCGCTGTCCCGTCCATTGGTTGCCTCATCGCCAGGCGATTGTTCGTCGGTCGCGTTTTTGAGGTGACCCGGGGCGCTATCCGTTGCGGGTTGCTCCAGTTGGCCAGGAGCAAAATCTTTCGCGAGGCCATCCTGCTGGCCGGGTGCGAATGCGCGGGCACTGTTGTCGTTCGTGCCGATCTCGTCCTCGACGGCGGCGGTCAATTCAGGCGTAGTCGTCACGGCGGTGCAGGTCGCTCCGTCGGTGAGGGTCGCTGCGTCGACGCCGCAAGCCGCCGCCGCTATGTCGGTGGAAACCGAGATCGTATCGGGAATGCGCCCGATACCTACGGACAAGGCGCCGCTGAAATCCTTCGAAAGACCAGAGAGATCGACGGTGACGCTCGTCTCCTCCTGGGCGAAGGCAGCACCAGCAAAGGCGCTGATAGCCAAGGCGCCAATGAGTGCGGTGGATTTCAGGTAATTCATTTCATTTCTCCTGTTGCGCACCCCGCGATGTTCGGGACCAGGAGCATCTTTGTGCCGGCCCGAGACACTAATTTGCGCCAAGCAGGATGAAAGCCGCCTGACGGCGGTGTCAGCGGATCGTCAGGTTGGAAAATGGGGCTGATCGACATGCAAAAAGACGCCCATCGGAAATGGGCGCCTTTTGATGGCTTGGGGTTGAGACCTATTTCGCCGCGACAACGACGCCAGGCGAATAGATGACCTGCCGGTTGGACATGTCGACGATCCACACGCGGTCCTTAGTATAGAAGTACCCATGAGCCGGATCGCTTTCGATCGGCTGGATAGTGATGGTATCAGGCACCACATAACCGACCGTCGGTTCGGTATCGATCACGACGGGATCGGTGGGATGCACACGTACATATTCGATCGTCTTGTCGTCGACGCCGGCATCGGCGCCAATGACTGCGCCCGTAAAGCCGCCGATCGCCGCGCCCAACGGCCCAAAGATAACCGCACCGGCGGCAGCACCGGCCATGCCGCCAGCAGCGCCGCCGACGACTGCACCCCCGCTGGCGCTCTGCGCGATGGCAGGACCTGAACAAAGGATGGCCGTTGCCAAGCCGACTATGAGAAGCTTCTTCATTTCATTCTCCTACTAGGTTAACCGCCCCTAGCTCTCGCGAACGAGCATCTTCAGAACGAAGGTTCGGCTCATAGGGTTCGGTTGTAGGAGAAGACGCCTCGGTCACGTCTGCTTGAGGTATTATTCTGATTTCGAATCAATGAGGTGGCGGCCTGCTTCAGGCTATTTCCGCTTCGTTGAGCTGACCTGATGATAAGGGCAGGCAGATACAGACCAGCAGGCCGTGCGGCGCTAGCGCTTCGATCTTCAAGGTCCCCGAATTGATGAGGAGGATCTCCTTGGCGATCGAGAGGCCCAGTCCCGTGCCGGAACGCGTTTCGTCGAGACGCTTGCCGCGTGCGCCGATGGCTGCGATTTGCGCTTCGGTGAGGCCTGGACCGTCGTCCCTGATCTCCACGCGCACCTGGTCGCCTTCGCGGACAGAGGTCACTTCGATGCTGGAACTTGCCCATGCCACGGCATTTTCCAGGACAATGCCGACGAGTTCCATAAGATCGTGATTGTCGATATCGACAAGGAGATCCACGGGCAGGTTCATCGACCAGAAGATCTCCTCGCCACGCGGTGTCTTGCGCAAGACAGCCACAGTGCGCAGTAGAGCCTGGTTGAGCGACGTGCTCAAGGCTTGTTGGGTAAGGCGCAGGCGGAGACCGGCCAGCCGCAATTGATAATCAATCCGCTCCGACATCTCCTCGCCGATGCGCTCGAGCGTTGCACCGTTCTGCATATCGCCGGCCTGTCGGAGTTTTTGCGCGGTGGCGCTCAGCACCGACAGTGGGGTTTTCAGCCCGTGGGCGAGATCGGCGGCCCGATGCCTGGCGAACTCGATTGCGGCCTCCTGCCCCTTGAGCAGCGAGTTGACCTCCGACACCAGCGGCATCACTTCCTTGGGATAGCTACCGGGCAGTTTGCCTGCCTGTCCCATTCGCACCCGTTTCAGCGCTATCCTGACCTGGCCAAGCGGAGCGAGGCCGAAGTGGATCAGGATGAGTGCGGCAATGACAAGGGCAGCGCCTACGGCAGCCAGCGCCATCGCCATGTCCCACCTGAACTGGTTGATGGAGCGGTCGATGGCTGCCCGATCGGTTGCAACGGTGATCTGGAATTTGCGCTCTCCGGCGCTCGTATCGAAGCTAATGACGCGCACGAGGGCGGCGAGGCTCTGCTCGGACGGGCCGGGCAGGACGACGAGACCGTCGGAATTCCGGGCCGGGGGAACGACCAGTTCATGATCCCACAGCGAGCGGGAACGCAGCGTCGTTCCTCTTTCCACCGGCCTGATCTGCCAATAGCGCCCGCTGAAAGGCATGTCGTAGCGGGGGTCAGCCAAGGTACCGTCGAGGACGGGCGGAGTTTTGTCGGCGTCTAGCAGGACGATGAGCCGGTTGAGGGAGGATTCCATATCTTCCCGTACGCCGCGTTCGATATTGGCGGTGAACAGGAAGAGCAGGGCGATACCGGTGAGCAGCAGGGCGATGGCGATCCACAGCGCCGACGCCAGAACCAGGCGCAAGCGCAAGGACGCCGTCGGCATGCTAAGCTTCGACATAGTAGCCGAAGCCCCGGCGCGTCATGATCACGCCGGCGCCGAGCCGGCGGCGAACCCGCCCGACCAGCACTTCTATGGCATTGGAATCCCGTTCGAAGTCCTGCGCGTAGAGGTGTTCCACGAGTTCCATCTGGGGAACGACCCGGCCGCGGTTGAGGACGAGATAGGCGAGTAGCCGATATTCCTGCGGAGTGAGTGTCACGGGAACGCCCTCCCGCTCGACGAGCAACATCCTGGTGTCGAGCGTATAGCCGCAGAACGGCACGCGGGGCGAGGCATGACCGTGCGAGCGCCGGATAATGGCGTGAACCCTGGCGATCACCTCTTCGACGCGGAAGGGCTTGACGACATAATCATCGGCACCGGCCTCGATGCCTTCCACCCGTTCTTCCCAATCGCCGCGTGCGGTGAGGATAAGAACCGGCACTTTCCTGCCGGCCTTACGCCAGCGCTTCAATATGGTAAGCCCATCCATGACGGGCAGCCCGAGATCGAGGATCACGGCGTCGAAATCTTCGGTATCGCCGCGAAACCATCCTTCTTCGCCATCCTGCTCGACTTCGGTCAGAAAACCGGCGCCGGCAAGCGCGGCGGTCATTGACTCGGTAATGCGGGCATCGTCTTCAAGAAATAGGATACGCATCACTGACCAACGGGTAGACCGGACTTGGCATAGTAATAGACGCGTTTGACCTTGCCATCGGACTGCAGGACCGTGATTTCATAGAGGAGAAAGCCACGTTCAGTGAACTGCTGCGCATCGAGTACTTCCCCACCCACCCTTTGCTGCACGTTGGTCACGATATTTTCAAGCGGAACGGCCTTGCCGTTCTTTACAGCGTCCAGGGCTGCATCCTGGTCGGTGGTTTGTGGCGGAATAACAACCTGCTCTGCGGGAGGAACGGCTTCAGGGGTGTTTCCTTTGTCTTCATGCGTGCCCCTGCCATTCCCGTTGCCATTATTGCCGCTGCCATCTCCGTTGTTGTTCCCATTGTCATCGCCGTCCTGGTCGCCACTATCATTGGCGGGCGTGTCCTGCCCAGCTGAGCTGTAGCCCTGGCTGTTTTCATTGGCATTGGACGAATTGGCCATGACGGATGGCGGACAGGCCAGTCCGAATACAAAAACAGCAATGCCAAGCAACCGGATGAATTTCATACGATCATAATAAGTGCTGCAAGCTGACGAGTGGCTGACATACACCGCAGGACAACAAACTCAGCCCACCGCGTAAGCGAGGAAGATGGTTGTCATGGTGAGCGCAAAAAGCGCCGAAATCGCGAAAGGACGGAACATCGCCGGTCTCCTTATTTCATTTGAGCTAAGCGATCCGCCTTTTCGAAAACCAATTGGCAGTGCGAGAGTTCCATTGCCCCTTTGAGGAACCAACACGAGGGGCCTGCAGGTGCGCCCGCAAGCTGACAAATGGATAACAATGCGCTCACCGGCTTGTCAGGTGGGGCGTGCTAGCGTGGCGATGTTGGAATTTTCTCGAAGTCCAGTTCCAACCGGATGGCGCCAGGCCATTCGCAAAGGTTGCGCGCCAGTCCCCCAATCCGCCCCCTGGGACTGGCGTCGATCTTTTTAATCCTCGTAGAGATCGTAGATTTTTCCGCTTTGGCGGCCAGCAAGTTGAATCAGCCCTTTTGTGGCGCGCCGCCGATAATGCTCAGAAGCCCGCCGTCGATGCGGATGACGTCGCCGGTTATGAAGGACGACTGGTCCGACAAAAGGAAGCGCACCAGGTCGGCGACTTCGGCCGGCCGGGCAGGGCGGCCGAGCGGATGCATGGCGGCGATCTCGGCCCAGACGGCATCCGGGTCCGTGGCGGTGGCAACGGAGCTGCGCAGCATAGGCGTATTGACCGAGCCCGGCGCGACAGCATTGGCGCGCACGCCCTTGGCCGCGAAATCGACGGCGATCGATTTGGCCAATCCGATGAGGCCGTGCTTGGCCGTCGTATAGGCGGCGACATTGTTTTGCGTCGCAAGGCCCTGAACCGATGCCATCAAGACTACCGAGCCACCCTGTTTTACGAGTTCGGGAAGGCAGGCGTGGGCAAAGACATAGGCCGAACGCAGGTTGACGTTGATCACCTCGTCCCAACCCTCGGGCGTCGTCGTCAGGGCAGTGCCGTAACGCTGGATGCCGGCATTGTGTGAGAGGCCGGTGATCCTGCCATAGGCACCAAGAGCCGCCGCAACGGCTTTATCGGCCACTTCGGCCTCGGTGACCGAGCCGACGATCGCGACGGTTTTGCCACCTGCCTTGTTGACGACCTCAGCGGTGTTTTCCAGTTCGCGGGCCGCGATGTCCACCAGCACCATTTCGGTGCCGTCTTCGGCCAGGCGTAGCGCGACCGCCTCGCCGATCCCCATGGCCGCCCCCGTGATTATGATGCTCAATCCTGCCTCCTCTTGCACCGGCTTGATCTTCATCGGCAGCCGGTATTTGTCAACGTCGGTTGCAGCGATGGTGAGGCGTATCCATTTGTCGCACCGCCGCCCGTTCCTGTCCGCAGCGAGCCGCTATAAGTTTCATCCAAATCCCCATGTGGCCCGACAAAGCCGGACGATGAAGCACAAGGTCATGCATTGGATAACGGCGGCCATCAGGTTGATGGCGGTCGCGTCCTTCATGGCTATGCCACCCGGCCACGGCGCCATGCCGGGGCATCACGCGATGCCGGCCACGGCGATGCCGATGGCGGAAGGCCATCACCACCATCAGCAGCAAGCGGGCAAGGACCAGAGCATGCCGATGGGCGACGAGCACGTCGCCTGCCACGCCTGCCGGGTAAAGGCTGCGCTATTGCCGCCGCCACCGCTGGACGCCGATCGCGCGTTCGAAGGTCTCGTCAGTTTTGTCGACTACGAGGATTTCGAGCCGCAAGCCGGCACGATCCGGTTTTTCGAAGCGCATCGGCCGCGTGGACCGCCTCGTTCAGCCTGACCAGGGCCTGACAACCCAATAGATCATCAGCAATTCATCAATGAACGGGAACTGCAATGAAAAGCAGGTTCTTTGCCGCGGCTATTGCCGCAGGCATCGCCGTGGCCGTGAGCGGCCCGGCTCTGGCCCATATCACCCTGGAGGTGAAAAAGGCCGCAATCGGTTCAACCTACAGAGCGGTGCTCCGCGTGCCGCATGGTTGCGCCGGTGCTGCTACAACCGGCCTCAGGGTCCAGATTCCGGAAGGATTCATCGCCGTAAAGCCGATGCCCAAGCCGGGCTGGACGCTGGAGACCAAGACCGGGGCCTATGCCCAGCCCTACGACAATGAGGGTACCACGCTCAGCGAAGGGGTAACCGAGATCGACTGGAGCGGCGGCAACTTGCCGGACGCCTGGTACGACGAGTTCGTCTTCCGTGGCACCTTTGCCGGCAGTCTCGATGAGGGCAAGATTTTCTTTCCCGTGATCCAGGAGTGCGGCGATGCCGTCACGCGTTGGATCGATACGTCGGGAACCGGTGACGAGCCGGCGCCGTCTGTCACTCTGATACCGGCAAAGTAATACTTCAGGAGGGCGCGGGCTTTCCCTGCGCCTTCCTTTCGACAGGACGAAGCATCCATGGCAACGCATCGACCCAGCCTTTCGGGCCTCCTGGCCCCGCTCATCGTCGTCGTGACGCTGCTCTGCAGTGCGCCGGCGTTTGCCCATGCAGTGCTGATGTCGTCGATACCCGCCGACGGCGCCGTGCTCTCCGAAGCACCGGGACAGGTGCGGCTGGATTTCAGCGAACCGGTCTCGCTGACGTCGCTCAACCTGTTATCACCCTCCGGCGAAAAGACCGCACTCACCGGCGCGGCGGACAATGCCTTCGTGGAAGCGGGCCTGCCGGATTTGGTGGCCAAGGGCAGCTATGCCCTCAGTTACCGCATCATTTCCGCTGACGGCCATCCCATTGCTGGCACACTCATCTTTTCCATCGGGGAGCCTAGCGCTGGACCGGTAGCGGCCGATACCGACCCGGCGGTCGACGGCGCCGTATGGGTTTTGCGAGTGTTGTTCTATGTCGGGCTTTTCGTCGGAGCGGGTAGCGCCGCCAGTCGCGGCTTGCTCGGGCCCATGCCGAAATGGGTAGCGCAGGTCTCTTCGCTCCTGATCGTGATCGGACTCCTGGCGGCATTCGGCGGCATCGGCGTGCAGGGACTCGATGCGCTGGGCCGACCGCTCAGTGGCGTTTTTTCCGCCGACACCTGGAGCACCGGCTTTGGCAGCGGCATCGGCGTGCAGGCCATCCTGGCCGGATTGGCCTTGCTGGTGGGCGCAGCAATCTTGGTGGTCCGCTCGCAGAAGGCAGCACGCGGACTTTCCGTCGCAGTGCTCGTGTTGGCTGGCCTGGCGCTATCGGCCACGGGACATGCGGCGACAGCCGATCCGCAATGGCTGATGCGACCGGCCGTGTTCCTGCATGCTGCAGCGATCCTCTTCTGGATCGGCTCAGTCTTGCCGCTGATTGCGCATCTTGCTAGCGGCAAGCCGGGGCTCGGGGCGCTGGCGCGGTTCTCGCAACTGGCGCCTTATGCCGTGCTACCGCTGGTCGTTTCGGGATTGGCACTGGCTATCGTGCAACTGGGCTTGCCGTCACCGGCGTGGATTTCGCCCTATGCGCTGATCCTTGCCACCAAGCTCGGCCTGCTCGCGGTGCTGTTCGCCTTTGCGCTGTGGAACAGGGTTGGCCTGACCAAGCCGGCGCTGGCGGGAGAGCTCACGGCGCGGTTGAACTTACGGCGCTCGGTCATCGCCGAATTGCTGTTGGCGCTCGCAATCTTCGGGCTCGTCGCCGGCTGGCGCTTCACGCCGCCGCCGCGCGCCTTGGCAGAAATCGCCGCGCCGCAGCCGATGGCAATGACGCATCTTTATAGCAACGAAGCCATGGTGATGGTGAGCTTCGGTAATGGCCGTATGGATATCCAACCGATGACGGCAGAGGACTACGAGTTGGATCCCAAGGAAATCTCGGTAACGCTCGGCCTTCCGGAACTCGGCGTCGAGCCATTTTCGCGCAAAGCCCTACGCGGGCCGGACGGCATCTGGAGCATAAACGACCTGATTTTGCCGGCCCAGGGCGCCTGGACAGTCGCCGTCGATTTGCTGGTTTCCGACTTTAAGCAGGTGAAGGTGACGGGCGTGCTGGAAACGGGCGATCCCGCACCCTGACGTTGCGGGGTGGAATACCTATCTCTTTATCGAAGCATGAAAAGGAGTGGGACGATGTACAAGCACATAGTAGCCGCAACGGACGGTTCGGATCTTGCGAACAGCGCCATCAAGCACGCGGCGGAATTGGCGCAGGCGGTTGGCGCCAAGCTCACCATCGTCACCGTGACGCCACCGGCACCGACATTCGTGGGCTCGGAACTCGGCTATGCGGTGTCGACCGATTTTTTCGAGGAAATCGAGAAGGCCAACACCAGCCACGCGAAAACCGTGCTCGATGCCGCCGTGAAACTGGCGCAGCCGGCGAAAGCCGAGCGCCTGCACATCAGCGACCGGCAGCCCTACGATGGCATTTTGGAAGCGGCGGGCGAGGTCGGCGCGGACCTGATCGTGATGGCATCACACGGGCGCAGCGGCATCGACCGGCTGCTGCTGGGCAGCCAGGCCGGCCGGGTCCTCGCCATGTCGAAGACACCCATCCTGATAATCAAATAGGTCGAAAGCCGGTTTCTGAATGATGACGGGCGCGAGGGGTATGCACAGTCAGACTTTCTGACGAGGCGGGACCCTCTCGCGCTTTTGGCGTTATCGCGCTAAATTCAAAAAACCGACTACCGCGACTGCCGATGGCAACGCGATGGCGTTTCCCGGCGTTGATGGCGCACGGGGAGATTTGCGATGCACGCACACCATTACGTCGTTTCAGAAGACAATGGCCGCTGGCGGATCAGCTTTCACGGCGACATCCAGGGGCCGTTCTCGACCAAGGACAAGGCCGTGGCAGCGGCCATCGCGGATGCGCGGCAATGCGCCCGCAGCGGCACCGAGATAGAAGTCCTGGTTCAGGATATCGAATCTAACTTCCATTCAGCCTGGAAATCGGACCACGGCGACAACGACGCCGCTGCTCTGAGCACCAGGGCCTAAGAGAGCGCCGCAACGTGCGGCGCTCTGATCTCGAAATAATCAGTACGTGGCGCGACCGCCCGAGAGATCAAAGGTCGATCCGGTCGTGAAGGAATTCTCCTCACTGGCGAGCCAGGTGATCATGGCGGCGGCTTCCGAGAGTTCGAGCATGCGGCCGCGCGGTATCTTGGAGAGGATCATCTTCAAAAATTCCGGGTCCTGGCTCAGCGCCATCGTCGTCTTGGCGACGGCGGGTGTCACGCAGTTGACGGCGATATTGTACTTGGCCAGTTCCTTGCCCAGCGATTTGGTGAGCGCGATGACGCCGGCCTTGGTCGAGGAATAGGCCGGGGCGCCGGGATTGCCTTCCTTGCCGGCGACCGACGCGAGATTGACGATGCGCCCGTAATTCCTTTCGATCATGTGCGGCACGACGGTACGGCAAACGAAGAAGGTGCCGACGAGCCCGATATGGACGACGTCCATGAACGCCTGCGGTGGATATTCCCAGGTATTGGCATTGGGGCCGACGATGGCGGCATTGTTGACGAGGATGTCGATACCGCCGAACTTTTCGACCACGGCCTTGGTTGCCGCTTCGACGGATTCGAGCTTGCCGATATCGGCGTTGACCGTGTGCAGCCTGCCGGATTTCCCGTGCTTGTCCGCGACCGCCGCGAGCAGCTTGTCGTCGATATCCCAGATCGAGACGGAGGCGCCGCTGTCGAGCATGCGTTCGGCAACGGTGAGGCCGATGCCCTGGCCGGCGCCGGTGACGATGGCGACGCGGTTGTTGAGGTCGTAGGTGTTCATGGAAAAATCCGTTGCGGGGGAAATGAGAGGGCGCCGCCTGCGGCGACGCCCGGTAGGTACGGGATCGATCGGCTTAGAAGTTGAAGTCGTCGATATTGTCGGCGGTGAAGGTCGTGAGCTCGGCCTGCGTGTTCATGACGTTCTTGTCGCCGATAGTGATAGTGCCGAGGTTCGGCACGTCGAACGTGGTGCCGGGCTCGTTCTTGATGGTGTCGTTCAGGACGCCATCGGCGAAGTACGAAGCCAGCCAGCCTTCGTTATAGGGCGACCAGAGCTGGAAGGCCGAAACCGTGCCGTCCTTGATGAAGTCGCGCATTTCGCTGGGCAGGCCTAGGCCGGTCACGTGCACCTTGTCGGCAAGGCCGCGCGACTGGATAACCTGCGCCGCTGCCGCCACACCCACTGTGGTCGGAGCAATGACGCCGACGAGGTCAGGGTAGTTGGAGAGCAGGGCTTCCATTTCGCTCGTCGACTTTTCCGGCTGGTCGTCGCCATAGACGGTTGCGACCAGCTTCATCTCCTTGTACTTGGGGTCTTCGGCGAGGGTCTTCTTCATCGCCGCGATCCAGGTGTTCTGGTCGGGTGCTTCGGTGGTGGCCGAAAGGATGGCGATGTCACCCTTGTAGCCGATCATCGAGCCCATCAGTTCGACCTGGTTCGGACCCGTCTTGGTGAAGTCGACCGGCAGGATATTGGCGTCACGATGCTCTTCGTTGCCGACGAGGTCGCCATTGACGGCCAGCACGAGGATGCCCTTGGAGCGGGCTTCGTCGAGTACCTGGTTCATGGCGTCGGGACTGTTGGGAGCGATGGCGATGACGTTCACGCCGCGCTGGATCTGCGCCTCGATGATCGGAATCTGCGAGGTGGCTTCGGCGGTGGCGGGCGCCACGAACTCGAAGTCGCAGCCGATCTGCTTGCAGGCGTCTTCAAAACCTCCGGCGAGGCTATCGAAATAGGGGTTGCCGGTATTCTTGCCGATATAGACGATCTTGAAATCGTGTGCGGCTAGCGCGGCCGTGCTGAACACGGCCATGCTGGCCACGAGGCCCGCCAAAAGAGCTTTCTTGTTCACTTGCATTCCTCCTGTTTTGCCTTTGCCGGCGGTTTGCCCGCTACCTCTGGGTGCGGGAATAGATGAAATTGGTTGCAACTATGGAGACGATCAGCAGCACGCCGAGCACACAGAACTGCGTGGCCGGCAGCCAGTTGGCCGTGGTCATGCCGGTGGTGATGATCGAGAGCAGCCAGGCGGCGAGGAACGTACCGAGGATGGAGCCGCGGCCGCCGAAAATATAGGTGCCACCCAACATGGCCATCAGCACCATCTGCAACTCGCCACCCTGGCCGAGATCGTAGCGCACGGTGCCGAGGCGGGAAGTATAGAGCATTCCGGCGAGCGCGGCGACGATGCCCGTGGCGATGAACAGCCACATCTTGATCCGTTTGGCGCGAATGCCGGCATGCACGGCTGCGATCTCGCTGGTGCCGACCTGGTAGATCTGCCGGCCGACTATAGTAGCGCCGAGCACCAGGGCCAGCACGATCGAGGCGAGAATGAAGATGACCACCGGCACCGGCACGCCCAGCCAGAGCACGCGATCGATGCCGCGATACCAGTCGGGCAGGCGAATGGAAGCATCGCCGGCCAGCACCTGGGCGAGCCCGCGATAAAAGATCAGCGTGCCGATGGTGACGATGAGCGAGGGCAGTTGCAGCGTGATTACCAGCAGCCCGTTGAAGAGCCCGAGCAGCAGGCCCGATCCGAGGCAGACAAGCATGGCCAGCGGCATCGGCAAGCCGGCCTGCAGCACCCAGGCGAAGATACATGCCGTCAACGCCATGGTGGAGGCAGGCGAAAGATCGATCTCGCCGGCAATGATGATCATGGTGAGCATCAAGGCGATCAGCGACAGTTCGGCGGTGAGGTTGAAGCTATCGAGGATGTACCGGAGGTCGAGGAAGTAGGGCGAGATGAGGCTGGCGACGACGAGCGCCAGGATCAGCATGACGAAGGTCATGGCCTCGGGCCTGATCAGGATCACCTGCCAGCGCGGACGCGGCGTTGCGGCGTCGAGCGCCGAGACGGCCGGCTGCGAGGCGCTCTGATTAGAGGTCTGGTCGGTCATGGCCGGGCCCTCGAAGTGGTGAGCGCCGCCAGCCCGCGCAGGCGCACCGTGCGGTCGATGAGCAGGGCGACGATGATGACGGCGCCGTAGATGGCGTTCTGCACCGTGCCGGGAATGCCGAGCAGCGGCAAAGCGGAACTGACGCAGCCGAGCAGAATGACGCCGAGCACGACGCCGATGACCGAGCCGGTGCCGCCATTGATGGAAACGCCGCCGATGACGACCGCCGCGATCACCTGGAATTCGAAGCCGAAGCCGGTATTGGAGGGATTAACGAAGCCCCAGCGGCTGGCATACATGATGCCGGCAAGGCCCGCACAGGCGCCGGAAATGGCAAAGACCAGAAGGGTGATGCGGGTCACCGGGATGCCGCGCAGGGGCGCAGCGATCGGGTTGGAGCCGATGGCGTAGATCTGGCGGCCGGCGCGGGTGTGGTTGGCGAACCAGTTGGTGGCAAGGATTACGGCCAGCCCGATGATCAGGATCCACGGGACTTCGAAGGTCGGTGAATTCTGCGACATCGCCTTCAGCGGGCTCGGGATGTACTGGCGGTCGATCTGGCGCGCATCCGAGATGATGAAGGTGAGGCCGCGATAAAGATAGAGGGTGCCGAGCGTGACGATGATAGCGGGAAGCCGGAATACCGTTACCAGCGCGCCATTGACGAGGCCGAGAATGATGCCGGTGCCGATGGCGACAGGAAAGCCCAGCCACCACGGAATGAACGGCATGAACTTGAACATCATGCCCGCAACCATGGCGGAAAAGCCGAGGGTCGAGCCGACCGAGATGTCGACATGGCGAGCGACGAGCACCAGCATCTGGCCCATGGCGGCGATCATCAGCAGCGGCACGAGCAGCAGCATGACCCTGAGGTTGTCGAAGGACAGGAAGCGCGGCTTGATGAGGCCAACGACGATACAGAAGACGATGATGGCGACGAAGATGCCGGCTTCGCGGCGCAGCAGGATATTGCGGAGCGTAGTCATGCCGCGGCCTCCTGGGCGGAGCGCGGCACGGCAGCATGCATGATCGCCTCCTGCGTTGCCTCGGCGCGTGGAATGTCGGCGGTAAGCCGGCCTTCCGACATGACGAGGACGCGGTCGCAGAGCGCCAGCAGTTCCGGCAGTTCCGAGGAGATGAGCAGGATGGCGCGACCGGCGGCGGCCAGTTCGCCGATACGGTCGTAGAACTCGGCCTTGACGCCGATATCGATGCCGCGCGTCGGCTCGTCGAGAATGAGGATGTCGGGATCGGTGAGCAGCCAGCGTGCCAAGATGGCCTTCTGCTGGTTGCCGCCCGAAAGCTCGCCGATCGGTTGGCGCAGCGAGGCAAGGCGGATGCGCAATTGCCTGACCGAGTCGGATGCCAGCGCGCGCTCGACGGCGCGGCGGATGAAGGTGTGCGGGGCAATGCGGCGCGGCACGGCGGCAGTGATGTTCTCTTCGACCGAAAGCGTGCGGAAGATCGCTGCCGCGGCCCGATCCTCGGGCACGAAGGCGAGGCCGAGCGCGATGGCATCGGACGGGGAGTGGATGGCGACCGGCTTGCCGCCAACCTGGATGCGGCCGCTCGCCGCCGGAGCGATGCCGAACAAAGCCCGGGCGACATCGGTGCGGCCGGCGCCGACAAGGCCGCCGAGGCCGACGATCTCGCCGCGCCTGACTTCGAAGCTGATGTTGGAAAAGACGCCCGGCAGTGTCAGGTCCTCAACCTTGAGGGCGACTTCGCCGATGGTCGAGCCGGTCTTGTGCAGGAATTCCTTGAGCGGACGGCCGATCATCAGGCGGATGATGTCGTGATCGGACAGATTGCCGATGGTTTGGGTTGCGACCTTGCTGCCGTCGCGGAAGATGGTGACACGGTCGCAAAGCGCCCGCACTTCTTCGAGGCGATGCGAGATGAAGACGATGGTCCGCCCCTCGTCGCGCAGGCGCCGAACGATAGAAAACAGCGTTTCCACCTCGTTGGGCGTCAGCGGTGCTGTCGGCTCGTCCATGATGATGAGGCGGCTGTCGGAGGCGAGCGCGCGGGCGACCTCGACCATCTGCTGATCGGCGATGGAAAGGCCGCGCATCGGCCGATTGACGTCGATCCTGACGCCGAGCAGGTCCATCAGCCGGCGCGCCTCGGCGGTGATCGCAGCCCAGTTGACCGGTGCCAGCGCGCCGCCGCTATCGCGCCCGAGGACCAGGTTTTCGGCGACGCTGAGATCCGGGAACGAGATCGGTTCCTGGTGAATGAGGGTGATGCCGAGTTCCTGGGCGACGATGGGACTGGCGATGTCGACGGGACGGCCGTTGAGGGCAAGCGTGCCGCGGCTCGGCCGATGCACGCCGGCGAGAATCTTGGCAAAGGTCGACTTGCCGGCGCCGTTCTCGCCCAAGAGGGCATGGATCTCGCCCGTCATGAGGTCGAGATCGACGTCGCGCAGCACTTCGATGGCGGCGAACTGCTTGGAGATACCGCGTGCGCTGACAAGAACGGCCGGGGCAGCAGACTCGGCCATGCTCACGATCCTTCCGGCACGGGCGAGGCGGGATCGATCAGGCGTTCGGCCTTGAGGTCGGCCCAGAACTTCGCCGGTATGGCGGTGTCGATGGAGGCCGCATTGGCGCGCACTTCGCTGGGCCGCGCGGCGCCAGGAATCACCGAAACGACGGCGGGATGGGCGAGGACGAATTGCAGCGCGGCCGTCGGCAGGCTGACATTGTGGGCCTTGCACACAGCCTCGATGCCACGCACACGCGCCTGGATTTCCGGCGGTGCCTTGGCATAGCCGTAATGGGCCGAGCCGCCTGAACCGGTAACAAGGATGCCGGAGGCGAAGGGCGCTCCGATGATAACCGAAACGCCGCGCTCGAGGCATTGCGCCATGCCGGTATGGAGGCTCGCCTGGTCGAGCAGGGTATAGGGCATGGCAACGAGCGTGAAATCGAGGTCGACCTGGCTAGCGATGCCGGTCAGGGCGTCGTTGGTGTTGATGCCCATGCCGTAGGCGGAAATGTCGCCGCTGCGCTTTAACTCCTCAAGCGCCTTCATGCCGCTGTCTCGCAGGCTCTTTTCGTGGGCGAGTTGGCGTTCCTCGCCATGATAGGCGACGTCGAGGTCGTGGATGACGAGGGCATCGACCGTATCGAGCGCCAGGCGCTGCAAGGCCTGCTGATAGGAGCGCATAATGCCGTCGTAGGAGTAATCGAACAGGACCTCGAAATTGAGGCCGCCAACCCAAGGGGAACGGTCGAACGTCTTGGGATCGGCAGGGCGGAAGAGCTGGCGGCCGACCTTTGTCGTTATCTTGAACTCGTTGCGCGGCATCGTGCGCAGGAAGCCGCCGAGCCGATGCTCGGAAAGCCCGCGTCCATACCAGGGGGCCGTGTCGTAGTAGCGTATGCCTGCCTGCCAGGCGGCATCGAGTGTGGCGCGCGCGTCGGCCTCGTCGACCTTGCCGTAGAGTTCGCCCAAATGTGCCGAGCCGAAACCGAGGGCGGGCAGGGTCAGCTTGGTGGAACCGACCTGCTTGGATGTCGCCAGTTTGTTGGGCACGCTTCCCCCCTCATGGTTGCGGCGGGTTGCGGCGCCCGCTCCGACTTAAGTTGTCGGACAAAAATTGGTTTGACAAGTTCAAATCTTCTCGCCCATCCTGCGGCGCGAAAAATCGTGAACGCTCTTGGTGGGGCGCATGCGCGGGGAACGGAGCGGCATGGAAATCGGCGGTACCTATCCGATGCTGTATGCCTTTTTCGATGCGGCCGGCCGGCTGCGTCGTGAGGCCGTGACCCGCCAGATCGAGACGGCGATCGCGAGCGGCGCCTCGGGTATTGCCGTGCTCGGCCTTGGCACTGAAGTGCATAAGCTCGGCCGCGCGGAGCGCCGGTCGCTGGTCGAATGGACGCTCGCCGATGTCGGCGGGCGCGTGCCCGTGGTAGTGACGCTCGCTGACGGCAACATGCCGGACATGATCGAAAGCGCACGCTTTGCCGTCGATGCCGGCGCCGCCTGGCTCATCGTGCAGCCGCCGCGCCCGCCGGCCAGCGGCGCCCATCTCGTTGAGTTCTTCGGCGCCGTCGCCGGTAGCGTCAGCGTGCCGGTCGGCATCCAGAATGCGCCGGAATTCCTCGGCATCGGCCTAACGCCAGCGGATCTCTTGGCGCTCAATACCGCCCATCCCAATGTCAGCGTGGTTAAGGCCGAAAGCACTGCCCTCACGGTCGCAGAGGTGGTCGCGGCGCTTGACGGGCGATTCAAGGTCTTCAACGGCCGCGCCGGTTTCGAGCTTCTCGACAACCTCCGTGCGGGCGTCGACGGCATGATCCCCGGCACCGAGACGATCGACCTGCAGGTGGGCATCGAGCGTGCCATGCGCGAGGGCAAGGAGAACCTTGCGGAAGAGCTTTACCGCAAGCTGCTGCCGGTCGTTGCCTTTGCCATGCAGGGGCTAGACACGTTCGTTCTCTACGGCAAGCTGATCGCGGCGCTACGGCTGGGGCTGGAACCCAGCCACGACCGCGTGCCGGCCGCCACCGCAACCCCAACCGGCCTTTCCTGGGCGAAGCGTTTCGCCGCCGAACTCGGCCCCCTTCCTACCTGACCGGAGTTACCATGCCTCGCATTACCGATGTGCGCACTACGATTTACGAATGGATCGGCCCCGTGGCGCCCATGCCACCGCATTTCTGCACCACGGCCAGCGATCTCGTGGCCGACGTCACCGGCTCCATCGCCGGTTTCCGGTTCCTGGGCTGGCTGGTGGTCGAGATCGAGTGCGACGACGGCACGATCGGCATCGGCAATGCGGCCCTCTCGCCCCACGCCACCAAGACGACGATCGACACCTACTTGAAGCCACTGCTCATCGGCACCGATCCGCTCGACAGCGAATATATCTGGCAATCGATGTACCGGCGTACGCTGCCCTTCGGCCGCAAGGGCATCGGCATGACGGCGATCAGCGCTATCGACCTCGCCATCTGGGACGCCAAGGGCAAGATCCTGAAGCAGCCGGTGTTCCGCCTACTCGGCGGACGCACGAAATCGAAGATCCCAGTTTATGCCAGCCGACTCTATTCGCAACCGCTCGATACGCTCTATGCCGAGGCCAAGGCCTATGCCGAGCAAGGTTTCAAATCGGTGAAGCTACGCTTCGGCTGGGGTCCGAAGGACGGCATCGAGGGCATGCGCAAGAACGTCGATCTGGTGAAGACGACGCGCGAGGCCGTGGGGCCTGACGTCGACATCATGGCCGATGCCTATATGGGCTGGAACGTCGAATATGCCAAGCGCATGCTCCGCATGCTGACGCCGTTCGACATGCGCTGGGTCGAAGAGCCGGTGATCTCGGACGACCTGCACGGCTATGCCGAGCTGCGCGCCCTCGGCCTCGTCAACATTTCGGGCGGCGAGCACGAATATACGCTGGCCGGTTTCCGCGACGCCCTCTTCCTCAAGGCGTTCGATATCGCCCAGTTCGACGTCAACCGTGTCGGCGGCATCACCGCTGCCAAGAAGATCGCCGACCTCTGCGAAGCCAACGACGTGCTGGTGATTCCGCATGCCGGGCAGATGCACAACTATCATGTCACCATGTCGACCTATGCCGGACCGATCTCGGAATATTTCCCGAAAGTGCCGGTCGAGGTGGGTAACGAGCTCTTCTGGTACATTTTCGATGGCGAGCCGGTCGCCAAGGATGGCTTCATCGACCTCGACGACAACAAGCCGGGGTTCGGGCTGACGCTGAAGCCGGTCGATGCCAACTTCAAGCTGACGCGGTAGGCCGATGCCCAGCTTCCCCATAGTCGACACGCACCTGCACATCTGGGACCAGACGCGGCTGAAATACTCGGCCTTCGAGGGGAGCCCGCTGTTCGGGCACCCCTATCATGTCGAGGACTACCAGCGCGATTGCGGCGACCTCGACGTCGAGGCCATGGTGTTCCTCGAATGCTATGCCGATTTCTGGGAAGGCGGCGGGCAATATATCCAGGAGGTCGAGTTCGTCGAGGACGAGGCCAGGCGCGACCCGCGCATTCGCCGCATCATCGCCATGGCGCCGCTTGAATGGGGCGCCAAGGTCAAACCTATGCTGGAGGAGATGCGCGACAGGCATCCCCTCGTCGGTGGCATTCGCCGCATCATGGAATTCGATGCCGATCCGCGTGCGCTCACCTTGAGCCAGGGCTTCATCGACGGGGTCAATCTGCTCGAAACCTTCGGCTGGACCTTCGATATCAATCCCAATTACACGCAGATGGACATCATCCGCGAATGGCTGCCGAAGATCAGCTCCGGCGTGCCAATGATCCTCGATCATTGCGGCAAGCCCGGCATCCGACAGGGTGCCATCACGCAGTTCCGCGAGGACATGCAGGACCTCGCGCGCTACCCCAACATGTGGGTCAAGCTCTCCGACCTGCCGCCCTATGCCGGTCCCAACTGGACGCGGGCGGACCTGCGCCCCTTCATTGCGGCAACACTCGATGCTTTCGGGCCCGAGCGCACCATCTATGCGGGCGATTATCCGATCCTGCTGCAATCGAGCTCCCTCACCGAATGGGTCGATATCCTCGATGAGGCGTTCGCCGACCTCGGCCTCACCGAGGCCGAGACGCGCAAGATCTACAGGGACAACGCCATCAGCTTCTATAAGCTGAAACTTTAGGGAGCATGGCTTGGCGGAAGAGGCCAAAGCAGTGGTGAGCGTGCCGGATGGGCAGAAGGACGCCTTTGCCGAACTGATCCACGCCGAGCGCAATCCGCCGCCCCGACCAGGCTTCGGCGGCCCGGCGCTCGAACGCCGGCCGATCGCCGAGCAGGTCGCGAGCCGCATCATGGCGATGATCAAGTCGGGCAATCTCCGGCCCGGCGACCGGCTGCCCACGGAACGGCAGATGGGCATTGCTTTCGGCATTTCCCGGCCGCCCCTACGCGAGGCGCTGAAGGCATTGACGCTGATGGGGGTGCTCGAAAGCCGGCAGGGCGGGCGCTACACAGTCACCGACCTGTCGCCGAGCCGGCTGGTGGCGCCGTTCAACACCATGCTCTCGGTCGGCGACTACGACGTCAACGAACATTTCGAGGCGCGTCTGGTCGTCGATCTCGATCTCGTTCGACTCTGCACGCTGCGCGCCACGCAAGAAGAGCGCCAGCGCATCATGAAGCATGCCGTCGACGGCAATGCCTTCTATGACGATCCGGTTGCCTTTCGCCTGCTCGACATCGAGTTCCACCAGTCGCTCAACGATGCGGCCGGCAACCGCCTGCTGAGCGCGGTGGCGCAGGGGCTCTATGATATCGGGCTCGACGTGCGGCGTGTCGCCAGTGCCATGCCTGGCAATATCGAAAAGAGTGTCTCCCAGCACATTGAGGTCGCCGAGGCCGTGCTGGCCGGGGACGTTGCCGGCGCCTGCGCCGCCTATCGCCGCCATCTCGAGCATGTCCGCGACACTACTATCGAGGCGATGGATAGCTCGCACGCCACCAAAGATTGAGGTTTTGAAATGCCCGAACAGATCGCCTTCCGAATGAACCTTTTTCCCGGGCAGGCGCGCGAATACCGCAAACGCCACGACGAGATTTTCCCCGAGCTCGCCAAGGCGTTGAAGGATGCTGGCGTTTCCGACTACCAGATCTGGCTCGATCCCGAGAGCAATCACCTGTTCGGCTTCCTGACGCGTAGCGACGATCACACGATGGATGCGCTGCCCGATACCGAGATCATGAAGCGCTGGTGGGCGCACATGGCCGACATCATGGCGACCGACGCCGACAACGTGCCGGTGCAGATACAACTCAAGCGCGTGTTCCATTTGCCGTGAGCCGATCCTTCGCCATCAAGGACGTGCGCGTCCACACGCTCGCGCCCGCGGCTTCGGCCGGGACCTATTTCAAACCGGGCGAGGCTCGCCACTGGCTGGTCGATAGCCTCATTTCCAATCCGATGTCGGGCTATGCGAAGTATCGCGAGAAGCGATCGAGTTGGGGTATCGGCGTGCTTGGTTCGCTCGTCGTCGAGATCGAGACCGAGGATGGCACGGTCGGCGTTGCTACCGGCTCGGGCGGCGTGCCGGCCGCCTGGATGATCCGCAACCACTTTTCGCGTTTCCTTGTCGGCGAGGATGCGCGCAACACCAACCGCATCTGGGACGAGATGTATCGCGCCTCGCTTCCTTATGGACGCAAGGGCCTGCCGATCATGGCGATCAGCGCCATCGACCTGGCTTTGTGGGACCTCATCGGCAAGGTACGGAGCGAGCCGGTCTACAACCTCATCGGCGGGCTCAGCCGCGACGAAATCACCTTCTATTGCACTGGTCCCGATGCTGGCGCCATCAAGGCCATGGGCTTCTGGGGCGCCAAGGTTCCGCTGCCGCATTCGCATTTCGACGGTGAGGCGGGGCTTGCCGCCAATGTCGAATTCCTGCGTGCGCACCGTGAGACGGTGGGGCCGGGCTTTCCGCTGATGGTCGACTGCTACATGTCGCTGACGGCGCAATATGCCATCCGTCTCGCCGAGGCGTGCCGTGACCTCGAAATCCATTGGTGGGAAGAGGTTCTTTCGCCCGACGACGTCGAGGGCTACCGCGAGATCAAGCGTGCCCATCCAACGTTGAAATGGACGACGGGCGAGCACGAATATACACGCTACGGCTTCAGGCGGCTGATAGAAGAGCGGACGCTCGATATCCTGCAGCCTGACGTCATGTGGGTTGGCGGCATGACCGAATTGTTGCGTATCGCCGCGCAGGCTGCCGCCTACGACCTGCCGGTCGTGCCGCATGGCAGCGGGCCCTATTCCTACCATTTCATCGCCAGTCAGACCGGCGCCGCCTTTTGCGAATACGTGGCGGCGAGCCCGGATGGACAATCGATCCAGCCGGTCTTCGGCGATCTCTTTGTCGGCGAACCATTGCCCGAAAGGGGCCGCATCCGGCTCGGCGAGGCTCCCGGCTTCGGCATGGAGCTACGTGATCGCAACATGCTCGTCGAGTTCAAGTAAGGACGGCCGTCCCGCTCCGCCGATTGCTAGACAACGGCTTTTGCTGTAGGGAGCGCCGCAACTCATGCGGCGTTTCCTCGTTTTTCCGACCACGCCGCCCCACATCGACATAAGCCCTAAGCCATGACCGCCGCGACTGCTATCGCTACATCACCGGCCGTTGCCGCAACGCTGCCCTATCGGACGCGGCGCACCTTCGCCATCATTTCGCACCCGGACGCCGGCAAGACGACGCTGACCGAAAAGCTGCTGGCGGCATCAGGCGCTATCCAGAAAGCCGGGGCCGTGCGCGGCCGCGCCGGGGCGCGCGCCACGCGCTCGGACTGGATGGAGATCGAGCAGAAGCGCGGCATTTCCATTACCTCCTCGGTGATGACGTTCGAATACGACGATTTGACCTTCAACCTGCTCGATACACCGGGCCACTCGGACTTTTCCGAGGATACCTATCGCACGCTGACAGCGGTGGACGCGGCAGTGATGGTGATCGATGCCGCCAAGGGCATCGAGAGCCAGACGCTGAAGCTCTTCGAGGTCTGCCGGCTCAGGGACATTCCGATCGTCACCTTCATCAACAAGGTCGATCGCGAGGGCCAGGACCCGCTGGCTTTGCTCGATGAGATCGCCGACACGCTGGCACTCGACGTGACGCCGGTGATCTGGCCGGTCGGGCAGGGGGTCGATTTCAAAGGCACGATCGATCTCACCGCCAGGCAATTGCTGGCGCCGAATGGCGACGTGCTGCGCGAATTCGACGATCTCGACGACCTGTTGCTCGATGACGAGCTACGGAAAGATGCGGTCTTTGCCAATGCCTTCGATACGCTCGACCTGGCGCGCTCCGGCTATCCGGAATTCGACCGCGACATATTCCTTGCCGGACATCTGACGCCGGTCCTCTTCGGCTCGGCGCTCAAGGGAGTCAGCGTTGCCGAGCTCTTGGATGCGCTCGCCGCCTGGGCACCGCCGCCGCGCCCTCAGCCGGCCGAGCCGGCGCCGATCGAACCCGAGGATAGCAAGGTTTCGGCCTTCGTCTTCAAGGTGCAGGCCAACATGAACGCCAACCACCGCGACCGCATCGCCTTCGTGCGCTTGTGCTCGGGCACGTTCAAGCGCGGCATGAAATTGCGCAACGTACGCTCCGGCAAGGACCTGGCGGTCGCCAACCCGATGTTCTTTTTCGGCCAGAGCCGCGAACTCGCCGAAGAGGCGGTGGCCGGCGACATCGTCGGCATCCCGAACCACGGCACGCTCAGCGTCGGCGATACGCTGACCGAGGGCGCGACGATCAAGGTCACGGGCATTCCGAATTTCGCGCCGGAAATCATCCGCCGTGTACGTCTGACCGATGCCATCAAGGCCAAGCAACTTGCCAAGGCTTTGTCGGACCTCGCCGAGGAAGGCGTGGCGCAGGTGTTCCGTCGCATGATCGGCGCCGACTGGATCGTCGGTGTCGTCGGGCAGTTGCAGCTGGAAGTGCTGGCTTCGCGCATCGAGAAGGAATACGGCGTACCGATCGCCTTCGAGAGCGTCGGCTACGACGTCGCGCGCTGGATCGATTGCGACGACAAGGAAGAGCTGAAGCGCTTTATTGCTGCCAACCGCAACGTTCTGGCCGAGGACCGCGACGGCAACCCGATCTTTCTGGCGCAAAGCGCCTGGTGGCTGGGCCGCACGCAACAGGACTGGCCGAAGATCAAGTTCTACGCCACGCGCGAACGCGCTTAGGAGGCGAAAATGCAGCATCGTCGTTTGGGCAAGACCGGTTACGAGGTTTCCGAGATCGGGCTTGGATGCTGGCAGCTGGGCGGCGATTTCGGCGCGCTTGGCGACGAGACGGCGACCGCGATCCTCACCGAAGCGCGCCGGCTCGATGTAGGTTTTTGGGATACGGCGGACGTTTACGGCGGGGGCCTGTCGGAAAGCCGCATCGGCGGCTTTGCCGACAAGGGCGGCGTCAGGATCGCGACCAAAGTCGGACGCAATGGCGAACTCTTTCCCGACAAATATACGCGCGAAGGCGTGAAGCGGAGCCTTGAAGGCTCGGCGCAGCGGCTGGGTGTCGATGTGCTTGATCTTGCCCAGCTCCATTGCGTGCCGACGCAGGTGCTGCGCGATGGCGAAATCTTCATGTGGATGGACGAGTTCCAGCGTGAAGGCCTCGTGCGCTATTGGGGCGCGAGCGTCGAAACCATCGATGAAGCGCTGCTCTGCCTCGAAAAGCCTGGCCTTGCCACGCTGCAGATCATCTTCAACCTGTTCCGGCAGGACGCGGTCGACGAACTGCTGCCAAAGGCGCAGGAAAAGGACGTCGGCATCATCGTCCGGTTACCGCTGGCGAGCGGGCTCCTCTCCGGCAAGTTCGACAGGCAGACGCGTTTTTCCTCCGAAGACCACCGCAATTACAATCGCGACGGCGCAGCCTTTTCGGTCGGCGAGACGTTTTCCGGCCTGCCCTTCGAGACCGGTATCGAGCGCGTCGAGGAATTGCGCGGCATGCTGCCCGAAGGCTGGCCAATGACGCATCTCGCTCTCAGGTGGATTTTCGACCATCCGGCAGTTTCGACGGTGATCGCCGGCGTTTCGCGCCCGCAGCAGCTCGAAGACAATGTCGCCGCAGCTGCCCGTCCGCAGTTGGACGACGGCCTGCATCAACGCCTGCGCGATTGGTATGTCGAGCGCGTGCGCCCGGCGGTGCGCGGCGCCATCTGACGGGTAAATCATCGGCGATGGGGTTTCAGTCCCCGCCGCTTCGACCTACATCTTGGGCCTGACATTTAAGCCCATCGAGTAGGTCATGCTGCAAAATCATGCGTTCGAGCTCGTTTCCGAACAGGACGTCCCGGAAGTCAATTCGCTGGCCCGGCTGTACCGCCACAAAAAGACCGGCGCCGAAGTCCTGTCGCTGATCAACGACGACGAGAACAAGGTTTTTGGCATCACCTTCAAGACGCCGCCGGCGGATTCGACGGGCGTCGCCCACATCCTCGAACATTCGGTCCTGTGCGGCAGCCGCAAGTATCCGGTGAAAAAGCCCTTCGTGGAGATGCTAAAGGGCTCGCTCCACACCTTCCTCAACGCCATGACGTTTCCGGACAAGACCGCCTATCCGGTGGCGAGCCAGAACCTCAAGGATTTCTACAACCTCGTCGACGTCTATCTCGATGCCGTGTTCTTCCCGCTGATCAGCCCCGACACGTTCAAGCAGGAAGGCTGGCACTACGAGCTCGAAGGCGGCAATGCCCCGCTCACCTACAAGGGCGTTGTCTTCAACGAGATGAAGGGCGTCTATTCCTCGCCCGATGCCGTTTTGCGCGAAACCTCGCAGCGTTCGCTTTATCCCGACAACACCTATGGGCAGGCTTCGGGTGGAGACCCCAAGGATATCCCGGATCTCACCTACGAGGAATTCAAGGCGTTCCACGAACGCTATTACCACCCCTCCAATACGCGCGCCTTCTTTTACGGCGACGACGATCCGGAAGAGCGGCTGACGCTGCTCGATCGCTATCTCAGCCAATTCCAGCGCGCCGATATCGATGCGGTGGTGAAGCTGCAAAAGCGCTTCACCGAGCCCAAACGCATCACCCGCACCTATGCCGCGAGCGAAGCCGAAGAGGGCAAGCGCAGTGGCATGGTGACGGTCAACTGGATGCTCGACGAGATCGCAGACGACGAACAGCGCCTGGCGCTCGACGTGCTCGAACATGTCCTCGTCGGCAATCCTGCCGCGCCCCTGCGCAAGGCGCTAACCGATTCCGGCCTGGGCGAAAGCTTTGCCGGCGGTGGCTTCGCCGACGACTACCGGCAGCCGATGGCGACCTTCGCCCTCAAGGGCATTGCCGATGCCGACCTCGACAAGGTCGAACCGCTTATCCTCGGAACGCTGGAAAAGCTGGCGCGCGACGGCATCGACCGCGGTACGATCGAAGCCTCGCTTAATACGATCGAGTTCGCGCTCCGCGAGAACAATACCGGCAGTTTCCCGCGCGGCATTTCGCTGATGCTGCGCTCGATGCGGACATGGCTGCACGGCCGCGATCCGCTGAAGCCCTTGGCTTTCGGGCCGGCGCTCGACAGGTTAAAGGCGGACTTTGCGGCGGAAAAGCCGGTCTTCGAGGAGATGATTCAGCGCCTGCTGCTCGACAACCAGCATCGTACGACGGTGATCCTTACCGCCGATCCCGAGCAGGGCGCGCGTGACACCGCCGCGGAAAAGGCGCGGCTCGAAGAGCATCGCGAGGCGCTCGATACCGATGAACTCGCGGCTCTGGCCGAGGAAACGCGGCATCTCAGGGCCTTGCAGGAGGCGGTCGATCCGCCGGAGGCCTTGGCGAAAATCCCGACGCTCGGCCTCGAAGACCTGCCGCGCGAAGGCAAGACCATCCCCGGCGAGAGCGAAGATATGGGCGGCGTCGAAGTGCTGACGCACGATCTTGCCACCAACGGTATCCTCTATCTCGATCTTGCCTTCGATCTTTCGGTCGTGCCGCAGGACCTCATGCCCTACGTGCCGCTGTTCAGCGCGGCGCTGTTGCAGACAGGCACGAAGGACCTCGATTTCGTCGGCCTCAGCCAGCGCATCGGCCGTTCGACCGGTGGCATCCATCCGGCGCGGTTCGTGAGTTCCACCGTTGCCGGCGGCACGGCGGCGCGGCTGATCCTGCGCGGCAAGGCGGTGCCTGAAAAGTTCGAGGAATTGCTGGCGATCCTCAGCGACGTGCTGCTGACGGCGCGGCTCGACAACAAGGAGCGCATCGGCCAGATGGTGCTCGAAGCAAAGGCCGGCTTTGAAAGCCGGCTATCGGGCATGGGCAACGGCTTGATGGTTTCGCGGCTCAACGGCAGCTGGCGGGAATCCGACTGGCTTTCCGAACAGCTCGGCGGGGTCAGTTACCTGTTCTTCCTGCGCAAGCTCGTGAAGGAAGTGACCGACGATTTCGACGGCGTCGCCGCAAAGCTCGATCGCATCCGCGATCTGCTGATCGGCCGCGCGCCGCTCATTGCCAATGTCACGTCCGACCGCGAGTTGTGGAATGGCGCCAGGCCGGCGTTTGCGAGCTTCCTTTCCGGCCTGCCGGCAGGGCGGGGTGGTGCTGCGGGTTGGACAGCTTCGCTTACCGGCAAGAGCGAGGGCTTCACCTATCCCGGCAAGGTCAACTTCGTTGCCAAGGGCGCCAACCTTTTCGACCTCGGCTACACGCATTCTGGGGCTATCGCCGTGGCGCTGCGGCACTTGCAGACGACGTGGCTGTGGGACAAGGTGCGTGTGCAGGGCGGCGCCTATGGCGGCGGGGTGAGTTACGATTTTCTCACCGGCAGCTTTGCCTATAGTTCCTACCGCGACCCGAACCTCCTGGAGACGCTGAAAGTCTATGACGGCACGGCTGCCTTCCTCAGACAGCCGCTTGCGCCAGAAGAGCTGACGCGTTCGATCATCGGCACGATCGGCGGCATCGATCGCTACATGCTGCCCGACGCCAAGGGCTATACGGGACTTGTGCGGCACCTGATCGGCGATACGGACGAAGACCGGCAGCGCCGGCGCGAGCAGGTTCTGGGCGCCAGTCTCGCCGACTTCAAAGCCATTGCCGATGTTCTCGATGCGGTGGCCGAGAAGGGGCAGGTTGCCGTGCTCGGTTCGGAAGGCGCCATCACGCAGGCCAATGCCGAAAAGGGCGGGTTCCTCGCGGTCACCAAGGTGCTGTGAACGTGTGGGGATGTTTCGCGTTATAACCGGCCATGGCTGAAACGCGTATCCTCGACAGGAACCTGCATATCCGCGCGATCGATACGTTCATCGATCCCACCTCGCCCAAGGCGCGCGCCATCATCACGCATGGTCATGCCGACCATGCGCGGCCCGGCCATGGCAAGGTGCTGGCAACGGCCGACACCATCGCCATCATGAAGGTGCGCTACGGCGAGGATTGCGCCGGGGAATTCCAGGCGCTGGAATTCGGCGTTCCGCTCAGGATCGACGACGTCACCGTCACGCTCCACCCGGCCGGGCACATTCTGGGCAGCGCGCAGGTGCTGGTCGAATGCGGCGGTGTCCGCGCCGTGGTCACCGGCGACTATAAGAGGCTGGCCGACACCACGGCGCAGCCGTTCGAACTGGTGCAGTGCGACCTGCTAGTGACCGAAGCGACGTTCGGCCTGCCGGTGTTCCAGCATCCCAAGCCGGAGCGCGAGATCGCGCGGCTCTTGACCTCGGTTGGCAATTTCCCCGCGCGCGCGCACATCATCGGCTGCTACGCGCTCGGCAAGGCGCAGCGCGTCATCAAGCTCTTGCGTGAAGCGGGGTACGATGCGCCGATTTATCTTCATGGCGCGATGGTGCGGCTCTGCGAGCTCTACGAAGAGCGGGGCATCGGGCTTGGCGAGTTGAAGCTCGCTATCGAAGCCGGCAAGGGCGAGCTCGCCGGGCAGATCGTCATCGCACCGCCCTCCGCGCTCAAGGATCGTTGGAGCCGGCGTATGCCCGATCCGGTTCTCGCCATGGCCTCGGGCTGGATGAGCGTCAAGCAACGGGCGCGGCAAAGCCTCGTCGAACTGCCGCTGGTCATTTCCGACCATGCCGACTGGAACGAATTGCGCGAAACCATCACCGATACCGGCGCCGGCACGGTCTGGGTGACGCACGGCCGCGAGGATGCGCTGGTCTACCAGTGCCGTCAGCAGGGGCTCATCGCCGAGCCGCTCAACATCCAGGGCTACGAGGATGAGGGCGAGGAGGAATGAAGCGCTTCGCTCAGCTTTTGGAATTGCTGGCTCTCACGCCTTCGCGTAACCGCAAGATCGAGGCTTTGGCGACATACTTCCGCGAAACGCCGGATCCCGATCGCGGCTTTGCGCTCGCCGTGTTGACGGGGGCGCTGACCTTCAAGAACGTAAAGCCTGCAATATTGCGCGACGTGGTGATGGCCGAGGTCGATCCTCACCTCTTCAGGCTGTCCTACGATTATATCGGCGATCTCGGCGAGACGATCGCGCTCATCTGGCCGCATCACGGCGCGACCGAGCCGCTGCCGGGGCTCACCGATCTCATCGAGCTCTTCAACACGACCTCCAAGCACGAATTGCCGGCCTTGATCGCTTCGCTGCTGACGCGGGCGGAGATCAACGAGCGCTGGGCTTTGGTGAAGCTTGCGACCGGCGCCTTGCGCATCGGCATTTCGGCGCGACTCGCCAAGACGGCGCTCGCCGAAATGAGCGGTAAGGATCTGCAGGAAATCGAGGAGGTCTGGCACGGCATGGTCGTGCCCTATGGTGAGCTCTTCCAATGGCTCGACGGCAAGGCCGAGCGCCCAGATATCGACCATGAGGCACGTTTCCATCCGCTGATGCTCTCCAACGCCATCGACGAGGCCAAGGACCTCGACCGGTTGGCGCCCGACGCTTTCGCTGCCGAATGGAAGTGGGACGGCATTCGCGTGCAACTCATCATGGCCAAGGGTAAGGTGTCGCTGTTCTCACGCACCGGCGACGACATCGCGCAGGCCTTCCCCGACATCGTCGACAACGTCTTCGGCGAAGCCGTGCTCGATGGCGAATTGCTGGTCGGCGAGGATTTCGAGCCGTCCTCGTTCAACGACCTGCAGCAGCGGCTCAACCGCAAGACGGCAATGGCCAAGCACCTGACGCAATATCCGGCCTTCATCCGCGTCTACGATATGCTCTTCGATGGCCACGACGATATCCGCGCCCTGCCGTGGAGCGAGCGGAGGCAGCGACTCGAAGCATGGTTCAAGAACAATCCACAGCGGCGACTCGATCTTTCTGAGGTGCTGACCTTCACCGATTGGCAGAATCTTGCCGAAATCCGTAGGCGCGGTGCCGACGAGCACGGCCATGAAGGCGTCATGGTGAAGCTCAAGGCCTCGCCCTATGTGCCCGGCCGGCCCAAGGGCCTGTGGTTCAAGTGGAAGCGTGATCCCAACATGGTCGATGCCGTGCTGATGTATGCGCAGCGCGGGCACGGCAAGCGCTCGTCGTTCTATTCCGACTTCACCTTCGGGGTGTGGAAGGGCAACGAGATCGTCCCCATCGGCAAGGCCTATTTCGGTTTCACCGATGCCGAGTTGAAAGAACTCGACAAATGGGTGCGCTCGAATACCGTGCAGTCGTTCGGCCCGGTGCGCGAGGTCAAAAAGGAGCTCGTCCTCGAAATCGCCTTTGATAGCGCGCAAAAATCGAGCCGGCACAAATCGGGCGTGGCGCTCAGGTTTCCGCGCATAAACCGCATCCGCTGGGACAAGCCCATGGCAGAAGCAGGAACGCTCGAGGAAATGCTGACCTTTGTCGAGGCCACCTGAGGAGCTGGATATGTCGCTGCAGTCGGTGCACAGGAAGGTGGTCGAACTCGAACGCGAGATGCAGGAGGCGGCTGCGGCGCTCGATTTCGAGAAAGCCGCGCGCCTGCGCAACGAGATCGATGCCCTGCGCGGCACGACGACACCGCACGATGACGAAGGGCCCGTGACGGCGACCGTCTACCAACCCAAGCCCGGCGCCATGGGCCTTGGCACCCATATTCCGGTCAAAGCGCCGCCGAAGGGTTGGAAGAAGCCGAAAAAGCCCGATCCACTGACCACGAACGTGAAATCGAAGCGCTAGAGCTGGTTCAATAGCGAGGGCGCCTCGCCACCCAGCGCATTGAGCGCGGCGGCGACGATGCCGGCACGGTCGAGCCCGGCTTCGGCATACATCTCGTTCTGGCTCGCCTGTTCGGTGAACGTATCCGGGATCATCAGCGGGCGGAATTTCAGCTTGCCATCAAGCAGGCCGTTCTGCGCAAGGAATGTCGCGACGTGGCTGCCGAAGCCGCCAATGCCGCTTTCCTCGATGGTGAGCAGCACCTCATGGTCGGCGGCGAGCTGTGCCGTCAGTTCCTCGTCGAGCGGCTTCAGGAAGCGCGCATCGGCGATGGTCGGCGCGAGCCCGAGGGCGGCGAGCTTTTCGGCGGCCGCCAGCACTTCGCCGAGCCGGGCGCCGTAGGAGAGGATGGCAATCGGCCCGCCCTTCTTCAAAATCCGGCCTTTGCCGATTTCCAGCACCTGCCCATGCGCGGGCATATCGACGCCGAGGCCGTCGCCACGCGGATAGCGGAAGGCGATCGGGCCCTTGTCGTAGGCTGCAGCGGTCGCAACCATGTGCCGGAGTTCGGCCTCGTCGGCAGCCGCCATGTGGACGATACCGGGCACGGCGCCGAGATAGGCGCTGTCGTAATTGCCGGCATGGGTCGGCCCGTCGGCGCCGACATAGCCGGCGCGGTCGATGGCAAAGCGCACCGGCAGGCCCTGGATGGCAACGTCGTGCACCACTTGGTCGTAGGCGCGTTGCAGGAAGGTCGAATAGATGGCGGCGAACGGCTTCATTCCCTCGGCGGCGAGTCCCGCCGCAAAGGTTACGGCGTGCTGTTCGGCGATGCCGACATCGAAGATGCGCGCGGGGTAAATCTCGGCGAACTTGTCGAGTCCGGTGCCTGAGGGCATGGCGGCGGTGATGGCGACGATGCGCTCGTCGCGGCTCGCCTCGTCAATCAGCGTATCGGCGAAAACCGAGGTGTAGGACGGCGCGTTGGACGGCGCCTTGGCCTGCGCGCCGGTGATGACGTTGAATTTCGAAACGCCATGATACTTGTCTGCGGCGTCCTCGGCCGGGGCATAGCCCTTGCCCTTCTTGGTGACGACATGAACGAGGATGGGCCCGTCCTCGGCGTCGCGAACGTTTTGCAGTACCGGCAGCAGGTGGTCGAGATTGTGGCCGTCGATCGGGCCGACGTAATAAAAGCCCAGTTCCTCGAACAGCGTGCCGCCCGTCCACCAGGAGCGGGCGAATTCCTCGGTGCGGCGGGCCGGCTCGTGCAGGACCGGCGGCAGCGCTTTGACGATCTGCTTGGCGGTCTTGCGGAAACCGCGATAGGTGCGGCCGGATACGAGGCGCGCCAGATAGGCGCTCATCGCCCCGGTGGGCGGGGCAATCGACATGTCATTGTCGTTGAGGATGACGATCAGCCGCGCATCCATGGCGCCGGCATTGTTCATCGCCTCATAGGCCATGCCGGCCGACATGGCGCCATCGCCGATGACGGCGACGACGTGGCGCTTCTCGCCCTTGAGCTGGGCACCGACGGCCATGCCGAGCCCGGCCGAGATCGAGGTTGAGGAATGGCCGGCGCCAAACGGGTCGTAGTCGCTCTCGGCGCGGCGCGTGAAGCCGGAAAGGCCGCGCTTTTGCCTCAGCGTGCGGATGCGATCGCGGCGCCCGGTCAGGATCTTGTGCGGATAGGCCTGGTGGCCGACGTCCCAGATCAAGCGGTCGTGCGGGGTGTCGAAAACGGCGTGCAAGGCCACGGTCAGTTCGACGACACCGAGGCCGGCGCCGAGGTGGCCGCCGGTGACGGAGACGGCATCGATCATTTCGGCGCGCAGTTCGCCTGCCAGTTGCTGCAGCTCGTCGCGCGAAAGACCCTTGATCTGGCTCGGTTCGGTGATGGTGTCGAGCAGGGGCGTTTGCGGCTTTTCGGTCAAAATGCCGGTCCTTTGCCGGAAGTTGGCAATAGCACTAACGCATTAGAGGCCCTGAGGGATCAATGCAATGGCATTGGCCGGAATGACGTGGTCAGCGCGCCGCCAGCAGCAGCTTCTGGCCGGTAACGAACCGCCCGGTTTCAAAGCCCACGGTGCTGGCTGGGCCAAAACCGATACGCGTGACATAGGGACCGAGTTCGGTAGCGGGATCGAGCGTCGCCTCGTCCGGCTCGAACATCACCGCATAGGTGGCGCTGGTCATTTCGGCCGGCTGGGTGAAGATTTCGGCGACATGGTCGAGGTCGGGGGCGACCAGTTCCACTTCGCGCGTCTTGACCTTGGGCAGGGGCTGGCTGGCGGCCAGCTCGGCCACGGCCTTGGCGATAGGCGCGTGCACGGTCGCCTTGCCGACGGCGTTCCAAGTCATGTCGACGAGGCCAGCGACCGTGCCCAGGGCCGGATCGCTGCCGAGCGAGGCCGTGCGGAGCGCCGGTTTTTCCTCCGGTGCGTAGGCGGCAACGACATTGTCGTTCCCTTCATCGGCTTGTGCCGGCGCCGGCGGGGTCAAGGCCGCGAGCGCCATGACGGCAGTATTGGGCGTAGCCGGTTGCGGGGCGATGGGCGCCAGCGTTTCGGGGACGCTGGCGACGAGCATGCGATCGGGCCGCTGCATCGGAATGGGCGCGACCTGATCGTTTGCCGCAAGTTCGGCATCGGTCAGCGGGGCGCTGCCGTCGGTGCCGAAAGGCATGGCGGGCGCCGCAGCCGGCGATTGGGCAGGGGCATCGAGGCTTGCCATTTCGACGCGGGCCTGGCCGAGATCGGCCGGGCGTGCGGCTGGAACCGGCGCCACGACCGGAATGGTGGCGACGGCGTGCTGCGTGGGCGTGTTGTTGCCGAAGAGCTTGCCGAACAGCCCACCGCCATTGCCCGAGGCGCTGGCAACCTGGATGTTGTCGCCGATGCCGCACGGCACCTGGTGGCATTGCTGCCATTGGGCCTGGGCATATTGACGACCTTCGTTGGAGAGCGGCTTGCCGTTAGTGGGCAGGTGCAGTGTGCGCCCATCGGGGAAGACGCGCTGCAACTGCGCCGTGGTCATGCGCGGCCAAGCGCGCACGCTGCCGGTATCCATGTGCACGAACGGGCTGCCGGACGTGGGGTAATAACCGACCCCGCCGACCTGGAAGCGCATGCCCGTGGCGCGCAGCGTCGCAAGGTCGATGCCAGGGATGAAGAAATCCATGGCCTTGCCCTTCATGTGCTGGGAATTTTCGGCAACGCCGCTGCTGGTGCGGCGCAGCATGGCGTTGGTTTCGGGGGCGCGATAGGACGAAACGATGTTGATCGGCTGGGTGGCGTGCACCGCCTGGTAGACCTCCCACACCAGGTCGAACAGGTGTGGGTCCATCTCGATGGTCTTGTTGTTGCGCCAGTCGCGCAGGAAATAATTGAGCTGCTGCAAGCCCTTCTTGTCGTATTGGCCGTTGCGCTTGAAGGTGATGCGCGCCGTCTCACCGGTATGGGTGTGATGCAGATAGAGCGTGCGATCGCCTTGGCCGGCCGCATCGACCGAGCTGGTGGCAGAAGGCACAACAATGGTGAGCGCCAGGGCGAAAGCCGCAAGCAGCCGCCCCATCGTTCGCAGCGAAGATAACAGTTTACCCGACACGCCAGTTACACAGTCCGGTTCGAATGGCCGATCCAGGGACGCTAGCAGGAAGTCGACTAGAGTTTATTAACGCTAACGACCCGTAACCGCCGGACAGGCGGCCCTCAAATAAAAACTAGCCGGAAAAGGCGGCTGAACCAAGGCGCGGAAGTAAAGGAGGGGTAAACGGGGAGCCGGCCGGCTGGCCGGCTCGCGCTCCACGTTTCAACCGGGAAAGGCGGCGTTCGCCTCCTCCCCGGGAAACGCTTACGAGTTCAACATCTCGATGAGCTTCTTGTTGTGCCCGTAGATGTCGGCATAGGAGCGGATGGTGCCGTCCTGGTCGACGCGCAGGGTGAAGTAGGCGATGTGCACGGGCACGTGCGTTTCCATGTTCACCCAGCGCTCGGAGGGGCCGTACATGGATTCCAGCTTGGCGCTGTCGAGATGGCTCGGTTCGTTGACGAGCAGGGCGTCGGCGAAATCCATCGGGTTCTGCACGCGCACGCAGCCGTGGCTATAGGCGCGGATGGAGCGGGCAAAGAGCGATTTGGACGGTGTATCGTGCAGGTAGACGTCGTGCGAGTTGGGGAAGAGGAACTTGATCTTGCCCAAAGCGTTGGCGCCGCCCGGCCGCTGGCGCACGCGGAAATTGTCGATCGAAGTGTTCGACCAATTGAACATGGCGGCGTTCACCACTTTGCCGGCATAAAGCAGTTCCATGTTCTGGCTGGCGAGATAGCCGGGATTGGCCGCAAGGTGCGGGCGGATTTCGTTGGTCGCGATCGAGGCCGGCACGTTCCAGTACGGATTGACGACGATCTGGCGGATATTGTCGGAAAAGATCGGCGTCTGCGTTGCCGGCTTGCCGACGACGACGCGGGTCGTGAAGGTCGGAGCGCCGTCGTGCATCACGGCAAGACGGAATTCCGGGATGTTGACGAAGACGTTGTTCTTGCCGAGATCGGACGGCATCCAACGCCAGCGTTCCATGTTGGCGATGATGTCTTCCTTGCTCACCGAGGAGCCGCCATTGAGCGCAGCGACGGTGGCGGGGCCGGCAACACCATCGGCATCGAGCCCGAGGTTCTCCTGGAAGGCAGTGACCGCGGCGGCGACGGTCTCGTCGTAGATGGCATCGTTGGCGTCTTCGCCGGCCGGCACGTCGAGACGCTTGCGCAGCAGCGGCACACGCTCGTCGACCATGCCGAGGCGCAGGGTCTTGCCGGAAGGGATCTGGATCTTCTCGTCGGTTTCGGCGTCGCTGTCGTAGAACTTGGCCAGAGCCTCCTTCAGCGCCACGAATTCGCGATGCTTGGGATCGAGCCCTGCGAGGATCGCCGCCGGATCGTCGCTGGCGGCCAGTTCGGTCAGCAGCTTGGTCTGGTCGACGAGGCGCGGCCGGATGTCGATATTGGGCGAAACGGTGCGCGGATCGACGCGGCCGCCATAGACGTTCTGCGCATAGCGCATGGTGGCGCCGGTGAAGGCCACTTCGAGCGCAGCAATGCGGGCCGGATCGCTGGTGGCACCGTCGAGCGAGAGTTCGGGCGTGAGATAATCGGCGGGCCTCAGGCCTTCGAGTTCGGCATTGGCAAAGACCTTGAGGATCTTTTCCCCGGCGGGCGCGAAGCTCGCTTCGCCGCCGGCGCCCGGCTGCAGCCACAGCGGCTCGAAACCGCGGGCGCCGTAGAAGTAATAGAGCTTTTGCGCCTCGGCATAGGCGGCGGTATTGGCCGCGCCGTAATAGGCCGCCGACAGGTCAGCCTTGATCAGGCGGGCAATGTCGCTGGTGGCTGGAGCGATGACGACGCGGGTGGCGTCGGTGCCGTCGATATTTACGATTTCCTGGGCGGAAACTGCGGCAGGGGCGAGAAACACGCCGGCGAGGAGCCCAACCAGCAAGGCCTTGGAAAAGGAACGTTTGGCAAGCATCTTTCAGGCAACCTTTCGCGGGACGGTGCGCGTGGAGCCAGCAGAATCGCGCATCACGTTCCGTTAATATTGGCGGCTATTACTCCGGAAATCTTAACGGCCGCAATTGCTCCACATTTTGTGATCGGGGCCTGTGGCAGGCTTGCAACGAAGTCCCGGTCGGTTCAGGCGGCATCGCTCTCAAGGCCGGTATCCAGCCCGTATTCCTTGAGTTTGCGGTAAAGCGTCGAGCGGCCGATGCCGAGGGCGCGCGCGGCTTTGGACATGTGGCCGGCATAGTGGTCGAGCGCCGTGGATATGAGCGCCCTTTCCATGTCGGCCAGGGGTGAAATCTCGCCGGCAGCGGTCAGGAAACCGCCGGCGGGGGGCTCGGTATTATTAACGGGAGGCGCCGCATCGATGTGGCGTGGCGCCATGGTGGAAATGCCGGCTTCGGAAAGCCGCAGCGCTTCATCGCGCCCGACGGTGCGGGCAAGGATCTGCGGGAAGTCGCAGGTATCGAGTTCGGCGGTGTCGCAGAGCGCGATGGCGCGATAGAGCATGGTCTCGAGCTGGCCGATATTGCCGGGCCAGTCGTAGCTTTCGAGCAGGTCGAGCACCGCGGGCGTGAGGCCGGTAATGCGGCGCCCGGCCTCGGCAGCGAGCGCAGTGATGAAATGCGCGGTCAATGCCGCGATGTCGCCGCGCCGGTCGCGCAGGGGCGGCATGTAGATGGGAAAGACGTTGAGCCGGTAATAGAGGTCTTCGCGGAACGTGCCGGCCTGAGCGAGGTTGAGCAGGCGGCTCCTGGTCGCGGCGATGATGCGGACGTTGACGCGCTCGCCCGTCGCCTCGATGCGGCCGTGCTGCAGAACGTAGCCGAGCTGCGCCTGCAAATCGTCGGGAAGGGCGCCTATCTCGGCGAGAAACAGCGTACCGCCATGCGCTTCGAGCAGCCTGCCGAAGCGGCCGAACAGCGCCCGCTGCAAATCCTCGGGCAATAGGCTTGCGCAATCGAGGGTGACGAAGGGCTTGCCGGCGCGCTCGCCCATGGCATGGATGGCGCGCGCAAGCATCTCTTTTCCGGTGCCGGCCTCGCCTTCGATCAGCACCGGCATAGTGGTCTTGGCGGCCTTGGCGGCAAGCGCCTGCACGCGGTCCATTACGGGACTGCTGGTGACGATGTCGCTGAGTGCGACGCTCGCCCGCCGCGGCAGCGCGCCGCGCATGGCGGTTTCCAGCCGGCCGAGGCGCAGCGCATTGGTGAGCGAGACGAGAAGGCGCTCGGGCGAAGCCGGCTTGACGATGAAATCGATGGCCCCCTGGCGCATCACGGTGACGACGGTTTCGAGCGAGGAGGTGGAGGTGGCCGCGATCACCGGCACGTTGAGTCCGTCGCGGCGCATGGCTTCCATCACGGCCATGCCGTCGAGGTCGGGCATGACGAGGTCGAGCACGACGGCGCCGAGACCGGGATCCCCGCGCAGGGCTTCCAGCGCCTTTTCACCGCTGTCGACGGTGAGCGCCGAAAAGCCAGCGCGGCTTGCGACCTCCGCCGTCAGGCGCAACTGCAGGGGGTCGTCGTCAACGATCAGAACACGCGTCATCCACTATCCAGGCGAACTTCGGGCACGAATCGCTGTGCCGTTTTGATGCAGGCTAGGCACGCCGGGTTAAGAGGGTTTTAAGCATGAGCCGCTGGTCGGTGTTGCGGCGGTGCGGCGCCTTGGCAGGGGCGGGGACGGGCGATAAGGTTCGCGCCTTCCTGTCGATAGTTTTCCGGAGCGAGATATGACCGACCTGCCGCGCGCCCCCGAGGCGGCCAAGAGCCAGAAAGGGCACAACCAGTTCGGAACGCTGCCGGAATGGAACCTCGCCGATCTCTATCCGGGGCGGGATTCGTCCGAGCTCAAGGCCGGTCTCGAAAAGGCGAGGAAAGACGCCGAAGCGTTCGAGGCGCAGTACAAGGGCAAGCTCGAGGGCCTCGCGAAAAACGGCGGCCTCGTTGCTGCCGTCAAGGCGAGCGAGGCGCTGGCGGACCTTACCGGCCGCATCGGTTCGTTCGCGTTCCTGCAATATGCGCAGAACACGCAGGACCCCGACCGCGCCAAGTTCCTCGGCGACATGAATGAGGCCCTGACGACGCTCTCGACGCGGCTCATCTTCTTTGAACTCGAACTCAACCGGATCGACGATGGCGTGCTGGAAGCCGCCTTCGAGAAAGACCCGGCGCTTGCCCATTACCGGCCCTGGTTCGAGGAATTGCGCAAATCGCGCCCCTACCAGCTCGAGGACAGGGTCGAGGAGCTTTTCCACGACAAGTCGGTGACGGCGTTCTCGGCCTGGAACCGCCTGTTCGACGAGACGATGGCGAGCCTCAAGTTCCAGGTCGATGGCGAGGAGCTTGGACTCGAATCGACCCTGCATCTGCTCTCCGACCGCGATGCGAAAAAGCGCGAAGCGGCCTTCCACGGCCTCGCCAAGACGCTCGCCGACAATGCGCGGCTCTTTACGCACATCACCAATGTGCTCGCCAAGGACAAGGAAATCTCCGACCGCTGGCGCGGTTACAAGGACATTGCCGATAGCCGGCACCTCGCCAATTCGGTCGAGCGCGAGGTCGTCGATGCGCTCGAAAAGGCGGTGACGGATGCTTATCCGCGGCTGTCGCACCGCTATTACAAGATGAAGGCCAAGTGGTTCGGCAAGGACAAGCTCGACGCCTGGGATCGCAACGCGCCGCTGCCCTCCAGCGATGAGCGTATCTTCGATTGGGAGACCGCCAAGTCGACCGTGCTCGAAGCCTATGGTCGCTTTTCGCCGCGCCTCGTCGCGGTGGCCGAGCCGTTCTTTGCCAATGGCTGGATCGATGCGCCGGTCAAGGACGGCAAGGCGCCCGGCGCCTTTGCGCACCCGACCGTGCCGAGCGCACACCCCTATCTCATGCTCAATTATCTCGGCCGGGCCCGCGACGTGATGACGCTGGCCCATGAGCTCGGCCATGGCGTGCACCAGCGCCTGGCGGCGCCGCAGGGGGCGCTGATGGCGCCGACGCCGCTGACGCTGGCCGAGACCGCCAGCGTTTTCGGCGAGATGCTGACGTTCCGCTCATTGCTGGCGGCGACGACCGATCCCAAGCATCGTTTTGCGCTCTTGTCTTCCAAAGTCGAGGACATGCTGAACACCGTGGTGCGGCAGATTTCCTTTTATTCATTCGAGCGCAAGGTGCACACGGCGCGCCGGCAGGGCGAATTGCGCACCGAAGAACTCAACGAGATGTGGATGGAGGTGAGCCGGCAGAGCCTGGGTGATGGCATCCGCCTCAACGAGGGATATGAAGCATTCTGGTCCTACATCCCCCATTTCATCCACTCGCCGTTCTACGTCTACGCCTATGCGTTCGGCGACTGTCTTGTGAACTCGCTCTATGCACAGTATGAGAAGGCCAGCGAGGGGTTTGCGGAGCGCTACTTCCAACTCCTCGAAGCGGGCGGGTCCAAGCACCATTCCGAACTGTTGAAGCCGTTCGGGCTGGATGCACGTGACCCGAAGTTCTGGTCGCTCGGCCTGTCGATGATCGAGCGTCTCATCGGCGAACTCGAAGCGACCGACCCGAACTAAGCCCGTCCCGTTATCGCTGTTGAGGAACAAATGGCCAAGAAACCTGTCGCTGCTGCCGCCAACGTGCCTGTTGCATTCACCGAAGCTGATTTCGTCGAGCACGAGCGCACCTATCATTCCTTCCTGTCGGTGGTGAAGCTTTCCATCCTGTCGATGGCACTGCTCGTCATCGGGCTCTATTTCGTGCTGTTCGGTGGCGCGCCGATCTTCGGCGGCTTCGTCATTCTGGCCTCGCTGGTCGTGCCGCCGGTCCTCGCCGTCTGGCAGCGCACCTGAGGTCAGCGCTACGTGCGAAAGTATCAGCGGCCCCGGCTTGTGCCGGGCCGCTTTTTTTGTATTGTCGCGTAGCAATACCGGGGCGGCTTGACCGCAGCCGGACCGCCGAACCGGGGGCATAGAGGTACATCACATGAAGATTGCAGTCGTGCGCGAACGCACCGACGGAGAGACGCGCGTTGCCGCAACGCCCGAAACGGTCGGCAAGCTTATCGCCCTGGGCGCCACGGTCGCGGTTGAAAAGGATGCCGGGGCGGCATCGCGCATTCCCGATGCCGACTACAAGGCCGCCGGTGCCGAGGTCACGGCCAGCGCCGAGGCCGCGCTCAAGGGCGCCGATATCGTGCTGACCGTGCGCCGGCCCGATGCAAAGCAACTCGGCGGCATCGCCAAGGGCGCGCTCGTCATCGGCACGCTCGATCCTTACGGCCACGAGGCCGATGTCGCCGCGCTGGCCAAGGCGGGCGTTACCGCCGTTGCCATGGAATTCATGCCGCGCATCACCCGCGCGCAGGTGATGGACGTGCTCTCGAGCCAGGCCAACCTCGCCGGTTACCAGGCGGTGATCGATGCCGCTGCGCAGTTCGACCGTGCTCTGCCGATGATGATGACGGCGGCCGGCACGGTGCGTCCGGCCAAGGCCTTCGTCATGGGCGCCGGTGTTGCCGGCCTGCAGGCCATCGCTACCGCCAAGCGCCTCGGCGCCGTGGTTTCGGCCACCGATGTGCGCGCCGCAGCCGGCGAGCAGGTGGAATCGCTGGGCGCCAAGTTCATCATGACCGAGGCGCTGAAGGATGCCTCGGGCACTGGCGGCTATGCGCGCGAATTGACCAAGGACGAGCAGGCGGCGCAGGCCGAACTCGTTGCCGGCCATATCGCCAAACAGGATATCGTCATCACCACGGCTTTGATCCCGGGGCGCCCGGCGCCCAAGCTGGTGACCAAGGCGATGATCGAATCGATGGCGCCGGGCTCGGTGATCGTCGATCTCGCCGCCGAGCGCGGTGGCAATGTCGAACTGACGCAGCCGGGCAAGGTGATCACGCATAACGGCGTCACCATAATCGGCTATACCAACGTGCAGGGTCGCATCCCGACCACGGCCAGTCAGCTCTATGCGCGCAATCTTCTGTCCTTCCTCGAGACGCTGATCGACAAGAAGGAAAAGCGCCTCGCCATCGACTGGGACGACGAACTGGTGAAGGCCACCGTCCTGACGCGCGACGGCGCTGTCGTCCATCCGAACTTCGTCAACACTGCCACGGCTGCTGCACCGGCCGCAAAGCCAACTGCTGCAGCAACGCCGGCCAAGGCGCCTGCCGCTAAAAAGGCTGCTCCGGCCAAGGCCCCCGCTGCCAAGGCGGAAAGCAAACCCGTCGGCAAGCTGACGGAAAAGCCCAAACCTGCGGCCAAGCCGGCAGCGGCGAAAGCCAAACCTGCTGCCAAGCCCGCAGCAGCCAAGCCGGCAGCGGCGGCCAAGAAACCCGCCACGACACGCAAGGCCAGCACGGCCGCCAAGCCAAAGACCGGAAGCGCCAAGACCGGGGAGACCAAGTAGATGGACCAGAGCGCAGCAACTATCGCCGATGCCGCGGGGGCGGCGGCGCATGCCGTCACCGGCGGCGTCATCGACCCGTTCGTGTTCCGGCTGTCGATCTTCGTGCTTGCCATTTTCGTCGGCTATTTTGTGGTCTGGTCGGTGACCCCGGCTTTGCACACGCCGCTGATGAGCGTCACCAACGCCATTTCCTCTGTCATCGTCGTCGGCGCGCTCCTGGCCGTTGGCGTGCACCTGGCGGCCGATGCCAATTGGATTTCGAAGGTCTTCGGTTTCATCGCTTTGGTGTTCGCCTCGGTGAACATCTTCGGCGGTTTCCTCGTCACCCAGCGCATGCTGGCGATGTACAAGAAGAAGGGTTGACCCGATGATCGACGCAAACATCGCGGCCGTCCTCTACCTCGTCGCCGGCGTTCTCTTCATCCTCGCGCTGCGCGGGCTTTCCAGCCCCGCCACGTCGCGCCGCGGCAACCGCCTCGGCATGATCGGCATGGCCATCGCCATCCTCACGACGCTCGCCGTGTCCGGCGTTTCCGACGTGCTGAGCTGGGTCCTGATCATTGCCGGCATCGCCATCGGCGGCGGCTTCGGCGCCATCCTCGCGCGCCGCGTCAAGATGACGGCCATGCCGCAGCTTGTTGCCGCCTTCCACTCGCTGGTGGGCCTGGCGGCCGTGTTCGTAGCGGCCGCTGCGCTCTATGCGCCGGAAGCCTTCGGTATCGGCGAAGTCGGCGCCATCCACGCGCAGGCGCTCATCGAAATGAGCATCGGTGTTGCCATCGGCGCCTTCACCTTCACCGGCTCGGTCATCGCCTTTGCCAAGCTCAATGGCAATATGAGCGGCAGGCCGATCCTGCTGCCGATGCGCCATGCCCTGCACATCATCCTCGGCATTGTGCTGGTCGTGCTCGTCGTCATGTTCGCGATGAGCGCCAATCCGGTCCTCTTCTGGCTGATCACTATCCTCGCGCTGGTGCTCGGTGGCCTCATGATCATCCCGATCGGCGGCGCCGACATGCCGGTGGTCGTTTCCATGCTCAACTCCTATTCGGGCTGGGCGGCGGCGGGCATCGGCTTCACGCTGGGTAATACGGCGCTCATCATCACCGGCGCGCTGGTCGGCTCGTCGGGTGCCATCCTCTCCTACATCATGTGCAAGGCGATGAACCGCTCGTTCATCTCCGTGATCCTAGGCGGTTTCGGCGGCGACGATGCCGCTGCCTCAGCCGGTGGCGAGGAAGAGAACCGGCCCGTCAAGCAGGGCGCGGCTGACGATGCGGCTTTCCTGATGAAGAATGCTGGCAAGGTCATCATCGTACCCGGCTACGGCATGGCGGTGGCGCAGGCCCAGCACGCCCTCAGGGAAATGGCAGACCTGCTCAAGGCGGAAGGCGTCGAGGTCAAGTACGCCATTCATCCGGTGGCGGGCCGCATGCCCGGGCACATGAACGTGCTGCTGGCCGAAGCGAACGTGCCCTACGACGAGGTTTTCGAGCTCGAGGACATCAATTCCGAGTTCGCCCAGGCCGACGTTGCCTTCGTCATCGGCGCCAACGACGTTACCAACCCGGCGGCCAAGACCGACAAGTCTTCGCCCATCTACGGCATGCCGGTGCTGAACGTCGAAGATGCCGGCACCGTGCTCTTCATCAAGCGCGGCATGTCGGCCGGTTATGCCGGCGTGCAGAACGAATTGTTCTTCCGCGACAATACGATGATGCTGTTCGGCGACGCCAAGAAGATGACGGAAGACATCGTCAAGGCGCTGGGGCACTAACGGCACCAGGGCGCTCTAACCTCTTTCACGCCGTCGTTGTCCGGGGCTTATCCGGGCAATGACGGCGTTGCAACACCCGCTCACTCCTTCGTCAGCGCCGGAACCTCGGACCTATCCTTGCCGTTTGCTTTACGTATACGGCAACGGAATGACCGAAATGACCGATATCGGCGCGCATCACTTCGAAGAACACATCGCCCCGGCGCAGCGGCGCTTTTCCGAGCAGGACATCCTCGGCGCGGCGATCAGCACCGTCATGCCGCCGGCTTTGTTCATCGGTCTCAATGGCCTTGCCGTGCATGCCGGCCACAGCCCCGCTCTGCCGGTGCTGGCGGGTTTCAGCGACATTATCGGCGTTGCCGTTTTCTTCCTGCTTTATCCCACGCTCGGGCTTGCCCATTGGGTGGCGCTCGGCAGTGGAAGGCAGGGCCGCACCGCCGCCCACTGGACGGTAGGCCTCATTGCTACGCTGCTGCTCTATCCGTTCCTGATGGCTGAGGCTGGTGTCTTCGGCCAAGCGCTCCTCACCGTGCTGTTGTTCATGCTGTCGCTCGGCACCTCCGTCCGCCTGTTCAAGGCTTCGCGCCTGGCAGGCCTGTTGGCGCTGCCGGTAGTGATGTGGAGCGGTGCCGGGGCTTTCCTCGGTATTGCGGCGGTTTCCGGCGGTTGGACCCCGCCCTTCGGTCCCACCAGCCAGCAATAGGCGCCAATACTCGATCCGTTTTTCAAAAACCCGTTCATCCCGGCCCTTGTACCTGTGCTATGCCGATAGCCGGACAAGGAACCGGACATGCTGAAAAACGACCAAGCCGACGCTGCTACCAGTACCGAAACCGACCAGCCGACCTTCACCGTCGACCTCTTCACCGATGTCGTTTGCCCGTGGTGCCTTATCGGCTCGGCGCGGCTCGACAAGGCGATCGCCACCCTGCCGGAAGGCGTCACGGTCGCCGTCAACAACCACCCGTTCTACCTCGATCCCAACGTTCCGGCAGAAGGCGTGGTCGTCGCCGACATGCTGCGCGAGAAATACGGACGCGAGCCGTCAGAGATGTGGGCGAGGGTGGAAGGCGAGGCGAAAAAGGCCGGCATCGACCTCGATCTATCCCAACAGCCGCGCATGTATCCGACGGCCAAGGCGCACACGCTGACACGGCTTGCCAAGCCGCTCGGAACCCAGCACGCCCTCGCCAATGCCATTGCTGCGGCCTATTTCCTCGAGCACAAGCAGGTCAACGACGATGCCGTGCTGGCCGATCTGGCCGTGGCCCACGGGTTCGAGCGCAGCGAGGCCCTGCGCGTGATCAACGATCCCGAAGAACTGGCGATAACCGAAAAGCTGGCGCTCGATGCGGCGCGGCAGGGCATAACCGGCGTGCCGTTCTTCATCCTCGCCAATAAATACGGGCTTTCCGGCGCGCAGCCGCAGGAACTCTTCGACCAGGCGCTGGCCCAGGTCGCCGCGGAGGCGCAGGCCAAGTGAAGCTCGTCCGCCGTCTTCTCATCGCCCTCATCGTGGTGGTCGTCGTCGCCTATCTGGGCGTGCTCGGCTACATCTATTTCAACCAGCGGGCGCTCGAATATTTCCCGGATGGCGAGATCACCGAACTGGCTGCCGCCAAGCTACCGGGCGCTCAAGCCGTGGCGATCCCGACGACGGACAATGCCACCGTCAACGGCTGGTACCAGCCGGCCGCGGCGGGCAAGCCGGTAATCCTCTACTACAAGGGCAATTCGGGCAGCTTTTCCGAGGAGCACGAGCGCTTCGAGACCTGGGCCGGCGAGGGCTATGGGTTCCTTTCCTTCGACTATCGCGGCTTTCCGATGTCGCCGGGCGAGATCACCGAGCAGCACGTGCTCGACGATGCCACTGCCGCCTTCGACTGGCTGCAGGCCAAGGGGCAGCCCATCGTCATCTGGGGGCGTTCGCTGGGCACGGGCCCGGCGACCTATGTCGCCAGCACCCGCGAGGCCGATGCGCTGCTGTTGGAAACGCCGTTCCTGTCGGCGGTAACGGTCGCCTTCGAGCGCTACCCGTTCCTGCCGGTGAGCCTGCTGATGGACGACCAGTATCCGGTCGACACCTGGATCAAGACCGTCGACGAGCCGGTCTTCATCGCCCACGGCACGGCCGACCAGACGATCGATGTCTCCAACGGCGAGCGGCTCTATAAGCTGGTGCCGCACAAATACGATCTCTGGATCGTCGACGGTGCCGATCACGGCGATCTCTGGGACCGCGGGATATGGCAAAAGGCGCGGACGTTCTTCGACGACGCTGAGGTTGGCGCGGCGCGGGCGCAATAGCCAACAAAGCAAAACGCCGCCCATCGGGCGGCGTTTTGAATTCGTAAGATAGAAGCCCTCAGGCGCGGCGCGGGGAAGCCGCAGCGACGCCGCTCTCACGCTGGGCGCGCTTGCGAGCCAGCTTGCGGGCGCGACGCACGGCCTCGGCCTTCTGGCGCGCCTTCTTCTCGGAGGGCTTCTCGTAATAGTTGCGGAGCTTCATCTCGCGGAAAACGCCTTCCCGCTGGAGCTTCTTCTTCAGGGCACGCAGGGCCTGATCGACATTGTTATCGCGAACAACTACTTGCAAGCGCAACCGCCTTTTCGAATTCTCGTCAGTGTTTGAATGAGGCGTAAGGGCCAAAAGACACTTGCGCCGACCAGCCAAGCCGGTCACCGTGGTGGCGGTGTATAGACCAAGCCTTGCCGCTTGTCCACTGCATCTCCGGGCAAAAACGCCTATTTCGTCTCGCTTTTGGGCGAAAGCCGGTTGATGTGGCCCATCTTCCTGCCGGGGCGGGCTTCAGCCTTGCCGTAAAGATGCGGGCGGATGCCGGGGCCGAGAGAATCGGGGATCGTCAGGATCTCGTCGCCGATCAGGTTCTCCATCTCGACATCGGCGAAGCGCGTCACATCGCCGAGCGGCCAGTTGGCGACGGCGCGGATATGTTGCTCGAACTGGTCGGTAACGCACGCCGCTTCCGTCCAATGCCCGGAATTGTGGACGCGCGGCGCGATCTCGTTGACTGTCAGCTCCGAGCGATGCCCCATGACGACGAAGAACTCGACGCCGAGCACGCCGACATAATCGAGCGCTTCGACGATCGTCTTGGCGGCGCGTGCGGCATGGGCGGCAACGATCTGCGCCACGGCTGCCGGCACGGCGCTTGTCTTCAATATGTGGTCGCGGTGGATATTCTCGGCCGGATCGTAGGTCCGGACTTCGCCGCGGGCATTGCGCGCCACGATCACCGAGATTTCCTTTTCGAACGGAACGAAAGCTTCCATCACCAGCGGCTTGGGGCTCAGTGCCTCGAACGCCGCTTCCGCCTCGGCAAGGCTGCGCACGATCCGCTGCCCCTTGCCGTCGTAGCCCATGCGGGTCGTCTTCAGCACGGCCGGAACGTCCAGCGCTTCCAGCGCGGCCTTGAGATCGCTTGCGGCATGGATCGGGCGCCAGGGCGCGACGGCGATGCCGCTTTTTTCCAGGAAGGTCTTTTCGGCGATGCGGTCCTGCGAGATCGCCAGCGCATTGGCCCCGGGACGCAGCGGCACGCGGGCGGCGAGGAATTCGGCGGTCGCGGCCGGCACGTTCTCGAATTCGTAGGTGACGACGTCGACGGCATCGGCAAAACCGGCAAGCGCCGCCTCGTCATCATAGGCAGCGACGGTCTTCAGCGGCGTCACGTCGAAGGCGGGACTCAGCGGGTCCGGGCAATAGATATGGGTCTTCATGCCCAGGCGGGCAGCGGCAAGCGCCAGCATGCGGCCAAGCTGGCCGCCACCGAGAATGCCGATGGTTGCGCCTTGCGGCAGGGGATCAGTGATTGTCATCGTCGGTGGGGAACAGCGGCACGTTGTCGGTCTGGTCGCGGCGGAAGCGGTCGAGCTCGGCTTCGATCTCGGGATCGGAAAGTGCCAGTACGGCGCCGGCGAGCAGCGCCGCATTGATGGCGCCGGCTTCCCCGATGGCGAGCGTGCCCACGGGAATGCCGCCCGGCATCTGCACGATGGATAAAAGGCTATCCTGTCCGGACAAGGCCCGCGAGCGCACCGGCACGCCGAAAACCGGCAGCGGCGTCATGGCGGCGATCATGCCGGGCAGGTGGGCGGCACCGCCGGCGCCGGCGATGATCACCTTGAAGCCTTCGGATTTGGCGTTGCGGGCGAAATCGACGAGCCGGTCGGGCGTGCGGTGGGCCGAAACGATGCGCGCCTCGTATTCGATCTTGAGGTTGTCGAGCGTTTCGGCGGCGAGACGCATCGTCGGCCAGTCGGACTGGCTTCCCATCACGATGGCGACAAGCGGCGTGGCAAGCATCACGTCTTTCCCCGGCCTTTGCAAAGGCCGCGTGTAGCCCGTTTGGCCCTTACGTTCAAGCCGATCAGGCGATGATGTCGGGGATGAGGATCTTCTCGAGCTGGACGATGCGGTCCTTGAGCGCGAGTTTGCGCTTCTTCAGGCGCTGGATCAGCATGCGGTCGGCAACCTTGGATTCCGACAGCGTCTGGATGGCGGAATCGAGGTCGGCATGCTCCTGGCGCTTGGTCGCCAGTTCGAGGCCCAGAGTGGCCTCCTGTTCCTTGGTCAGCGGCAGCATGGCGCGGAGCACACTCCAAGCGTGAAGAGCCCTTCAGGCCCATCTTTGGTTAACCGATCACGGGGAGTTTTGCACGGGCTTTCCGGATGGGGCATTCCAAGGCTCGACAAGATGCGAATTATTTGTGACGATCATCATGTCCGAGGAAGCTTTAAGGAGTTGTCATGACGACTGAAGGCCATATCGCCGCGTTGGAACGGCGGCATCAGGAGCTCGATCGCCAGATCGAAACGGAGATGCAATCCCTCCGCCACGACGACCTTCTGATCAGCGCTCTCAAGCGCAAGAAACTCGAAGTCAAGGACGAACTCACCCGACTCTTCAACGCCACGAAAGCCGCCTGACAGCGGTTGACACATTAGCGTCATAGAGGAAGGCCACGGCAGCTGCCGCGGCCTTTTTTATGCGCTTGCGGCAAAGAAGAGGACGTTGCTGCTGTCCCAGATCAGCTTGATCGAGAGCAGGAACACCAGCCCGTAGGCGATCTTGTAGAAATAGGTCATCGAGATGCGGCGCACGAGATAGACGCCAGCCAGAACGCTTCCCAACGCGACCGGCGCCAGGAGTGCTGCCAGTTCCAGGTTGCTGGTCGAAAGCTGGCCCAGGAAATAATAGGGAATGAGCTTGGCGGCGTTGACGATGGCAAAGAAGACCGCCGTCGTTCCGGAGAACAGGGCCGGCGTGAGCTTTTGCGGCAGCACATAGATCTGGAAAGGGGGGCCGCCCGTGTGTGACACGAAGCTGGTGAAGCCCGAAAAGGCGCCCCAGAAAACGCCCCAGCCCTTCGAGGGCGGTAGTTCGGCGGCGATCTTGCGGCGCAGGCCGAACACGGCATCGAGGACGAAAACGAAGGTGATGATGCCGACGAACAACAGCACGACGGCATCTGAAACCAGCGACCACAGGGCCCAGCCGAGCAGGGTGCCGAGGGCGGCGCCCGGCAGCATGATCTTGAGGATGCGGGCGTCGAATTCCTTGCGGTAGGACCAGACGGCGATGACGTCCATGGTGATCAGCACCGGCAGCATCATGCCGGCCGCGTCGCGCGCCGGCATCACCAGCGACAGCAACGGCACGCCGACGACGCCCAAACTGCCGAGCAGGCCCGATTTCGACAGGCCGACGAGGATTACCGCGATCACCGCCACGGTGATGAAATAGGGATCGTGCATGAAACCGGGAACCGAGAGAGGCGAGGACTTGGCAGTGATCGCGTTCCACCCGGAAACGCTCGTTATACCGACCGTGCATCCCGGGATTTGTCAATATGTCCGGCATCGTCTTCGGCACCGCCCGGCGGGTTATCCTCGGCAATGCGGCTGGCATCGGCCTCGATGACGCTGCCGAGCATTTCGATGGAGCGGCGCACGAAGCCGATATAGGCGTCCTCGTCGTGCCTGAGGTCGTAGCTCTCGTAGAGCAGGCGTTCGTCGTGCTGGGCAAAGGCCTGCGCCAGCCTGCCGGCATGTTCGGGCGTATAGCCGAGATTGACCAGCGCCTTGGTGCCGAGGGCGAGCGCTGACTGGAAGGTTTCGCGTTCGAACACGTCGACGCCGAGCGTCATCAGTTCATGGGCGTGGTTGCGGTCGATGGCGCGCGCCGCGATCTTCACGTGCGGGAAGTGTCGGCGTACGGCGGCGGCTATGGACAGGATGCGCTCGCGCCCGGCGACGGCGACGATCACCATCTGGGCGTGTTCGACATCGGCGGCGCGCAACAGGTCAAGCCGCACGGCATCGCCGTAAAAGACCTTCACCCCGAAACGCCGCATCAATTCGATCTGGGCCGGATCGTCGTCGATGAGGGTCATCTCGAAACCCTGCGAACGCAGGAGGCGCGTGACGATCTGCCCGAAGCGCCCATAGCCGAGAACGACAACCTTCTGGCGGGAATCGATGTCTTCGGGGTCAGGCCGGGTCGACCGGCGCGTGTGCATAAGCGGCGCCACCAGCTTGTCGAAGGCGAGCAGCAGGAACGGTGTCGTCGCCATGGAAAGGGCAACGACAACGGTGAGTAGCTGATAGTCGTGCTGCAACAGGCTGCCGGACGATTGCGCCACCTGCAGGACGACGAAGGCGAATTCGCCGGCCTGGCTCAAAAGGATGGCGAACAGCATGCGCTCGGCCAGCAACATGCGCGAGATGCTGGCGAGAACGAAGAGAACCACGAGCTTGATGGCGACCAGCGCAACGACGATGGCAAGGATCGTCCAGGGTGTTTCGGCAAAGACCGAAAACGAGATCGACGTACCGACGGTGATGAAGAAGAGACCCAATAGCAGACCCTTGAACGGCTCGAGATTGCTCTGCAATTCGTGGCGGTATTCGCTGTCGGCGAGCAGCACGCCGCCGAGGAACGCGCCGAAGGCGGGCGAAAGGCCGATCCATTGCGTCAGAAGCGCTGCGCCGCAGACAAGCGCGAGAGCGAGCGCCGTGAAGATTTCATGCACGCCGGCACGTGCCACCTGGTAGAGCAGGGGGCGCACGACGTAGCGGCTGCCGAGGATGGCGGCGGCAAAGGCGGCGATCGTATAGAGCGGGATCAGCCAGTCGATGGGATCGTCAATGGCGGCGACGGCACCGGAGATGCCGGTGGGAAAGATGCTGTCGGGCGCGCGCAGGCCGGCCAGGATCGGCATCAGCGCCAGGATGGGGATGACGGCAATGTCCTGCACCAGCAGGACGACAAGGCTGGCCCGGCCGGTATCGGTCTTGGTGATGTCGCGCTGGGCGATCGACTGCATAGCGAGCGCCGTCGAGGAGAGCGCCAGCGCCAGGCCGATGACGGTAGCTGTTTCCCAGGCGATGCCGCCGACATTGGCGATGATCGCGATGATCGCGGCCGTCAGCACGATCTGCGGCACGCCGAGCCAGGCCACCTTGTTGCGCAGCCGCCAGAGTTCGGACGGTTGCAGTTCAAGCCCGATGAGAAAGAGCATCATGACAACGCCGAGTTCGGCGACGGCGCGCACGGTGTCGGAATCGGAGATGAAGCGCAGACCGTAGGGGCCGATCAAAACGCCGGCGGCGAGATAGCCGAGCGTGGTGCCGAGGCCGAGACGTTTGGCCAGCGGCACCAGGATGACGCTGGCTGCAAGCAGCACGAACAAGGCGAGCAGGAGATTGCCCTGCAAGAAAGTTCTCCTAGTGCCCGCCTTGGCTCATCGGGCATTGCCGATCAGCAGAAAGAGTAGGGAGCGACTAGCGCTCCCTTTGTCTTACTGATCCTGGTTGTCGGTCTTCAGCGTCTTCAACTTGGCGAAGACGGAATCGGCATCGAACTCTTCGTTCTGATGGCTCCCCTCCTCGGCCTCCTCGCCTTCGGCATCGGGAATGCCGCCGGCAGCGCGGGCATTGGCCGCGGCCAGGGCTTCCTCGGCCGTCAGCAGCATCGTGCCCTGATCTTCCTCCTCGGAGGTCGAGGCGCCCTTGGCGGCACGCTTCACTTCGAGGTCGAGGTCGATCTGCGAGCAAAGGCCGAGCGTCACCGGGTCCATGGCCGTGAGGTTGGCCGTGTTCCAGTGGGTGCCGTCACGCACGGCATCGATAGTCGACTTGGTGGTACCGACGAGCCGCATGATCTGCGCATCCTTCAATTCCGGATGGTTGCGCACCAGCCACTTGATGGCATTGGGGCGCTCGTTGCGGCGGGAAATCGGGGTATAGCGCGGGCCCTTGCGCTTGGCGGCGGCGACGCGCACCTTCGGCTCGGACACCTTCATGCGGTAATTCGGGTCGGCCTCGGCCTTGGCGATTTCCTCGCGCGTCAACTGCCCGTTCTGGATCGGGTTGACGCCCATGATACCGCCCGCGACGTCGCCATCGGCGATGCCTTGCACTTCCAGCGGATGCAGGGTGCAGAAGGCGGCGATCTGTTCGAAGCTGAGCGCTGTGTTGTCGACAAGCCAGACGGCGGTTGCCTTGGGCATCAACAGGGGCGTGGCCATGGTAACATCTCTCTTCCTGGCGCGGCCGGCGGTGGGCCGGGCCGCTCCACCTCTTTGCTTCATGCTGAGGGGGAACAGCCGGAATATAGGGTTTCGATCAGGCGGGCGCAACGGAATTGTCGTTGACGAAGCTCTCACCAAACGGTGTCAACAGCACGATCTTGCCGTAGCTGGTGCGATCTTCGAGAGCCTGGTGGGCGCGTGCCGCTTCCGCCAGCGGCACGGCGCGCAGGCGCGGCAGCTTGACCGTGCCGGAGGCGAAAGCCGGCCAGGCCCCGCTCAAGAGTCCCTGTGCGATGGCGGCCTTGACGGCGATGGGTTGCGGCCGCAGCGTGGCGCCGAAAAGCGTCAGTGCCTTGCCGAGCAACAGGTTGACCGGAATTTCCGACTTGGTGCTGTCAAGCGATGCCAGTTGCAGGATGATGGCGCCGCGCGCCGCCGCCACCATGTTGCGGGCAAGGATATCGCCGCCCGCAAAGTTCACGATGCGGTCGACGCCGTTTCCGTCGGTCAATGCCTGGGCGGCGGTAACGAAATCGTCCTCGGTGTGGATGATGACGTCTTTGGCGCCCAGTTCCTTGGCGGCCCAGGCCTTGTCTTCGCTGGAAACGACGGCGATGGGCCGAGCGCCATGGATCAGGCAGAGAGCGATGGCAGCGCTGCCGATACCGCCGGCCGCGCCATGAATCAGTACCGACATGCCTGCCCTCAAATGCCCGTGCATCATCAACATGTGCTCTACCGTGAACCATGTCTCGGCCATGGCGCCGGCTTGAACCATGGTGACGCCATGCGGCAGGGGCAGGACCTGGCCGGCGGGCACGGCGACATATTCGGCATAGCCGCCGCCATTGCAGAGGGCGAGAACGGCATCGCCGACGGCGAAATTTTCAACGCCGGGGCCGATGGCGGCGATCTCGCCGGAGACTTCGAGCCCGAGGCGGGGTGAATGGCCTGGCGGCTGGTCGTAGCGGCCCCGGCGCTGCAGCAGGTCGGGATAATTGATGCCGGCGACGGCAACGCGGATCAGTACTTCGCCGGGCTGGATTACGGGTATGGCGGCGTTCGTCGGCACCAGGGCTTCGGGGCCGCCGGGGGTGGGAACATCGATGGCAAGCATTGTGTCGGTCATGGAGCGAGTTAGATGCGTTATGCTTGACGCGGCAAGAGCTTCCCGGTTGAATTTTTTCGTGAAAGGAGCGCCGCCATGGATGACGAGGAGCAAATAAGAAAGCCGACTGCCCATGAGGTGGGCATGCGTCTCGACGCCCTGTCGGTCGAAGAACTCGAAGCGCGGATCGCCTTGCTCGAGGAAGAGATCGCGCGCCTTGGCGCCGCGATCGAAGCCAAGCGCAAGACGCGCAGCGAGGCGGATTCGGTTTTTCGCTTCTGACCTTTTTGCGAGCCCCGGCAGGGGGTTGCGGGTGGTTCACGGCCGGTGAACCGGCAGGGTTAAGAAAAAGAGTCCTTTTAACTTTCAATTAAGAGGTTCAGGGTAAGGTTGCGTTATCCAGTCCTTCTGGATGTTTCAGAGCGGTTTCTCCCTCTGTTTGACGCCTCCCTGTTAACTTGCGAGAGCCGCCGTTAGACGGCTCTTTTTCTTTGCGCGGGATTTCCCGGCGTTAAGCCTATCGCAAGCTTGTGAGACGCTACGGGATGACGCCCTCTGCCTTTGCGCCTAAACTTCGCGCCGGAACAGACGATCGGGCCATTGGTGGGCGAGACGACCGACAAATTGCAGACCGTGGCGATCGGCCCGCGCATCGTAGCGTCGGGCGGGTTTGACCTGCTCTATCGCGAAGGCATGTCGCTGATCGAGGACGTTGCGGCCTATCTCGACGGCGCAGGCCGTTCCGAAAGCCGCGGATTGCCGCGCGATGCCTCTTTCCTTTACGCCACCGAATCCATGCGCCTGACGACGCGGCTGATGCAGCTTGCCTCCTGGCTGTTGCTGCAGCGGGCCGTCAACGAAGGCGAGATCACCGCCGAGAATGCCCGGCTCGAAAAGGAGAAGGTGCAGTTTTCGGCAACGCCGTCCGAGCGCGGCGGTCCGGGTTTCGACGAGCTGCCGGAAGTCCTGCGCGACTTCATCGCCAAGGGCGATCGGCTGTTCGACCGGGTACAGCAGTTCGACCGGCTGGAGCGTGGCACGGTGCCTGACCTGGCGGTGGGCGGTGAGAACGGCATTGCCGACCAGCTGGCGCGGCTCAAGGCCGCGTTCGGACGCGCGGACTGATCCTCATTGACCTTTAACAAGCAAAAAGCCCGGCGGGAGCCGGGCTTTTCAGAATTCGCCGTGGAACTCGGTTCAGATGCCGAGGCCTTTGAAGCGCTCCTTGAAGCGCGAAACGCGTCCGCCGCGGTCGATCAGGTGACCCGAGCCGCCGGTCCAGGCCGGATGCGTCTTGGGGTCGATGTCGAGCTGCAGGGTGTCGCCCTCGCTGCCATAGGTGGAGCGGGTCAGGTATTCGGTACCGTCGGTCATCACCACCTTGATGGTGTGATAATCGGGGTGGGTCTCTTTTTTCATGGGGCTTCCCCTCAAATCAAACGGGCGCCAGGGGCGCCCGGAGAGCCAAATTCGCGTGAAGTTGGGCGGTTCTTACAGAAACTCCTTGGGCAACGCAAGCGCCGATTGGCCGCGGATGAAACAGTTGCGGGGCTTTTGCCGTCCACCTATGTAGAGGGCGTTTCGAGAATGGACCACGTGATATGAAAGAACCGGTGCGCGGTTCGCGGTTGTCCACACCGGGTGAGGCTGCCAAGACGGCCAAGTCGTTGCAGCCCTTGCGCCGGCTGATGCCGTTTGTGCTGCGCTATCCGTGGCGACTTGGCCTCACGCTGCTGTTCCTGCTGATTGCGGCAGTGACGTCGCTGGTCATTCCCAGCCTCGCCGGCAGCCTTATCGACAAGGGCTTCACGCAGCAGAACCTGGGCATGGTCTCGTCCTATGGCTGGCTGATCGTCGGCATCGCCGCGATCATGGCCATTGCCAGCGGCGCGCGCTTCTATTTCGTCTCCATCCTGGGCGAGCGCGTGCTCACCGATCTCAGGCGCAGCGTCTTCGATCACCTGCTGGGGCTCGACGCCACCTTCTTCGACATGCATCGCGTGGGCGAGCTGACCTCGCGCCTCAATGGCGACGTCGCGACGATCCGCGGCGCTATCGGCTCAAGCCTCTCGATGACGCTGCGCGGCTTCGTCACCATTATCGGTGCCGTCGTGCTGATGTTCCTTACCAGCCCCTACCTGGCGCTGGGTGTCGTCGTCCTCGGGCCGGCGCTGATCATCCCGATGATCCTGTTGAGCCGTCGCCTCCGGCGCATGTCGCGGCGGACGCAGGATGCGCTGGCCGATATGTCGGCGATGGCGACCGAGGCGCTGGGCGCCAGCAAGACGATCAAGGCCTTCGTGCAGGAGCCGGAGCAGTCGCGCCTTTATGGGGAGCGCGCCGAGGCGAGCTACACCGCCGAGGCAACGCGCTTGGCGGCGCGTGCCGGGCTTGTGGGGCTGGTGATGTTCCTGTCCACCGCCGCTCTCGTCGTTCTGGTCTGGTGGGGGGCCAAGTCGGTGTTCGATGGCGCCGTGACAGCCGGCCAGCTGACGCAGTTCATGATCTACGCACTGATGGCGTCCAATGCGCTCTCCTCGCTTTCCGAGATCTGGGGCACGCTGCAGACGGTTTCGGGCGCGACCGAACGGCTGGTCGAGATCCTCGATACCAAGCCGACGCTGAAATCGCCGGCAGTGCCGCGGCAGCTCCCCGAGCCGCCGCTCGGCACCATCGCCTTCGAGAACGTGCATTTCGCCTACGAGACGCGCGGCACCGAGAAGGTACTGGATTCGCTGTCCTTCTCGGTCGCGCACGGCGAGACGGTGGCGCTGGTCGGCGCGTCCGGCGCCGGCAAGTCGACGGTCTTCGCACTGGCGCAGCGCTTCTACGATACCGATTCCGGCCGCGTCGTGGTCGATGGGATCGACGTTCGCGATGTCGATCCGGCGCAGTTGCGGCGGCGTTTCGCCTATGTCGAGCAGGAGCCGACGATCTTTGCCGGCACCGTTGCCGAGAACATCCGCTTCGGCAAGCCCGAGGCGAGCGATGCCGAGGTCGAGGCGGCGGCGAAAGCGGCGCTCGTCCATGATTTCGTCGTCGAACTCGAACAGGGCTACAATTCCATCGTCGGCGAGCGCGGCGTCATGCTTTCGGGCGGCCAGAAGCAGCGGCTCGCCATCGCCCGCGCCTTGCTCAAGGATGCACCGATCCTGCTGCTCGACGAGGCGACGAGCGCGCTCGATGCGCAGAGCGAGCGGCTGGTGCAGATTGCGCTGGAGCGGCTGATGCA
>Ga0164243_10000368_pt1 | contig 89743 bp, 76 predicted proteins | sample OricompcompostOP_FD_108781 | JGI IMG/M metagenome (GOLD analysis project Ga0164243, IMG submission 108781) | Organic Plus compost microbial communities from Emeryville, California, USA - Original compost - Organic plus compost (OP) | ecosystem: Engineered > Solid waste > Mixed feedstock >... | reverse complement strand
AGGTGGCGGAATGCTTCTGTGAAAGTTGCGATATGTGCGCCCGACACGAGCGGATCATCGCGAAAGCTGAGGGAAACCAACCCCATGACTAGCACCCTAGCAGAGCGCGTGGAGAGGGCGGAGACTGTGAAGCGCCCAAAGGCCTATGCCGTTCTCGAAGAATACGAGAACACGGGCGGCATCGTCTTTGCGCACCACGCTGTCACGGCGCGCCGTATGGGTGCGAACGAATATGCCGATGGCGAGTTCGGCGCGGTGTCCTGTCGGCGCGCGCCATGGGCCGACAAGTATGCAGAATCTGGCTGCGTCCCCGCCTCCGATATGATCCACCAAGGTTGGCACTTCGAATGCTGCGGCTGCGGCGTTCGGATCGACTATGACCTAGGAAATGATGACGATCGCTATGCTGAGTGGACCCCGGATGATGTGATCGGCTATCAGCATTCGGAAGTGTTTTGCATGCAGTCCTGCGAGGACGCGCATATGGCCGAGCAAGCCGAGCGGAAACGGGTTTGCGAGCGGGCCATAGATCGCTTCCGCAACGCGATCCTGCACCGCTTTCCTGATGCAGCCTTCATCAGTGACGATCGGTATCGCGGCATGCCACACGCATGGGCGAGCCGTCGCCACCCTGATCGGCACTGGCGGATCGAGCAATGCGTGGTGCCATTCACGTTGCCGGACTTCGAGGCGAAGTATGGCCCGATCTCATTGGACTATCACTCTTCCTCGTCTTGGCCGAAGGACAGGAAGCCGCACTACACATGCGCTGGCGGCGATAAGGACGCGTTCGAAGCCTATGTGAAAGCAGCCGCCCTGAAAGCGCGGGAGGCGAGCGGTGGGTGATCGAGATTTCTACGATGTACTGCGGATCAAGGCGCATAGCTTGGCCCTCAAAGCCGCTAGACAATTGGATGCTGATGGAACCAGCGACGGCAAAATGGCCCCCCACGTAGCACGAGATGAAATCATGAAGCTTCGCCGCCTCGCGAAGCAAATGAATGCTATGGCGGACTTAGTCGAGGCGCTTAACCATGCCTAACCGCATAGCCCGCTCCCTCTCTGAATCCTCCCGGCTTGCGCTGCTGCACTTCGAGGATGGAGATACCTGGTTCGATACCTCCGCACGGATCCCAAGGATCGCAGACGGCAGGCAGCGGCACTATCACCACTGCTTTCCGCCGCTGATCTCCTGCGGTCTCATTGAGAAGGCCGGCACGAAGCAGCTCAAGGGCAGAGTGGTTCGGGACGATGTGTTTCGGATTACCCCGTTGGGTGAGGCTGTGAGGGAGGTCTGCGCATGACCGTCCATCCGCCCGATCTCATGCGCAAGCTCTCCAAGCGCATCGACCAGCGCAAGGGTTGCCAGCTCACGCCCGAGGAGCTGGATCTGCTTGTCGAATGCGGGGCCTTCGACGCGGTCTGTTCGGCCGCTACAGAATTTCAGAGGAATCAATGCCGAGAAAGAAGCGCCCGAAGCCGCTCTATCAGCGCGGCCCCTACAAGCTCTATCGAAGAGACGACAGGCCCAACCTTGAGATCATCTGGTATGACGAAGAGCGCAAGCGCGAGCGAAGCATTAGCGCGGGCACAGGAGATGACAGCGAGGGGAAGGCCGCTCTAGACAGGCATTACCTCGCGGCCCACGGCACGAAGTATTGCCCGACTTGCGGCCAGCAACTGACAGGCGAACACGCACCCCTGCTGGCGGACGTCATCACCGATTATCTGGTGCTGAGCCAAGGGAAGGCCGGATACAAGTCCGCGCGCGGCAGGCTCGGCCATGTGGTCGCCTATCTCGCCACCACGAAGGCGGAAGCCACTGTCCCTCAGATAGATGATACCTGGGTTGAGGGATTCAGGAAGTGGCTCATCAAGCAGCCGGTGCGTTCCACAAAGGGAAAGGTCCTGCGCAAGCGATCGGTCGGCGCAGTCGAGGGCTGCGTGATGCAGCTCGCCGCGGCGATCAACGTGCTACCCAACCATCGAGCGAATTTCGCCGTGTCCAGCCTCAAGGAAGTGAGCGCCAGTCCGGTCTACCGGGCGGATATAGAAACCCTGGCCGCGATGTTCCGCTTCGCCCTTGAGCGCGAAGACCGACACACGCTGTTGAACTATCTCAGGGCTGCTGTTGCGACCTGGGCGAGGCCTGATGCGCTGCTGGACCTTACGGATGCTCAGTGGTTCAGCGCTGCCGGTGTGCTGGATCTGAATCCGCCGGGCAGACGGCAGACGAAAAAGTATCGCCCTAAGGTTGTCGTCCCCCGGCAATACCGCCCGCATCTGGACGCGCTGAATGGCCAGCTGCTTCCGGTCGTAACACTCAGGCATGCATGGGACCCCATGCGCAAGAAGCTGGGCTTACCGGGCGGGCGAGAGGCTGGCCCCAAGCTCATCCGTCGATCTGTATCGACCATCGCCCGAAGGCACCTTGGCGAGGAGCGCTGGGCGCAGGGAGAAATGATGCTCGGCCACCGGAAGTCCTCCACCAGCGACATCTATGCCCTGCCCGACCCTGCGAATCTCGGCGCGGTAACGGCCGTGACCGAGAGAATCATCGACGAAATCGAGGCCCTCGCTCCCGGCGCTTACCGCAATCTTACCGCAAAAGTTGCGTTGCTAAATGCAGCGAAAGGCGGCAAAAATGGCTGAAATCTGCGCTGGAGCGGGTGAAGGGAATCGAACCCTCGTCGTAAGCTTGGGAAGCTTCTGCTCTACCATTGAGCTACACCCGCAAGCGCTTGAAATTGCTGGAAAATTCCTCGAATTTTTCCGAGGCTTCCAACATTTCCAATGTTGGACGTCCAACATCGCTGCGAACGGCGGCTCCACTAGCCCGAGGTCGAGGTTCCGTCAATCACGCTTGATTACTGCGGAATCGCCTCCCGACCTCGTCACCCTGAACGTGTTTCAGGGTCCATTCCTCCTTTGGGGAACTCGAAGGTGTGGGGAAAGATGGATGCTGAAACAAGTTCAGCATGACGATCAAATACTCTCTCGCCCGAACCCAAATTACGCCACTCATGGCCGCGATGCATCCGCCCCATGGGGTCAATCGCTTTGAGCGGCTTCCTCCGCTTCGGCGGGGCGCCATAGCCACAGAAAGATTTCCGCGGCGGCCAGCCCTGCGACGGTGGCGAACACGTCCGCTACCCAATCCTTCATGTCGGCCTGACGGCCGAGCCCCATCGTCCATTGGGCCAGTTCGATCGCAGCGCCGAAACCTGTGATCAGCACGAAGAGCAAGAGCGGATGCGCCCTTGCCCAGGCAAGCCGCGCGCAGGACGCCAAGGCGAGAAAGGCGAGGATATGCTCGGTCTTGTCGCTCCAGTCGAACAGCTTGGGAGGCCGCGGCTCAAGCGCGAAATAAAGGATGACGACCAGCAACAGCAGGGTGGCCAGCCGAAGAATCGCACGATGCTGCATTTGCGAAGCATCGCAGAGATGCCCCGGCACCGCATCCCCTTTTCGCGGAGCGCACATCCTCGTGCGATCGCCCGTGACCCCGGCCTGGCCTCTTCAGCCCAATCCCTTCAGCCGTCGCTGCCGTAATAGAGCTTGCCGATCTCGATCTCCGGCCTGCCCTGGGCGACGCGGTGGGCGTTGGTGTCGCGCAAGGAATAGACGCAGCCGCAATATTCCTGCTGATAGAACTGCTCGCGCTTGCTGATCTCGATCATCCGCGCCGCGCCGCCGCCCTTGCGCCAGTTGAAGGTCCAGTAGGTCATGCCTTCGTAACGGCCGGCCGCGCGTTCGCCGCAATCGTTGATCTGCTGCATGTTCTTCCAGCGCGAGATGCCGAGCGAGGAAGTGATGACAGGAAAGCCGTGCTCATGGGCATAAAGCGCAGTGCGCTCGAAACGCATGTCGAAGCACATGGTGCAGCGCGCACCCCGCTCCGGCTCCCATTCCATGCCGCGCGCCCGCTTGAACCACGCGGTCGTGTCGTAATCCGCGTCGACGAAGGGGATGTCGTGCTTCTCGGCGAAGCGGATATTCTCCTCCTTGCGCAGGAGATATTCCTCCTTCGGATGGATGTTGGGGTTGTAGAAGAAGATCGTGTAGTCGATCCCGCTCGCGCTCATCGCTTCCATCACCTCGCCCGAGCAGGGGGCGCAACAGGAATGCAGCAGCACGCGCTTTTCGCCGTCGGGCGGGGTGAGAACCGGGCGTTCCATCGCAATCATCCTTCCATTCGCCTGCAACTCCGGCCGGAAGCTCGTGCCCTTCGTCCGCATTGGCACGCGAGTCCACCATCTCATCCTTCTGGATGGCGGAGATGAAGGCGGACCGGCGTTCCACCGGCTTCCCGCCTTGGCTCCGGCGCTGCAGGCCGGCCGGAGAGCCCCGACAGCGCGAGCCTATCGCAAGGGCAGGACATACCGTCAAGACAAGGAGAAGCGACGATGCCTCAAACTCTAGCATGTCGCTTGAAACAGGCCGGTGCAGCGCTAATCTCCCCGCATGCTGTCGCAGAAAACTCGCTACACGATCCGGGCGCTGCAGCACCTGGCCGATCTCTATCCGGACGGGCGCGCCCAGATGGGAGAGATCGCCGAAGCGCAGAACATCCCTGCGAAGTTCCTCACCATCATCCTGTCCGAACTCGCGCGGACGGGTATCGTCCTGTCCCAGCGTGGCCGTTCGGGCGGCTATCAGCTGGCGCTGGCCCCGGTCGACATCCGGTATGGCGACATCATCCGGCTCACGCGCGGCTCGCTGGCGCTGGTGCCCTGCGCCAGCCGCTATGCGCATGAACATTGCGACCATTGCCTGCCCGAAGCCGATTGCCGCCTGCGGGCCCTGATGCTCAAGGTGAGGGACGAGACGGCGGTGATCCTGGATTCGGTCACCCTTGCCGACCCGATCGCCCCCCTGCCGGTGTTCGACCTCGAGGAATGAGGCTTCAGGGCGTGCGCCAGCCGCGCACGTTCTCGCTCGTCTCCTGCCGGAACTGTTCGAGCTGCCGTTCCAGCGTGCTGCGCTCTTCCGGGTGCTTCGCCGAAACGTCGAGCGATTCATTGTCCTCTTCCATCACGTAGAGGGCAGGCCTGCCGCCGGACGGGCGGAAGTTGAGCAGCCTGGTGTTCGGCACCGGATCGCGGAACTTGAAGCCCCGGTCGCGAACGCCTTCATATTGCCCGGTCCAGGTCAGGTAATAGAGGTAGTCGTGCGGCGAAGGGCCACCATGCAGCAATAACGGGCCGATATCGCGCCCATCGACGATCCGGTCCTGCGGCAGCCCGATGCCGAGCGCGGCGAGGAGCGTGGGCGTGATGTCGATGTTCATCGCCATCTCCTCGCTGCGGGTGCCGGGCGCGATCTTGCCCGGCCAGACGACGAAGAGCGGCACGCGCTGGCCGCCTTCGAACGTTTCCGCCTTGCGCCCGCGCAGATCACCCACGCTGCCGCCGAAATCGCCGCCATTGTCGCTGGTGACGATCACGATCGTGTTATCGTCCAGCTTCAGGTCCTTCAGCGCCCCGATCAGGCGGCCGACATTGACATCGAGGTCCTCCACCACGTCTCCATAAGTGCCGCCTTCCGAAACGCCGCGATGCTTCGGATTGGCGAAATGCGGCTGATGCGGCGCGGTATAGGGCACATAGGCGAAAAAGGGGCGGTTCGCATTGCCGCGAATGAACGCCAGCGCCTCGTCGGTTATCCGTTCGGTCAGCGTGCTCTGGTCCATCCGCTCGGCCGGCGTGTCGATCTCGGTGCCGCGCCAGACATTCGCCGGGCTCATGTCGTTGCTGTAGAGCAGGCCGAAATATTCGTCGAAGCCCAGATCGGTCGGCCGGGCGCCAGGGCGGTCGCCCAGATGCCACTTGCCGAAGGCGCCGGTGCGGTATCCGGCCCGGGAGAGGATTTCCGGAAGCAGGATCTCGTCCGTGGGCAAGGCGTTCGTCCATCCCCGGCTCTGCCGCTGGATCGCGGTCGGGCCGCCTGTCGCCGCGAAGACATGGTTGGCGGCACGCGAGCGCGTGGGATAGCGGCCGGTGAGCAGGCCCGCGCGGGAGGGCGAGCAGACCGGCGAGCTGGAATAGAACCGATCGAGCCTCACGCCCCGCGCACCGACCGCATCGATGTTCGGCGTCTTGATCAGGCGGTTGCCATAGGACGACAGGTCCCCATAGCCGAGATCGTCGAACAGGATCAGGAGGATATTCGGAGGCCGGCCCGCGATCGGCTTGATGCTGTCCAGATACGCCTTCTTCTGCGCCAGATGCTCCGGCTGCGGCTCCGCATACAAGGCCGCCGCGCGGTCGAGCAGGTCGGTGGCCTCCAGCTTCACCGGCAGATCGACCGACCCCGTCGCGGAAACGGGGACCGAGACATGCTTCGCCGCCAGACCCGGCGCGGTGATCGTTATCCCTATTTCTCCAGAGGGTATTTGGGTCAGGACGAAGCGCCCGTCCTCCCCGGACGTGTCTCCGCGAGCCAGGTCGTCGAGCAGGACCTGCGCGCCTTTGACTGGCCTGGCGTCCGGCCCGGTGACCGTCCCGCGGATCTCGCCGGCCGAGGCCGGGTTGCAGAGCGAAAGCGCCGCCGCCCCGACCAGATAGTGATATGCACGCATGCTTCTGCTCCCGCACAGGCTCCGGATGGAGTCGAAACGCACGCTGTTTCGCCGGATTTCATGGCGCTGCGTCCGGATTGTCATGGAAAGGGCCTGGCGCGGTCACCTCGGCCTGCTGATCGCCGCTTGAGCGGTTCGAGGCATGGCTACGCAAATCGATGGAAGATCGCAAGCGCCTGCTCGAGCGGGGACGGCCCGGCGCGATTTCGCCGCAGATTGAAGAGCGCATAGAAAAACTAAATTGATGAATCTCGATCTAACAAGTAGGGAATTGTCAGACGGGACGGGACCACCTGACTGCCGCATCATCGCAGCCAAGGGAATTCTGGTTCAATGCATCGTAAAACAGTGGGGCGCACGGGTATCTCCCGGGCGGCATTTCTCGTCGCGTATCTGGTTTCCGGGTCAGTCGCCTTTGCCGAAGAAGCGCCCCCGGCGTCGCTTCCTTCCCTGGAGGGTTCCGCTTCGGAAGACGGATCTTCGTCCGACCAGGGCTCGGACACGACCATCGTGGTCGAAGGCATCCGGGGAGGCCTCGATCGCGCGCTCAATGTGAAGCGCAGCGCGGACACGATCGTGGACGCGATCAGCGCCGAGGATGTGGGGCGCTTTCCCGATGTGAATATCGCGGAATCCGTCCAGCGGATCAGCGGCGTCCAGATCAACCGCGTGCGCGGCGAAGGGCGCAGCGTGAACATCCGCGGCCTGCCGTCCAATTTCACGCAGGCCACGATCAACGGCCGCGTGCTGCCCAACGCCAGCGGCGATTCCGCCGGCAGCCGCACCTTCGACTTCACGATCCTTCCACCCGAATTCGTGCGCACCCTGTCGGTCTACAAATCGCCGACCGCCGATCTGGAGGAAGGAGGGCTCGCCGGCACGGTCGACCTGCGCACCCCCCGCCCGTTCGAGCTCGGCAGGCGCGTGTTCTCCGCTTCGGCCCAGGCCGAATACGAGACCAATTCCGGCAAGGTCGCGCCTCGCGCCTCCGCCTTCTATTCCGACACCTTCGCCGATGACAGGTTCGGCGTCTCGCTCGGCCTTTCCTATACGCGCCGCAAGCCGCAGACGCAGAACGCCAGCGCCGGCTACACCACATCGACCGAGGCGAACGGCATCCCCAGCGGCAGCGGCCCCGACGATCTCAACGGCGACGGCGTGATCGAGCCCGACCTGCGCGTGCGCTTCCCCAACCAGATCAACTATTACATGTATGACGAGGACAACGAGCGCATCAGCGGCATCGCCTCGCTGCAATATCGCGCCACCGACACGCTGACCCTGTCGCTCGACGGCTTCTACACCAGGCTCAACGTCCAGGCGGTGACGAACGAGTTCCTCCAGATATTCGCCAATGCGAACAATCTGGTGAGCACGACCACCGAGGATCTGGACGGGTTGCCCACCACCACCAGCATCCGCGTCACCGATCTCGACATGCGCGGCGGCGGGCGGTTCGAGGACCGGCAGAGCACCACCTATTCACTGGTGGGCAGCGCCGTGTACGAGAACGAGGGCTGGACCGCTTCGATCGAAGGATCCTACGCCTCGTCCAAGCAGCATCTCAACAATCTCAACATCGCCGACATCGCGACCGGCGAGGCCGAGCTCATCTCCAATCCCGGCGACACGCTGTGGAGCATGATCTATTATAACGGCTTCGACGAGGCGAGGCTCGACCCCAACAGCTACCGCGTCGCCAGCATCAACGGCGCCTTCAACCGGCACAGCTCCGACGAGCTGTGGGACATCAAGGCCGACGTCCAGCGCGAATTCGGCGATCGGGGGCTGACCGCACTGAAGTTCGGCGCCCATTATTCCAACCGCAAGATCTTCCAGGACAACAACGCGCTGACGATCTCGGCAGCGGGTGTGTCCGACCTCTATGGCGGCCTGCCCGAAGGTCCGGTGGCCGGTTCCTACAGTGCGGCGCCGTTCATGAAGCTGATCAAGGCCGGCAAGGGCACTTATCTGGGCAGCTATGGCGGTGACGCGCTGTTCGCCACCGAATGGCTCGCTTCGGACACCCGCGCCTTCATCGCCAACTTCACCGATGAGGAACTGATCGCGGCCGGCACCTACACCAACGACGCGACGGGCATCACCGATGTCGAGGAACGCGCCTTCGCCGGCTATGCCAGGGCAGACTTCGCCTTCGGCAAGCTGACGGGCAATGTCGGCATCCGCGTCATCAACACCAGGCAGACGACCGTGGGCGTGAGCCCCGACCTGACAGCCATCACGATCGAGCCCGATGCGGGCAACGTCACCCGCGTCCCCGCTTCGGAGCCGATCGCGGTGGAGCGGGATTACTGGGACTTCCTGCCCAGCCTGAACCTCAAGCTGCAGGCGACGGACAACCTGCTGTTCCGCCTCTCCGCCTCGCGCACCATGACCCGGCCGACCCTCAGCCAGATCTCGCCCACCACCACGGCAAGCGGGACGGCGCGGACGGTCACCCAGAACAATCCCTATCTCGATCCGTTCCGCGCCAACAATGTCGACGCCACGGTGGAATGGTATTTCAGCCAGGACGGGCTGGTTGGCGCTTCGCTGTTCTACAAGGATCTGGAATCGCTGATCCGGCAGGAAACCACGACCCAGTCCCTGCCAGTGACCTACATCTATTCCAACGGCAACACGATCAGTTCGACGGTGGACTTCACCGTGAGCAAGCTGGTGAACGGCGAAGGCGTGACCGTGAAGGGCTTCGAGCTGTATTACCAGCAAGCCTTCCGCTTCCTTCCCGAACCGTTCGACGGGCTGGGCGCGGTGCTGAACTACACTTTCATCGACAACAGCGATCCGACCCAGCTCACCGCGGCTTCGCGCAACAACTTCAACGTGACAGGCTATTACGAGAAGGGCCCGGTGGGCGTGCGCCTGTCCTATTCCTGGCGCAGCGGGTTCCTGTCTTCCGCAGCCCTGGCCCCCGCCCTGAGCCAATATACGCGGCCTTACGGCACGCTCGACGGCAGCATCAACCTGAAGCTCGGAGACCGGTTCTCGGTCGTTCTGGAAGCGGTCAACATCCTCGATACGGACGAGAGGGTGAGATTCACCAACGGACTTCCTTCGAGCTATCTCGATGCCGGCAGGCGCCTCTTCGCCGGCGTCAGGTTCGCCTTGTGAGCAAGCCGCCGCATCTCAGCCGCCGCGCCTTCCTGGGCTCGGGCGTGGCGGCCGCGGCCCTGCTCACGGGGGTGGGCGGGCTGCACGCAGCCCCGGCCCTACGCCGGCCGAACATCGTCCTCATCCTGCTGGACGATCTCGGCATTGGCGACAGCGGCGCCTACAACCCATGGTCCGCGATCCCGACGCCGAATATCGACCGGCTGGCGCGCGAAGGGATGCGGTTCACCGACATGCATTCTTCCTCGGCCGTCTGCACCCCCAGCCGCTACAGCATCCTCACCGGCCGCTATTGCTGGCGCTCCCGCCTCAAATCGGGCGTGCTGGACGGGACGGGCACCAATCTGATCGAGGAAGGGCGCCTTACCCTGCCCGGCCTGCTCAAGACCGCGGGGTATCGCACCGCCGGCATCGGCAAATGGCATCTCGGCCTGGGCGAAGGGGAGGCGACCGACTATTCGAAGCCGCTGCGGCCGGGCCCGAAGGATCACGGCTTCGATTATTATTTCGGCATCCCCTCCTCGCTCGACTTCCCGCCCTATCTCTATTTCGAGAACGACCGGGTGGTGGAAGCGCCCACAGCCCATACCGAGGGCAACGACGATCCGCGCGGCGTGTTCTGGCGCGCCGGTGCCATCGCGCCGGGCTTCCGGATGGAGCAAGTGGTCCCCACGCTGACCGGCAAGGCCGTGGACTTCATCCGCGACGCCGGGAAGGACCATCCCTTCTTCCTCTATTTTCCCCTCCCTTCACCGCATACGCCCTGGGTCCCGCTGCCTGAATACAAGGGCAAATCCGGGGCCGGGGATTACGGCGATTATGTCGTCGAAACCGATGCGATGATCGGACGCGTGCTCGATGCGATCGACGCCAAGGGTGCGAAGGACGACACGATCGTGATCGTCACCAGCGACAACGGCGCGGACTGGAAGCCGGAGGACGGTGCCCGCTTCGCCCATCGCGCCAACGCCGCCTGGCGCGGCGAGAAGGCCGATGCGTGGGAAGCCGGGCATCGCATTCCCTTCGTGATCCGCTGGCCGGGCCGGATCGCCGCCGGATCGGTCAGCGAGGAGATCGCATCGCTGACCGACATCATGGCGACGATCGCCGGCGCGCTGGACCTGACCCTGCCCGACGACGCGGCCGAGGACAGCTTCAACCTCCTGCCCGCGCTGCAGCAGAGCGGCCGGGCGCCGATCCGCCCCAACATCGTCGATCATTCGCTCCATGGCCTCTTTACGATCCGCGAAGGGAAGTGGAAGCTCATCCTGGGCCTCGGCTCAGGCGGCTTCACCGCGCCGCGATCCGTCGAGCCCGCGCCGGGCGGACCGAAGGGCCAGCTCTACGATCTCGAGGCCGATCCGCGAGAGGAGAACAACCTCTACGACCGGCAGCCGGAGATCGTCGCCCGCCTTTCGGCCACGCTCGACGAGTTGCAGCGAACCGGCCGTAGCAGGCCGAAGCACGGAGCATGATCATGGCCACCCCCGCCGCCCCGCAACCCCTCGCCCATGCCGATGATACCGACATGGTGCCGATCCCGGCCGGAACCTTCCTGATGGGATCGGAGGATTTCTATCCCGAGGAAAGCCCCGTCCGCCCGGCGACGGTGGAGGCGTTCCTGATCGACCGGACCCCGGTCACCAACGCGCAGTTCGCCCGCTTCGTAGAGGAGACCGGCCACGTCACCTTCGCCGAGATCGCGCCCGATCCGCGCGACTATCCGGGCATGGACCCGGCCCTGGCAGTGCCGGGCTCGATCGTCTTCACGCCGCCCGACCGCCCCGTGCGGCTGGACGGCCCGCCGATCTGGTGGAGCTTCGTCATCGGTGCCGACTGGCGGCATCCTCTGGGCCCCGGCAGCAGCATAGCCGACATTCCCGACCATCCCGTGGTGCATGTCGGCTATACCGACGCCCTCGCCTATGCGGCCTGGGCGGGCAAGCAACTGCCGACCGAAGCCGAGTGGGAGCGTGCTGCGCGCGGCGGGCTGGACGGCGCGGCCTATGCCTGGGGCGACAGCTTCGAGCCCGATGGGCAGCGCATGGCCAAGACCTGGCAGGGCGCTTTCCCGCACGCCAATGCGGCGGAGCCCGGGCTGGAGCGAACCAGCCCCGTCGGCAGCTATCCGGCGAACGGCTTCGGCCTGTTCGACATGATCGGCAATGTCTGGGAATGGACGGAGGAAAGCGTCGCCAGCCGCGGCGAAGGCGGCTGCTGCGCCGGCCTTCCGCCCGCCCCGCAAGGCGGACCGCAGGAGCGCGTCCTCAAGGGTGGGTCGCACCTGTGCGCCCCCGAATATTGCCGGCGCTACCGCCCCGCGGCCCGCTGGCTCCAGCCGGTGGACACCACCACATCGCATGTCGGCTTCCGCTGCATCCGCCGGCTGGCGGGCACCGCGCCGCAACAGGAGAGGGATTGAATGACGGGATGGAAGAAGCTGCTCGGCGCGGGCACGGCGGCGATGATGCTGGCGGGGACCGCGCTCGTCCCGGTCGCCCCGGCGGTCGCAGCCGCCCGGGCGGCCGACACGAAGGAACAGGCCCGCCCGAACATCGTGCTGATCGTGCTCGACGATGTGGGCTTTTCCGATATCGGCGCCTTCGGATCGGAGATACGCACGCCGACGATCGATGCGCTGGCAGCGGACGGCTTGCGCTACAACCGCTTCGACACCAAGGCGATCTGCTCCTCCACCCGCGCCGCGCTGCTGACCGGCCGCAACAGCCATACCGTGCAGATGGCGGACCTTGCCGCCGGCACCGACCTCACCGATCCCAGCCGCAGCAAGGCCGCGCGCGGGGAATTGCCGCGCAATGCCGAGACCGTGGCCCAGGCGCTGCGAAGCGCGGGCTATTCCACCTGGGCGCTGGGCAAGTGGCACCTCGTGCCGCGCGGCGAGTTCGACGGCAGCGTCAAGGCTTCCTGGCCCCAGCAGCGCGGCTTCGACCATTTCTACGGCTTCCTCAGCGGCTGGACCGATCAGTACAAGCCTGCGCTGGTGGACGGCTATACCCCCGTTTCCGCGCCATCGTCGCCCGGTTATCATCTCACCACCGACCTGGTTGACCACGCGATCGCCGCCTTCGATGCCGATCGCGCATCGGGCACGGGGAAGCCCAGCTTCGTCTATCTGGCGCTCGGCACGGCCCATGCGCCGATCCAGGCTCCGCGTTCCTATATCGACGCCTATGGCGATCTCTACGCCCGGGGCTGGGACGTGATCCGGGAGGAGAGGTTCGAGCGGCTCAAGCAGCTCGGCGTGATCCCGGCCGATACGGAGCTTCCGCCGATCAATCCGGGTGACAGGCCCTGGTCATCCCTCACCGACCAGGAAAAGACCGTCTTCGCCCGCTTCATGGCGACCTATGCCGGCTTCATCACCCATGCAGACGCGCAGATCGGCCGGCTGGTGGAGCACCTCAAGCAGACCGGCCAATACGACAACACGGTGTTCGTGGTGCTGTCCGACAACGGCGCCGCGCCGGAAGCGGGGCAGCAGGGCGGGTTCAAGTTCCCTTATAACGACCAGACCTCCGTCGCCGAGATGGCGCGTGAGCTGGACAAGCTGGGCGGCCCCGAAACCCAGTCGCTCTATCAGCGCCCCTGGGCGATGGCAGGCGTCACCCCGTTCCGGCGCTACAAGCTGTGGCCCTATGCCGGGGGCACGCGGACCCCGCTGATCATCTCCTGGTCCAAGGGGATCAAGGCCAAGGGCGCGGTGCGGCCCCAATTCGTGGACGCGATCGACATCGGCCCCACCCTGCTCGACCTGGCAGGCACCACCTTCCATGCGAGCATCGACGGGGAAAGGCAGATCCCGGTCGCCGGCCGTTCGATCCGCGCGACCTTCGTCTCGCCCAGCGCCAGCACGCGCAGCACCCAGTATTTCGAATTGCGCGGGAATAGGGCGATCACCTCCGGCCGCTGGAAGGCGGTGGCGATGCACCAGTTCGACACCGATTTCAGCGGCGACAAGTGGGAGCTGTTCGACACCGCGACCGACTATTCCGAAAGCCGCGACCTGTCCGCCAAATATCCCCGCAAGCTGGAGGAGCTGAAGGCGCTCTGGTGGAAGGAGGCCCGCAAATACAGCGATCCGCCGCTGTCGGAACCCGCCGCCGCCATCCGCAGATTCCGGCAATTCGATGACGAGTTCCCGCCGAATGCCGGCAGCGAGCCGTCTCCCTGAACCGGCCACCGGGCGGAAAGCGCAGCAAGGAACGCGATCGATGGACAGGATGCTCCCCTTCCCATCCGGCAGCCGGCGCGACATCCTGGCCCTTCTCGGGCTAGGGGCGCTGGCCGCATGCACGGGCGGCGGCTCCGCTCCGCCCGATACCCTGCGCGTGGCGGACCAGCTGCAATATCTGCAGGCGGTGTTCAACGCCTCCGGGCAGGCGCGCAAGCCCTCCCCTTACCGAGTGGAATGGAGCAACTTCGTCAGCGGGCCGGCGGTGATCTCCGCGGCCACCGGGGGCTCGATCGACCTCGGCTGGATGGCCTCGACGCCGATGGTCTTCGCCCAGGCGGCGGGCAGCCCGATCCGCATCGTGGCCGCCTTTGAGGGGGTGGTCCCGCCCGACGGGAACTCCGCGATGGCGATCATCGTCCGCCCGGGCTCGACCATCCGCACCCTGGCCGATCTCAAGGGCAGGAGGCTTGCCTACGGCCTCGGCACCATCACCCAATATTGCGCCTATCGGGCACTCGCCTCGGTCGGGCTGGGCTTCGACGATGTCGAGACGGTCACCGCCACGGTCGCGCTCGCCGGGCAGTTGCTGCTCAACGACCGGACGGACGCGCTGGTGGCGGTGGAGCCGCTGCTGTCCACCATGGTGCTGTCGGACGAAGCGCGGATCATCGCCCGAGGCGTCGATCTGGTGAACGAGGTGCAGTATCTGGTGGCCCCCACCGCCGCGCTGGACCGGGCGGAGACCGTGCGCTTCATCGGCGATTTCATCACCCGCTCGGCCGAGGCGATGGACTGGTGGCGCGACAATCCCGACGCCGCCGCGCGCGAAGCGGAGCGGCTCTACAAGGTGTCGCCCCCGATCGCCGCCTCGATCGCCAGCCATGTCGGACGCAAGGCAGTGCCGATCACGCCCGGCATTGTCGCCTTTCAGCAGGAGCAGGCGAACGCCTTCCAAGCGCTGGGGCAGATACCCCGCAAGGTCGATGCCGCCGCCATCTTCGACCGGCGGTTCGAGGCCAGCGAAACGAAAGCCCCGGCGGATGGCTGAACCGCGCGAAATCCACCTGGTGGCGCCGCTGCCGATCCGCGAGCAGGCCGGTGCGAAGGAGCGCGGCACGCTGCTGCGCCGCTCGCTGGTCCCGCTGTTGCTGCTGCTCGCCTGGAGCGGGGTGACGTTTTCCGGTGTGGTTTCGGAGCAATTGCTGCCTTCTCCCCTCTCGCTGGGCCGTGCCTTGCTCGAGCTGTGGAAGGACGGGCTGGGCACGCATCTGCTCGTCTCGCTCGGTCGCGTGGCGGGTGGAGCGACGATCGGTGTCAGCCTCGGCCTCGTGCTGGGGCTCGCTTCCGGCCTGTGGCGGCTGGGCGAGGAAGGGATCGACGCCACGATGCAGATGATCCGGACGATCCCCTTCCTGGCGCTGGTGCCGCTGTTCATCGTCTGGTTCGGCGTGGGCGAAATGCCCAAGACGCTGCTGATCGCGATGGCATGCCTCGCACCGATGTATCTCAACACCTCCGCCGCGGTCCGCAATGTGGACGCAAGGCTGGTCGAAGCCATGCGCAGCTACGGGATGAACGGATTGCGACTGATCGCCCGGGTGATCGTGCCCATGGCGGCGCCGGGCATCCTGACCGACCTGGCGGTCCGCGCGCTGGAGCATGCCCTGCTTCCCTGGCGCAAGACGCAGGCGTTGCGATGACGGTCCGCACGATGCAGCAACCGGCGGCGCTGACCTCTCCGGCAGCCTTTGCGGCCAAGGTCCCGCTCGCGGCGCGGCTTTCGGGCGCGTGCCGCACTTTCGCCGGACGCACCATTCTCGCCGGAATCGACCTGGAGATCCCGGCCGGCCAGTTCGTGAGCCTGCTGGGAGCGAGCGGTAGCGGCAAGACCACTCTTCTCCGCCTCCTCTCCGGCCTTGACGCGCCCGATGGCGGCACGATCCTGGTGCCCCGCACGCGCACCACGGTGTTCCAGGAACCGCGCCTGATGCCCGGCTGGCGGGTGTGGCGGAACGTGGTGGTCGGCCTCGGCCAGGGCGATGGGACGAGGGCCCGCGCGCTTGCCGCGCTGACCGAAGTCCACCTGGCGGAGCGAGCCGACGAATGGCCGGCCACCCTCTCGGGCGGAGAGGCGCAGCGCGTCGCGCTGGCCCGCGCGTTGGTGCGCGAGCCCGACCTGCTGCTTCTCGACGAGCCCTTCGCCGCTCTCGACGCCCTCACCCGTGAAAGGATGCAGGTGTTGGTGAAGCAGCTCTGCCGGCGCCATGGCGTGGCTACCCTGCTGGTGACCCATGACGTTGAGGAGGCGATCCTCCTCGCCGACCGGATCCTGATCCTGCGCGAGGGCCGGATCCACACCGACCTCGACATTCGGGCAAGCGGGATCGCCCCCGCCAGCGCTGCCGACGTGGCGCGTCTGAAGCAGCGGCTCGTGGGCACGATCATGCAGGGCGGAGCGGCTCCCTGACCGGCGGGAGGAACGAGCCGCGCTGTTTCATCTGTTTGCAAAATAGCGCCCCTAACCGCTGCAGCACTGCCTGCAGACCGGGCTTTTCCGGACCAGAAAGGGACCCGCCATGTCGAATGACCGGAGAACCGGCGCTTTCACCCGCCGCCGGCTTCTGAGGACCGCGGCGCAGGCCGCCTCGCTCACCGCGGCTTCGGCGCTGATGCCGCCCAATGTGCAGAAGCTGCTGGCCGCCGGCACACGTGGGCCCGCCTCGCTGGACCAGGTCAAGCACGTGGTCCTGCTGATGCAGGAGAACCGTTCGTTCGATCATTATTTCGGCACGCTGTCGGGCGTGCGCGGCTTCGGCGATCCCGGAGCGCTGACCCTGTCGACCGGCAGGAGCGTGTTCCACCAGCCCGACGCGCTGAGCCCCGAAGGCTACCTGCTGCCCTTCCATCTCGACAGCCTCTCCACCAACGCGCAGGCGATGCCGTCCACCAGCCATGCCTGGGCGGTGCAGCACCAGGCCTGGAACGGTGGGCGCATGGACCAGTGGCTGCCCGCCCATCGCGCGGCCGATGGGGAGAACGGCCCCTATACGATGGGCTATTTCAAACGCGAGGACATCCCGTTCCACTACGCGCTGGCCGAAGCCTTCACCATCTGCGACGCCTATCACTGCTCCGTGATGGGGCCGACCCGGCCCAACCGGCTCTACTGGATGACCGGCATGAACGACCCGGAAGGCCGCCAGGGCGGGCCGATCACCAAGAACGCCGACATCACCGAGGGATCCCTGAGCTGGACGACTTATGCCGAACGGCTCGAAGCGGCCGGAATCAGCTGGAAGGTCTATCAGCACGCTCCCAAGGGCTTCGCGTTCAACATGCTGCGCGGCTTCCGCCAGTTCCAGGATGCACCGGCGGCATCGCCCCTGCGCCGGAACGGCATGACCGTCGTTTCGGAAGGGCAGTTCGAATACGACGCGCTGCACGACCGGCTGCCTACCGTCTCCTGGCTCTGCCCCACGGAGGAAGGCTCCGAGCATCCCGACCACATGCCGGCGGCCGGAGCCGAATTCATCGCCAGCAAGCTCGACGCGATCGCCGCCAATCCGGATGTCTGGGCCAAGACGGTGTTCATCCTCAATTACGACGAGAATGACGGCCTGTTCGACCATGTGCCGCCTCCGGTCCCGCCCGAAGGCACGCCGTCCGAGTTCATCGGCGGGCTGCCGATCGGCGGCGGCTTCCGCGTGCCGTGCATCATCGTCTCGCCCTGGACGGCCGGCGGCTGGGTATGCAGCCAGCCCTTCGACCATACCTCCATCCTCCAGTTCCTGGAACGGCTGACCGGCGTGCGCGAGCCCAACATCTCTCCCTGGCGCCGCCAGACCTTCGGCGACCTCCTATCCGCCTTCCGTTTCGGGGAGCCCGCCTCCGCGCCGCCACTGCTGCCGGATACGGGCGGGCATCTCCACATGGCCCGCCATGCCGCCGCGAACCTGCCCGCGCCGGTCTTCCCGACCGGCGGCCAGCAGGCCCCGGCGCAGGAGCGAGGCACGCGCAAGCGGATACCAGGCGGATGACGCGCGGCCGCGCCCGACGTCGCGGCGCGATCTCCACACATTTTGCCGCAACCCCATTCTCAATTGTTTCAGTTGATATAAAATAACCGTGTCGGACCATACGAATCGGACGGCCAAACCCCTTCTTCACAGGAGAGACGGCCATGACCCATTATCTGCAAATCGACGAAGCCCGGCTGCGTGACGATCCGCTGATTCTGTTCGTGCCGGGAAGCGAGAAGAGCGACCTGCAAGTGGAGCTTCTTCGGGAAACCGCGCCCTATGACTGGCACTGTGTCGACCTGGGCATGTGGGACAACCCGCATCGCAACACCTGGGTGAACAAGCTCAACCTTGCCATCCATCAGGCGGAACGCCCGGTCATCCTCGTGGCCCAGGGCTTCGGCTGCCTGGTGGCCGCATGGTGGGCGGAATTCGAGCAGCCGCGCTTCGGCAATCCGGTGATCGGCGCCCTGCTCCTCGCCCCGCCCGATGTCGAGCGGCCCGGCACCGACGATCGCCTCGCGAAGTTCGGCGCCTGCCCGAAAAGCCCTCTGCCCTGCCCTTCCTTCCTGGTGGCGCATCATCGCGATGCGAACGGCTACCTCCGCTCCGCGCGCACGCTGGCGCGCAGGTGGGATTGCCGCTTCATCCTGGCGGACGATCCGGGCGGCGCGGGCCGGAGCGGAGCGGAATTCGCGCGCAGGCTGCTCGACCAGCTCGTCCGGGAGCATCGGATCGGCATCCGTGCGGAACGCCCCGTGGTGGTCTATCCGCCCCGGCCCTCGCTTCCCGAAGCAAGCTACGCCCAGGCCTTGCTGACGGCCCGTTTCGGACAGCAGGCCTAGGCCCGGGCAGCCCCTTGCCCTTTGGTAATTATATCGTTTGCGGGCCCTCGCCCTTCGTCATGCCAGCGAAAGCTGGCATCTCGGGCCTTTGCGCATCACCGCCCGAGACCCCAGCTTTCGCTGGGTGACGATGGGAACCATCAACCCATAGCGCGTTCGCAAACGATACTATCGCCCTCCCTTCGCGGGAGGGGTATCGGGCCGGTGGCCGGTCAGCCCTTCGGTTCCTGGAACATATCCTCGATCGTGCGGACCATGCCCATATCCTTGGCGATGTAGCCCGGAAGCTGCATGATGGCCTCGTGGAACTCGGCGCTGCGCATCAATTCCATCAGCTGCTTGACCGGTTCCAGCTCCAGCGCTTCCGCCTTGCAGACGAAGAAATAATCCTCGGTCAGCAGCCGCACGAAATCGAGGTCGAACTGCCGCGCGGCCGCTTCCACCCCGAAGGCCACGTCCGCCATGTCGCTCGCCACATAGGCCGCGACGGCGGCGTGGGTGAACTCCGTCTTCTGGTAGCCGTGGATTCGTTGCGGATCGATGGCGTATTCCGCCAGCAGCTGGTCGAAGGCGAGGCGGGAGCCGGAATTGGAATCGCGATTGACGAAGCGCACGGCGGGATCGAGCAGCCGCTCCAGATTGTAGATCTTGAGCGGATTGCCCCGCTTGACGATCAGCCCCATCTCGCGCGTGACGAAGCCGATCACCCGGTGCTTGGCCGGTGAGATATGGGCCCGCGCCGCGGCGATGTTCCGCTTGCGCAGCGGGCCCTGCGGCAGGTGCAGGCCGGCCAGGTCGCAGCCTTCCCGCGCCAGGGCGACCAGCGAAGCAGGATTGCTCACATAGCGCAGGTCGACCGTGATGTCGGTCTCCTGATCCAGCATCTCGCGCAGCTTCGAGACGGCGAAGCCATGGCTCGCATGGATGCGCAGCGACTTGCCGCCATCGGGAAGGAGCTGGTTGATCTCCGTCTCCAGCTCCTGCGAGAGGTTCTGGAGCTGGGGGCCGAGGCGCGCCTGGAGGCGCTGGCCCGCCCAGACGAGCCGCTCGCCCAGCGGGGTGAGGTGCGTGCCCTTGCCCCGCTGCCGCTCCACCAACGGCGCGTCGAAGAACTTGCCCCAGCTTTCGATCAGGTTCCAGGCATGGCGATAGGACAGGCCCGCCTGGTCGGCCGCGCGGGTGATCCGCCCGGTCGCCCGGATCTCGTTCAGGAAATCGAGCAGCACCAGCATCGCCTGCGGATTGCCGTCACGCCGGAACCGCCACTGGGGTGCGATTTCAATGCGGATCATCATGCCCATCCAGGCTCGCCATCACGGGGATATATGCACACAAGTGCATATTGCCAGCCCCGAGATATGTATTCTACTTCATAACATAACCCTCAGGTTCGGCTGAAAATATCATATTTCCTCGCATAGACAACGATGGATATGGGTTGGGCGAGGCATATAGGCGCGCCTAATATGAACTTCTGTTCATATATCAGCCAGGCGCCGCCGGATTGCCGCCCTTTCGAAGGCGAGACCCGAACGCACATGAACAAGCCCGACTTCATCGGAAAGCCCTCCTCCGCAGCGGGCGGCTGGGGGGCGCTGAAAAGCTGCGGCAAGCAATTGCTGGGCAGCGGCGCGCCGCTGGCCGGCGCGCGGACGATGCTCAAGGCCAACCAGCCGGACGGGTTCGACTGCCCGGGTTGCGCCTGGGGCGATCCGGAGCACGGTTCTTCCTTCGAATTCTGCGAGAACGGCGTGAAGGCGGTGGCCTGGGAAGCGACCGAGAAGCGCGTCCCGCCCGATTTCTTCGACCGGCACACGGTGAGCGAGCTGCGCGACTGGTCGGATTTCGATCTCGAGCATCAGGGCCGTCTCACCCATCCGATGCGCTACGATCCGGCCAGCGACACCTATCGTCCGGTCGATTGGGACAGCGCCTTCGCCGAGATCGGCCAGGTGCTCAATTCCCTCGACCATCCCGACCGCGCGGAGTTCTACACCTCGGGCCGCGCCAGCAACGAGGCGGCGTTCCTCTACCAGCTGTTCGTCCGCCTCTATGGCACGAACAATTTCCCCGACTGCTCGAACATGTGCCACGAGGCGAGCGGCGTGGCGCTGACCCAGGCGGTGGGCGTGGGCAAGGGCACCGTCCTGCTGGAGGATTTCGAGGAAGCCGACGCGATCTTCGTGATCGGCCAGAACCCCGGCACCAACCATCCCCGCATGCTGGGCGACCTGCGCCGGGCTGCCGAGCGCGGCGCCCGGATCGTGGTACTCAACCCGGTGCGCGAGCGCGGGCTGGAGCGCTTCGCCGATCCCCAGCGGAAGGTGGAGATGATGCATGGCGGCAGCGGGCAGATCGCCAGCCATTATTTCCAGCCGCGCCTGGGCGGGGACATGGCGGCCGTGCGCGGCATCGCCAAGGTCGTGTTCGCGCGGGAAGACGCCGCGATCGCGGCCGGGAAGCCCTCCCTGCTCGACCGGGCCTTCATCGCCGAGCACACCGTCGATTTCGACGGCTACCGCCAGGCGGTGGAGGCGACCTCCTGGGCCGAGATCGAGGATCAGTCCGGCCTGGCGCGCGCGGATATCGAGCAGATGGCCGAGGTCTATCTGGGCGCGGACAAGGTGATCTGCACCTGGGCGATGGGCGTCACCCAGCATCGCCATTCGGTCGCGACCATCCGCGAGATCGCGAACCTCATGTTCCTGCGCGGCAATGTCGGCCGCCCCGGCGCCGGACTGTGCCCCGTGCGCGGCCATTCCAACGTGCAGGGCGACCGCACCATGGGCATCAACGAGAAGGCGAGCCCCGCCTTCCTCGACGCGCTCGAACGCGAGTTCGGGTTCGAGGTGCCGCGCAAGAACGGCCATAACGTGATCGGCGCGATCGGCGCCATGCTGGACGGATCGGCGCAGGCCTTCATCGGCCTGGGCGGCAATTTCGCCCGCGCGACACCGGACAGCCCGCTGATCGCCAAGGCGCTGTCCGGCCAGAAGCTGACCGTCCACGTGGCGACCAAGCTCAACCATTCGCACCTTCTGCCGGGCGAGGTGGGCTTCATCCTCCCCTGCCTGGGCCGCACGGAGGTCGACCGCAACAGCAAGGGCATCAAGCAGATCGTCACGGTCGAGGATTCGATGAGCATGGTCCACGGCTCGGGCGGGATCAACCGGCCGGCTTCTCCGCTGCTGCGTTCGGAAGTGCAGATCGTGGCGGGAATCGCGGCCGCCACGGTCGGCTCGGAGATCGTCGACTGGGCCGCGCTGGCCGACGACAACGATCGCATCCGCGACCTGATCGCCCGCGTCGTGCCCGGCTTCGCCGATTTCAACGAACGGGTTCGCCAGCCCCGCGGCTTCCACCTTCGCAACAGCGCCGCCCATCGCGAATGGAACACGCCGGCGGGCCGTGCGACCTTCTCCACCGTAGCCCTTCCCGAAGCGATCGAGCACCAGCGGGCGCGCCAGGGCGAAGGGCTGTTCGTGCTGCAGACCTTCCGTTCGCACGACCAGTACAATACGACGATCTACGGCATGAGCGACCGCTATCGCGGCATCTATGGCAAGCGTAACATCGTCTTCGTCAACCCGGCCGACCTTGAGGAGATCGGGGCGAGTTCCGGCGATATCGTGGATGTGGAGGGGCAGAGCGAAGATGGCGTGACGCGTATCGCGCGCGGATTCAGCCTTGTTCCCTACGATATCCCGCGCGGCTGCGTGGCGGGCTATTATCCGGAGCTCAACGTGCTGGTGCCGCTGACCAGCTTCGGCTCGGAAAGCCACACGCCGACTTCCAAATCGGTGATCGTCTCGTTCCGCCGCCACGCGCAGAGCATCGCCGCTTAGGCCGATGGCGGACGAAGCCGATCCCGCGGCCCGCTACATGGCCGAAGTCGAGCGGATCTGCGACGCCGAGCCCGCGCTGGCGCCGCTTGCCGGCGGCGTGCTGGCCGCCCTGAAGCTGGGCATCGCCGCCGACAGCCGCAGCTTCGCCCGCATCTTCGGCATCGAGCATGCCCTGGTCCTGCGCGAGGTGCAGCACCTGGCGGAAGTGGAGCAGCTGACGATCACCAAGCGGGACGAACGCACCCAGCGGTGCAGCTACGCTGTTGCCTCCGAATATTGCTGACCGAAGAGCAAACCTCTCCGATCTCCGCGCCTCTGCGTGAACCAGCCCACTTCCGTTCGTGTCGGGCGCAGTCGAGACACGGGCCTCGGAGGGCGAGCGACTTTCGCGATCCCCTTTTCCGGGGGCAACCGGCCAATCACCCACCGTTCAGCTTCCCCTGCCTATCGTCTTGACATCACCCCGGCCGTCCCCACCTTCGGTCGAACTCATTCATGGCCGACTGCCGGCCGCCACAATCCGGAGCATAATTCCTAGCAAATTAGTAGGGATTAAAGAATTTCTTTCGCGCCATCGTCATTCTGCGGGTTTAGGCCAGGAATCGCGAAGCCGTCAGGAGAGGATCCGATGGATTATGTCACGATCGATTTCGAGGCGAGCTGCCTGCCCCGGCACGGCCTGTCCTTCCCGATAGAAGTCGGGCTGTGCGGCCCGGAAGGCGTGGTTTCCTGGCTGATCAAGCCCGATCCGGCCTGGGCCGACTGGAGCTGGACGGAAGAAGCCGCCGGCCTTCACCGAATCACGCGCGAAGAACTGGAGCGGAACGGGCTTCCCCCCGCGCAGGTGTTCGCCGAGCTCCTCCAGCACCTCGACGGACGCCGCGTGGTGGCCGACAGCACGCTGGACAGCTATTGGTGGAACACCCTGGCCGGGGCCGCCGGCTTCGACTGCCCTTCGCCCATTCTGCATGTCGGCGAGATCCTCGACGCGCTGCGGGCGCAACCGGCCGACATCATGGCCGCGCAAGCCCATGCCGACGAATTGTGTCCCGCCCGCCATCGCGCCGGGCAGGATGCGCTGTGGCTCTGGACCTTGTTGCGGAAGCTGGAACAGATCGCGGCCGACCGCGAGGCGCTGAGCGCCGACTGGCATGGGCAGACCCCGCCGTCGCGCGGCCCCGCCATGCTGCCGGCGAGCCTGTAAGGCTGGCCGGCCTGAGGGCAATCTCCGTCATCCCCGCGAAGACGGGAGTCCAGGGAAGGCCGCCCAGACCGACCCAAACCCATCCCGGAGCGCAAAAGCCTCACGCCCCGGTATAGCGTGCTTCCAGCAGGTCCAGCTCGCGCACCAGCTTGCGGGCAACCTCGCTGCCCAGCTCGCGCCGCCGGACGAGGCGGAATATCTCCGTCCTTTCCGCCTTGAGCGCCGTCAGGCGCAGGTCGCGCTCGATCCGTTCCACCTTTCGGGCCGCTTCCCTGTCCAGGGCATCGGCGTTGCCGCGTTCGATGCGCTGCCGATAGGCGTCCATGATGCGCAAGGCGGCAGCGACATAGAGGTCGGCATCGGCCTGCCCTTCGGCCATCTCGTGCTCGGCCTTTTCCACTGCGGCGATCGCGGCCTGGGCGGCGGCGATCCTGGCCCCATCCTCCGCGGCGAGGTGGAGCGGCTCCTGCGGCATGCGCAGGCCGCGCAGCAGCAGGGGCAGGCCGATGCTGGCGGCAAGCAGCGACATCACGATCACCCCCATCGCCAGGAAGATGGCAAGGTCACGCGCGGGGAAGGCCGCACCGTCCGCCAGGGTCAGCGGCAGGGTCAGCACGCCGGCCAGGGTGATCGCCCCGCGCACCCCGGCGAAGGACATCGCAGCCACGGCGCGCCAGTTGGGCGACCGCTTCCACTCGCCCGCGCGGAACAGCGTCCAGCGCAGCGAGATCCACACCCATATGAAGCGCAGCAACGCCAGGCCGAGATTGATCGCCACCACATAGATCGCCAGCCACCACGGTTCGTGATGGCCGGTCTCGCGCACGATCTCGGCCGCGCCGGACAGGATCCCCGGCAATTGCTCCCCCAGCAGCACGAAGATGATGCCGTTCGCGGTGAACTGGATAGCATCCCAGATGGAGCTGCGCCGTATCCGGGTGCTTGCCGCCACTTCGCCCGTCGTCTCCACGAAGCCCATGGTCAGCCCGGCCGCCACCGCGGCGAGGATGCCCGAACAATGCAGGTGCTCGGCGAGGAGATAGGAAGCGAAGGGGATCAGCAGGCTGATGAGGACCTGCGCGCCCCCATCTTCTCCATAGAGGCGCGAAACCCAGGTCTTGGCCCGGGAGATGCCCCAGGTCACGCCCACACCCACCGCGATACCGCCGATCGCCAGCCAGAGGAAATTGAGCGCGGCCGTCTGGATCGAGAACGCCCCGGTCAGCGCGGCCGCCACGGCGAAGCGCAGGCAGACCAGGCCCGACGCGTCGTTCAGAAGCGATTCCCCTTCGAGGATGTGCATCATCCGCTTGGGGATCGGTATCCGCTGCGCAATGGCGGAAACGGCGATGGGATCGGTGGGCGAAACCACGGCCGCCAAGGCGAACGCCACCGGCAGCGGCATGGATGGGATCATCCAGTGGATGAAGAAGCCCATGCCCACCACGGTGAACACCACCAGCCCCAGCGCCAGCTCCAGCACGGTCTTGCCGTCCTTGAACAATTCCTCGCGCGGGATGCGCCAGCCGTCGAGGAACAGCAGCGGGGGCAGGAACAGCAGGAAGAAGATCTCGGGATCGAGCTCCACCCGCCAATCCGCCACCAGCCCGATCGCCGCCCCCAGCGCGATCTGGAACAGCGGCCTGGGCAGCGGCAGCGGGATCGCCCGCGCCAGGACCCCGCTGACCACCACGGCCACGAGAAGAAGCAGGACGATCGTGATGGTTTCCAAGAAGCGTTCTCCTTCGGGCGGTGTTCGGTGCGGGCTGCGGCTTTCCGGCCGGTTCTGGCCGGCTGGTCCAGGCCTGCCGATCCTGAGATGTCTCGCGGCAGCGGCCCGGCAGGTCAACTCTCCGGCAAGGAAAAATGAGGCGTCTCTCCGGCTGGTCCGCATCGTCAATATATGAATTCAATTTCATATATTGGAAGAAGAGATATGTTTCCAGATGCATAACACTTCTGCCGATATAGGCGCGATTTATCATATTTTCTCGCGTCCCTTGCTTCCTCTACTGTGCGAATCGGGAGTCCCGGCGCGATATGTGGCGGGGCAATATGCACTAAATATCATATTTAGAGGAAGCCATGACGCAATTCATTCCCGGCGCCCGCCACGACCTGCTGATCGACGGCAAGCGAGTCCCCGCCGCCTCCGGCCGCTATTTCGAGACCCGCGACCCGTCGACGGAAGATATCATTGCTCATGTGGCTGAAGCTGATGAAGTTGATGTGGATGCCGCCGTCCGCTCCGCCCGCGCCGCGTTCGAGGGTGAATGGGGCCGGATGCGCCCGGCGGATCGCGGGCTCGCGCTGCTTCGCCTGGCCGATCTCATCAAGCGCGACCAGGAAGAGCTGGTCGAGCTGGAGAGCCTCGATTCGGGCAAGCCCGTCTCCGCGGTGCGCCGGCAGGACCTGCCCGCGGTGATCGACACGCTGGTCTATTATGCCGGCTGGGCGGACAAGATCAGCGGCCAGGTCGTCCCCGCCCGCACCGATGCGCTAACCTACACCGTGCGCGAGCCGATGGGCGTGGTGGGGGCGATCATCCCCTGGAACTTCCCGCTGATGATCGGGATGTGGAAGATCGCGCCCGCGCTCGCCTGCGGCTGCACCGTGGTGCTCAAGCCGGCCGAGCTGACTCCCCTGACCGCGCTCAAGATCGGCGAGCTCGCGCTGGAGGCCGGCCTTCCCGCCGGGGCACTGAACGTCGTGCCGGGTTTCGGAAAGACGGCGGGCCAGGCGATCGTCGATCACCCCGACATCGACAAGGTCTCCTTCACCGGCTCGCCGGGCGTGGGGCGGCAGATCCTGCAGGGCGCCGCCGGCAACCTGAAGCGCGTGACGCTCGAACTGGGCGGCAAGTCCGCCAACATCATCTTCCCGGACGCCGATCTCGACAGCGCGGTCAAGGCGGCCGGATCGGGCATCTTCTTCAACACCGGCCAGGTCTGCTCGGCCGGCTCGCGCATCCTCGTCCACCGGTCGATCCATGACGAGGTGGTGGAACGGCTCGTCGCGCGGGCGGGTGGCGTGCGGCTGGGCGATCCGCGCGACAGCGGCACTTCGATGGGCCCGCTGATCTCCGAAACGCAGATGGAGCGGGTGCTGAACTATATCGAAATCGGTCGCAGCGAAGGCGCCACGGTCGCCACTGGCGGCGCCCGCCACGGCGATCGCGGCTATTACGTCGCCCCCACCGTGTTCACCGAAGTGGGGCACGAGATGCGGATTTCGCAGGAGGAGATCTTCGGGCCGGTGGCCTCGGTGATCCCCTTCGACGACGAGGACGACGCGATCCGCCTGGCCAACGGCACCAGCTACAGCCTCGCCGCCGGCGTATGGACCGCCGACATCACCCTCGCCCATCGCATGACCCGGCGGCTCAAGGCGGGGACGGTATGGGTCAATACCTACGGCCCGACCGATGTGCGCCTGCCCTGGGGCGGGATGCGCGATTCCGGCTACGGCCGCGAGCACGGCGACATCGCGATCGAGAATTTCACCGAACCCAAGGCCGTCTGGATCAACACCGGGCGCTGAGCCCGCAGGACGAACACGAACACCGCAAACCGGATCCGGCCGGCCTTCGGGCCGGAGCGGCCCCCCTTTGCCTGAAGAAGGAGAACATCATGCGCATCGCGATCTTCGGCCAGCAGGCCTTCGGCAAGAGTGTCCTCGAAGCCTTTCTAGCCTTTCTCGACCGCGGCGATGAAGTGGCCGTCGTGTTCTGCGCGCCGACCAAGCCCGGCGCGCGGCCCGATCCGCTGGCGGAAGCGGCGCAGGCGCGAGGCGTTACCCTTCACCAGCTCCCTTCGCTGCGAGGGCCCGAAGCGGCGGAAGCCTTGCGCGCGGCCAATGTCGACATCGCCGTGATGGCCTATGTCCTGCAGTTCGCCCCGCAATCGCTGGTCAACATCCCGCCGCACGGCACCATTCAATATCACCCCTCGCTGCTCCCCCTCTATCGCGGGCCGAGCTCGATCAACTGGCCGATCATCCGCGGCGACACGCAGACCGGCCTCACCGTTTTCCGCCCGACCGACGGCCTCGACGAAGGCCCGGTGATCCTGCAGAAGACGGTCGGGATCGAGCCGGACGACACGCTCGGCACCGTCTATTTCGAACGGCTATTCCCGCTGGGGGTGGCGGCGATGCTGGAAGCCGCCGACCTCGTCGTCGCAGGCAAGCATACCGAAGTGGTGCAGAACGAGAGCCAGGCGAGCTACGAAGGCTGGTGCAAGGATGCCGAGGCCCGGATCAACTGGCACCAGCATGTCGACGCGATCTACAACCTCATCCGCGGCTGCAACCCCGCCCCCGGCGCCTGGACCACGTGGAACGGCCGGAAGCTGCGCATCTTCGACGCGCGCAAGATTCCGGCCCGCAAGCTGGCCGACGTGGCGGGCAAGCCGGGAGAGATCGTGGCGATCGGCGAGAAAAGCGTGATCGTCGCCGCGCAAGGCGGGTCGATCGAACTGCTCAAGGTGCGGCTGGACGGGTCCGACAAGGTCGCCGCCCCGACATTCGCGGCCGACAATCAGGTGGTGCCCGGCTCCACGCTGGGAACGGCGCTCGAAGCCGCCACGCCGCAGCCGGAGCCAGCCTGACCTCGCTCGCGCCTGCTTGCCGGACGGCGGCCCGCTCCATATGAAGAGCGGGAGAGCGGGTGGGAGCGAAGCTGTGGACATACTGGAAAGCCAGCCGGTCGCGGCCAAGCTCTCGCGATCGGCGATCTTCCTGGTTGCGACGATCGGCGAGGACGCACAGTGCCTCCGGGCCGTGCGTGCCTTCTGTGCGGATCTTTCGGCATTCGTCCGCGCGGTGGGCTTTCGCGACCTGGACGGCGGCTTGTCCTGCGTGATGGGCTTCGGCTCCGAAGCGTGGGACCGGCTGTTCGGACCGCCCCGGCCCAGGGAGCTGCACCCGTTCCGCGAGATCCACGGCGTCCACCACGCCGTGTCGACGCCGGGCGATCTCCTGTTCCACATCCGCGCCGCCAGCATGGACCTCTGCTTCGAGCTCGCCTCCCAGATCATGGAGCGGCTGGGATCGGCGATAACGATCGTCGACGAGACGCACGGGTTCAAATATTTCGACGACAGGGACCTGCTGGGCTTCGTCGACGGGACCGAGAATCCCACCGGCCAGGCCCTGCTCGACTCCGCGATCATCGGCGAGGAAGACCCAGCCTTCGCCGGCGGCAGCTATGTGATCGTGCAGAAATACCTGCACGACCTCGCCAAATGGAACGCCGTGCCGGTGGAGCAGCAGGAAGGCTTCGTCGGCCGCAAGAAGCTTTCCGACATCGAGCTGGAAGACGGCGTCAAGCCCAGCTTCGCGCACAATGCGCTCACCGTCATCGAGGACGAGGAAGGCAACGAGCTGGACATCGTGCGGGACAACATGCCTTTCGGCGATATCGGCAAGGGCGAGTTCGGCACCTATTTCATCGGCTATGCGCGCTCTCCCAGCCGGACCGAGCGGATGCTCGAGAACATGTTCGTGGGCAACCCGCCGGGCAATTACGACCGGCTGCTCGATTTCAGCCGCGCGATCACCGGCAGCCTGTTCTTCGTGCCTACGGCCACGTTCCTCGATAATGTGCCGCAGGACGCGCCACCGGCGGACGGTGCCGGCACCTCCTCCGCGACGGAAGCCGAGCCGGCCGCGCGGAGGGACGGATCGCTGGGCATCGGATCTTTGAAGGACGAGGACTGACATGAACAATCTTCATCGCGAGCTGGCGCCCATATCGGACGGCGCCTGGGCCCAGATCGAGCAGGAGGCGACGCGCACGCTCAAGCGTTACCTGGCCGCGCGCAAGCTGGTGGACCTGCTGGGCCCCAAGGGCTTCGACCTCTCGGCGGTGGGCAAGGGGCACACCCGCGAGGTCGCTCCGCTCTGCGACGGGCTCCAGGTCAAGCAGCGCGAGATCACGCCGGTGCTGGAGCTGCGCGTTCCGTTCAAGCTCACCCGCCAGGCGATCGACGATGTGGAGCGCGGCTCCAACGATTCCGACTGGCAGCCGCTCAAGGATGCGGCGAAGACAATCGCCTTCGCCGAGGATCATGTCGTGCTCGAAGGCTATCCCCAGGTCGGGATCGACGGCATCCGCCAGGTCAACAGCAATCCGAAGCTCACCTTGCCGAGCGACATCCGCGATTATCCGGAAGTGGTGGAGAAGGCGGTGAACGCGCTCCGCCTCGCCGGGGTCAATGGCCCCTACGCGCTGCTGCTGGGCGCCGATCCCTATACCCGCCTCACCGGCGGCAGCGACGACGGCTATCCGGTCCTCAAGCACATCCAGAAGCTGGTCGACAAGGAAGTGGTGTGGAGCCCGGCGATCAAGGGCGGCGTGGTGGTCACCATGCGGGGCGGAGATTTCGAGCTGACGCTCGGGCAGGATCTGTCGATCGGCTATCTCGGCCACGATGCCGATGCGGTCGAGCTCTATCTGCAGGAAACGCTGGCCTACCAGACCCAGACGGCCGAAGCCTCGGTGATCCTCGATCCCGCACTCGCCGGAAAGGCCGGCTGACCCGCGCTCACTCAGCCTTGGCGGGCGGCGGCACGCGGAGCCAGCGCATCGACGATGCGGCAATCCGCCACCGTGCCGCCGCTGCATGATGCGATCAGCGCGGCAAGCTCGCGCCTCAGCGCCGAAAGGTCGGCGATCTTGCGCTCCACTTCCGCAAGATGATCGCGGGCCAGCGCATCGACGGCGGCGCAATCCCGATTGCGGTCGTCGCTCAGCGACAGCAGCGCCCGCACCTGATCGAGCGGGAAGCCGAGATCGCGGGCCCGGCGGATGAAGGAAAGCCGGCCCAGCTCCGCCTCGCCATAGGCGCGGTAATTGCCGCCGGTGCGCGGCGGCTTCGGCAGCAGCCCGATCCGCTCGTAATAGCGGATCGTCTCCACCTTGGTCCCGGTCGCCTTGCCCAGTTCACCGATCGTCAACGCCATGCGCTTGACCCTGTAGTTGCTACAGGGTCCATATAGGCGGTCACGGCGAAGGAATCGAGGTGACAGGCATGGCAGGCGGATGTTGCGGCGGTTGCGAGACCACAACGGCCGGCGGCACGGACGGCAAGGCGTGGCGGCGCGTGCTGTGGATCGCGCTGGCATTGAACGCAGCCATGTTCGCGGCCGAGATCATCGCCGGCATCACGGCGCATTCGGCGGCGCTCAGGGCCGATGCGCTCGATTTCCTCGGTGACAGCGCGAACTACGCCATCAGCCTCGGTGTCGCGGGCATGGCGCTGCAATGGCGCGCGCGGGCGGCCCTGCTCAAGGGCGCGACCCTGCTGCTGCTCGGCCTGTGGGTGCTGGGAAGCACGATCTGGATGGCGCTGGCCGACACGCTGCCGGAGCCGGAGACGATGGGCATCATCGGCACGCTGGCGCTCCTCGCCAATCTCGCCTGCGCGGCGATGCTGTGGCGATACCGCGAGGGAGACGCGAACCGAAGCTCGGTATGGATCTGCTCGCGCAACGACGCGATCGGCAACATCGCCGTGATGGCCGCCGCGCTCGGCGTGTTCGGCACCGGCACTGCCTGGCCCGACATCGCCGTGGCCACGATCCTCGCCGGCCTGAGCGTGAGCGGCGGGTGGCAGATCATCCGCAAGGCACGGGCGGAACTGCGTACCGGTCAGCTTCGTCTACAATGACCCTGGAGCAGGAAACGGTGGTGCCGTCCCTGCAATCCCTCTCGTCGCTCCATGGTCTCTCTCGTCATACCCGCAGATCTCTCGTCATTCCCGCGAAGACGGGAATCCAGTTCCGCGGTCGCTGCTGGATCCCCGCCTTCGCGGGGATGACGAGGAGAGACATTGGCAAGAAGGCAAGCCTTCCGGCAGGCTTGCCCACGGTTGAATGTCGATCCTGCCTAGAACCGATAACGGCGGGTGCAAGCTCGTGTTCCAGTCATCATCAAACGCATTCCGGTGCCCCCGATCAGCCAAGATTACGGGCATGGCGACAGGCGTGCTGTTGGTAGTGCGTCGCAACTTTCCCTCGTCACCCAGCGTAAGCCGGGGTCTCGGGCAGGGATGCGCCATGGCCCGAGATGCCAGCTTTCGCCGGCATGACAAAGGGTGGGTGTTTGCAAGCGATAGAATTGCCTCCCTGGAAGCGAAGCTGTGCGAAGCACAACGGGAGGGGGAAGGTTCTGCTTCAATCCTCCAGGGGAAGCAGCACCCCACCGGTGGAGAGGGGGTGAACGTCCTGGCGGAAATTGCGGAGGTAGCCGGTGGCGGGGATGCGGTAACCGGGGCCTTCGCGGACGGCGAGTTCGGCCGGGGGCACGTCGACCTCGATCGAGCGGTTGGCGACGCTGATCGTGATCACGTCGCCGTCGCGCACCTTGCCGATCGGCCCGCCGGTCGCCGCCTCGGGCGAAACTTCGGCCACGGTGAGGCCCTTGAGGCACAGGCCCGAAAGCTGCCCGTCGGTGACGAAGGCGGTCGTCTTCGCCAGCCCCGCCGCATCGAGCGCGAACAGGATCATCGAAGCGCCGCCGCCCATCGCCGGGCCGCCTTTCAAGCCCTGGTTGCGGGCGACGACCACGTCACCGGCCACGACCCGGCCTTCCTCGATCGCCTGGAGGCATTCGCTCGAAGCCTCGAACACCCGGGCGGGGCCGGAGAACTCCTCCGGCCGCGAGCCGTCGCGGATGCCGAGGCGGACCACGGCGGATTCCGCGAAGCCGCCCTTGAGGATCGCGATCGCGGGGCCCGGCCCCACCGGATCGCCCAGCGGACGGATCACGTCCGGCCCGGGAATCTCGTAGCCGGCGAGGTTTTCCGCCAGCGTCCTGCCGGTGCAGGTCATCACGCCGGTGTCGATCCGGCCTTCCAGCCGCTTGAGGATCGCGCGCGCGCCGCCCGCATCCTCGAACTGCTCGATCCGCACATGGCCGGTGGGGCGCACGGCGGACAGCACCGGCACGTCCGACATCTCCTCCCACAAGGCGTAGATGTCGATATCGCTTTCCGCCTCCACCGCGACGGCCTGCAGGTGCTTGATCGCGTTGATCGAGCCCGAGACGGCGAGCACGGTGGCGATAGCGTTGCGGAAGGCGCCTTCGGTGAGGATCGTGCGCGGCGTGAGCCCTTCATGCACCATCTCCACGATCCGCCGCGCGGCGGCGCGGGCGCCGTCCTGCATCTTGGGGCTGTTGCCCCGCACCGGCGCGCTGCCGGGCAGGCTCATCCCCAGCGCCTCCACCACGGAATGCATCGTGTTGGCCGTCGCCATGCCGGCGCAGACACCGGGGCCGCGGATCGCGTTCTCGGCCATCTCGTCGACCGGGAATTTGGGCTTGCCGCCGAAGCGCTCGCCCACCGAGCCCGACCACACATCCTCCACGTCCACCGGCTCGCCGTCGATCTCGCCCGCCTGCTGGTAGCCGCCGATGACCAGGATCGTCGGGATATTCAGCCTCGCGGCCGCCATCAGATGGCCCGGCGGGGTCTTGTCGCAGCTGGTGAGGCAGATCATCCCGTCGAGCAGGGCGGCTTCCACCTGCACTTCGATGTCGTTGGCGATGATGTCGCGCGCGGCGAGGATGTAGGATCCGCTCTTGCCCGCGCCGGTGATGAAGTCCGACGGGGCGGCGGTGCGCACCTCGAACGGCACGCCGCCGGCCTTGCGGATCTCCTCCTTCACGATCGCCGCGATCCCGTCGAGATGGGCATAGCAGATCGCCAGTTCCGAGGAGCTGTTCACCACCGCGATCTTGGGCTTCTCCATATCCTCCTTCGAAAGGCCCAAGGCCTTCCAGTTGGCACGACGGCCAGGGGAGTTGGCGGAGAGGGAGCGCAAGGTCATGGTCAGGCTTTCTGGTAGGCGGGAGACGGTTCGGCGATCGCGGCCTCGGCGGCTTCCGCCGCCACCGCCGCATCGGCCTGCCGTTCCGCATGGAGACGGCGGGCGAAGAAGGCGAGGGCGAGGATGCCGACGACGACGCCGGCAAGGCACAGGCCGGTGAAGACGTAGCCGTCGAGCACGGCGGCCTTGTCGGCCAGGAAATAATGCGCGCCCAGGATCGGCGCGGCCACGGCGGCGAACTTCGCCATGAAGCTGGCCCAGCCCCCGCCGGTGGAGCGCACCGCGCTGGGATAGTAGATCGTGGTCAGCGAGATCACCGCCGCATGGCCGGTGCCGACCATGATCGATCCGAACAGGACCAGCGGGATGAACAGCGGCCCGGAATCGAGCCCCCAGCCGATCGCCAGCGCCGCGGGGATGCCCAGCAGCGGCGCCAGCGCGATCCACACCGGCCCGCGCTTCTCGGTGAAGCCAAGCAGGAACACGCCCGCGATCGCGCCGGTGAGCCCGCCGATCGAGCTGAGATTGGCCGCCGTGCCGCGCGCAATGCCGAGCTCCTCGAGGAACAGCAGGCCGAAGCTGGACTTGAGATAGATCGCGAAGGAGGAGCAGAAATAGGTCGCCCAGATGATCGGAGTGATGATGGCGAGCGAGCCGCGGAACAGCTCGTAGAACTTCGCCCAGGGCGATTCCTTGCGCGAGACCTTGCCTTCGTCGGACAGCATCACGCCGGTATAGCCGCCGAGGTCCGCTGCCGGAGCGAAGCGCTTGAGCATCGGCACGATCCGATCCATCGGCTTGCCCTTCGCGGTCATCCAGCGGACGGATTCCGGCAGGACGAATTGCAGCACGACGGCGAGCAGCGCGGTCATGCCGCCGCAGAAGAAGAACACCCCTTCCCAGCCATGCATCGGCGCGATGAAATTGGTGACTTGGCCGGCGGCCGCGCCGCCCGCGCTGAAGCCGAGCATGATGATCGTCACCGCGGTGGCCTTCTTGCCGCTCGGCATGGTCTCGATATTGATCGACCAGGCAGGGGCGAGCAGCCCGCCGATCGCGATGCCGCCCAGGAAGCGCAACGCGATCAGCGTCTCGGGCGTCTGCGCGAAGCCGGTGACGAAGGTGAGCGCCGCGCCGAACACGGTGCACCACAGGATCACCGGCCGCCGGCCCAGGATATCCGCGATGTAGGATCCGATCAGCGAGCCGATCATCTGCCCGACGAAGGCCGCGGCGCTGACATAGCCTATCATCGCGTCGGTGAGATTCATCTCGTCGCGCAGGTAAGGCAGGGTGAAGGCGATGAGCGAGAAATCGAGCCCGTCGAAAAAGGTGACGAGGCAGGAGATCACCAGCAGCCGCGTGTGGAAGCGGGTCATCCCCAGCCCTTCCAGAAACGCCGCCACATCCAGCAATCGACCCGTTTGCGGAGATGCCTGTTCGGCCATTCTTCGGAATCCTCTCCTAATCCCTTTTCGCCTTGCTAACGCGAAATTCGCTAGCCTGCTATCATTTTGGTGGTGCCTCGGTTTGAATTCTGGTTTTTTAACCGTGGGGCGGCTTCGCCTCGTTTCGTCGTTGCGAGGAGGCGAAGGCGAGGAAGCAATCCAGGGCCGTTGTGTTAGGCCCTGGATTGCCGCGGGGCCTTCGGCCCCTCGCAATGACGATAGAGGTCGGCCTCAGCGATCCTCGAAGCGTGGCGATCGGCGTTCGAGGCGGCTGGCGACCGCCTCCAGCTGGTTCTTCGAGAAGACGAGCCGCTGCTGCGCCTCGCTTTCGGCGAGCAGGATCGCGTCCAGCGCGAGATCGGCCGCGCGATTGGCGAGGTCCTTCGCCGCCCGGATCGCGTCCGGGCTGTGGGCTGCGATGGCCGAGGCGATCGCGGCGGCCCGCTCCAGCGGGGAGGGGTCGATATGGGTCGCGAAGCCCAGGGCCAGCGCTTCCTCGCCCGAGAATTCCCGCGCGGTGTAGATCAGCTCGCGCAGCACGTCGTCGCGCACCAGGCCGCGCCACAGCGCGTAGCCGCCCATGTCGGGCACCAGGCCCCATTCCGTCTCGCGGATCGCCAGCCGGGCATCGGGCGCGACGATGCGGATATCCGCTCCGCTGGCGATCTGGAGCCCGCCGCCGAAGCAGGGCCCGTGGATCGCGGCGATCACCGGCACCGGCAATGCGCGCCATGCCAGCGCCGCCTGCTGGAAGCGGTTGGCGTTGCCGTGGGTCCGCTCGGCCAGGCTGCGCGCCCCGTCCGGGCCGCCCGAGGCGAGCCCCTGGAGGTCGAGCCCGGCGCAGAAGCCGCGCCCTTCCCCCGCCAGCACCACCGCGCGCAGGCCGGAGGCGGACGCCAGCCGCTCCCCGGCCGCGACCAGCGCGTCGAGCATCGCATCGTCGAGCGCATTGAGCTTGTCGGGGCGGGCGAGGCGGACATGCGCCACCCCGCCTTCCCCGAAAGCGATCGTCACCCGATCGGGATCGGGGGATCGGGCGGACATTCGCGCCTCCTTTCCAGCAGCCGTTCCCTCCCGGGGCCCGGAGCGATCAGGCCGCGCTGCTGTTGACCCCCATCGAGGCGAGATAGCGCTTGATGTTGCGGGCCGCCTGGCGCAGCCGCTGCTCGTTCTCCACCATCGCGATGCGGACATAGCCTTCGCCGTCCTCGCCATAGCCGACGCCCGGTGCGACCGCGACCTCGGCATGGGTGAGGAGCTGCTTGGAGAATTCCAGGCTGCCCATGTCCTTGAGCGCCGGCGGCAGCGGCGCCCAGGCGAACATCGAGGCGCGGGGCGGAGGGATGTCCCACCCGGCCCGGCCGAAGGCTTCCACCATCACGTCGCGCCGCTTGTGGTAGAGCTGGCGGTTCTTCTCCACGATGTCCTGCGGGCCGTTCAGCGCGGCGCAGGCAGCTGCCTGGATCGGGGTGAAGGCGCCGTAATCCAGATAGGACTTCACCCGCGTCATCGCCGCGATCAGCTTCTGGTTGCCCACCGCGAAGCCCATCCGCCAGCCGGCCATGCTGTAGGTCTTGGAGAGCGAGGTGAACTCGATCGCCACGTCCTTGCCCCCCTTCACCTGCAGGATGGAGGGAGTGGGATTCCCGTCATAATAGAGCTCGGAATAGGCGAGGTCGGACAGGATCCACACCCTGTTCTCCTTCGCCCAGGCGACCAGCCTTTCGTAGAAGGCGAGGTCCACCGTCTCCGCCGTGGGATTGGACGGGTAATTGACCACCAGGATCGAGGGGCGCGGCACGGTGAAATGCATCGCCCGCTCCAGGCTCTCGAAATAGCGCTCGTCCGGCGTGGTGGGAACGGAGCGGATCGTCGCCCCGGCGATGATGAAGCCGAAGGTGTGGATCGGATAGCTGGGATTGGGTGCCAGCACCACGTCGCCCGGCGCGGTGATCGCGGTGGCGAGGCTGGCGAGCCCTTCCTTCGAGCCCATGGTGACCACCACTTCCCGCTCGGGATCCAGCTCCACCCCGAAGCGGCGGGCATAGTAGTTCGCCTGGGCCTTGCGCAGGCCGGGGATGCCCTTGGACTGCGAATAGCCGTGCGCGTCGGGCTTCTGCGCCACTTCGCACAGCTTGTCGATCACATGCTGGGGCGGCGGCAGGTCGGGATTGCCCATGCCGAGGTCGATGATGTCCCTCCCCGCCTGGCGTGCCGCTGCCCGCATCGCGTTGACTTCGGCGATGACATAGGGCGGCAGTCGCTTGATGCGGTAGAATTCGTCTTCCATGACCTCGTTGATCCAAAAAGGCGGCGGAATTGCCGCGGCCCTTATGTGGAGGAAACCGCGCGTTCGCGCAATTGGCGTGTTCACCCATGCCTCCTTGGAAGGGGAAGAACCTTGGACTTCGATGTGATTGCCTCGTCATTGCGAGGAGGCGAAGCCGACGAAGCAATCCAGGGCCATTATGTGGGGCCCAGGATTGCCGCGGGGCCTTCGGCCCCTCGCAATGACGAGGCGCACCCGCCCCCCACTCGCGAAAACCCTCTCACAAAGGGGCCGATTGCCGGTATAGCCATGGCATGGCCGATAGCGACACTCCGGGCGATCCGACCGGCATCTTCGCCGAGATGCTGAGAATGCAGAGCGAGACCGCGCAGCACATCCTCGGCCGGTTCCTTCCCGGATTCGCGCTGCCGGTGCCGGATGCGGAGGAAGTCCGCGAATGGGCCGGAGCCGCCTGCAGGCTGCAGGAGATGTGGCTCGGTTTCCAGGAACAGCAGACGCTGCCCGGCCAGGCGCCGCCGATCCTGACCGATCCGGCAGGCTGGCTCGAATATCTCCAGGCTTTCTACCGCCAGGTGCCCCTGGCCCATCCGGACCGCCAGCAGGAATTGTGGCGCCAGGGGCTGGAACTGTGGGAAGACGTGCTCGGCCAATACGGCATCGGCCCCCGCGCGAAGGAGCGCGCGGACGGCGCGGAGCCGGAGCTGCCGCTGAAGGACCGCCGCTTCGCCGATCCGCGCTGGCGCGAGCAGCCGGTGTTCGCCCTGATCCACCAGACCTATCTGATGATGTCCCGCCAGCTGCTCTCTTCGGTGGACGAGATCGACGGGCTGGAGGAGCACGAGCGCGACCAGCTGCGCTTCGCCACCCGCACCATGATCGACGCGATGAGCCCGGCCAACTTCCCGATGATCAACCCGATCGTGCTGGAACGGACGATCGAGCAGCATGGCGAGAACCTGGTCAAGGGCATGGAGCGGCTCGCGGCCGACCTGGAGAAAGGGCAGCTGACCCATACCGACAACGCTGCCTTCCGGCTGGGCGAGAACGTGGCGGTCACCCCGGGCAAGGTGGTGCACGAGACCCGCCTCTACCAGCTGATCCAGTACGGCCCTTCGACCGGGGAGGTGCTGGAGATCCCGCTGGTGATCTTCCCCCCCTGGATCAACCGGTTCTACATCCTCGACCTCAACCCCAGGAAGAGCTTCGTGAAATGGGCGGTCGACCAGGGGATCACCGTGTTCATGGTCAGCTGGCGCTCGGCCGACGAGAGCCTGGCCGACGTCACCTGGGACGATTACGTCCGCGCGCAGATCGACGCGATCGACCATATCCGCAAGCGGCTGAAAGTCCCCAGCGTCCACGCGATCGGCTATTGCGTGGCGGGGACGACGCTGGCCGCGACGCTGGCCGTGCTGGCGCGGCGGGGCGAGGCGGAGAAAGTGAGGAGCGCCACTTTCTTCACCGCCCAGGTCGATTTCGAGAAGGCGGGCGAGCTCAAGGTGTTCGTCGACGAGGCGCAGCTCGAGATGATCCGCCAGGCGAGCAAGGCCGGCTTCCTCGACGGGCGCTACATGGCGGCGACCTTCAACCTGCTGCGCGGGCCGGAGCTGATCTGGAATTACGTGGTCAACAACTACCTGCTGGGCGAGGATTATCCCGCCTTCGACCTGCTGTTCTGGAACGGGGACGTGACCAACCTGCCCGCCGCGTGGCATCTGGCCTATCTGCAGGACCTCTATCGCGACAACCGGCTGGTGGTGCCCGATTCCCTCACGGCAGACGGCACGCCGATCGACCTGCGCCGGATCGAGACCCCGGCCTATATCCAGGCCGGGCGGGAAGACCACATCGCGCCTGCCGAAAGCGTGTTCCGCATGACCCGCCATTTGTCCGGCCCGATCCGCTTCGTGCTGGCCGGCAGCGGGCATATCGCCGGGGTGGTCAATCCGCCGGCGGCCCGCAAATACCAGTACTGGACCAATGCGGGCAGGTTCGAGGACCTCGCCGGCTTCCGCGCGGAGGCGCAGGAGCACCCGGGGAGCTGGTGGCCGGACTGGCTGGACTGGCTGAAGCAGCAGGCGCCCGGCATGGTCCCCGCCACGGGCAGGCGGAAGCCCGGCGCCACCAAGGGGGACAAGGTGATCGAGGACGCGCCGGGCCGCTACGTCACTCTGCGCTGACGGGATCGTCCGTCCCTTGACCAGCCGTTAATTGTGCACTGCACAAAAAATCCTTGACTCCCCGGCCGGGAAGCTTATTTTGTGCGATGCAACAAACCCGATCACGGGTGGCAACGCAGGAAGACGGAAACCATGGCAGACGAAGCTGACAAGCGCGCTGAATCCGCCGAGAAGGCCTATGCGGCCGCGAGCGGGGCTGTCCCCGCCAAGCCGACGGCCGTCGAGACGCCGGAAGCACCGGCCGCGGCGCCCGGAGGCGCAACGGCCCCGAAATCCGCAGCGGCCCCCAAATCCGCAGCGGCGAAGCCCGCACCGGCGAAGCCTGTAGCGAAAGCGGTTGCGGCCAGGCGGCCGGCGGCCGCGAAGAAGGCCCAGGCCTCCGCGCCGAAGCCGGCAACCAAGGCCGCGAAGCCCGCGCCCAAGGCTCGGCCGAAGTCGAAGGCGGGCCCGTTCAAGCAGCCCCTCCCCCCGAAACCGATTACCGAATTGAAGGAACTCATCATGGCCAGGACGCCTGATTTCACCAAGACCATGACCGAGGCGATGTCCGAAATGCAGAGCCGCGCCAAGGAAGCCTACGAGAAGAGCACCGAAGCCGCGAGCGAGCTGGGCGAATTCGCCAAGGGCAATGTCGAAGCGTTCGTCGAATCCGGCAAGATCCTTTCCGCCGGCGTGCAGGACATCGGCAAGACCTATGTCGAGGAAGCCAAGAGCGCCTATGAGACGCTGACCGCCGACCTCAAGGAAATGGCCGCGGTCAAGTCGCCCACCGAGCTGTTCCAGCTCCAAGGCAAGCTGATGCGCCGCAATTTCGACACGCTGGTCGCCTTCGGCTCGAAGAACAGCGAAGCGGTGGTCAAGCTCGCCAATGAGAGCATCGCCCCGATCTCCAGCCGCCTCAGCATCGCGGCGGACAAGCTGTCCAAGGTCGCCGCCTGACCTTCAGCGGATTTCGTTCCGCCGCTCACCCTCTCCAGCGGCGGGATGGCAAGACGGGCCGGCCGGCATCGCGCCGGCTGGCCCGTTCCCGTTCCGGCAAGGCGACCAAACGCGCCGGATGCGCGCCCGCCCGGCACTTTTTGGCGCACGCATCTTGCGACCGGACGCCGCGATACGATATTCATTCCCCATGCACCTCCATGCCGAAGCCTTTGCGAAGCTGCCGGAAGGCCTGCGCCGAGCGGGTTGGCGGCCCCTGTCCGGGCCCGACGCGGTCCGCGCGGGCGACGATGCGGACGGCGATGTCGGCGGGGTGGATGAAGGCGATGGCCAGGTAGGCCTGGCCACCAAGACCCGCGCCAAGCCCAAGAAGCCGAGCCAGTACAAGGTGCTGATGCTCAACGACGATTACACGCCGATGGAATTCGTCGTGATGGTCCTCAAGCGGTTCTTCCGCATGGACCTGGAACAGGCGACGCGGGTGATGCTCCACGTCCACCAGAGGGGCGTGGGTGTGTGCGGCATCTTCCCTTACGAAGTGGCGGAAACCAAAGTGAACCAGGTGATGGACTTCGCCCGGGAGAATCAGCACCCGCTGCAATGCACGCTGGAGAAGGCCTGACGCGGCTTTGCCCTCCTTCGTCATTGCGAGGAGGCAAAGCCGACGAAGCAATCCAGGGCCGTTATGTGGGATTCTGGACTGCCGCGGGGCCTGCGACCCCTCGCAATGACGAAGGGGAGAAAGCCCAGAAATCCACCAATAAGGTTATTTTTCTTGACATCGCCACTCCCTTGTGGCACAAATCCCTCACGAGACAATCCTTCCGCCCCGAAATCCCCATCGAGGCACTAACGGGCATGACCTCGCGCCGATGCCGCGCTATAGGCGGCAGGCCCGCCCCGACGGGGCAGCCCGCATAAGCAGAGCACAAGCCGGCCCTTGAGATTCTTTACCGCCATCGATCGCTATATCCTCCGGCTCGTTCTGGGCCCGATGCTGGGCGTGTTCGTGCTGGCGGCGTCGCTGCTGGTGCTCGACAAGATGCTCAAGCTGTTCGACGTGGTGCTGACCGAAGGCGGGCCGGTGAGCGTGGTGTTCAAGCTGCTGGCCAACCTGCTGCCCGAATATGCCAGCCTGGCGATCCCGCTGGGGGTGATGCTGGGCATCCTGCTGGCCTTCCGCCGGCTGGCCACCACCAGCGAGCTCGACGTGCTGCGTGCAGTGGGGCTGGGCTACAACCGGCTGCTGCGCGTACCCTACATCATCACCCTGTTCATGGCGGCGATCAATTTCGCCAATGTCGGCTATCTCCAGCCCTACGCCCATTATTACTACGACGAACTGCAATACGAACTGCGCTCGGGCGCGCTGGGCGCCTCGATCAAGATCGGCGAGTTCACCACGCTGGAGGACCGGATGGCCCTGAGGGTGGAGCGGAGCGAGGATGACGGCACGCGGCTGATCGGCATCTTCGCCCGGCTGGTGGACAGCAAGGGGCAGATGTTCTCCGTCTCCGCCCATGAGGGGCGCTTCCTGGCCAATCGCGAGAACCGCGACACGATCATCCTGCGGCTGACCGACGGAACGATCGTTCAGGATCTGGGCAAGGGCACCCTGCCCCGCGTGCTCAGCTTCAGTCAGCACGACCTGCCGATCGACCTGCCGGCGATCGAGAAGTTCCGCGAGCGCGGCGGGCAGGACCGGGAATATATCCTGCCCGAGCTGCTCAAGATCGGCTGGGCGGAGGATTCGACCGCCACCCAGCGCAACGAAAGCCAGGCGAACTTCAATTATCGCATGGTGGAAGTGGTGATGATGATGCTGCTGCCGCTGCTGGCGGTGGCGCTGGCGATCCCGCCCAAGCGCTCCACCTCGGCGCTGGGCGTATTCGTTTCGATCGTGATGGTCACCGCCTATCACAAGGTGAACGAATATGGGCAGTCGGTTGCCGCGCTGGGCCGGGTCGATCCGGGACTGGCACTGTGGGGGCCCTTCACGCTGTTCGCGGCGCTGATCCTGTGGATGTATTACCGGGTCGCCTTCGTGCCCGGCGGGCAGGCGATCGGCGCGCTGGAAACCGCCTTCGCCAAGATCGCCAAGAAGCTGCGCGCGCTTTCGCGCCGGCGCCAGTCGGAGCAGATGAGGGCGGTTGCCGATGCGGCTTGAGTTCTTTCCCTCGCGCACGCTCACGCTCTATCTCGCGCGTACTTTCATCACCCGCATCCTGGCCGTGCTCGTCATGCTGGTGCTGGTGCTGCAGATGCTCGACCTCCTGGGCGAAAGCGGCAAGATCCTGGGCCAGCCGGGCAACGGGCAGGCGGAGCTGTGGCATTATGTCTCGCTCCGCATACCGCAGCTCATCGCCCGCTTCCTGCCCTATTCGGTGCTGCTGGCGACGATCATCACCCTCGCCACGCTGAACCAGAACAGCGAGGTGATCGCGATGAAGGCGGCCGGCATGTCCGCCCATCAGGTGCTCGCCCCGCTGGTATTGACGGCGCTGGCCGTCTCGCTGGTGAGCTTCACTTTCAACGAACGGGTGGTGACGCGCGCCACCGCCGCGCTGGATGCGTGGCAGGATGCGGATTACGGGCCGATACCGCGCGATTCCGGGATACGCAGCAACGTCTATCTGGCGGACGGGCAGGACATATTGGTCGCCTCCACGGTGACCGGCAAGGGGCCGCAGACGGTGATGCAGGGCGTCACCTTCTACCGGCGCGACGCGCGCGGCATGATCAGTGAGCAGATCCGCAGCCCCCGCGCCGCCTATGCCGCGCCGGGCTGGCGGCTGGAGCAGCCGGTGCGCTTCCAGGTGCAATCGGCCGAGACGGAGGCGCTCCAGCCGCTGGTGGTCGCAACCGGGCTCACGCCCGACAAGGTGGCGATCAGCGGGGTCAACGCCGATGCGGAGAACCTGTTCGAGCTGTCCGATTCGATCGACCTGCTCGAAAGCGCCGGCCGGCGGACCGACTCGTTCAAGGCCGTGTGGTGGCACAAGTTCTCCGGGCCGCTCTCGGCCGTGTTGATGCCGCTGCTGGGCGCGGTTGCCGCCTTCGGCCTTGCCCGCTCCGGCCAGCTCTTCCTGCGCGCGGTGATCGGCATGGCGCTGGGCTTCGCCTATTTCGTGGTCGACAATGCCGCATTGGCCATGGGCAATTTCGGCGGTTACCCGCCCCTGCTCGCCGCCTGGGCACCGTTCCTTCTGTTCCTGCTGGTGGGCGAGACGGTGCTGGTCCGGACCGAGGAGTAGCCCCGCCTACTTCACCCCCATCGTGCTGCGCGCCAGGCGGGCGACGAGCGTGAACAGGCCCGGATAGCTCGCCCGCGCATAAGTCGAATCCACGCCCAGCCGCGCGCTCAGCCGGCGATGCGCCTCACCCAGCGAATGATAGGGCAGGCTCGGCAGCAGGTGGTGCAGCGCGTGGTAGCGCAGGCCCACCGGAGCCCACAGCCCCGCCAGCAGGCCGGGAGGGGGCACATTGACCGAATCCAGATACTGGCCCGTCACCGTCATGGTGTCGCCTTCGTTTTCCCACAGATGGGCGACCAGCGTGCGCAGCTGGTTGAGCACCGCCGTGCCCGAAAGCACCGCCATCGCCACCAGCAGAGGCTTCCAGCCGAGCACGAACACGCTGGCGACCAGCGCCATAGCCCAGAGCGAGCAGCCCAGCTCCTGCCAGAACACCTGCCGGGCGAAGGCGCCTTCGGGCGGGCGGCGGCGGAAGTCCGGATTGATCGAAAGGGCGGAGAACCGCGCCCATACGAAGCGGCGCAGCGGCGGGAAGACCGCACCCAGCGGCGCCAGCACGGCGAAACGGAAAATCAGCGCCGGCGGCGCTAGCAGCGCGACCAGGATGAACAGCGGCAGCGACCACGGCTTCATCAGTGCGAGCGGGAGATATTCCGGATCGTCCGCCGTGCCGTAGCGGGTGCGGGCGTGATGCAGAGTGTGCACGCCTTCATACATGAAGGACGGCGTGAGCACCGGAATGCCGACCAGCAGGTTCCACGCCAGCCGGAAGCCGGGCAGCGCGTTGCGGTGGATATGGGTCAGCTCGTGGATGAACAGCAGCGCGCGATAGAGCGCGAGCGAGGCGACCACGCCCGACAGCACCGCGAGCAGCGTATTATCCAGCAGGATCGCCCCGGCGAGCGCGGCATAGCCTAACGCGGCCGAGATCAGCATGTCCGGCCAATATATCCCCGGGCGGGCGGTGGAGATGTCCCGCGTCAGCTCCGCCGCGGCGCGCAGCATCGCCATGTCGTCGGGCGTGCGCGCGAGGTCGGCCGGGCCGCGCAGGGCGGCCTTGTCGGGGAGCTCGATCGTCTGTCGCATTGTCATCGCAAAATTCTTCCAAAGGGCCATTGCGCGCAAATCGTGGCGATACGATGTCCTGAACACGTCGCCGCGGCCGAGCCGGGTTGACAATTCCCTCGCACAATACGCACTGCCTGCCGATCCTTTTCGGGGACATGAACGTGGCATCCACTGACGTAGTTATCGCACCGGTTTCGAACAAGGCGGATTTGAATGCGTTCGTGGACCTTGCCTGGCGGCTCAATGCGGACGATCCCAACTGGGTGCCCCCGATCCGCGCCGAAGTGGTCGAATTGCTGACCCCCGGCAAGAACCCGTTCCACGAGCATGCCGAGATGCAATTGTTCCTCGCCCGGCGCGGCGGGAAGGTGGTGGGCCGCATCTCCGCCCATATCGACCACCTGGCGCTGACCCAGCCGCCCGAACAGGGCATGGGGCCCGGCACCGGCAATTGGGGCATGTTCGAGGCGGAGGACGAGGAAGCGGCCGCCGCGCTGATCGCCGCCGCGGAGACATGGCTGCGCGACAAGGGCATGACGCAGGTGCTCGCTCCGATCAGCCTTTCGGTGTGGGAGGAGCCCGGCCTGCTGGTGAAAGGATACGACCATCCGCCGGCAGTGATGATGGGCCACGCCCCGCCCCGTTACAAAGGCTGGATCGAAGGCCGGGGCTACGCGAAGGCGAAGAGCCTGCTGACCTACGAGCTCGACGTCACCAAGGGTTTCCCGCCGCTGGTGCAGCGCATCGTCCAGTCGGGGGAGCGCAATCCGCGCATCCGCGTCCGCCAGATGCGGATCAAGGATTTCGCCAGCGAAGCGCAGATCGTGATCGACATCCTGAACGACGCATGGTCGAGGAACTGGGGCTTCGTCCCCTTCACCGACTCCGAGATCGCCTATGCCTCGAAGAAGATGAAGCCGCTGATCCGCGAGGATCTCAACATGGTGGCCGAGCTGGACGGCAGGCCGGTGGCTTTCATGCTCACGCTGCCCGACGCGAACGAGCCGATCAAGGCGATCAAGGGCAGGCTGTTCCCCTTCGGCTGGATCAAGCTGCTGCTCTGGCTGCGCAACCCGCGGGTGCGCACCATGCGCGTACCGCTGATGGGCGTGCTGCGGGAATACCAGAATTCGCGCCTCGCCAGCCAGCTGGCCTTCATGATGATCGAATATATCCGCCGCAACGCGGTCGCCAATTACGGCGCGAAACGCAGCGAGATCGGCTGGATCCTGGAGGACAACCAGGGGATGAACGCCATCGCGGACGCGATCGACAGCAAGGTCAACAAGGATTACTGGATCTACCGCAAGGCGCTGTAGCGCCAGGCCTTCTGTTGCCCGGACACCACACATCGTCGCAAAAAACCGTTCCTGCACGGAACCGGGATCGCCTGGAAGCAGTTATCCCAGACGAAACGAGTTCGGATGACAGGCATCATGGAGATGAAAGCGAACATGGAGGCGGCCGGCGGCACACCCGAAAGGGTGCTTGTCGTTGAAGACGACGCCCTGCTCGCCCTGTCGATCGAGGACGTGCTGCGCGGCGCCGGCACGCCGAAAGTCACAGTCTGCCCCACCATCGAACTCGCGATGGCTTCGATCGAGGAAGCCCGCCCCGATGCGATCATCCTCGACAGCCATCTGTCCGACCGGCACGATGGCTGGGCGCTGGCCGAAGTGGTCAACTGCCTCGGCCCGCGCCGGCCACGGATCATCTTCTCCACCGCCGCGCCGGAGGAGATTCCGCCCGAGATCGCCAAGCTGGGCGTGATCTTCGAGAAGCCCTACGACCCGTCGATGCTGATCGACGCGTTGAACGCGCGCGAGGCGAGCGGGCTGTTCTCGCGCTTCCGCAGCGCATTCTCGCGCCCACAGACGCATTGAGCCTCGGATGAGATGAGGCACCCGATCCTCCCCCTTGGGGGAGGGGGGACCATGCGCAGCATGGTGGAGGGGTCTCGCCGGATCGTGACATCTAGAGCATGATGGCTTCGGTGCGAATCGTCATTGCGAGGGGCGAAGCCCCGCGGCAATCCAGGGTCCCACGCAATGCCCTGGATTGCTTCGCTACGCTCGCAATGACAAAGACCGAAGTAATCATGCCTTAGGATAGCCGCTACGCGACTGCCGCCTTTCCCTAGGGAGAAGGATCGGGACACCAAAAAAGGCCTCCGCCCAGCATGGGCAGAGGCCTTTCGGGATCGTATCACCGGCCGCTTGGACGGGAGGGGGGTCTCGGCGGTGACATAGGGAGAATGCGCCATGCGGATTCCGGTTCCCGCCGGGCAAAATTTTTTGAAGAATCTCCTCCTGCCCCACAAAAGCCATTTCCCTTCCCGATGCAGCCGGGACATGGGGAACCGGAGCGCCGCCCGTTCGTTGGGTTGGGGCGCATTTATTACAAGGGAAGGGGTCCATCGCATGTCGCTTGGTAACAAGGTTGCCACCCAGTTGCCTTATCTGCGCCGCTACGCGCGCGCGCTCACCGGATCGCAGGAATCGGGCGATACTTTCGTCAAGGCCACGCTCGAGGCCGTGCTGGCGGACAGCGAGCTGCAGGATTCGCTCGAAAGCGGCCGAGTCCCGCTTTATCGTGCCTTCAACAAGATCTGGGCCGGCGCCCATGTCGAGGTGGCCCCGGTAGGCGGCTCGCTGGACGAGCATGAGGCGGCCGCCCATGAAAGGCTGTCCCTGATCACGCCGCTCAGCCGCCAGGCGCTGCTGCTCACCACACTGGAGGAGTTTTCTCCCCACGAGGCAGGCGAGATCATGGGGATCGCCCCCAACGAGGTGGAAGGCCTGGTGCAGGAGGCGGTCACGGAGATCGACCGCGAATCCGCCACCAGCGTACTGATCATCGAGGATGAGCCGCTGATCTCGATGCAGCTCGAAGACCTCGTCCAGTCGCTCGGCCACGAGATCTGCGGCACGGCGGCCACGCGCAGCCAGGCGCAGGAAGTGGTCGCGGAACGCACGCCGGGCTTGGTGCTGGCGGACATCCAGCTTGCCGATGGCAGCTCCGGACTGGACGCGGTGGACGACATCATGGCGATCACCAGCGTACCGGTGATCTTCATCACCGCCTATCCCGAACGCCTGCTGACCGGCGCCCGCAAGGAGCCGACCTATCTGGTCACCAAGCCGTTCAAGGAAGCCACCGTCCGCGCCGCGATCAGCCAGGCGCTGTTCTTCGGTTCGAGCCGCCCGGTCGAATAGAGGGCTTTTGACGCCCTACGAAATGGCGGTTCTATCAGGGTCGGGCGGAGCTGCGAAGGTCGGAGGCTTGATCCCTCCGGTTCTCCGCGTCTCCCCGTGAAGCACCCAACCCCCGTTCGTGTCGAGCGAAGTCGAGACACGGAAGCGCCCTGCCAGCGTGTCTCGACTTCGCTCGACACGAACGGAACATAGCATGACGCAATCGATGTAATCGCTTCTTCTCAGACCCGGTCGCGGATCGTGAAGGGGCGTGGGGCCCTAACCGGCACCACCATCACGCAACGCACCCCGCCGCGATCGAAATGGATCTCGACCGGGTTCTGCAATTCATGGGCGACGATCTTCTCGATCAGGTCGAGGCCGAAGCCCCGGCTGCGCTGCTCGGGCACGGGCGGGCCGTTCGCCTCTTCCCATTCGATACGCGCCTTGCCTTCATCCGTCTGCACCCAGTGGACCCTCAGCTTGCCGTCGGGCTGGCTGAGCGCACCATATTTGGCGGCATTGGTCGCCAGTTCGTGGATCGCGAGGCCCAGCGAAAGGGCATCGTTGGGGGCGAGGTCGATCGCCGGCCCTTCCATGTCGATCACCGGCCCGGCATCGCGCGCATAAGGCGCCAGCTCCGCCGAGACCACGGAGCGGATCGGGGTGGGCCCCCAATCGGATTGGGTGAGCAGGTCGTGCGTGGCGGAAAGGGCGCGGATGCGGCCGTCCAGCCCTTCGGCGAATTCGTCCAGCGTCGTCGCCCGGCGGCGGGTGAGCGCAACGATCGAGAGCACGTTGGCCAAGGTGTTCTTCACCCGATGGTTGAGCTCGCGCGTGAGCGAATCCCGAATGGCGTTCTGCTCCTCGTACCAGGACAGGCGCAGGCCATCCTCCACCGCCTGCTGGGTCAGCATGCGCGCCAGCAGCGCCAGCAGCCCGGCCACCGCGAGGCCGAACAGCAGGGCAAGGATGGAGAGCGGAGAAAGCTCGTTCCCGTCGGCACGCGCCACTTCCAGCATCCACGGATGGCCGGAGACGAATACCGATTCGCGCACTTTCGCGCGCGACGGGCCCTGCTTGGCCGGAGAACCGGCGAGCAGCTGCCCCACCCCCCCTTCCCCGTCATAAAGGCTCACATGCAGATCGTCCGCGGCTTCGATCATCAAGGCGGAAGCGAGGAAATCCTGCGCGTTGAACGCGCTGTAGACGAAGCCCTTGAGCTGGGCGCCCCCGGGCGCGGATTCGAATACCGGCATGTAGATCAGGAAGCCAGGCTGTTCGCCGGTGCCTTCCTGCTCCAGCACCACCTTGCCGCTGGCGATCGGGCGGGCGGTGCGTTCCGCCTCGTCCATCGCGGTGCGGCGGACTTCTTCCGAATACATGTCGAAGCCGAGCGCGCGGCGGTTCCGTTCCGAATCCGGCTCGAGGAAAGTGACGGGCACGGCGAAGCCCTGTCCCGGCGCCATGGCGGGGTGCAGCTTCACGCCCGGCCCGTATTCTTCCCGCACCAGCGCATCGAAGGCCGGGACCTCGCCCGGGCGGACCTTCTGCGCCCAGCCGATGCCTTCCGCGCCGCGATAATCGGTATCCAGCCGCAATTCGCTCACGAAGCGGCGGAAGCGGGATGCGGGAACCTCGTCCAGCGTGGCGAACAAGGCGGCGCCTGCGCGCAGATAGGAGGCATTGGCGTTGGCCCGCCGTTCCAACGCGGAGGCGATCGCGCCCGCGCGCTCGCGCAGCTGGGTGGCTTCGCTGCGCCGTTCTACCCGTTCGATGGCGAAGCAGCTCACCGCGGCGACTCCGCTCACCAGCAGGAAGATCGCCAGGGGCAAGGCGCGAGGGAACCGGACGAACCAGCGCCGTGCCTTGGCCCGCCTGGAGAACACCCTGTGCAAAGCGAATTATCCCCTCGTCCCGCTTCTGTCTTTAACCATGTGCCAGCATCCAGCAATCTTACAAGTCAAGGCAGAGAACCGTTGCGCCGTTCTTTTCCGTGTCCTAGGCATCGATTGTCTCGTTGCGGGAACCAGACAGGCATGATTTCGTTCCGGGATCGTGTCTTACCAACTCTCTTCCCTCTGCTGGAGCAGCGACCGACGAATGTCTGACGCCGAGAAGGACGACCTCAAGCATGGCCGGAAGCCGTCCGCCGGCAGATCCGCCCACGCCTCGGGGGCGCATGAACCTGGCTGGGCGAACGGGCTGAGGCGCCTCTACGACGCCGTGGTCGAGGAGCCGCTGCCCGACAGCTTCAAGGACCTGCTTTCGCGCCTGGACGACGGCCACCGATGAAAGGCGGTCAATCCGGCGAGCGGCCGGCCGACGACGGGGCCGCTTTCAAGCGCGAGCTGACCAACGTCATCCCGCATCTGCGCGCATTCGCCCGCGGCCTGTGCGGCCGGGCGGATATGGCGGACGATCTGGTTCAGGAAACGCTGCTGAAGGCATGGGGCGCGCGCGAACGCTTCGAGCCTGGCACCAGCATGCGCGCCTGGACTTTCGTGATCCTGCGCAACGCCTATCTCACCGACATGCGGCGCAACCGCTTCCGCGGCGAATATGACGAGACGGTCGCGGAACGGATCCTGACCGCACCCGCCGACCAGGAGGAGCCGATCCACCTGGCGGACCTGCACCGGGCGCTGCTCACCCTGCCGGCGGAACGGCGCGAGGCGCTGCTGCTGGTGGGCGCGGGCGGCTTCTCCTACGAGGAAGCGGCCCAGATCTGCGGCTGCGCCGTGGGGACGATCAAGAGCCGCGTGGGCCGCGCCCGCGCCGCCCTGTCGACGATGATCGAGGAAGGCGGGATTCCCCAGCGCTCGCCGGACGATGCCGCCGCCCATCGCGCGATCCTGGAAGAGCTGGACGATGTGGCGGGTGGCCACGGCAAGGCAGCCGCCGGCTGAACGTCCGATCGTTCGAGGCTTGGACTTGATCGGGCGCGCGAGGCGCGCCAATGAAGAGTGCCGCCCATGAGGAGGGGCAAGCGGCGATGAGTTCCGAACCCGTTCCCGGAGCCGCGGAGACGCCCGCCGGCTCGGACAAGCCTTCCCTGCCGCCTGCGGGCCCCGAATCCCGATCGGCGCCGCGCAGCCGCACCCTAGCCTTCGCCGCGCAGGAGCTGCGGCTGATCTCCGCCCTGGTGGTGCTGCTTTCGATCGGGCTGTTCCTGGCGCTGCCCTTCGTGCTGTCGATCGGCTCGGTGGTGTTCCTGCCGCTGGTCGCGGCGATCATCCTCACCATCATCCTTTCCCCGCTGGCGGACAGGCTTTCGTTGTTGGGCCTGCCGAATATCCTCGCTTCCTTCCTCGCCCTCATGGCGTTCATCGCGGTGCTGGTGATCGCGCTGGTCACGATCCTGCGCCCGGCCGTTAACCTTTACGACCGGGTGCCGACGATGATCGATGCGGTGGGGGCCCAGTTCACCCATCTGCGCGGCAGCCTGGGGTGGATCAACAAGCTCAACGAGCAATTGGCCGAGATCGCCGGTCGCACCGGCGGTCAGCGGGTGGTGCTGGCCGAACCCTCGATCGTCGAGGAGCTGGCCTTCGCCACGCCGAGCGTGGTGCTGGAGCTGCTGCTGACCTTCCTGATGGCCTTCTTCATGATCGAGGCGCGCGTGCGCATGCGCAGCCGCCTGCTGCTGCATCGCCATTCCTTCGGCACCAGCATCAAGGCCGCCCGGGTGATGCGCGACGTGCAGGATCGGGTGGCGGCCTATATCCTCACCGTGAGCCTCATCAATCTATGCGTCGGGATCATCGTGGGCCTGGGCGCCTGGGCGATGGGGATGGACGCGCCGGTGATGTGGGGCGGGCTTGCGGCGCTGCTGAATTTCCTGCCCTATATCGGCCCCTTCGCGATGATCGGCCTCCTGGCCCTGTTCGGGCTGGGCACGGCCGACACGCTGCTGCTGGGCCTGCTGCCCGCGACTGCCTATCTCGGCCTCCACGCGGTGGAATCGAATGTGGTGACGCCATCCATTCTGGGCGCACGCTTCACCATGAATCCGGTGCTGATCCTGATCGCGCTCAGCTATTTCTCATGGATCTGGGGCGTCGCGGGCGCCCTCCTTTCGGTCCCCATCCTGCTCACCCTGACCGCGGTGGTGGACCATCTCGGCAGGCCGAACCTCGTGGGCTTCATGTTCGGCGAGCCCCTGTTCGCCACCAACCCGCTCGAACCAGAGCTGGAGGAAGAGGAAGAGGTGAACGCCTGAAAGCCTCTCCCACCCTCGCGAGAGGGGCGCGCAGGCTTGGCGAGCGAAGCGGACCTGCCCGAAGTCGGGTGAGGATGGAAAAGAAACCCACCCTCACCCGAAGGGATCGTTCAGCCCGGATATTTCCAGGCGGTGCCGCGGGCGAGGTTCTCCGCCGCGAAGTCCCAGTTCAGCTTGGCGATCGCGGCATCGAGATAGGCCGGACGCAGGTTCTGGTGATCGAGGTAATAGGCGTGCTCCCACACGTCGAGCACGAGCAGCGGGTTCTTGTCGCTGTCGGCCAGCGTGTCGGCATCGTGCGTTTCCTCGACCGAAAGCTTGCCGTCCTTTTCGGCCAGCCACACCCAGCCCGAGGCGAAGTGGCCGGCACCGGACGTCGCCAGCTTTTCCTTGAGAGCGTCGAGCGAGCCGAAGGCGGCGTCGATCCCGGCGGCAAGATCGCCCGAGGGCGCGGTCTCGGCGGCCTGGAGCGAATACCAGTAGAAGCCGTGGTTCCAGGTCTGGGCCGCATTGTTGAACAGGCCCTGGTTCTTGCCGCGCACCTTGGCGATGATCGTTTCCAGATCGTCATCCGCCATGTCGGTGCCTTCGATGGCGGCATTGGTCTTGTCCACATAGGTCTTGTGGTGCTTGCCGTGGTGGAAGGATAGCGTCTTGGCCGAAACCGCCGGTTCGAGCGCATCGCTGGCGAAGGGAAGTGCAATCAGTTCGAAAGCCATGTGATCTCCATCGGTGGCTGTGAGCATTACGGATGCGGTTGCGAGCCCGGACGCAACTGCAACGCGCCTGTTGCGCCTAGGTCCCCCCGGTTGTGAAATCAATTGTCCCGTTGAGCCTGATCGACGGAAGCGGTCACAGCGATGTCCATCGTCACATTGCCCACGGTGCGCATGATGTCGGGCAGCATCTCCACCGCCACCAGCAACGCCAGCGGCCCGATGGGAACGCCCATCGCCAAGGCGATCGGCCCGATGGAGGTGACGAAGCTGATCGTTCCCGGCAGGCTGACCGAGCCGATGGTGGTGACCAGCGCCACTGCCGCTCCGGCGGCGAGGACAGCAGGCGTGAGCTCCACTCCGGTCAACTTCGCGACATAGATGGCTACGCCGAGATTCATCGCCGGGCTTGTCGCGCGGAAGATCGCGACCGCGAGCGGCAGGACGAAATCGGCGCTCGTCTCCCGGATGCCGAGCGTGCGGCAGGACGCCAGCATCGCGGGCAGGCAGGCGAGCGAGCTCTGGGTGGAGAATGCCACCGCCTGTGCGGGAAGCGCGGCGCGCGCGAAAGCGCCCAGCGGCTTGCGCCCGGCCAGCACCGCCACCGGATAGGCCGCGAGCAGCACCACGAAGCCCAGCACTGAGACGAGCAATATGTAATGGCCGAGCGCGGCGATCGCCCCGCCGCCGCTGCGCGCCGCGACGCCGATCGCCAGGGCGAAGACCCCGAGCGGGGCAAGCCACAATATCCAGCCGATGATCATCAGCATCGCATTGCCCAGCGCGGCGAAGAAGCCGGTGAGCAGGTCCCGCTGCGCTTCGGGCAGGCCGGCCACCGCCACCGCGAACAGGGCGAAGAAGGCGATCAGCGGAAGCATCGCATTCTCCGCCGCCGCGGCGAAGAGGTTGGGCGCCAGCAGCGAGAGCACGAACTCGCCGATCCCCGGCACCTCCTGCCCCGCCGCAGGCGGAGCCGAAAGCGCCCGCCCTGCCGCTTCGGGGATGGGCAGCAGGGCAAGCATCGCCGGCATGGCGACGGCGGCGAGCAGCGTGCCCGCCGCCAGCACGGCGAGGAAGGCCAGCAGGGTGCGCCGCGCCATCGCCCCGGCCCGCACGGTCTCCACCATGCGCGACAGGCCCGTGACGATCAGCGCGGCGACCAATGGGATGATCGTCATCTGCAGCGCGCGAAGCCACAGCGTGCCCACTGTTTCGGTCACGCCCAGCACCGGCGCGGACGCCGCCGTGCCCGCCAGCTGCAGGCCCAGCCCGAGCCCCAGGGCCAGCGCGCCGAAGGTCCAGCCCACCGGCAGCCTCAGCGGTTCGAAGATATCGCCTGCACCTTGCGCCGCCATGGACCTTTCCCCGCACGATCCCCTTGCATCTGGTGACATTAGCGGCGCAAAGCGCCATGACAATCGACGCGGGCAACCTTTCGAAAGGCCTTGGATGGGACGCAGATATTTCGGCACCGACGGCATTCGCGGCCGCGCCAATGCGGGCGTGCTGAACGCGGCGACCGCGATGAAGGTGGGGCAGGCCGCCGGCCGGCACTTCCTGCGCGGCAGCCACAAGCACCGCGTGGTGATCGGCAAGGACACGCGCCTTTCGGGCTACATGATGGAGACCGCGCTCGTTTCCGGCTTCACCAGCGTCGGGATGGACGTGATCATGACCGGGCCCCTGCCCACCCCGGCGGTGGCGCTGCTCACGCGCGAGATGCGCGCGGATATCGGGGTGATGATCTCCGCCAGCCACAATCCTTTCGCGGATAACGGGATCAAGCTGTTCGGGCCCGACGGCTTCAAGCTCTCCGACGAGGACGAGCTGGCGATCGAGCAGGCGATGGGGGAAGACATCCCGCTGGCCCAGGGCGAGAATATCGGCCGCGCCCGCCGGATCGAGGATGCGCGCGGACGCTATATCCACGCGATCAAGCAGTCCCTGCCCGACGATGTCCGGCTCGACGGGCTGAAGATCGTGGTCGATTGCGCCAATGGCGCGGCCTACACCGTCGCCCCCAGCGCGATCTGGGAGCTGGGCGCGGAAGTGATCGCAATGGGGGTGACGCCCAACGGGCTCAACATCAATGACGGGGTCGGCTCCACCGCGCTCGATGCGATCAAGGCCCGGGTGCTGGAGGAAGGCGCCGATATCGGCATCGCGCTGGATGGCGATGCCGACCGGCTGATCGTGATCGACGAGAAGGGGCAGACGGTGGATGGCGACCAGATCATGGCGCTGATCGGCAGCCGCCTTGCCGCCGCGGGCGATCTGAAGGGCGGCGGCGTGGTGGCCACAGTGATGTCCAATCTCGGGCTGGAGCGCTTCCTGCAGGGCGAAGGGCTGGGCCTCCTGCGCACCAAGGTGGGCGACCGCCATGTGCTCGAGGCGATGCGCAGGGGCGGCTACAATGTCGGCGGCGAGCAATCGGGCCACATGATCCTGCTCGACCACGCGACCACCGGCGACGGTTCGATCGCCGCGCTGCAGGTGCTGGCGGCGCTGGTGCAGTCGGGCCGGCGCGCCAGCGAGCTGCTGCATCTGTTCGATCCGGTGCCGCAATTGCTCCGCAACGTGCGCTTCGCCGGCGGCAAACCGCTGGAGGACGGCCAGGTCAAGGCCGTGATCGCCGAGGCCGAGGCCGCGCTTTCGGGCCGGGGCCGGCTGGTGATCCGCCCTTCCGGCACGGAGCCGGTGATCCGCGTGATGGCCGAAGGCGACGACGAAGGCCAGGTGAAGCGGGTGGTGGACGACATCTGCGCGGCGGTGGAAGCGGCGGCGTGAGCAAGGCCCGCCCCGAATGACCGCCCCGCCCCGCATCCTCGCCATCGCCGGCTCGGATTCGTCCGGTGGCGCGGGCATCCAGGCGGATATCAAGACCGTGACGATGCTCGGCGGCTATGCAATGACCGCGATCACCGCGATCACCGCGCAGAACACGCTCGGGGTAACCGATGTCGTGGCGCTCTCTCCCGGGATGGTCGGCGCGCAGATCGACGCCTGCCTGTCGGATATCGGCGCGGATGCGGTGAAGATCGGCATGCTCGGCTCGCCCGAGATCGCGCGAGTGGTGACGGAGCGGCTGGCCGGGCTGTCCATCCCGGTGGTGTTCGACCCGGTGATGGTCGCCACCAGCGGCTCGGTGCTGGCCGACGAGGCCACCATAGCCGCGTTCGAGGAACTGATGGCGCTTGCCACCCTCACCACCCCAAACGTGCCCGAGCTGGCCGCGCTGGGCGGCCCGCAAGCCATGGCGGAACGCGGCGCGGCCTATCTCGCCAAGGGCGGCGATGCCGAAGGGCCGGAAGTGCAGGACCGGCTGGTGCGTGTGGGCGCGGAGGACATCGTGTGGACCTCGCCCCGCATCGAGACCCGCCACACCCACGGCACCGGCTGCACGCTCTCCAGCGCCATCGCCACCCTGTTGGGCAAGGGCCTGCCGCTGGAGGAAGCCGTTTCGGGCGCCCGCGAATTCGTCCGCGCCGCCCTGCGCGCCGCGCCTGGCTTCGGCGCGGGCCACGGACCCATGGGGCACCAGGCAGTGAGGTCCTGACTTCCGGCCTTCATGAGAAGGAAGGGGCTGCGTGCCACCGCCTCCCTCGTCATTGCGGGCGCAGCGAAGCAATCCAGGGCCGTTATGCGGGGCTCTGGATTGTCGCGGGGCCTCCGGCCCCTCGCAATGACGGGGGGGCGATGCCGGGTGACGATGAAGGCAGGGAGGAGAGAAGGCAGCCCTTCCCCGCCTCACACAGGCCGCCGGCCGGCGCTACGTTCCGCTTTCGTCCAGCGGGTCCTTGAGGCTGTAGAACTTCTGGATGTGCGCCCAGGCCTGTTCGGCCGTCTCGCACCAGTGGAACAGTTCCAGGTCGCGCGGGCTGATCGTTCCTTCCTCGGCCAGCGCCTCGAAGTTCACCACCCGGTTCCAGAACTTCTTGCCGAACAGCAGGATCGGGATCGGCTTCATCTTCTGCGTCTGGATCAGGGTCAGCGTCTCGAACAATTCGTCCATCGTGCCGAACCCGCCGGGGAACACCGCCACGGCCCGCGCGCGGATCAGGAAATGCATCTTGCGCAGCGCAAAATAATGGAAGCGGAACGAGAGGTAGGGCGTGACGTAGGCGTTGGGCGCCTGTTCGTGCGGCAGCACGATGTTGAGCCCGATCGATTCCGCCCCCGCATCGGCCGCGCCCTTGTTCGCCGCCTCCATGATCGAGGGGCCGCCGCCCGAGCAGACCACGAACTGCCGCTTGCCGTCCTCGATGATCGACTTCTCACTCACCAGCCGGGCCAGCTTGTAGGCTTCTAGGTAGTAGCGCGCCTTGGCCGCCAGGTTTTCGGCGATGGTCTTTTCCTGCGGCGTGCGGGCCTGGTCGAACAGCCGGTCCATCTCCTCGGGCGAAGGGATCCGCGCCGAGCCATAGACGACGAGGGTGGAACCCACCCGCGCCTCGTCCAGCAATATCTCCGGCTTCATCAGCTCGAGCTGGAAGCGGATCGGGCGCAGGTCCTCGCGCAGGATGAAATCGGAATCGCGGAAGGCGAGCCGATAGGTCGGATGCTGGGTCTGCGGTGTCTTGACCGCCTGCGCCTCGCTGAAAGCCGCTTCCTGCTGGGCGGGATAGAACTTCCGGTCGGTCAGATCGTGCTCGTCAGCCAATCGAGCCTCTCCCTTGGCATGGCCTTGCGCGCAGCCATGCTCCGCGTCGGAAGCGGTCAATGGCGATGCTGGATGCCCCGCGAGGATTCGAACCTCGATTGACGGAGTCAGAGTCCGTAGTCTTACCTTTAGACGACGGGGCAGTGCGGGCCGTGCCTCTAGGCCCGACTCCGGGGCAGGTCAAGGGCCGGAAACGGGCGCTCCGGCGGCCCGGCTTGCCCGATCCCGCCGAGGGCGCTAGCTTGGCCATCAGGTACCCGCCCGAAAGGGGGGCAGAACATAAGAAAGCTTTGCGTATGGCGGATTTCAATCCGCCGGAAAGACCGCGGGAGGCCGTGCACCGATCGGATCAAGGCGAGCAGAAGGAGCTTTCCTCGCATATCCGTAGGGCGATCGACAGGCCCCGCGCTTCCGGCGACAGTGAGGAAGGAAACGGCCTTGCCCGCCGCTGGGCGGAGACGTGGACCGTCACCGGGACGGAGGCGGAAACGGCGGTCGATCCCGGCGCGGAAGGCTGGAACCCCGCACCCCGGATCAAGGAGCGCCATTCCCCCAATCTGCGCCCGACCGCGGGCCGCGCCGCGCCCTATCGCAACTCCTATGCCGCGATCGACCTCGGCACCAATAATTGCCGCCTGCTGATCGCGCGGCCTTCGGGCAGCAACTTCACCGTGATCGACGCCTTCAGCCGGGTCGTGCGCCTGGGCGAAGGGCTGGCGCAGACCGGGCGGCTGAGCGACGCAGCCATGGACCGGGCGCTGGGCGCGCTGCGGATCTGTGCCGACAAGCTGTGCCGCCGCAACGTCCATCTCGCCCGCTCGGTCGCCACCGAGGCCTGCCGCCGGGCAGAGAACGGCGCCGAATTCATCGAGCGCGTGCGGCGCGAGACCGGGATCGTGCTCGACGTGATCTCCGCCGAGGAGGAAGCCCGGCTCGCCGTGCTCGGCTGCCACATCCTGCTGGAGGAAGGGACCGGTCCGGCGGTGATCTTCGACATCGGCGGCGGATCGACCGAGCTGGTCCTGATCTCGCAGGGCGGGCCGGTGCCCGAGATCGTCGATTGGCAGAGCGTGCCTTGGGGCGTCGTCTCCCTCACCGAGATTTGCGGGCGGGGAGAAGGAACCGCCGCGGACCGGCAGGCCCGCTACGCCGAGATGCGCCGGCTGGTGAGCGAGAGCTTCGCCCCCTTCGCCCGGCGCATCGCTTCCGCCCAGGGGCCGGGCCTGCGCCTGCTGGGCACCAGCGGCACGGTGACGACGCTGGCCAGCCTGCATCTCGACCTGCCGCAATATGATCGCAAGGCGGTGGACGGGCTGATCGTGCCGGCGGATTCCATGCGCGAGATCAGCACCCGCCTCTCGGCCCTGTCGCCCGCCGAGCGGCGCCGGGTGCCCTGCATCGGGAACGAGCGGGCCGACCTGGTGGTGGCGGGCTGCGCGATCCTGGAATCGATCCTCGACATCTGGCCGGCGGACCGGCTGGGCGTGGCCGATCGCGGCATCCGCGAAGGCATCCTGCGCAGCCTGATCAGCGCCGACAGCGAAGGCGACCAGGCGCGGGCCGCCCTGCGCCGCAGCCGGCGGGATCCCCGCGCGAACCTGGCATGAGCCGTTCGGGCCGCGATCCGGAAAAACGCGTCCGGACCGCGAAGAACCGCAGCGCATCCTCGGTCCGCTGGCTCTCGCGCCAGCTCAACGATCCCTATGTCCGACAGGCCAAGGCCGAAGGCTATCGCAGCCGCGCCGCCTACAAGCTGATCGAGCTGGACGAGCGGTTCGGCCTGCTCAAAGGCGCGGCCCGGGTGGTGGACCTCGGCATCGCGCCGGGTGGCTGGAGCCAGGTGGTGCGCAAGCTGGCCCCCCGCGCCGCGGTGGTCGGGATCGACCTGCTGCCGACCGACCCGATCGAAGGAGTGACGATCTTCCAGATGGACTTCATGGCGAACGAAGCGCCGGCCGCCCTGGAATCCGCGCTGGACGGGCCGCCCGATCTCGTCCTGTCCGACATGGCGGCCAATACGGTCGGCCACCGGCAGACCGACCATCTGCGCACGATGGGGCTGGTGGAGACGGCGGCCGATTTCGCGATCCAGCACCTCGCGCCCGGCGGGGCCTTCGTGGCCAAGGTGCTGGCGGGCGGGACCGATCCCGAACTGCTCGCCCTGCTCAAGCGCCATTTCGCCACCGTGAAGCACGCCAAGCCTCCGGCCAGCCGCAAGGGCTCGTCCGAATGGTATGTGATCGCCCAGGGCTTCAAGAGGCGATAACGCGGCGATAAGGGGACTATGCGAGCTCAGACCGCCGAGCTGAAGCGGCGCGGCGAGTGCTGGCGATAGGGGTCGAACGCCGCCGCGATGCCGCGGGCATAAGGCAGCGCGTGAGGCGCCAGCACCAGCTCCGCCCCGCCCTCCTTCCATTCCACCGCGCACAGGCCCCGGTTCAGGAAGGGCCGGAGGCGGGGGAGGACCTCTTCCCGCAGCGAGGGCGGAAAGCACGCCCGGCCATGGCACAGCAGCGCCTCGATCGCAGCACCCCGGGCGCGGTCCTCCGCGCTGCGGCGGATGCCCAGCGCCTGGGGCAGCACGTCCTGCGACAGCAGCATGCGATAGCGCCCGGCGTTCTTCTCGTTCTGGACCAGCAGCCCCGGAAAACCGCTGATCGCCGATGCGCCGAGGCCGATCAGCATGGGGGCGGCATCTTCGGTGAAGCCCTGGAAATTGCGGTGCAGCCGGCCCGAGAGCGCGGCCTGCGCCAGCGGATCGCCAGGCAGCGCAAAGTGATCGAACCCCACCGGCTCGTAGCCCAGCCCGGTGAGCATGCGGTGGCCGAGCTCCGCCATGGCGAAGCGTTCCCGCTGTCCCGGCAGGTTCGTCGCGTCGATCCGGCGCTGGCGCGGGATCAGGTGCGGTACATGGGCATAGCCGAACAGGGCGATGCGGTTCGCGCCCAGCCGCGCGGTGCGATCGAGCGAATCCAGCACGTCATCCCGGCTCTGACCGGGCAGGCCGTACATCAGGTCGAAATTGAGCGACCCGATCCCGGCCTTGCGCAGCATCGCCGTGCTGCGCTCGATCAGTTCGGCCGACTGGACCCGTCCGATCGCCTCCTGCAGGCGCGGGGCGAAGGTCTGCACGCCGAGGCTCGCATGAGTCACGCCCACGCCCGCCAGCACGTCCGCCCAGCGATCCTCCAGCTTGCGCGGATCGAGCTCGATCGAGATCGCCGGATCGGCCAGCGGGAAATGCACCGTCAGCGCATCCATCAGCCGGACGAAATCGGTGGGCGCGATCGCGTTGGGACTGCCGCCGCCGAAGGCGATCCGCCGCACTCGGGCACCGCGCGGAAGCCGCGCCGCGACCAGCTCTATCTCGCGATGCAGCGCATCGAGATAGCTCGCCAGCCGCTGCCGGCGATTGGCCGCGCCGGTGTTGCAGCCGCAATACCAGCAGATGCGGTCGCAATAGGGGATATGGAGATAGAGCGACACGTCCCCGCGCACGTCCTCCAGCGCGCGGGAGAACTCCTCCGGCCCGACATCGGGCGCGAATTCCGCCGCGGTGGGAAAGCTGGTGTAGCGCGGCACCGGCCGCTCTAGCAGGTCGGGATGATAGGGCCACATGCCTGCCCTTGGAGCAGCAGGGGCGGCGGCGCTCATTGCGGTGGATCAACCCGCGCGATTTTTCCGCGCTTGCGCTCGCCCGAATGGCAGCCCTTGCTGCAGCACCCCTTGCCTTCAGGCGAGGGAAGCGGATTGTCGAGCGGGATGCCGACCGAGCCTCCGCCGCACAAGGCGACCAGCGCCCGCGCCCCGCCGGCCGACAAGGCCGGATTGACCGCGGCGGGAACCAGCGCCGCGAGCGCGAAGGCAAGCACCGCATTCGCGCATGCCCTGCCGGGCTTGCGATTGCGAGGCTCGTAGCGCCCCCTCCATTCGTGTCGAGCGGAGGCAGTCATGGGGCCGGGAGGCAGGCTAGCCATTTTCCTCCCCTTCCTCGTCGTCGATCAGGATGCGGTTCGCCGCCCCGTCGAGGTCCTCGAACTGGCCATGCCGCAGCGACCAGAAGAACGCCGCCAGCCCGAGCAGGCCCAGCCCCAGCGCCACGGGCATCAGCAGCGCCAGCCCGTTCATCTCGCAGCCCTTGCGAGGCGGAGCGAATTGGCGATCACCACCAGCGAACTGGCCGACATGGCGATCGCGGCGATCATCGGCGTGACCAGCCCCGCCATGGCGAGCGGCACCGCCAGCAGGTTGTAGCCGATGGCGAGGATGAAGTTCTGCTTCACCACCCGCATCGTCGCCCGCGCCGCACTCACCGCGCGGGGCAGGGCGAGCAGCGAATCCTGCACGAAGACGAGGTCGGCGGCCTGCAGCCCGACATCGCTGGCCGAACCCGGCGCGATCGAGGCGTCGGCCCGGGCCAGTGCCGGCCCGTCGTTCAGCCCGTCGCCCGCCATCAGCACGTTGCGCCCGGCGCCCTGCAGCCGCGCGATCGCCTCCTGCTTGTCTTCCGGCCCCGCTTCCGCCTGGGCCAGCAGCCCGGTCTCGCGCGCGACCTGCGCCACCGAGGCGATGTGGTCGCCCGAGAGGATCGAGGCTTCGACCCCGAGCCGGTCGAGCCGCGCCAGCGCCTCCGCCGCGTCGGGCCGCAGCCGGTCGGCGAAGGCGATGAGCCGGGTGGGATCCCCCGCGATGTCCAGCGTCACCGCGATGCCGCTCGCACCTTCCGGGCGGCGCAGCGCGACGCGGCGGCCCTGCCACAGAGCGAAGACGCCTTCGCCCGGCCGTTCCTCCACTGCCTCCAGCGAGACGGCGCGATGGCCCTGCCCCGCCAGCGCCATCGCCAGCGCGCGCGAGATCGGGTGCCGGCTGTGCGAGGCGAGCGAAAGGGCAACCGCCGCCGCATCGGCCGGCAGCGCCGCGATCGCCGCCGGATCGGGCACCGGCCGGCCCAGGGTGAGGGTGCCGGTCTTGTCGAGCAGCGCCCGGTCCACCCGGGCCATGCGCTCCAGCGCCGAGCCGTCCTTCACCATGATCCCGGCGCGCATCAGGGCCCCGCTCGCCACCACCTGCGCCACCGGCACGGCGAGGCCGAGCGCGCAGGGGCAGGTGATGATCAGCACCGAGACCGCGACGACCAGCGCGTGATACCAGCCCGCCCCCGCGATCATCCAGCCGAGGAAGGTGAGCGCGGCCAGCGTGTGCGCCGCCGGGGCATAGGCCCGCGCGGCGCGGTCGGCGATGCGGACGTAATGCGATCGGTCCTGCGCCGCGGCCTCCATCAGCCGGGCGATTTCGGCCAGGGTCGTGTCCTGCCCGGCCGCGCCGACGCGGACATCCACCGGGGCATCGAGATTGAGCGTGCCGGCCAGCACGCGGTCGCCCGGCGCGCCCGCCACCGGGGCGCTTTCCCCGGTGAGCAGCGCCTGGTCGAACCGGCTTCCCCCCGTCACGATCTCGCCATCCGCGGCCAGCCTTTCGCCGGCGGCGACGCGCATCACCATGCCGGGGGCCAGCTCTTCCGCCTTCCTCCATTCGAGCGTGCCGTCCGCCCCGACCACCATCGCCCCCTGCGGCGCGTGGCCCAGCAGCGCATCCACCCCGCTGCGGGCCCGATCGCGCATCATCGCATCGAGCACCCTGCCCGCGAGCAGGAAGGCAAGCAGCATCAGCGCCCCGTCGAACCAGGCATCCCGCCCGCCGACCACGGTCTCGTAGAAGCTGAGCACGGTGGCGATGGTCACGCCGATGGAGATCGGCACGTCCATGTTGGTCCGCCCGCGCCGCAGCGCGCCCCAGGCGGACTTGAAGAAGGGCATCCCGGCATAGGCGATGGCCGGCACGCCGATCAGGGCGGAGATCCAGTGGAACAGCGAACGCGTGCTGCCTTCGGCCCCGGACCAGACGCTGACCGACAACAGCATCACGTTCATGCAGGCGAAGCTCGCCACCGCCAGCGGGGCGAGCAGAGGCCTCACCGCCGATGGCGAACGCGCCAGTGCGCCCTTGCGCGGTTCCGCCTCGAACCCGATCCGCTCCAGCTCCACGACCAGGTCGCGCGGCTTCAGCCGGGTGTCGTGCAGGATCGTCACCTGGCGCGCGGAGAGATTGACCCGCGCGGCCTCGATGCCGGCCACGCCCGTCAGGCCGCGCTCGATCTTGCTGATGCAGCCGGCGCAATGCATGCCGGGCACGGCAAGCACCGTGTTCTCGCTGCCCTGCGGCAGCCCTTGCGCCAATGCGGTCATCGCAACGCCTCCTCCTTGCGCCAGAGATCCGCGCCAGCCCGCGCCTCCAGCCGCAGGACCCAGCGCCCAGCGGGCAGCGCCTCGCGCGAATGGAAGCGCCCGCCGCCGTCCGACGCGAAGGTCAGCGGCCGGTCGGGCAGGCGGCCCAGCGGGTGGCGCGCCATGCCCACAAGCGCGACCTCTGCCGGCGCACCATGCAGCGTCACCGCCACCGCGCCGTCGGGCCGGCGAGCGGCAGACGCGGTCCAGCCAAGCTTCTCCGAAGCCTTCGCCTCGTCCAGCCAGCGGTTGAAATGCTGGCTGGCGACATAGGAATTCTCGACCACGATGCCGCCGAAAGTGGAGCTGGCATAACCGGCCATGAGGAAGTTCACCGCCATCACGATGACGAAGAATCCCACCAGCACGAAGGTGGCATGCCAGCCGGTGAAGCCGCGCCCTGCGCCTGGTCCGCTCATTCTTCTCCTCCTTCGGGCGCCGCGAAGCGCGCCTCGCCGCTGTCGTTCTCGCCCTGCTCGTCGAGCGAGCGGAGCCGGAAGACGAATTCCTGCTGCGCCGTGCCCGCCGGAGCGACGACATAGGCCCGCATCGTGTCGATCTCGTCCGCCGGCACGTCGCGCAGCACGGCGCGGGCCGCATCCTCGCGCGACATCTGGTCGGTCCACATCACCGCACCGGGAAGGCCTTCGAGCGAGACTTCCATCCGGCGTGGGCGGCTTTCCATGTTGCGCAGCTTGAGCGTGTAGGAATTGCGCACCGACCCGTCGCTCATCAGCATGAAGGGTGGATTGCGGTCCTGCGCGACCGTGATGTCGGTGTGGTTCCGAACGCCGAGCGCGAAAAGCAGGCCGAGCCCGATCCCGCCCCAGACCGCGAAATAGATCACCGTCCGGGGATGCAACACCGTCTTCCATACCGGGCGGGGTTGCTCGCCCGCCGCCTCGCGCTGGCAATCCTCCAGCGTGGCATAGTCGATCAGCCCGCGCGGACGGCCGACCTGGGTCATCACCCGGTCGCAGGCGTCGATGCACAGGGCGCAGGTGATGCAGGCGATGTCGGGCCCCTTGCGGATGTCGTAGCCGGTGGGGCAGACCGCGACGCACTGGTTGCAGTCGATGCAGTCGCCGAAGGCTCCGGGGCTCCTCGCCGCCGATTTCAGGCTGCCGCGCGGTTCCCCACGCCAGTCCTTGTAGGTCACGATCAGCGACTTCTCGTCCAGCATCGCGCTCTGGATGCGGGGCCAGGGGCACATGTAGATGCACACCTGCTCCCGCGCGAAACCGCCCAGGAGGAAGGTCGTGCCGGTCAGCAGCGCCACCGTGGCATAGGCCACCAGCGGCGCCTGCCCGGTCCAGAAATCATGCGTCAGGCTGGGCGCATCGGCGAAATACATGATCCACGCGCCGCCGGTCCAGAAGCTGATCGCGAGATAGATCGCATATTTGAGCGCGCGCTTGCCGATCTTCCCCGGCCCCCACGGCGCCTTCGCCAGCCGCGCCTGGGCGTTGCGATCCCCATCCACCAGCCGGTCGACATGCTGGAACAGGTCGGTCCACACCGTCTGCGGGCAGCTGTAGCCGCACCAGGCCCGGCCCACCGCGCTGGTGACGAGGAACAGGCCCAGCCCCGCCATGATGAGCAGCCCGGCCACGAAGTAGAACTCGTGCGGCCAGATCTCGATGCCGAACATGTAGAAGCGGCGATGGGCGAGATCGATCAGCACCGCCTGGTCGGGCGCATAAGGCCCGCGGTCCCAGCGCAGCCACGGCGTGCCGTAATAGATCGCCAGCGTCACCGCCATCACCAGCCATTTGAAGCGGCGGAAGCGCCCGTCTATCTTCTGCGGATAGACGGGCTTGCGCTTCTCGTAGAGCTTCTCCGGCCCGGCGACGCGGCTGGCTGGCGTCCTGGCGTCAAGGTTGAGCATCGGCCGCTTCCGTGCCCGGCGGGGCGGGGGCCGCGGCCGGCGTCGCGAAGTCCTCGCCCCCACCCAGCGAATGGACATAGGCCGCCAGCATCTTGATCGTGACCGGATCGAGCCGCCCGCCCCAGGCCGGCATCACGCCGAAGCGGGCGTTGGTCACCGTCTCGGTCACCTGCGCCCGGCTGCCGCCGTAGAGCCAGATCGCATCGGTCAGGTTCGGGGCGCCGAATTCGCGCATGCCCTTGCCCTGCGGCCCGTGGCACACCGCGCAATTGTCGGCGAAGAGACGCGCCCCGGCGGGATCGTCCTTCGCCTTGCCCGACAGCGAGAGCACATGGCTCACCACCGCCGAGACCTCGGCGGGCGTCAAAATGCCGTCGCGCCCGAAGGCGGGCATCTGGCTGAAGCGGGTGGCCTGGTGATCGGGCTGGCGGATGCCGTCGGTGATGGTCTGCTGGATCGCGGCGAGATCGCCGCCCCACAGCCAGTCGTCGTCGTTGAGGTTGGGATAGAGGCCTTGCACGCCCGCCGCGCCCGCGCCGTGGCACTGGACGCAATTGACCTTGAACGCCGCCCGTCCGCCGGCCACCGCCGCGCGCATCAGCGGCTCGTTGCCCTGGAGGTCTTCGATCGGAATGTCGGCCAGCGCCGCCACCGTCCGCGCCCGGCGGGCATCTTCCGCCGCGATCTCCTTGGCCAGCTCGCCCCGGCTCGACCAGCCGAGCACGCCTTCGGTGCCGCGGGTCAGCAGCGGCCAGGCAGGATAGGCGATGCAATAGCCGATCGCGAACACGATCGAGGCGTAGAAGGTCCACAGCCACCAGCGGGGGAGCGGATTGTCGAGCTCCTCGATCCCGTCCCATTCATGGCCGACGGTTTCGGTCCCGGTCGGTTCGTCGACGCGTCTATTCGCCATCGGTCTCGTCCTTGAAGATTGCCTCGGCGGCATCCCGGCTGCGCGCCTTGCCGCCCGGCAGGAAGGGCCAGGCGCACAGGATCGCGAAGACCCCGAACATCGCCAGCAGCACCCAGCTGTCGGCCAGGTGGCGCAGGAAATCGTATGTGGAATGCATGCTCATCGCCCGGCCTCCGAAGCGAGCTCCTCCTCGGCGGCGGCGCTGTTCACGTCGACCAGGGTGCCGAGCATCTGGAGATAGGCGACCAGCGCATCCATCTCGGTCAGGCGCGAGGGATCGCCGTCGAAATCGCGGATCTGCGCCTTGGGATAGCGCTCCGCCAGGTCGCCCGCATCGGCCGAAGGATCGGCCTGGGCGAGCAGGTCCGCCTTCGCCCGCTCGATGTCCTTCCGGCTGTAGGGCACCCCCACCCGGCTGAGCGCGGTGAGCTGCGCGGCCGGATCACCGATGGCGAGATCGGTTTGGGCGAGGAAGGCGTAAGGCGGCATCACGCTTTCGGGCACCACCGAGCGCGGATCCTTCAGGTGCTGGACATGCCATTCGTCCGAATAGCGCCCGCCCACCCGCGCCAGGTCGGGCCCGGTGCGCTTGGAGCCCCACTGGAAGGGATGGTCGTACATGCTCTCGGCGGCGAGGCTGTAATGGCCATAACGCTCCACCTCGTCGCGGAAGGGGCGGATCATCTGGCTGTGGCAGACATAGCAGCCTTCGCGGACATAGATGTCGCGCCCCGCCTGCTCCAGCGGGGTATAGGGCCGCATCCCCTCCACCTTCTCGATCGTGTTGTCGATCCAGAACAGCGGGGCGATCTCCACGATGCCGCCGATGGCGACCGCGACGAAGGCGAACACGCCCAGCAGCGTGACGTTGCGTTCCAGCTTCTTGTGCTTTTCGGTCAGGCTAACCATGGCTTGCGGTCCTCACTCGGCCGGAACGGGCGCGGCGATCGGGCGATCGGCGGCTTCATTGAAGGTGGGCGCGCTCATCGGCGCCTCCTCGCGCCGGTGGCCCAGGATCGTGCGCCAGACATTGATGGTGAGCAGCACCGCGCCGGCGAGGTAGAGCAGCCCACCGAAGGCCCGCAGCAGATACATCGGGTGCAGCGCAGCCACCGTGTCGGCAAAGCTGTTCACCAGGTAGCCATCGGCCCCGTATTCGCGCCACATCAGCCCCTGGGTGATCCCCGCCACCCACATGCTGGCGGCGTAGAACACGATCCCCACCGTCGCGAGCCAGAAGTGCCAGTTGACCATCCGCAGCGAATAGAGCCGCTCGCACTTCCACAGGCGCGGGACCAGGAAATAGACCGCCGAGAAGGTGATCAGCCCGTTCCAGCCCAGCGCGCCCGAATGGACGTGGCCGATCGTCCAGTCGGTATAATGCGAGAGCGAATTGACGCTCTTCACCGACATCATCGGGCCTTCGAAGGTGCTCATCCCGTAGAAGGCGACCGAGGTGACCATCATCCGCATGATCGGATCGGTGCGGATCTTGTCCCACGCGCCGTTCAGCGTCATCAGCCCGTTGATCATGCCGCCCCAGCTCGGCATCCACAGCATCACCGAGAACACCATGCCCAGCGTCTGCGCCCAGTCGGGCAGCGCGGTGTAGTGCAGATGATGCGGGCCGGCCCAGATGTAGAGGAAGATCAGCGCCCAGAAATGGATGATCGACAGGCGGTAGGAATAGATCGGCCGTTCTGCCTGCTTGGGCACGAAATAGTACATCATGGCGAGGAAGCCGGCGGTGAGGAAGAAGCCCACCGCGTTGTGGCCGTACCACCACTGGGTCAGCGCGCCCTGCACCCCGCCCATCAGCGGATAGCTTTTCGATCCCAGCAGGCTCACCGGCATGTCGAGATTGTTCACGACATGCAGCATCGCCACGGTGAGGATGAAGGCGAGATAGAACCAGTTCGCCACATAGATATGCGGCTCGCTGCGCTTGACCACCGTGCCCACGAACACCGCGAGATAGGCGACCCACACGATGGTGAGCCACCAGTCCACATACCATTCCGGCTCGGCATATTCCTTCGACTGGGTGATGCCGAACAGGTAGCCGGTCGCCGCCAGGACGATGAACAGCTGGTAGCCCCAGAACACGAAGCGGGCGAGGCGGGGGAAGGCCAGCCGCGCGCGGCAGGTGCGCTGCACGACATAGAAGCTGGTCGCGATCAGCGCATTGCCCCCGAAGGCGAAGATCACCGCCGAGGTGTGCAGCGGCCGCACCCGGCCGAAATTGAGGAACGGCTCGAAATTGAGCTGCGGGAAGGCGAGCTGCGCCGCGATGAACAGCCCGGCGAGGAAGCCCGCCATGCCCCAGAACACCGTGGCGATCACCCCCCAGCGGATCGGATCGTCGTCATACCGGCCTTCGTCCGGCGTCTTCAGGATGCCGCGCGCGATCGCCGCGTAGTCGACCCGGCTCACGCTGACCCACAGCGCGACCAGCGCCGCGGCGGCCACGATCGCCATATGGATCGCGAATCCACTGTCCTTCGCCCCGGCGACGGCCATCACCGCCAGCAGCGCGATGACGAACCACAGGCCTGCGCGGGATAAGACCTTTTCCATCGGTTGCGTTCCTCCAAATCCAGGCGCCCTTTGCGGCAGGCCGGCATGGCGGACATTGATCGCCGTCAAATTGGAGGAGGCCGCGGAAATTCCTGCGGAAATCGCGATTTTGCGCGGGATCAATGTTTCCCCGGCAAGCCGGCGCGAAGGGTGCGGCGCGCTGTAAACACCCTGGGCCGCAAGGGGCGGCCGCTACGGCGCACGGGAATGACGACGATGCGCATGATGACCGCCGCCGCCGCTCTGGCGGCAGCTTTCGCCCTTTCGGCCCCCGCCCATGCCGAGGAAGGCCAGGGCAGATGGCAGATCAAGCTGCTGGGCAGCGCGGTGCTGCCCGACGGCAAGATCACCGAGGTGGACAAGGACCTCGTCGGTCTGCCGGGCACGCTGCAGACCAAGGCGAACGACAATTACGTGCCGACCGTGGCGATCGAATATTTCCTGACCGACGCGATCTCGGTCGAGACGATCTGCTGCGTCACCCAGCACGACGTGGACGGCACCACCGGCCTTCCGGGGGCGGAACTGGTCGCGGACGCGAAGATCATCCCCGCCACGGTGACGCTGAAATACCACCTCGATGCCGGCCCCATCAAACCCTATGTCGGCGCGGGCCCCACCTATTTCATCTTCGTGGACGAGCAGCCCGGCGCGGCGGCGAAGGGCCTGGGCGCGGACGGCTTCCGTCTCAACGACAAGCTCGGCCTCGCGCTGCAGGCGGGCGTGGACGTGCCGCTGGGCGGCAACGGCCTGGCGCTGAGCCTGGATGCGAAGAAATACTTCCTCGAAACCTCGGCCCATTGGTTCGTCGGCGACGACGAGGTGATCGCCACCCGCCAGAAGCTCGATCCCTGGGTGCTGAGCGCAGGGCTGGGCTGGCGTTTCTGACCGGCTTCCGCCCTATCCCGCCGCCGCTTCCTTCACCAGGTTGCGGCGCCAGGGCCCCTTGAGCAGCCAGGCGATGGAGATCGCGCAGGCACAGGCGTTGGCGGCGGGATAGCTCCACCAGATCGCCGTCACGCCCATGCCGGCGATCAGCGCGCCGCCCCAGGCGAAGGGGATCTGGCAGCCATATTGCATCAGCAGCGAGATCGCCATGGACTGGCGGGTGCTGCCCGCGCCGCGGAACGCGCCGGCCAGCGCCTGGGGAAGCGCCAGCACGCCCATGAAGGGGAACACGATATGGCCGAACACCGCCGCTTCCCGCACCACTTCGGGCGCGCGGGGCGCCAGCAGCCGCATGATCGGCACCACCAGCGGCAGGTGGAGCAGGCCGATCGCGGTGAAGCCCAGCAGGGCCAGCCAGCCCGAAACACGCGCCGCCCGCTCCGCCCGGTCCATCTGCCCGGCGCCGATATTCTGGCCCACCACCGCGCTGGTCGCGATGGACAGGCCCACCATCGGGGCGAACCAGAAGAACACCAGCCGCGCACCCAAGCCGTAGGCGGCGAGGGAGACGGTGCCGAACAGGGCGGCCAGGCTCATCAGCAGCAGCGAGCCGAAAGTGCGCGCACCCTGCTCGATCGAGGCGGGCAGGCCGATCCCCAGCGCCAGCCGGACATGCCGGCCGTCAGGCCGGAAATCCCCCACTCTCAGATGCAGGGCGGACCGGCCGCTGGTCACGTGATATAGCAGGGTGAGAAAAGCGCAGCTCTGCGCGATCACCGTCGCCAGCGCGGCGCCGGGCACGCCCCAGCCCCGCCACCCGCCCACGCCGAAGATCAGCAGCGGATCGAGCGCGACGTTGAGCGCCACCGCGCCCAGCATCACCTTCATCGCGAAGCGCACCTCGCCCGCCGATTGCAGCATCGCCTGCATCGCCAGGAAGGAGAACATGGGCACCAGCCCGGCATAGCTGACGGAGAGATATTGCCGGGTGAGGGAAAACACCGCCTGCTCCACCCCGATCAGGCGCAGCGTCGCCGAGGCGAGCAGCGCGCCGACCCCGGCCAAGGCGATGCCGACGCAGAACACCATCAGCAAGGTCTGCGCCGCGATATGATCCGCCTTGCGCGCCTGCCCCGCGCCGCTGTTCTGCGCCACCAGCACCGCGCCCGCGGTGGAGAGCCCGCTGCCCAGCGAGACCAGCACGCCGACCAGCGGCCCGCTCGCCGCGACCGCCGCGATGGCGCCCGCGCCCAGCCGGCCCACGAAATAGGTGTTGACGATCTGGTGGACGGACTGGGCTATGTTGGCGGCGGTGATTGGCAGGGCGACACGCAGGAGCACGCCCAGAAGGGGCCCCTCCGTCATGCTCACCCTGTTTTCCCCTCGGGCCATCGCCGCTCTCCCCGCGCACGAGGGAACGGGCCTAGAGCCGAGGCGCCGCCTCCGCCAGTGAAAAGCTTACCCGGCGGTGCCCTTGGCCTTGCCCGCTTCCCTGGCGCGCTCGATCGCCTCCAGCGTCACCTGGCGCGCCTCGGCCGCGCCGCCCCAGGTGCCGATGCGGACCCATTTCTCGGCTTCGAGGTCCTTGTAATGGGTGAAGAAGTGCTCGATCTGCTTGAACACGATCTCGGGCAGGTCGTCCTTCTCCTCGACATCGGCATAGTAGGGGAAGGTCGAATCCACCGGCACGCAGACCAGCTTCTCGTCGCCGCCATGCTCGTCCTCGAGGTTCAGCACCGCGATCGGGCGGGCGCGCACCACGCAGCCGGGCACGAACGGGCTGCGCGCCACCACCAGCGCGTCCAGCGGATCGCCGTCGGGCGAAAGCGTGTGCGGCACGAAGCCGTAATTGGCGGGATAGCGCATCGGCGTGTGCAGGATCCGGTCCACGAACAGCGCGCCGGATTCCTTGTCGAATTCGTATTTCACCGGCTCACCGCCAACGGGGACCTCGATGATCACGTTGAGGCTTTCGGGCGGATTGTCGCCGGTCGGGATCAGGTCGATTCGCATGGATTATGTATTCCGCACATTGCATCGCCCAGCCACGGGCAAGTCTGCGGCATTCCTCTCCGATTGACGGGGGCCTTGCGCCCTCTCCTGCGGGGCGCCGGTAGCGCAGCCCGCGAGAAATAGCCATGCCGAATGAACGGCCGGGAGATGCAGGCAAGCCGGGCGTGCGACACCGGCAGGGGCCAAGGAAGGATTGCCCCGGGGGCCGGAAATTGGCAGAATGATGAAAATTCAATGATCGGCGCAGGCCGAGTCCCGTTCCGGCCTTGATCGGGCCACCGGGCTGGAGAGGAGAAGCAGGATGCATGTTGGTCTCGCCACGGGATTCGCCCATCAGCGCGGCAATGCCTATCCCGACGCGCAGTTCATCCGCGAGGAACTGGACAATCTCGTCCTGGCGGAAGAGCTGGGCTTCGATTCGGTGTGGATCACCGAGCATCATTTTTCCGACTATTCGCTCTCCAACGATCCGCTGCAGCTGCTGACCTATATCGCCGGGCGCACCAAGCGGGTGAAGCTCGGCACCCAGTGCATCATCGTGCCGTGGCACAATCCGGCACGGCTGGCGGAGAAGATCGTCAATCTCGACATCATGTCGGGCGGCCGGGCGATCCTGGGCTTCGGCGGCGGGCTGGCCCCGCACGAGTTCCGCGGGCTGGGGATCGACCAGAACAAGTCGCGCGCGCTCTATACCGACATCCTGGACGTGCTGATCCCCGCGCTGGAGACCGGCATCCTCGAAGGCGAAGGCGCCTATGGCGTCCAGCCGCGGGTGGAGCTGCGCCCGCGCCCGATCAAGAGCTTCGCCGGGCGCAAGTTCTGCGGCTCGCTCAGCGGCGCCTCGATGCGCTCGGCCGCGAAGCACGGCTTCGGCAACATGGTGCTGATGCTGCCCCAGCGCGGCAAGGAAGCTCCGCCGGACATGTATCTCGAGGTGTGGCGCGAAGTGCACGGCCCCGATTCGCGCCCGCCCGCACCGATGCTGAGCGGCAATTACTATATCGACGAGAGCGCCGAATATGCCGAAGTGCAGGGCCGCAAATACCTCGCCCACACGATGCGGGCGGCGATCCGCAATTACAGCCTCGACAAGCCGGGCCTCTTCGAAGGGATCGCAGGCTACGAGAATTACGAGAAGATGACGCTCCAGCCCGAGCAGATCGATCCCTATGTGGAGAATTTCAGCCAGTCCGCCGTCACCGGCACGCCGCAGATGATCCTCGACCGGATGTGGGAGCTGAAGGAGATCTACCAGCCGCAGGGCTTCTTCCCCCATGTCCATTTCGGCGGCATGCCGCAGGAGGAGGCGCTGAAGAACATCCACCTCTTCGCGCAGAAGGTGCTGCCCGAGCTCAAGAGCTGGGAAGCCGACGTCTCGATCGACGACCGCTTCCTGGAAGCGGCGGAGTAGAACCGCACCTGCGCTCGTCATGCCAGCGAAAGCTGGCATCTGGGGCGTTGGCTCATCCCTCGTCATTGCGAGCGCAGCGAAGCAATCCAGGGCCGTTATACGGGGCCCTGATTGCCGCGTCGGCTTCGCCTCCTCGCAATGACGAGGAACTGCATAACCGCCCGAGACCCTGGCTTTCGCCGGGGTGACGATAGGCCTACCTCCCCGTGCGCGGCTCCAGCAGGCGGTCGAGCGGGGCGGCGCCGTTCACCGCCTTTTCCAGCCAGGGATAGCGCAGGCCCCCGTGCCAATCGACCGGCACGGTCATGAACCGGCTGCCGCGCTTCACCAGCAGTTCGATGGGGCCGGTTTCCTTCGCGGCGGCCTCGATCGCGTCCTTGATCCGCTCCTCGCCATAGGCTTCGCCGTTCACGGCCACGATGGACGCGCCGTTCACGATCCCGGCATTGAAGGCCGGCCCGTTCCAGCGCACGCTGGTGACCACCCCTTCCCGGTCGAGATTGATCCCCAGCGAGTAGAACAGGTTGAGGAACTTGCCGTTCTTCATCCGGCCCGCATCGTAGGAATTGGGCTCGCTCTTCCAGACCAGCCGGTATCCGCCCTGCTCGATCCCGGCGAGCGGCGCGGGCTGGTTCGCCTCGTAGAGCCGGGTCCGGAGGAAGCCCGCCCAATCGTAAGGATGGATCGTGTTCAGCGCCGCCACCACATCGTCGAAGCTGTAGGTGAGCTGGCCCCGATCCCCGTCGCGCATGCCGAAGAACAGTCTGGCGAAATCGTCCAGCCCCTTCTTCCCCCGGGTGCCTTCGCGGATGATCTGATCGGCCTCCAGCCACACCAGCGCTCCCTCGTTGTAATAATCCTCGCTGCGCGAAAGCGAGGAATAGGGCAGCGGCCTGCGGGCGCTGATGATCGGGTCGTAGGTCGTGTCCGACACCGACCGCCATTCCCGCCCGGGCTGGCCTTCGGAATAGTTCGCCGCGGCCACCGCCAGCGTGTCGAGCACGGTCTGCTTCGTCTGCACGCCGGAGCGGGCGGCCAGCACATGGCCCCAGAGCTGGGTCTGCCCTTCATAGACCCATAGCAGGCTGTCCTCCATCGGCGTGCGGTAATCGGGCGTCCACAGCGCGGCGGGGCGGCGGTACTTGCCGTTCCAGCTATGCACGAATTCGTGCGGGATCACGTTGCGGTCCCAATCCATCGCGTTCCAGTCCACCAGGGTGGAAGGCTCGTACTGGTTCTCGCTCGATCGCTGGTGCTCCAGCCCGATCCCGCCCATGCGGTCGGTCAGGGCGAGCAGGAAGTCGTAATGATCGAAATGCCGCGCGCCGAACAGCGCCAGCGCTTCGTCCACCAGCTTGCGGAAGCTCTGCAGGTTGGCGGGTGCGATCTCCAGCAGGTCCGGCTTGTCCGCCACGGTGTCGAGGCTCACGCCATGGCCCAGGTCCCATTTGCGCGCATATTTGCCGGCGAAGATCGGGGAATCGACCAGCGTCTCATAATCCGTCTCCGCCCAGGAGACGCGATTGCCTTGCGCCGCCTGCCCGTCCAGCGCGGTGAAGACGGTCCAGCCTTCGGGAAAGATGACCTGGGGGCGGATGCGGATCTGCCGCACGTAATGGCCCGCGGGATACAGGCTCATCTTCTCCCATTGGAGGTTGAGCATCTCCTGCGTCATGGTGATGCGCCCCTCGCTGCTGCGCAGGGGCGAGGTATGCAGGAACTGCGCGGTGAGCCGGCTCGCCCCTTCGGGCAGCGTCACGTGATAGGCGTGGACCTCCAGCGGGTCGCGTTCCCACCGGGCCTCCTTCCCGTCAGCCAGGAAGCGGATGTCGGCCAGGAGGTTGGCCGGCCCGCGCGGGCCGTGATTGCCCGGCAGCCATTCGGGCAGGAGCAGCGTGATCGCCCGCGTGCCGGGGGCGATCGGGATCGTCTCCGTCACCCGGAACAGGCCGCGCGCCGTGTCGCTCGCGTCGATCTCCAGATCGATCGCGCCGGGATAGGGCACGTCCCGCGCATCGGGCACGCGCCGCTCCAGCGGCGCGGCCTGCGGCATGGAGCGCGCTTCCTGCGAGGCGGCGGGGGTGGAGAGGAGAGCGGCGGCAAGCAGCGCGGCGGCGATGGCGGGCATTCTCGGCATCGGCCCTCCATGGCGGCAGAAGGCCGCCGCATCAACCCGTTGCGCCGAACGGCGCCCCAAGACGCGCACCCGCTTTCCCCTGCGGCGCAATCGGGCTAAGCGCGCCCGCATGAGCAGGATCGAGACCCCAAGGCCCGTGCGCGGCACGCAGGACATCTTCGGCGCGGAGGCGGAGGCCTTCGCCCATGTGGTCGAGACGTTCGAGCGGGTGCGCCGGCTCTATCGCTTCCGCCGGGCGGAAATGCCGGTGTTCGAGAAGACCGAGGTGTTCTCCCGCTCGCTGGGCGAGACGACCGACGTCGTCTCCAAGGAGATGTATTCCTTCGAGGACCGCGGCGGGGATTCGCTCACCCTGCGCCCCGAATTCACCGCCGGGATCGCGCGGGCCTATCTCACCGACGGCTGGCAGCAATATGCGCCGCTCAAGGTCGCCACCCACGGCCCGCTGTTCCGCTACGAACGGCCCCAGAAGGGGCGCTATCGCCAGTTCCACCAGCTCGACGCGGAGATCATCGGCGCGGCCGAGCCGCAGGCGGATGTGGAGCTGCTGGTGATGGCGGACCAGCTGCTGAAGGAGCTGGGGATCGCCGACGGGGTGACGCTGCAGCTCAACACGCTGGGCGACGCGGCGAGCCGCGAGGCGTGGCGGGTGGCGCTGATCGACTATTTCCGCGCGCATGAGGCCGCGCTTTCGCAGGACAGCCGGGACCGGCTGGAGCGCAATCCGCTGCGCATCCTCGATTCGAAGGACCCGCAGGATCGCGCCTTCGTGGTCGACGCGCCGAAGATCGACGATTACCTTTCGGGCGAGGCGCAGGATTTCTTCGGTGCGGTGACCGCCGGGCTGGATGCCGCCGGCGTCGCCTGGACCCGCATGGCCTCGCTGGTGCGCGGGCTGGACTATTACCGCCACACCGCCTTCGAGTTCGTCACCGATCGCCTGGGCGCGCAAGGCACCGTGCTGGGCGGCGGGCGCTATGACGGGCTGATGGAATCCCTCGGCGGCGCGCCGACCCCCGCGGTCGGCTGGGCGGCGGGGATCGAGCGGCTGGCGATGCTGGTGGGGGAAGTGGGCGATCCCTCGCTCGACGTGATCATCGCGCTGGAGGATGACGCCGCCTTGCTGTTCGCCACCGGCAGGCTGGCGGAACTTCGCCGCCAGGGCTTCAAGGCGGACATCGTGGCCACCGGCTCTCCCAGGAAGCGCTTCGACAAGGCGGCCAGGGTCGATGCCGTGCACCTGGCCAGCATCGTGCTCAGGGACGGGGCCGTGCAGGTGAATGTGCGGGGGGAAGATGCCGACGAACGGCGGACCCGGCTGATCCATTCCATTCTGGCGCCGTGATGCCCGCATGATCCCCGACGAACGCCTTGCCCAGATCGCCCAGCGCTTCGCGGAGCTGGAAGCGCGCCTTGCCAGCGGCACGCTGGAAGGCGATGCCTTCGTCGCCGCGAGCCGGGACTATGCCGAGCTGGAGCCGGTGGCGAAGGCGGCGGAGGAAGTGCGCGCCATGCGGGGGGAACTGGCCGAGCTGGAACGGCTCGACGATCCCGATCCCGAGATGCGCGCCCTGGCCGAGGAGGAAGCGGCCCGGCTCAAGGCCGAGCTGCCCGGGGCGGAGCGCCGCCTCGCCCTGGCCATGCTGCCGCGCGACGTCGCCGATGCCCGGCCCGCCATGCTCGAGATCCGCGCCGGCACCGGCGGGGAGGAGGCCGCGCTGTTCGCCGCCGACCTGTTCCGCATGTACGAACGCTACGCCGCCGAGCAGGGCTGGCGGGTGGAAACGATCAGCATGAACGCCTCCGACATCGGGGGGTTCAAGGAAATCGTCGCCAATGTGGCCGGTGCGGGCGTGTTCGCCCGGCTCAAGTTCGAAAGCGGCGTGCACCGGGTGCAGCGGGTGCCGGTGACCGAGAGCGGCGGGCGCATCCACACTTCCGCCGCGACGGTGGCGGTGCTGCCCGAGCCGTCCGAGGTCGATGTCCAGATCGAGGACAAGGACCTCAAGATCGACATCTACCGTGCCTCGGGCGCGGGCGGGCAGCATGTGAACACCACCGATTCCGCCGTGCGCATCACTCACCTGCCCAGCGGCATCGTCGTCACCCAGCAGGACGAGCGCAGCCAGCACAAGAACCGCGCCCGGGCGATGCAGGTGCTGCGCGCCCGCCTCTACGAGAAGATGCGCGACGAGGCGCAGGGCGCGGAGGCGGAAGCGCGCAAGGCCATGGTCGGCTCGGGCGACCGGTCGGAACGCATCCGCACCTACAATTTCCCGCAGGGCCGTGTGACCGACCATCGCATCGGCCTCACCCTGCACAAGCTGCCCGAGGTGCTCGAAGGGCCGGGTCTGGGCGAGCTGGTCGACGCGCTGATCGCGGAGGACGAGGCCAAGCGCCTCGCCGCGATGGGTGAGTGAGGCGGGCCCGAAGGCTCTCTCGAAGGAGGGAGGAATCATCGCCGACCGCCTGCGCGAAGCGGCGATCGGCCTGGAAACGGTCAGCGACACCCCCCGGCTCGATGCCGAACTGCTGATGGCCCAGGCGCTGGGCGCCCCCCGGTCCGAACTGCTGCTGCGCCGCCTGCGCGATCCGGCCCCGGCGGGATTCGCCCTGCTGCTCGCCCGGAGGATGGCGGGGGAGCCCGTGGCCTATATCGCCGGACGGCAGGAGTTCTTCGGCCGCGATTTCGCGGTCTCGCCCGCGGTGCTGATCCCGCGCGCGGACAGCGAGACGGTGATCGAGGCCGCGCTCGACGCCGCGCCCGCGCCGGGCCGGGTGCTGGATTGCGGGGTCGGCTCGGGCGCCTTGCTGCTCACCCTCCTGGCCGAGCGGCCCGAAGCGCGCGGCGTGGGAATCGACCGTTCGGAGGAAGCGCTGGCGGTGGCCGCCGCCAATGCCGCCGCGCTGGGCCTGGCCGGGCGGGTGGAGCTGCTGCCGCGCGACTGGACGCGGCCCGGATGGAGCGAAGGGCTCGGCCGCTTCGCCCTCGTCCTCGCCAATCCGCCCTATGTGGAGGAAGGAGCCGATCTTTCACCTTCGGTGCGCGATTTCGAGCCGGCCGGCGCGCTGTTCGCTGGGGCGGACGGGCTGGACGATTATCGCGTGTTGGTGCCGCAATTGCCGCGCCTGCTGGCGGATGGCGGCGCCGCGGTGCTGGAGATCGGCGCCGGCCAGGCCGATGCGGTGGGCGCGATCGCGCGCCGTGCCGGATTCTCCTGCGAATTGCGCCGCGATCTCGGCGGCAGGGCACGGGCGCTGATTCTTCGATTAGGGGGTTGGCAAGCCGGTGGTTAGTCACTAATTAGCAATCAGGACCGGTGGTTGGACGGGATTTCCCGACCATCAGGTCTTGCTCCAACATTTGCGTATGGTGCCGCCGGGGTAATGCTCATCGGTCTGCATGCAGATGGAGGGACCGCCACGCGCAATTCAGGCGCGGCGGCGCGAGGGGTCATGCGACCACCGGACATATTGCACATCCGGCGGTTCCAGCTGAGGAAGTGTATTCCCTTGAGTAACAACCGAAATAACAATCGCCGTCGCGGTCGCGGCAACAACCGCTCGCAGGGCGGCAATCAGCTCAATCGGATCGACAGCCGCGCGCGGGGCAATGCGCCCCAGCTGCTGGAGAAGTACAGGAAGCTCGCTCACGATGCGTCGCTCAACGGCGATCGGGTGCAGGCCGAATACTACCTGCAGTTCGCCGATCATTATTTCCGCGTGATTGCCGATGGCAAGGCGCAGAAGGAAGAAGGCCGCGGCCGTCGGGACGCCGAGCGCGACCTGTCGGACGATGACTACGATTTCGAGGACGAGTTCGATCGCGGCGATCGCGGCCGGCGGCAGGAAAACTCCGCCGGGCTGATCGAGGCGAGCGAGCCCGAGCAGGGCAGCGAAGGCAGCCCGGCCGACGAATACGAGGCGGCCGACAATCCCTTCATCCGCGAAAGCCGCAGCAAGCCGCGCCGCCCCCGCAACGCCGCCCCGCGTGAGCGGGCCCGCAATGTCGAAGCCCGCGATGTCGAGGCCCGCGATGCCGAGGAAAGCGCCGGCGAAGGCCTCGATCCTTCCGCCCTGCCCCCCGCGATCGCGCGCGAGAACGAAGCGGATGGAGACGAGCCGGCCGCGGAGAAACCCGCCCGCCGCCCTCGCCGCCCCCGCGCGCGCGGCAAGGACGACGACGCGGAACTCGAAGCCGTAAGCTGACGCGGGGGTTCTTCCCCTTTGAGGAGGGGGCAGCCGTGTCCGGCGAACTTTCTTTGCATCGTCATTGCGAGGGGCGAAGCCCCGCGGCAATCCAGTGCGGCACGCGAGGCCCTGGATTGCTTCGCTACGCTCGCAATGACGAGTGTTTCATTCAAAGGCCATCAGCCCCAGATCCTCCCTATCGCTGCGCGATAAGGGAGGAAGTTCCTTGCCGGCTTACCCCGCCCTCATCTCCAGGGCAGCGCGGTCGAGGATGGTCACGGAGCGGCGGGAGGGGAGATCGACCACGCCGTCCTTCTTCAGGCGGGTGAACTGGCGGCTCACCGTTTCGATCGTCAGCCCCAGCACATCGGCCACCTGCTGGCGCGAGAAGGGCAGCTCGAAGCGGTCGAGCGCGAGGCCCGGGCTTTCGCAGGAGGGATCGGCCAGGCGTTCCGACATGTCGAGCAGGAAGGTCGCCAGCTTCTCTTCCGCGTTCTTGCGGCCGAGCAGCAGCATCCAGTTCCGCGTCCGGTCCAGCTCGGCCAGGGTGCGCTTGAGCAGCTTGTGCTCCAGCGCCGGATGATCCGCGGCGAAGCTGTCGAAATCGGCGCGCGAGAAGACGCAGACATTCGCCTCGGTCAGCGCGGTGACGCTGTGGCGCGTGGTGGTGCCGAATGGCCGGCCGATGAAATCGGAGGGATAGACCACGCCGACGATCTGCTCCCGCCCGTCTTCCGTGCCGGTCGAGAGCTTCAGCACGCCTTCGATCACATTGGCGACCAGCAGCGAATCGTCGCCTTCCCAGATCAGCGATTCCCCGGCTTCGAGCTTGCGGCGCCGGCCGAGGGAGTTGAGCGCCTCCACCTCCCTCGCATCCAGCGCGGCACAGATTGCCCGGTTGCGGACGAGGCAGACATCGCAATAGCTCATGCGGCCGGCTTACCAATGCCGGGGCCGGGCCACAAGCGGCGGATCAGCCCGGCCCTCGCGGCCGGATATGCCGGTCCACGATCCAGGCCGAGCTGCTCACCACCAGGGCGCAGACCGCCAGCACCGCGAAGAAGGGCATGACCGAGCGCCCGCCGAGATCGAGCAGATAGCCGCCGGCGAGCGACATGCCCACGCCGCCCATGCGCCCCATCATCATGCCGAAGCCGATCCCGCTCGAACGGCAGGACAGCGGATAGCCCAGCGTCATCATCGCATAGATCGTGGCGATCCCGATGCTCGCCACTCCGCCCGCCACCCCGACCAGCGAATAGACGGCCCAGCGTTCGGCCGCGCTGGGCGCGGCGCCGATCCCTTCGATCACCAGGCCCAGCGCGACGATGCTGGCGCAGGTGATCCCCGCGCATACCGCCATCGTCCGGCGGGAGCCGAAATGCCGGTCCACCGGGCCGGCGAGCAGCGCGCCGATCACCGAGACGAGACCCAGCGCGAAATTGGCGTTGGTGAGCTGGTCGTCGGCGAAGCCCACCCCTTTCAGCATCAGCGGCGACCAGCCGGACAGGCCGTAGACGATCGCGGTGGAGGCGGCGAAGCTGACCGCGATGCCGATATTGAGGCGCAGATTGCCGGGATGGAACACCCCGATCGCCGTGCCCGCGTCCTCCTCCGGCTCGGCCTCGTGCCGTTCCGGAAGCAGCTCCAGCGGCCCGTCCACGGCGAGCCGGGCATGGCGATGCGCCTTCTCGCCCTGCCCGCGGGCGAGGAGGAAAGGCGGCGATTCCCGCACCAGGGCGAGGATCGCGCAGCCCAGCGCGAGCGAGACGGCGCCGAAGATCAGATAGGTGCCGCGCCAGCCGAAGGCGGGCAGCATCGCCGGCACCAGCGCCGCGCCGATCATCGTGCCCGCCGGCGTGCCGATCGCGAGCAGCGCGACGACATGGGTGCGCAGGTGCTGCGGCATCCATTCGCTGACCAGCGCCAGCGCGTTGGGGTTGGCCGCGCCGAAGCCCAGGCCGCCGAGGAAGCGCAGCACCGTCATCAACGGGATGTCGTTTGCGAAGCTCGCGACCACAGTCGCCCCGCCGAACACGGCGATGGAGGCGAACAGCATGTTGCGCCGCCCGAAGCGGTCCCCCAGCCCGCCGCCGAAGAACGCGCCCACGCCCATGCCGATGATCGCGGCGGAAAGGGGCCAGCCGAACTCGGCGCGATCCACGCCCCATTCCGCGACGATGGCGGGGGAAACCAGCGGCAGCACCTGCAGGTCCACCCCGTCGAGCACCAGACCGAGGGTGATCAGCACCAGGATCGCGACCTGATAGGGCCGCAGCCGGCCCTCCCCCAGCGCTTGCGTGAAACTGGCCTTCATCCCCACCCGTGCCCCTTCATCCCCGGCCGCCCTGTTTGGCCGCCCTGTTCCCAGGCGGCTCCTCGCCCGCAATAGCTACCGCATGGGCGCAAAGCCAGCTTTGCCCAGGCGGAACCGCGTCATGATGCTGCGGGGTCGGGGTTTAGGGGTCGGGGGTTTACGTTTGGGGATTGTATCGCTTGCAAACGCGCTGTGGATGGACAGCCTTTTATCGTCACCCCAGCGAAAGCTGGGGGCTCCGGCAGGCGCGCGCAAAGGCCCGAGATGCCGGCTTTCGCCGGCAGGACGAAAGACGGGTATTTGCAAACGATATCCTTACCTTACGTTTACGTAAAGGGAAAGTCAGGCGCGAGGCCGTAGCCTCACTTGCAATGCGTGATACGCGCGAAGATAGCGAAGATGGCGCACTTGCCGCCCATTCGCTAGGCGAGGAGCGAGCCGTCGATCTCGCCCACGCTCCGCGCGCCGAGCATCGCCATCGAGCGCAGGGTCTCGGCGCGCAGCAGGTCGAGCGCGCGGAACACGCCTTCCTCGCCCCCGGCGCCGAGCCCGTACAGCGCCGCGCGCCCGGCCAGCACGCCTTTCGCCCCCAGCGCCACGGCGCGGACCACGTCGCTCCCCCGGCGCACGCCGCTGTCCAGCAGCACCTCGAGCCTGCCGCCCACCGCCGAGACGATCGCAGGCAGCGCCTCGGCCGAAGCGATCGAGCCGTCCAGCGCCCGCCCGCCATGGTTGGAGACGACCACGCCGTCCGCCCCGATGGCCTGCGCCTGCTCGGCATCGTCGGCCCGCAGGATGCCCTTGAGGACGAGCTTGCCCGGCCAGCGGTCGCGCAATTGCTTCACGCCGTCCCAGTCGAGATCGTCCTGCTTGAAATGGGCGCCGGGATGCGCGCTCTGGGTGACCTTGTTACGCAGCCGGTCGGGCAGGTTCGCCTGGCTGGGGATCCCGCCCGAGAGCGCATAGCGCCCCATCACCCCCGCCAGCCAGCGCGGGTGGGACAGCACGTCCAGCGTGTTGCGCGCATTGAGCCGGAAGGGGGTGCCGAAGCCGTTGCGGTGGAGATATTCGCGGTTGGGCGGCACCGGCAGGTCGAGCGTGACCATCAGCACGGTGCAGCCCACGTCCCGCGCCCGGTCCACCACCGCGTGGGAGAGCGAGCGGTCCGCCCACATGTAGAGCTGGAACCACAGCCGCGCGCCCGAGGTGGCGATGGTCTCGATATCCATCGTGCTGGCGCTGGAGATGGTGAAGGGCACCCCCGCGCGCGCCGCGGCCTTCGCCAGGGCGAGATCGCCCTGATAGGCCACGATCCCCGCCGCCCCGGTGGGAGCGACCGCCAGCGGAAAGGCGGAAGGCGTGCCCAGCAGGCTGGCGGACGGATCGACCGCCTCCACATTGCGCAGCACGCGCGGGCGGAAGGTGACGGCGTCGAGCGCGGCGCGGTTGCGCGCCATGCCCAGCTCGTCCTCCACTCCGCGCTCGAGATATTCCCACACGCCCAGCGGCATGCGCCGCCGCGCCCGCTCCCGCAGGTCGGCGATGTTGTGGCAACCGAAGGTGGGTGCGCCTGCCATGGCTCAGCCGGGGACGGACCGGAGAGTCCTGTCCCTTTCCGCCTAGCCGCGCCCGAGGAAGGGGATCTTGTTCTGCACGATCATCGCCTCGTAGAAATTGAGGTGATCGGGGATCGCCGTCATATGGATGATCGCATCGGCGATATCCTCGGGCGTCGCCGCAAGGTCGGTCGGCAGCTTGACTGCGCCCGGTGCGATCTCGGTCGCCACGATGCCCGGATTGAACAGCGAGACGGCGACGTTGAACTCGCGCCCGTCCACCGCCAGTGCGTGGGTCAGGCCGTGGATGCCATATTTGCTCGCCGTATAGGCCGGGCTGTTGGCGCGCGGCACGCGGGCGGAGATGGAGCCGATATTGATGATCCGGCCATGGCCCTGCGGCTTCATGATCCGAAAGGCCTCGCGGCTGCAGAGGAAGGCCGAGGTGAGATTGGTGCCGATCACCTTCTCCCACAGCTCCAGCGGGCATTCCTCGATCGCCGTGCTGTCGGCGACGCCGGCATTGTTGATGAGGATGTCCACCGTACCGAAGCGGTCCACCGCCTGCCTGAAGAGGTTGGCGACAGCCTCCTCGCTGGTGACATCGGTGGCGACCCCGATCGCCTCGCCGCCCAGTTCCTCGATCCGGGCGACCAGCCCTTCCAGCCGGTCGGCACGCCGGGCCGCCAGCACGACCTTCGCCCCGGCCCGCGCATAGCCGAGCGCACAGGCTTCGCCGATCCCGGAGCTCGCTCCAGTCACCACGGCGACACGGCCTTTCAGTATATCGAGGTTCACTCGCCTTCTCCCTTGAATGACTTCACCGGCCTCCCTTCCGAAAAACCCGCAAGGACGCAAGAGCGAACAAGGGCATGGGCTGGACCGGAGAGAAACGGCCGGCGATGAGCGGAACGGAACCGATCAGTTCCGCGCCTCGCACGCATAGTTCGCCGGATCGTTCGCGTCCCCCTTGCCCTTGTAGTGCGCCACCTTCGGCCAGGCACAGATCGGGCGGGTCATCGAACCGTCCACGCGGGTGCCGGTCACCATATCCGGCGCGGTATCGCTCTCGAGCCAGGCGTCGAGCGCGGCGAGCGTGTCGATTCTGTCGGCACCGGGCCCGCCTTGGCAATGCTCCACTCCGGGGGCGAGGAACAGGCGGAAGCCCCCGGCCCCGCCTTCCGGATCGGCGCGCATCACTTGTTCTGCATAGTCGATCGTGGCCACCGGGCTCGGCCCCGGATCGGATTCGCCGTGCCACAGCAGCAACTTGCCCCCGCGGGCGAAATAGTCGGCCAGGTCGGGATCAGTCGCCTCATACATCTTGGCGAATGGGCTGGATCGTGCACGCATCACGTCGCGCGGGGTCAGCTTCGAATAGTCGAATGCATCCACCCCGAAGAGCGGACGCGAGAGCCCGGCCATGCCGCCGCCGTTGCTGCCTTCCCTGCCGCCACCCGCGACTGCGATGAACACCCCCCAGCCCGCTTCGCCGCCCTTGCTGAGCGGAAGCTGCGCCCAGCTCCCGTCAGGCGTCCGCACCCCTTCATAGGCGATCGCGAGCGCGTTCACTTGCGCGAGGGTAAGGCAGCCGGTTTCCTGCCCCGGCTTGCAGGCCAGTTTCTCCGGCGTCCAACTGCAGCTGCGGGGATCGGCGATCACGCCATCCTTGATCCCGTCAAGCGCATCGCAAGCGGAAAGCACGGACCGGTTGACCAGCTTCACTTCCTCATCGTCCAGCCCTGCGCCAGGCTGTGCGAACAGATTGTTGCGCATCACCGCACTCGACTGGACTTGCAAGCTATAGACCGGCGCACCGGAGACGATGCCGTCATAATCGTCTGGGAAACGCTGCGCCTCCATCAGCGCCTGCCGTCCTCCGGTGGAGCAGCCCTGGAAATAGGCGCGGGTGTGCGGCTTGCCATAGAAAGCGGCGACGAGCTTCTTGCCCGCCACAGTCATCTCACGCACGGCGCGCCAGGAAAAATCCGTCGCCGGGCCTGGCTGGGCGGCCCATTCATTGTCCCACAGATCTGTGCCGGGATGGCCGCCATCGGTCTGGGCGGTGGCATAATGCGCGGCAAGGCCGGGCATCGCTACCTCCAGCGTGACATTGCCGGCCCAGCCGCCTCCCCCCAGGCCGAGCATCTTGCCGTTCCATCCGGCGGGAAGCCGATAGACGACGCCGATCTCGGAATCCTTTTCCGGCGAAAGCGTGGCGGTGACTTCGCAGAAACCCGACAGCCCTTTCGCCTGATCGGCAGCGACCCATCTCGCTTTCGCCTTCGCGGCGCCAAGTACCTCGCCCGTCAGCCCCTTGCAGCGCGAGGCGATCTTCGCATCCGCCGCTTCCTCGTTCTTCGCGCATCCGGCCAGCAGGCCCACGCCCAGCACCACTGCGGCAAGGAATCTCAGCTGCATCGCTTCTCCCCGATCGGGGCGATGTGAGCAAAGGAAGGCCGCGCCGTCAATGTCGGAGCGCCCATCCGAGCGCGAGCGGCGCGCCCTGCCTCAGCCCTCCAGCGCGGCGAGTTGGCGCAGGACCGGGAAATCCGCCTCGTTAGGCATGGGCGCGCCGAACAGATGGCCCTGCACCTCCGTGCAGCCTTCCTCGCGCACCAGCTTGAGATGGGTGCGGCTTTCTACCCCTTCCGCAACGGTGGTGACACCCAGGCGGCGGCCGAGATCGGCCACCACCCGCACCACCGCGGCGCAATCCGGCCGGGTGACCGCATCGCGCACGAAGGAACCGTCGATCTTGATCTTGTCGAAGGGGAACATCCTGAGATGGGCGAGCGAGGAATAGCCGGTGCCGAAATCATCGAGCGCCACGCGCACTCCCATGTCGTGGAGCTGGCGCAGATCGTGGATACCGTCGATCTCCTCATTGAGCAGCGCGGTCTCGGTGATCTCGACTTCCAACCGGTTGGGTGAAAGGCCGGTCTCGACCAGAATCGCCAGGACGGTGGCAGCCAGCGTACCCCGGCCGAGTTGCCCGGGCGAAACGTTGACCGCGATCCGCGCCGAATCCTTCCATCCGACGGCATCGTTGCAGGCTCGCCTCAGCACGAACAGGCCCAGTTCGCGGATCAGTCCGCATTGCTCGGCGATGGGAATGAACTCGCTCGGCGGCACCCAGCCGCGCAGCGGATGATACCAGCGCACCAGCGCTTCGCGCGCGGTGATCTCGCCCGTCGCAATATCGACGATCGGCTGATAGAAGACGAACAGGCCTTCTTTCTCGCGCAGGGCTTCCCGCAGTTGGCCTTCGAGCAGCACGCGCTCGTGCACGTCCACTTCCATCTCCAGCTCGAACAGCTTGAGCACGCCTTTGCCGGACGATTTCGCGACGCTGAGCGCTATATCGGCACGCGAGAGGAGCAGCTTGCTGTCCTCCCCGTGGATCGGCGCGCTGGCGATGCCGATCGAGGCGCCGATCTGGACCTGGCGCTCGTCATCCAGCCGGTAGGGCTCGGACAGCGCGCCGATCAGCTTTTCGGCAAAAGCCGAGGCGCGCTGGATATCGCTATAAGGCAGGAGGACCGAGAATTCGTCTCCGCCGAGCCGCCCGACGAGAACGTCCGGATCGGAACATTCCTTGCGCAGACGCTCCGCCACTTGGGAGAGCAGCACGTCGCCCACGCGGTGACCCATGGAATCGTTCACCAGCTTGAAGCCGTCTAGGTCGACGAACAGCAAGGTCATGTCGTTCGCGGGATTGGCAAGGCGTTCTTCCAGCTGGCGATGGAAGGTTGCGCGGTTCGGCAAGCCGGTCAGCGTATCGTGATGGGCGAGCCATACGATCCGTTCGTCGGCCTCTACCTCCTTGGTCACCACCGCGAGCGAGACCATCGGACCGAGATAGTCGCCCTCGCTGGAACGCACTGCGGCCGCCTGGAGGTCGATCACTTCGCCTCCCAGGCGGATGCGGGATTTGTGGGGCAGGTTGGCGGGATCGGACAGGATGCGGTGCTGGTTCTCCGCATCGGGATCGAACATGTCGATCGAGCTGCCCACCAGCCCCTTCCCCTGAACCGGCAGCAGGTGCTCGATCTCGGCCATCACGGCCTTCGCGGTTTCGTTGGCGTAAGTGATCTTCCAGGTTTCCGGATCGACCGTCATCACCGAGAGCGGCATGTCGTCGATCATGCGCAGGAGGCGCGTCTGCTCACGTTCCTGCTGCCGCGCATCGCTTTGCGCGGCGACCATCAAGGCGAAATCGCGATTGTGCATCAGCACCACGATCACCGCTGCGGCGATCACGAACATCACATTGACCGCCATCGCCATCAGCGACGGTATCCCGGTGGCGGTGAAGATGATCACACAGGCACCGCCGCTCACACAGGCCACGATCAGTGCGGCCGGGCGCGAATGGATCAGACAGAGCATGGTAGCCAGGGTCGAGTTCGCGAGGAAGAACGCGACATGGCTCTGGGCGTATTCATCGCCGTAGGAAAGCAGCGCCCTTCCCCAGGCGAGGAAGCACAGGCTGAGCACCGCGGCCAGCCAGTTCGTGCGCCGCAGCTCGCGCAGGGCCAGCTCCGGCGCAGGCTCGGCATGCCGGCTGCGCCACCACATGGTGAGGCGGACGACGCAGGCGACGGCAAGGAACGAGGGAAGGTAGATGGTGAGGAAGGCCGGCGCCTTGCGCAGGAAGGTCGCGGCCAGGATCCAGCAATTCGCGATCAGGATGAAATACATCAGCGGGATGAGCCGCGTCAGCGAAGTGAACTGCGCCTGCAGCAATTCCGGCCGATCGCGCGGCAGGGAAAAGCCGGTTCGTAGCCATTTGATAGCCGGCTTGATGATCATCCCTGCTGCCTGATTGGGGTTTACCGAATTATCTATCTAATTTTATCCGGTTAATAGACAGCTAAGAATATTTCATCACAATGTTTATGACAATCAACGCATGAAACTTGCGCACCCTTGAGGTGAAGTTTCGATCCGGGAAGCCGAACGAACGGCAAGATCTGGAGAATCCATACGCAGGAGGTATATGGGTTACAGATTTCAGACGAAAAACGGGATTAGCAAGAGGCCGGACGCAATGTCGGCCTGATCCGTTCGCTGCTGCTGCAAGGAAAATCGGTGGTTGCGGGGGCAGGATTTGAACCTGCGACCTTCAGGTTATGAGCCTGACGAGCTACCGGACTGCTCCACCCCGCGTCACCATGCAACCTGGGCGATCAAATGCCCCGAAGCGCAAGACTTCGCAAGGCCGACCGGCCGTCCTCAACAAAAGCGGGATAGCCAAGGACGCGGAAGCGTCCGCCGGCGCTTGAGGCCTGAAACATCATGAATGGGTTTTTCTCCGTGCGCACGCCGGCTGCAATGCCTGGCGACGACCTACTCTTCCAACGCTTGAGCGTTAGTACCATCGGCGCAGTCTGGTTTCACGGCCGAGTTCGAGATGGGATCGGGTGGGTCACAGACGCTATGGCCACCAAGCAATGAAGCCGGCGTGTCACGGGGTTAATCGATGCCTTTGAAACAAAGGGCGTATCTGGCTGTATCCTCCGCCATCACGGACCGGACGCTGCCGAGAGGCAGGCCTGTCATTGATGGTGGGATTCTACAAGCATGATCAGAGTTATTAGGACCGGTTAGCTCCACACATTACTGCGCTTCCACACCCGGCCTATCAACGTGATGGTCTATCACGACTCGAAGATACCTAATCTTAAGGGAGGCTTCCCGCTTAGATGCTTTCAGCGGTTATCCCGTCCGTGCATAGCTACCCTGCGGCACCCTTGGCAGGATGACAGGTACACCAGAGGCACGTTCACCCCGGTCCTCTCGTACTAGGGGCAACTCCTTTCAAGTATCGACGCCCACGGCAGATAGGGACCAAACTGTCTCGCGACGTTCTGAACCCAGCTCACGTACCACTTTAATTGGCGAACAGCCAAACCCTTGGGACCTGCTCCAGCCCCAGGATGT